>Ga0209166_10001257_pt1 | contig 21795 bp, 21 predicted proteins | sample Coa_R1_3_FD_187151 | JGI IMG/M metagenome (GOLD analysis project Ga0209166, IMG submission 187151) | Surface soil microbial communities from Centralia Pennsylvania, which are recovering from an underground coalmine fire - Coalmine... | ecosystem: Environmental > Terrestrial > Soil >... | reverse complement strand
CGGACCTTCTTCTAACGAGTTTGAAGGAGATTGCAGCAATCCACGGCGTTCAATTCAAGCCCCGGAAGTACCAGCCAGCACATTGGCCAGGTTTGGTCGCCAATGCCGGCGCCGCTTCAATGGATGCTGTTTAGAGTCGCCAATTGTTACTTCAATTTAAGAGAATGAGAAGCGAAATGCACTTTCAATCGAGTTTTCTGAACCGGTTTCTTTGGGTCCTCGGGGTATGGTTCACCATTATGACGGCATTTGCTGCCATGGCAGATCCGGTCATCAGGGTGACTGGCATACCTGATGAAAACCCTACCGAACTTGCGCGTAAGAATAAGCTTTTGGTTGAATATTTGGAAAAACGTCTCGGCACCAAGGTCATCTATGTGCCTGTGGTTGATTACGGAGCGGCTGTATCGGCGCTGGCAGCCGGAAAGGTTGATTTTGCATGGCTCGGTGGTTTTACTCATGTCCAAGCACGCATCATGTGTGGTGCTGAACCGGTTGTTCAACGTGACATTGACCGGCAGTTTCAGAGCGTGTTCATCGCGAACGCTTCTGCCAACATCAACAAAATCGAGGACTGTCGTGGCAAGACTTTTGCCTTTGGTGCAAGAAGTTCCACTTCTGGCCATCTCATGCCGAGGTATTTCATGCTTACGCAACAGCATATAAACCCGGAAAAGGACTTGGCGGGGGACCCCGTGTACAGTGGGGCGCATGATGCAACCGTCAAACTGGTCGAATCCGGAAAAATTCAATGCGGGGCACTGAATGCTGACGTGTGGAAGAGAATGTCAGTCGAGAATAAATTCGACAAGGCTAAGGTGAAGATCATTTGGACAACTCCCGAATATGTTGATTATGTCTGGACCGTTAGAAAGGGTATTGCACCTGACGTGATCTCCAAATTCAAAGAAGCTTTCTTGGCGTTGAACCCGGCCAATCCACAGGACAAGGTCATATTGGATTTGCAGGGAGCTCGTAAGTTCGTTTCGGCCTCCCCTTCTGATTTTGATCCACTCGAAAAAATCGGGCGGAGCACAGGGCTAATAAAATGATCAGGCCAGGAACCAATGCCATATTGGACCATTCTTCTCGACGCAATGAAGCGGCCAGAGATTTTGAGGACTCTTCGAAAGAAAGGGGCGATAAACGATGAGGAAATCCCGCCGTTTTGAAATGACCTACTCTGTCATCATACCCAAACCGCCAAACGAGATGGCAAAACTTGAAGTATGGACCCCATTTCCATGCGCAACCGTGGATCAAGAAGTACATAGCGTCGAAGTTAAAACCACGATGCCTTACGAGGTACGATACGACTCGGTTTATGGCAATGCCATCCTTCATGCAACCGCCGACATCAGCGATCAACGTGGCCTGGAATTGATCATTCGTACAAAAGCAAGCCGCTATGAGCGTTCTGTGAACATTGGCGACTACGATGCTTGCGAAGTACCGATCCCAAGTCATTCATCCCCTTTCCGGGCGCAGCTTACAGAGAATCGCCTGATTCGCTTCTCTCCGGATATCTTGAATATTGCGACCAAGATTAAGAGAGTTGCGAACAATACGTTGGAGACTGCAAGAGCTGCTTACGCGCATGTACTTGAGAATATGAAATATGACAAAACCGGCGAAGGATGGGGAAAAGGCGATGCGGAGTTTGCTTGTTCCATCAGCAAAGGAAATTGCACTGACTTCCATTCACTCTTTCTCGCAATCATTCGTGCATGTGAAATCCCTGGCCAGTTCGAGATTGGCATGGCGTTCCCCAGTGGAATCCTCGAAGGTGATATTACTGCATACAAATGCGGATACCATTGCTGGACATCTTTTTTTATGTCTTCGGTTGGGTGGGTTCCGGTCGATTGTTCAGAAGCAGCCCAGAAACCAGAGCTTCGAGACTATTACTTTGGCAACCTGGATGAAAACCGATTTTTACTGAGTTACGGTCGTGATATTGATCTACCTGGGAGGTCTGGCCGGGAGCCAGTGAATTTCTTTACTGAACCGGTGATCGAGACTAGCGAGGGGGCACGTGTGGATTACGAAAAAACCCTGACATTTCGTAATTTCTGACTCTCATCTATCCAAGCGAGGCGCTTGTTGTAACTGAAAACTTTGTAGAGTGAGGTATGTATGTCAACTACCACAACAAAAACGTTAGTTCTTGGGGGAGGCGTCGGCGGCATCGTTATTGCAACAGAATTGCGAAAGATGCTGCCTCGACAACACAGCGTTGTTTTGATTGAACGAGAAATCGATCACCGTTTTGCTCCCTCATATCTCTGGCTCATGACAAACAACCGGACTACGAAACAAATTTCTAGGCCCATGAAAGCAGTCACAAAGCACGGAGTCGAATTGATCCATGGCGTAGTGGAAAAGATCTCTCCTGACTCACGTACTGTTGTAGTAGACGGAACTCCTCATATCGCGGATTATGTGGTAGTTGCCTTGGGAGCTGAGTATTGTCCTCAAAATGTTCCTGGTTTGGCTGAAGCCGGCATCAACCTATATACCATGGAAGGGGCTGCAGCCATTCGGGATGCTCTCCGGAGCATTCAGAAGGGCCGAGTGGTGGTACTTGTTAGCTCGATGCCGTTCAAGTGTCCCGCTGCTCCCTATGAAGCTGCAATGCTGGCTGAGTCGCTCCTTAAGCACAATGGAGTCCGTCATGCTGTGGATGTCGAAATTTATACTCCAGAACCCGGTCCGATGGCAGTTACTGGCCCCCAGGTTTCAGATCAAGTGCGTGGTCTTGTTGAGGGTAAAGGAATCCGCTATTTTCCGCAGTACAGCGTCAAGTTGGTCGATTTGTCCCAGAAACTGATTCACTTTGCAAATGACAAAACGGTTCCTTTTGATGTGCTCATCTATGTTCCTCCGCATCGCGCTCCTGCTGTGGTTCGAGAGTCAGGCCTGACCGGAGAAAGTGGCTGGATACCTGTTGACCGGTCGACTTTAAAGACCCGTTTTGAGGGTGTTTATGCAATTGGTGACGTTACTGGAATCGTGCTCTCGAACGGCAAACCGTTGCCAAAGGCCGGAATGTTTGCACACGCCCAAGCTTCGGTTGTGGCTAAGAATATTGCTCAAGAGATTACCGGGACCGGTTCTACAGTAACGTTTGATGGTCACGGGGCCTGCTTTTTGGAAGTGGGCAACGGGCGCGCTGGCATTGGCCAGGGAAATTTTTACGCAGAGCCGGCCCCGGCAGTAAAGCTGAAACAGCCGAGCGTCTTGTGGCATTATGGCAAGGTCTTATACGAGAAGTATTGGCTCTTTAAGTGGTTTTAAACCCCCAGTGCGAATACGGCATCTTGGGGACTATCGCCAATCAGTAAGAAATGCGATGCAGAATTTCTGCTCCGTAACTAACATATGCGTGTACGCAAGAGTCTGCTTGGGAGTCCCGAGCTCAATATTCTGATCTTTGGTTTTTACTGAATTTTATTTGGGAAAACCTGCAGGTTCCGCTCTTTGCAGGTATGGGGCAGCGGCAACACTGGGATGCAGTCCGCGCATGCACAATTGCCACTTTCGGCGACCTAGCGATTTTGATCATTACATTCTGGATTGTCGCCGCATTCTGGGGACGAAGCTGGATCTTAAACATACGGCGCGTCACGGGAATTTGTTTTATTGGTATTGCGCTTGCCATTCCTGTAATCGTCGAAATTGCGATGACTCGATACGTGCATCATTACAGTTATGGACTCAATATGCCGGTTGTTTCCTGTGTCGAGATTGGCGTGAGTCCATTCTTGCAGCGGCTCATTTTGCCCTCGTTGCTCTTGTGGTTCGTGCACCGGCAACTCAGATGACAAATGGTAGTTATCTCTCGAATCGTTTGTAGTCTTGTTCATTTTGCTACGGCGGCCCTTCGGGTGCGGGTTAAGTACTTTGTTTTCAGTCTCTTTCCGTACAGAAAACCCGTGCCAGTACATGGCTTCGACTCGAAATGATCAACGACCGAAGCATTCGGCGATTAGCGTCTAACCAGAAAGAATGACTAACGTTGCCCGAGGAAGTTGATATTCTTCTTGTCAAGTATTAAATAAGGTGATTGAATATTGAGTCACAATTAAGAATTGGCTTTGTAATCAGATTGGCAAGGGGAGCATTTCGAACCAGGGGGATATTTTATGACTGTGGTCCGCCGTTTCGCAGTTGCAGTTGCCGTATTCGTTTGCCTTGCAGTTTTTATCTTGCACGCCACCGACCGGCCAGTCACCATAGGGTTAGTGCCGGATGGTATAAGCCGGACAACTGCTCAGGATAAAGCACCTCTCATGGCCTATCTGGCTAAGTCCATGGGGCGAGAGGTCAATCTGGTGGTGACTCCTACCTATAATGACACCGTTGAGGCGCTGGGCAAAGGCTCCGTTGATTTCGGTTTGCTGGGCGCACTAGCTTATGTGAAGGCCCATAAACAATACGACGTGATTCCACTGGTCCAGCGCACAATCGATTTGCAGTTCCACACGCTCTTCATCTGCGGCGCCAATTCCGGTATACGTTCCTTGCAGGACCTGAACGGCAAAAAATTTGCTTTTGGTGACGTGAACTCGGCTTCCGGCCACCTTATCCCTTATCTTGAAATGCGGCAGGCAGGGGTTGAACCTGACAAACTCCAATACCGGTATTCCGGAAGTCATGGGGCGACGGCCAAACTTGTGGAATCGGGAGCGGTTGATGCGGGATCTTTGGACGAAGCCGTCTATAACTCTATGCTCGCGGATGGCAAGCTTGACCGCAACAAGACTCGCGTCTTTTATACGACCAAGCCTTTTGTTGATTATGTCTGGGTTGCCAGAAAAGACATAGACAAGACTACGCAGGAAAAGTTTGTACAAGCCTTTCTGTCGCTGAGAGAAGGTCAAAACGAAGATGTTTTGCAGGTGCTTCGAGGAAAAAGTTTTGTCCGGGCCAACAACGAGGAATACGCAATTGTGCGACTGGTCGCCCAACAACTAAAGATGATGTGATCAAAGCTGCTTGTTCTCTCGCAGGTATTGTATTGTTCCGTGGTCGTCCTAATATTTGTCGATAAGGCGTTCCAAAGGATGAACAACAAAATAAAGCTGCCGCTTATCGTCTCGGTTATTTGGATGCCTTTGTCATTTGTTGGCGCAGCTTACGTCCCGGCGAATGCGACAGCGGACTCCACGGTTAGCACGTCTCAGAAACAAGGTGCACAAGCAATATTGGAGCGATCGGCTTCCAAGATCGTGGTGATGGCCCCAAAGTCAGTGCGTTATACACGTGCGGCAGCGGCATTACGTTCAATTGCTGAGATGATCAAGATGTGCCCAAGAGTCATTCAGTTTGATGGATCAAAAGATAGACAAGAGGGGGACGGACCTCTGGATCGCTCTCGTCTTTACTATGGGCCGCCGGTCAATGTGACGTGGGGCGTGGGGCGCCGCATCTCTATCCAATCTCCTCGTCAAGGCTACGTCCAATTTTTTGTTCCCAGGGAGTTCTGGGTCCCTCCTGACGTTCAGAACAAATGGGCGCACGAGGCCACTGACCTTTATGCCCAGATACTTCGGCCTATGCCGCCTCTAGAATACAGATATAACTTCACTCTGGGACCTGATGGGATTCAACCTAGTGGAATCCTCGTTCGCTCTGCTGGCGAGAGTGAGTGGAAAAGTGCCCCGGCAGGCGAGAAGACGTGTTCGTCATCCGGCTGCACACCGGCTTGTTGGCAGAGTGCTGCCCAACCCAATCAAACGTTATCGGGAGCCGGGGAGCGCTAAAGCAATCCGCAACGAAGCTGAATAAGCTTGATGCTCCACAGCAAAGCCTTGCCCAATAATTGTTATCATGGGCATAGATGTGACTAAGCTGTTCGCCCTAGATGTTGGACTAAGTCAAAAATGGGAACCGTAAAGCTAGCCACGAATCGAATGCCTGAGACAATTTTACAATGGCGGGCTTATCTAGATTAGCTGGCTAGACTAGATATATAGGTGCGTCTCTATGCCCCGAGAAATGCGGGAATGAACCAGACGAGGACGTTTGCGTTGGCTGTCGGCTAGAAAGATACAGCCTTTTGGGTTTTCAGTACTTTGGTAATTAACACCTGTGGAAAGATGATCCGTATACTCCAGCCCAGCTTCACTTCACCTCTTAGAATTTCTATCGGAAGGCAGTAACCATGAAGACATTACTTTGTGTAGTTTGCATCTTGTGCGCAACAGTGAGCTTGCCAGCTCAAACGTTTCGTGGTGGAATCCAGGGAACTGTTGCAGACATTACTGGGCATCCTGTTGCGGATGCCGCGGTTACCGTGAACAGCCAGGAGACGGGTCTAACGCGAACTGCTAAGACAAGTGCTGCCGGGACTTATTTTATTTCGGAACTGCCCATCGGCAGTTATGACATTAGGGTGGAAAAAACAGGCTCTCTTCAGCAAGCCCTAAAGGGTATCAAGGTTGAGGTTTCCTCAAATCAACACGTTGATTTCCAGCTCAAGCCTAATGGGGCCGGACCGGCGGAAGAAGAAAAAGTTACACAAGTAATGGAACTGACCGGGCAAACTCCACTGATCAACGCTACGCAGGATAATTTGGGCAGAGCGTTGGAAGCCAAGCAACTTCAAGATCTGCCAGTAAACGGGCGCGATTTTGAGCATCTATTTGCGCTGATTCCCGGAGTAGCATCCGATGCCAGTCTTTCCACGGACTCCGCTGGTGCTTTTGGCCTGTTTTCCATGAACGGCAGCCGCGGCCGGTCAAACAACTATTTAATCGACGGGACGGACATGAACGACAGCTTCCGGAACCTGCCCGTGATTAATTTGCCAGGCGTGTTTGCCCTACCAGCGACTATTTTGCCGCTGGATTCCTTGCAGGAGATGTCAGTCATAGGCAATACGGAAGCAGAATTCGGACGCAACTCTGGAGCGACTGTTGATTTCATCACCAAATCCGGCACCAACAGTCTGCACGGCAGCTCGTACGAATACTTCCGCAACAATGCCCTGGACGCTCGGAATTTTTTCAATACGAGAGGCACACCCCAGAATGCTTTTCACAACAACCAATTTGGCGGTTCGTTGGGCGGTCCCTTGGTCAAAGACCGGACTTTCTGGTTCGTAGCCTATGAAGGACAGCGCGAAAGCGTCGGATTTCCCGTTGCGGCTCGCGTTCCCACGCAGGCCCAGCTCAATCAGTCTATTGCCAACAACGGCGGTGTAGTGAATCCCGTAATCGCAAACCTGTTGGCGCATGGTTTGTGGCAAGCGCCCAATTCTGCTCCTGATAGCCAAGGGAACAACTTATTTACTTCCACGCAGTCGCCAGACCGGGCTGACAGCATTATTGCCAAGATTGACCAACATCTCGGTGAGGCGAATTATCTTACAGGTCGTTATTTCTATGGTAATGGAAATCAGAGCGGACCGTTGGCCTTAGTGGGTGGCGGCTTGCTACCCGGATTTAACGATGTTGTCCCAGCCACCACACATGTAGCTTCACTCTCTTACACTCATATTTTCGGCCTTCATTTCCTCACCGAGGCCCGTTGGGGTTATAACCGTTTAGCGCTCAACCACCTTGCCCAAGATCGTGCGTTCGACCCGAGCAGCGCAGGTTTGAACCTGGGGACTGGAGCTCAAGATTTTGGCCTGCCTCAGATCAAGGTAGGAAGTTTTGCAAGGTTGGGTTCGAATAGCTCCGATCCGCGAGGTCGGGTTGATACCAATAGCCAGTTCCTCAATAACTACACCTACACAGCCGGACGCCATAATTGGAAGTTCGGATATGAATACCGTCGTACGTTTGTGGATGGATTTTTCGACAATGGTTATCGCGGCAGCTTGTCTTTCAGTACGCTGGATGCTTTCATCGCTGGAACGCCCTCCAGCGGCCGCCAAGCCCAAGGAAATTCTTCCCGCCAGACCTCCCAGAACAGTCATTCGTTGTATGTTCAGGACAATTTCAGCCTGTTCTCCAACCTGACGCTCAACTATGGTGTGCGCTGGGAATACTTTGGCGTGATTGGAGAGGATAAGAATCGTTTCAGTATTTTAGATTCCGCGGGAAATCTGAACACGGTCAGTCAACTTTATCCGCGGGATTTGAATAACTTTGCTCCTCGTGTGAGCCTCTCCTGGGATGTCAAAGGAGATTCCAAGACGGTGCTGCGGGCCGGCTGGGGCGTGTATTACGACGCTTTCTCCCAGGATTTTTTCCTCGGCCAACTCCCATTCAATACTTTCAATTCAGGGCCCGCCTATAACGGCGTTGGACCCAACCCAGTTACGTTCAGCTTTTCGCCGACAGCGACTATTCAACCGGGCGTGCGCGTCTTTGCTCCAGGTACGTTTGGAGCGACAGACGTTTTTACTGTGGATCAACATCTGCGTACACCTTATGTCCAGAATTTCAACCTCAATATCGAGCGGGAAATCAGCAAGAATATCGCGCTCCAGGTCGGTTATGTAGGATCGGCGGGGCGCAAACTGTATCGGTACGTTGATCTCAACCAAGTGAATCCTGCTACGGGAACCGTTGCGTTTCCTGCTCAGGGTATTGTTAACCAAATCCAGACTTCGGCGGCCAGCCACTACGATGCGCTCCAGGCATCTCTGCGATTCCGCAATTGGCATGGCTTGACCTCCATGTTGAATTACACTTGGTCTCACTCGATTGACAATGCCAGCGACGGCATAGATTTCGTCCCGAATGCTAGCCAGCCAGATAATAGTTTTCGCTCGGGCGGAGAGCGCGCCAGTTCAAACTTTGATCAACGCCAGCATTTTACCTGGAACTTTGCTTATCAATTCCCGGCTTACAAGAAATGGCACACTCTTACCTCCGGGTGGGCAATTGACGGGATATTGGCGGCTTCCAGTGGGCAACCTTATAATGTGAATTACCTTTTCGAAGGTGATTTCAACGGCAGCGGTGAGTTCTTCGGACGTCCCGATGTAGTTGGGAATCCATTGGCTGGCACAGGAGGGCCAGGCAAGTTGCTCAACCTCAGCGCATTGCAAGTACCTTGCAATCTAAATGGTAGTGGAAGCTGCATTGCAGGTACAAAACACTTTGGCAATCTTGGTCGCAACGCGTTCGTAGGGCCTGGCTATACGAACCTGGATCTCAGCCTGGCTAAAACCACGAGCATCACAGAGCGCCTAAAGATGCAATTTCGGATAGACATGTTCAATCCTTTCAACCATCCCAATTTTGCAAACCCGCTCTGGCCGAATTTCGCAGTTGATTTCCTACAGAACGGTTCTGACCCAGCCGGACGCGGTATTGGTTTCCTGTCAAGCACAGCGACACCAGATGTCGGAGTGGGCAATCCGTTCCTCGCAGGCGGTGGATCACGTGATATTCAGCTTGCTGTCCGCTTCTCCTTCTAGTCTTATTAGAGCGAAAACTGACTGCGCCTCCGCCAGCCGGAGGCGCAGTTTACCTACAAAACCATTATCGGTAGAGAGTGAAGAGAGGCTCGAGCTAGATCGAATTAAACAATTCAGGTTGGCTTTTCCACGGTAAGAGTGTCTAAATAAAAATGCCCCGGATAAGTTACTTTCGTATAGTGGGATAGCCATTTTCTTTGCAGTTATCAGCAACGATCGCTTATGATCAGCGAGGAAGCAAGTGATGAACGCCAAACTCCACGTTACGAGATTCTCAATGCCCCGAGCCTTCAGGCTTGTGACGTTAGCTGGACTGCTGCTTTTCAACATTATGGTCCTAAACGAGGCCTGCGGCGCCCAGGCACAGGAGACGCGTAGAGTCAAGACGAAGGTGGATCCGGAATATCCGGCATTGGCCCGAAGGTTGAGCCTTAAGGGCGTTGTGCGCGTCCAAGTCACAATTGCAGCCGGAGGATCAGTGAAGGAAGTAAAAGAATTGGGTGGCAACCCCGTCCTTCTGGATGCCTTGATTCGGGCTGTCAAAAAGTGGAAATATGAGCCTGCCGACAAAGACAGCACTGTTGAAGTAAAATTCGACTTCACTGGATCATAACAGAACCGTTCTTCCGGTTACTCCCAAGCAGAGTCAAGCGTTCGACGCACCCGAAGATGAGAGCGCCGGGCGATTCTACCTTTCGCCTGTATCTCAAGCGCTTACAAATGGTCGTCTCGGCAGCCCAGCATGCGTGCCAGAAAACACCTGCAAGCGGCGGCCCAATACAGAAGCGAGAACTGCGGTGTACTTGTCGATGTCGGAAAGTGGATAGCCGAAACACAAACGTATGGTCTGAGGATCCCCACCGTAGTACGCGCACCCAGGCAAGAAGAGCGTTGCATGGGATTTAAGGAGGTGTTGCACCAGTGCCATTCCTGATCCACTGCGCAGCTTGGCCATCATGGTTATGCCCGCCGCCGGACGGTTGAACTCCAGCCCTGCAATGCCCGAGAGCTTTGCACAGAGGTAGTCCCGGCGTGCTTTCATTTCCAGAGCCAGGGCGCCGGAAATACGGCTCAGAGCAAGAGCTGCCCAACGTTGAATGAAATCAGGAAGGCAGAGAATGCTGCTTTCTATCATTGGCTCAAGTCTTTTTACAGTGGTCGCAGAGGCTGTGACCCATCCCAACCGGACGCCTGGAAGACCGTAGTTCTTGGAGAAAGAGTTAATCCAGATACAAGAGGAGAGATCGGCTGCGGTCTTGAATACAGCATTCCATTCCGGAGAACTACCGTCGTAGACAAGTTCGTCGTATACACAGTCGAAAATAATCACCGCGCCCGACCGTCGCGCACCCTCTACCAGGCGGACCAATTGGTTGGTGTGAATTTGTCCACCGCTGGGATTATGCGGCGTGTTGACAATCATGATCGAGGATGGCCCGAGGGAGGCCAGGAGATCTTCCGTGAGCCAGGTTCCCGAATCATCCATGCCATAAGGACGGTAGGGTAGTTTCAGAGCATGGCAAATGTCGCGGTAACCGGAATAGCTGGGGACCGGTATCAGAATGTCTGCATTGTGTCCGGCAAAAGTCTGCAACAAGATTTGAATCGCATGAGTCCCGCCTTGAGTGACGGCGATATTCTCGCTTGAAAGAAAAAGCTGAGACCTCCGGGCAGCATCTCTGACTGCCAATTCCTTCCGCAGAGATCGCAGGCCGAGGACGTCGCTGTAATGGGAATTCTGTATTCCTACAGTGATTTCCGTGTAGGGCACGATCGGCTCCTTCCAAAAACCCTGCGGATAATTTTGCATGTAAACAGATAGTGCTTCCCCATGCAACGCTTCTCCTGTCTCCAACAATTGCGCAAGCAATGAAACTGATACATCTTGACCATTTACAGCGTGCATTGTCATTGTCCTGGTTCCTTTCTGTCGGATGGCCGATAGTACAGATGTATAAACTATATAAAGTTAATTAAATCTAATTTGCTAATGGGGATGTCAAGGAGGTTAGCTCTTTAGTAGAGCGAATGTCAACATAAAATTAAAAATATTTAATGTAAAATCAGCCAAAACTGGCTTGACTGTAAGAAGGGAAAATATTCTGCTAAATTATTGAAAAAAAGACTCATATGTTGGATTTCGATGACCCTGTCGGATCGGATGCCGAGAGGCGACAAGGTGCGGGGAAGGAAAATATACTTGCACAATCCATCACTGTCTGCTATTTTCAAAGCCCTTCCCTAATATTAGTAATATCTAATCTTTTTCTTGGCGAAGGCGCGTATGTCTGCAAGAGGTCCAACTGTACTTGATGTGGGAACGAATCTCAGCAAGGTTGTTATCTTGTACTATCATCCGTTTGAGGTTTGGACTGCTCCCCCGTGGATGAGCGAACGCATGGCGGAGGATTTTCCTCAGCTTCAGGTAGTGCACTTGCTTACAGAGGATCGTCTTCCGGACGAAATCGTCGACACAGATGTCCTTATCGCATGGTCACTTGAACCAGAGCAGTTTGCCAGTGCGTGCCAGTTGAAATGGATCCATTCGCCAGCGGCCGGCGTAAACCAACTCATGCGTCCCGATCTCATCAACAGCAGAGTTGTTATCACCAATGCCCGCGAAGTTCATGCAGCCCCGGTGGCTGAACATGCTCTTACTTGCTTGCTGGCGCTCGCTAAGAAAATTCCTCAGTGTGCGCGCTGCCAGGCGAAGAGGGAATGGGGTCAACAAAAGCTTTGGGACGAACCTCCGCGTCCGCGGCAGATCGCTGGCGCTACGGTGCTGGTTATTGGCATGGGCAGCATTGGGTTCGAATTTACAGTACGCGCCAAAGCCCTGGGCATGAGAGTACTCGCAATCCGAGAGAATCCGGGAAGAGGCACAAATGGGGCAGACGCCGTTTACGGCCCAGCGCAACTCGAAGAGATATTACCGCAAGCCGATTACGTTCTGTTGTGCGCGCCGGTTACTCCTGCAACCACTGGGTTGATGAATCGTTCGCGCCTAGCCAGGATGAAGCCGGATGCCTACCTGATCAATGTCGGTCGCGGAAGCCTGATCGACGAACCTTCACTTCTTGAAGCGTTGCAAAATCGGAGCATTGGCGGTGCCGCGCTCGATGTTTTTGATCAGGAACCTCTTCCACCGGAATCACCGTTTTGGTCTTTGGATAACCTATTGATAACTCCACACAGCGCTGCGGCTACCGAGTCTATATGGGAGCGCCATTACGAGCTGATTTTTGAGAACATGGCCCGTTTTCTCGCTGGGCGTCCGTTATTGAACGAGGTGGACAAGAAGCGCGGATATTGAGCCAAGACAACAACACACTTCCGGTAATTCAGAACCCGCGTTCCTTCGCAAATTGGATGGCCTTTAGAACCGGAACCAGAAATCATCCAACATCCATGAACTGATTGCAGTCTGCGTCGCCTTCTCTTATGGCATAATCATGGCCCTTTTATCAGGTGAGCAACTTATGAACGACTCTCAGGCCGCTCGGCAAACCGTCATGCCCATACCTGAGCCGAACAGTATCATGGGCACCCTGTCTCCTCCGGTGATGGTGCTGCTCTCCATCTTGTCAGCGCAACTGGGAGCAGCGATAGCCAAAACTCTGCTGCCAACATACCATGCCTTCAGCATTGTGCTCTTGCGCACTGGGTTTGCCGCGATCATGCTTTGGGTAGTGGCGCGGCCCCCAATGCGCCAATACTCGAAGCGTCAATGGCGTTATGCGGTGGCGCTAGGTATCGTGATCGCGGTATTGAGTCTGGCTTTCTATGAGTCGGTTACGCGCATTCCTTTGGGAATAACCATGACCATAGAATTCCTCGGCCCACTCATGGTAGCTGTGGCGGCGTCCCGGAAAGTGAAGGATCTGATATGGCCTCTATTGGCACTTGGCGGAGTTCTCCTGCTGGCTCCAATTGGCAATTTAAGGTCCCTGTCTTTGCCCGGCATGGCGTTTGCCTTTGTTGCAGCGGCGGCATGGGCCGGATATCTCATCCTTGCAAAACGAACCACCACAATATTTTCTGGCACTACCGGTTTGACACTGGCGATGACTTTTGGCGCGGCCGCCGTTTTTCCATTTGGCCTGCTCAGCGGTGGAAGATCGCTGCTCAACGTCTCGCTGCTGGCCAGCGGTTTCTGCGTCTCAATGCTTTCGACCATGATACCGCTGTCGCTGGAATTCTTCGCTTTGAAGCGGATGTCTCCACGGACATTCGGCATCTTGCTCAGCGCTGACCCCTCAGTTGCGGCGCTGATCGGTTTTGTCGTGTTGCATGAGCACCTTGCTTTACGGGAATGGGCGGCGGTTGGGCTTGTAAGTGCCGCAACATTGGGCGTGATGTCCCAAAATGCAAAATCCCGAGGTTCCGAGCGTTCAGTTCCCAGCGTCATATCTTGAAGACAAGACAAAGGGTTCCCTCCAAAAGCAACCTCCCTAATCTGAAAAGATCTGAGAAAATGATAAGTGATTTCTAATGTCTAGGCTCGAGTATCTGTGGAATTCCTAATAAAATAATGGGGAAACCCAATGAAATAAGTTAATCTTAAGTACTTCAAAAGTACATGGCCTTTCGAGACCTCTTACATTTCCCACAAAGAAATATAATCATTATATTCAGCAATATAGACAAAGTACACCTGAATCAGAATGCCCGATTTGGTTCCATTTTTGGAACTTCCCCCCAAACTTTGCTGTTGACATGTTTGAGGATATGGTACTAATATCCGCACCATGTTTATTAGGAATTACTAATTTGGAGACCCTTATGCACTCGCTGAATCGGACAGTAATGGATTCTGAGGCCGCAACCTTGGTTCACCCTGCGCTTCCCGCAAATAAGAGCACACAGAGCCAGTCTCGAGAGACAATCAGCAAAGGCACAATAACGATTAACTCCTGGAATGAATGGGATCCTTTGAAGCACGTAATTCTAGGCCGGGCTGATGGCGCTGTCGTACAAGCGCCGGAAATAGCTGTCCGGCGAGACTGGCCGGAACACGGCTTTCCGCTGGGTTCCTACGGCCCTATACCTCAGCACATGGTGGACGCGGCCAATGAGCAACTGGATGGTTTGGCAGCCATCCTGGAAAAGCGTGGAGTGCGTGTTGACCGCCCTGCTCCTCTTGACTTCAGCCAGACCGTGATGACACCCGACTGGGTTCAGGAATCCATGTTTGGATGTATGCCGCCCAGGGATGTGCTCTTGATCGTCGGCAACGAGATATTGGAAGCCACAATGTCATTTCGGAGCCGATGGTTCGAATATCTGTGCTATCGCCCGCTGGTTGAGCATTATTTCCGCAACGACCGGAACATGAAATGGGAGGCTGCACCCAAGCCCAGGCTTACGGAAAGATCTTATAAGCCGGGATTTTGGGAGTCGTATAAGAGCCTGCCTTTGGATGAGAGATTAAACAAAGTCCGGCAAAATGACCTGTTGCTTACAGAAGCGGAGCCACTCTTCGATGCTGCCGATATTTCCCGCTTCGGCAAAGATTTATTCGTCCAGCTTTCGATGGTTACTAACCGCAGTGGCGTCAGATGGCTTCGCAAGCATTTTCCTGATCATCGAGTGCATGAAGTTATCTTTGACGAAGATGGCCCCTTTCATATTGATGCAACCTGGGTTCCCCTCAGGCCTGGATTGGTGCTGCACAACGGTGAGAGAACGGCCAGTCCTGAGTTGCTCAAATTTTTGCACAAGAATGACTGGGACGTGGTTGAAGGTGCTCGACCTGCCAGAAGCAAAGAAAACCTGCCCCCAATGTGCTTTTGTAGTCAATGGCTTTCGATGGATATGCTTAGCCTGGATCCCAATACTGTTTTGGTCGAACAGAGTGAAACTGCCCAGATGGATCTCTTGTACCATCTGGGATTTGAAGTCATACCAGTGCCATTCTGGGACGTTGCTCCATTCGGAGGAGGACTACACTGCTCAACTATTGATTTGTTCAGGGAAGGAAGTCTGGAAGATTACTTTCCTGCGCGACACAGTATTTTTTGAACGGACGAGATAACGCCTAATAATATTCTAAATTTAATGCGGTAGATTTTTAGAAGCTTGCTAGAAGGCGAGCCTCTCAAGAATTGACACGGAGAAGCTACAGTTCACCATCAGAGATTGGAGGACGAATAGCTGAGAAACCTCCGCAGTAGGTGGATAGAGGTTAAACATAAGTCCGCTGTTTTGGGCGTTCAGCTGCCCTGGGTTCTCCAGTTCGGGAAAGGGTTGATTGCGGAAGACCGAGAGTAGGTGATGAGTTTGCGGACTATGGCGCGCCGCTTATAGAGGACATCCACTAATCGACAAAGGCTGTCAGAATCATATTGTGCCACCTTTTGCGTCTACAGCCTGGGAATGCGAGCCGGAGCCTTCCTTCCCGGTGTAGCGTATGAAGAGGCTTCCGGAACTTTCAGGGATGCCGGTCACTTCGACTTTGACCGTGTATACGGCGATCTTCAGCGCTTTGAAATCGATATCGCCGGTGACGCCGACAGGCAGTGCTTCCGTTCGGCTAATTAGATCACTTGGATAGGGTTTTGAAGAATTCCGCCACCTGTGGCCCCTGACGTCTTTCTAACACTCCCTCTGATCACTGAATTCTCCTGTCAACTCGGTGCACGCGGTGTACCTTTTTTTAGACATAGCGGGAGTCTCCTTTCATCTGGCGGCACCTTCATCCCCGTATCGTGGGATCTGATGGGCAAATATAGTCCTTGACTTTGGAATGCATTCCAGGGTTGATACTGCTTATGGTGCAAAGCAGCAGTCCCAAAACTCTCCGTTCCGGGGACCTGGCCAAGGCAGCGGGAGTGAGTCCAGATACGATTCGACACTATGAGCGGATTGGCGTTCTTCCAAGAGCCTCGCGCTCAGAGTCTGGCTACCGAATCTACCCGGCGACTGCAGTGGACAGAGTGCTTGTTGTGCAAAGGGCGCTTCGGATTGGGTTCACCTTGGCGGAGCTGGCCGAAGTCCTGAAAGCTCGTGATGCCGGTGGCACCCCGTGCCACCGCGTTTACCAGCTTGCTCAAGAAAAGCTCAAGGGGATCGAAACAGACATTCAGGCTTTAAAGCGCACGAAACGCTATCTCAAGAACGTCTTGAGTGATTGGGAACAGCGAGTCCAGCGATTACGGCCGGGACAGAAATCGCATCTGCTCTACTCCCTCACCGAGGCCGTAAAGGAGTTTGGCGCGACGAAAACCAAGTTTCGGAGAAAAAGGAAATCATGAAAACAGTAATCGCATTTCTTCTATGCAGCGGCTTACAAGGAGCGGCGCAGGATATGCAGTCTTGCCCCATGCACAAAGAGCATACGCAAGGGGCAACTCAGCATCAGGCCGATGTGGAAAAACGTGGTGATGAGGCGATGAGTTACCCACATGACAAGACCACCCATCATTTTCGCCTGTACTCAGACGGTGGGGCCATCGAGGTATCGGTCAATGACCGCAAAGACTCCCACAACGTACAGGCAATCCGGTCTCATTTGACGCAGATCGTCACGATGTTCTCGAAGGGCGACTTTTCGACGCCCATGTTCGTGCATGACCAAGTCCCACCCGGCGTTCCTGTGATGAAAGAGAAACATGCTGAGATTTCGTACCGTTTTGAAGGGCTACCAGCTGGTGGCAGGGTACGGATTAAGACAGCAAATCCTGACGCGCTGAAAGCGGTTCATGACTTTCTTCGTTTTCAGATAGAGGACCACCATACCGGGGACACGACAGACATAGACTCTCTGTAAGGAGCTGCTTTCTAATGAGCTGCCCGGATTCGATAGGCAATGAATCCGGGCACCCGTCAACCTCTGCAGAGCGTTATCAGCTAAGTTGTTTCAGACCTCGAATTCCTCGTTTGCCTACCGGCGGCTCTCACCAAATTCTACCGCCTGCCTGAGAACAGCTTCAGAGATGTTCGCCCCCGACAACAGCAATACCAGCGGTCCGTGCGTCGTTGCGTGTGAATCGGCGATGCAAGCGGCGGTGGTCGCGGCGCCCGCAGGTTCTGCGACCAGGTGTTCTTCGGTCAGCAGATGCCTAATTGCACCTACCATCTGCATCTCCGTCACGAGACGGACTTCATCCACTAGCGTGCGAATCGCAGTCACGCTCTCGCCAATCGGAGTACGGGTTGCCAATCCGTCGGCGACCGTATCGCACGTCGAGGTAGGAACCGGAACGCCACGCTTCCATGACAGGTAGTACGCAGGAGCGCGTTCAGCTTGAACACCTACGATGCGAATTTCAGGCCTAAGATGCTTTGCTGCAGAAGCAACTCCGCGGATTAGCACCGTGTCTCCCATCGGCACCCATACGGCCCCTACTTCAGGCAATTGCTCTAAGATTTCGCAGGCTATGGTTGCGGTTCCGGCTGGAACGTCGGAATTCGTGGCATCGTTCAGAAAGAACGCACGGCCGTTCCGCGTGTACTGTTCGGCTGCCTCAGCGGCTTCGCGAAGGTCTTTGCCATCTTCCACGATTTCGGCGCCAAGGGCGCGGATGCGGGATTGTTTGGCCGGATTCGCTCCAGAAGGCAAAAAGATTTTGGCAGGTATCCCGATGGACTTGGCCGCCCAGGCTACTGCCGCGCCGTGATTTCCAGTGCTCGAAGCAACCACTTCAGCAATCGGCCTGCGGGCCATCTCGGCATGCAGCGCATGGAGAGCTCCCCGCACCTTGAACGATCCGGTTGGCAACTCTGATTCGACTTTGAGATAAACACCCGCGCCATCGCCTCTGGTCAGCGAAGGCGCCATTATCAAACGGGTGGGAGCGAAATGACGCTCAAGGAACTGCCGAGCAGTCTGCACAGCGGCCCAATCGGGAATTGCAACGTTCATTACCAATCCTTCCTCGGTTAACCATCCGCTTCAGCGGGTGCCCTTGGAATAGCCATTCCTTGTCGGCCAGGCGCATCGCCATACACCGCCAGTGCTCGTCTACCGTGCGCAAAACAAGTCACGACGAAAGCGATTTTGTTCCGTGTTCAGGCGGCATCGGAGATAAGTCTGCGCATGATTGCGTCGATATGGACACGCGCGCCGTCAAGATGTGGGAAGTCGGCATTTTCGGGATTGAAGACAAACGAAAGATCCGTGCCGGCAAGAAGTATCGCATCCAGACGTTCGCGATGAATGAGCGTGTGGGCCAGAACCCGCAGGTTCTCGTAGTCATGCTGCGAGGCGTGCTCGTCCTCCACGATCCGGACATAGGTGTTGGCTACCAGAGCGACCTCTGCCGGGCTTGGGCTCACGACCTCCACATTCTGGAGTCTCCCGAACAAGTTAGTCTCCATGGTGACGCGTGCCCCGAAGATCGAGAGACGTTGAAGATTGCGCCGATCGACTTCGGCGACGATCGCATCGAGGAGACTCACGAGCGGTACTGGAGTCATCTCTGCCAGTTCCTGCGCGCAAATCTGAGGTGAGAAAGCAGGAATGGTCCCAAGTTGCACCCCTCCCTCTGCCAGTTGACGGAGCAATCCTGCCAGATAGGTGGCGAGCGCCCGTGTTTCGCGTGCCGCGGCATGAGCCATCACGCGGCGGACGTCCGCGTGGGCCATCAAAATGCGTGGTGACAAACCGCGGGCAAGGTGGGCGTTCACCAGAGATCGGTAATAGAAGATCCCTGCGCCCATGCCAAGGCCTGCAACGAGGCCAAACGTAGTAGGCTCAGATTCGTGGGGCAACATACCAGACGATTTCCTCCTATAAGTTCTCGCAGGCGTTTATACCGGTACTTGGACCGTCAGCCTGATTCCGGCAGCCCGCACTACCGCCGCGGTTGCTCAGATGACATTACTACCGCGCTCCTGTTCACCCAAGTCCCGTCAGTCAGGCACTCTTCGAACGGTGGGTGTCCACCACCGCTTTCGTAAGTAGGGCGACTGTGGCTTCTATTTCGTCGCGAGTAGTTGTGCGCCCTAGGCTAAAACGAATCGTTCCCATTCCAATATGTGGCGGAACTTTCATCGCCTTCAATACGGGCGACAACTCCAGTGAACCAGAATGACAAGCGGAGCCCGTGGAGGCGGCAATATTTTCCATTCGACCCAGGATCTCCGATCCGACTCTGCCAATGAAGCTGACGCTCAACGTATTTGGTAAACGCTCTGTAGGATGTCCATTGAGAACAACCTGGTCGCCGAAGGCGTCTTGCACCAGGTTCCAGAAGAGATCGCGCAGTTGCCGCGCGGACTCCATGCCTAGCCACGGATGGGCTATCTCGCACGCTGCGCCAGGCCTACATCGAGCAGAATATTTTCGGTCCCAGCGCGACGGCCCATTTCGTGGCCTCCACCGTGGATCAGTGGTTCCAACCGGACTGTTCGCGCACCAAGAATGCACCGACTCCCTTAGGTCCGTAAAGCTTGTGGCCTACGACGGATAAGAGATCAACTGACCTTGTGCGCAACTGGACCCGTTTGATTGGATAACAATGACGGCTCCCACGAGCACCGAATAAACTTGAGTTCTACGAAGACCAAGGCTTGGAGCCGACATGTTGATTATAGGCTGTGATTTCCATCCGGGTTTTCAACAAATTGCCATGGTCGATGCTGAGACGGGAGAGCATACGGAAAAGCGGCTGACGCCCGAGGAAGCTATCCAGTTTTACCGCCAGCTGCAAGGTCCGGTGCGCCGGCGCGAGGAACTACTACTCTTGCTGGATGATCTGGATCCCAAGATTGGAGAGTTGGATGTGGCCGTAGAGCAGGCTGCGGAGAGAGATGCGGTGGCCCAACTACTGCAGACACATCCAGGGGTAGGGCCGATCACGGCTTTGGCTTTCTCGCTGACCTTAGGGCAGATCGAACGCTTCGCTCACAGCCGGAAGGTAGTCAGCTATCTGGGGCTGAATCCGTCGGAGCATTCCAGCGGCGGGCGGCAGCGCCTGGGGAGCATCAGTAAGCAAGGCAATACGATGTTGCGCAGTTTGTTGGTGGAGGCGGGCCAAAGCGCGGCCCGCCTGGTTCCGGAGTTAAAGCGCGCCTACCAGAGACTCAAACACCGAAAGCATTCAGCTGTAGCCAAGGTGATGGTGGCGCGCAAACTGGCGGTGCGGCTGTATTGGATGTGGAAAACGCAGCAGCCATATTCCGCCACTCGCATGCAGGGTAGCCCGACTGGTCCCGTGGCCCGAGCGATAAGGCCGTTGGTTTGAATGGGCGCCCTGCCTCCCAGAAAAAGTCTGGGAGTTTGAACGAACAATCATGGTCGTAAAAGCGACCGAATAGATGGTTGGTGGAGCACAAACTTCCACCGCATGATTAATGCAAAACGCGGGTCTTGGTCATCGTGAATATAGTGCAGGCAAAAAGATTCCCAGCTAGAGCGAAATGGCGCTTGGTTCAAAACCCAAAGCGAATGTTGCCGCACCGAAGCCACAGTCGGCATCCAACACGCGGAGCCCGCTACGAAGCACACCTGATTCAGCCAAGACTGCCGCATCCCTTGGGGATACCTGAAAGCAGAAATGAGTAGGTTGTAGGAATCCGTGCGGTGCTGCAAATCTCCTGAATTTGCGGCCGGCTCAAAGACATTCGGGGCATTATCGGCCATTTCGCGATCCTGAAGCCAAATCTCTCTGTGCCCCGAACTGTATTTGAAAGCCTAAACAACGGATCTTTATAGTAAGTGACTGACTGACTTACTTACAATGCGAGAACAGACCAAAACAACAGTGGCAAGGCTGGTGGATATGGCGACGCGCCTCTTTATCAGCAAGGGCTATCGTCGTACGCAAATGGCGGATGTTACACAAGCCATGGGATTGTCTCCGGCCGCGATTTATCGGTACGTGGAAAGCAAAGAAGCCCTCTTTGATCTCATTGTCCGTGCAGGGGCAACGTCGGAATTCCCGTTCGCCGGTCTTAAATTTCCGGTTCCGACCCCAAAGCCCGGAGCGACGCTCCAGTTTCTGCGTGAAACTCTATGCCGCGAAGGGCGCATTGAGAAACTTGACGCAGCGCTCAGCCATAAGTCAGTGGAGAACCCGGAACAAGAACTGGAAGGCATAATTCGGGAGCTCTATTCGCGGGTTGCGCGCTATCACGTCGGAATAATGCTGTTGGACCGTTCAGCTCTCGACTGGCCGCAATTGGCACAGCTCTGGGCGGGACAACTCCGCGGTACCCTGGTGGAGCAGCTTGCCAATTACCTAAAGCGGCGAATGGAGGCCGGCCTTCTGCGTGCCGTGCCGTCACCGAAAGCTTCTGCGCGTTTGATTATCGAGACCATCGCCTTCTTCGCGATGCATCGACATTACGATCCTTTCCCGACACCGATAGAGGACAAGATGGCAGAAGCTACCGTCGCGGACACTCTTGTGCATGCCTATGCGAAATGACACTAAGAATGAAGCCGGACATTCCTTGGTTTGTGTCGACGTGGA
>Ga0209166_10001256_pt1 | contig 21798 bp, 23 predicted proteins | sample Coa_R1_3_FD_187151 | JGI IMG/M metagenome (GOLD analysis project Ga0209166, IMG submission 187151) | Surface soil microbial communities from Centralia Pennsylvania, which are recovering from an underground coalmine fire - Coalmine... | ecosystem: Environmental > Terrestrial > Soil >... | reverse complement strand
CAGGCTCATAACCTGAAGGCCGCAGGTTCAAATCCTGCCCCCGCAACCACAGACAGTTGACTCACGTCAACGCCAGAAGCCCGCTTGGATCCGTCCAGGCGGGCTTCTTCGCTTTGCGCCAGGATCCCAGCAAGCTCACCGTGAAGCTCGGCCGCCATGCCGCCGTCGTGCAGTGGCTGCAGATCGACATGGTCGATCAGCGATCGGATCCTGTCCATTGCCTCGGCTTTGGTCTCTTCGTGATCGAGCAGACTTTCCAGAGCCGCGACCTTCCGTCGGAACAGGTCAGGGAGATCCGGCATCGACAGGAGCTTGGTCGGCGGCCTCGCGACCGGCTGGCTGAGAAGGCTGTCGAGCCTCAGCTTCTGGGATTCCAACCCTTCCATCGCGGCCTTCATGGTCTGGGTGAACAGGCCGTTCTGGATGGCCGTCATCATGCCGGCGATCTTCTTCTCGACCTCCTTCTTCTGCTTGACCTGGTCCTTATGGTCGCGTTCGGCGTCGCCGAGACGGACCTTCAGCTCGGCCTCGAGGCTCTCGACGAAGGCGGACAGCGCGTCAGGCTCCAGCAGCCGATGCTTCAGCCCGATCAGAACGCGCTCTTCGATCGTCTGCCGCTTGATCGTTCGACTGTTGTCGCACATCCCCTTCATCCGTCGCGTGGCACAGCCGTACCGGTCCTTGCCGACGATCGTGTAGCTGCCGCCGCAGTCGCAGCAGCGCAGCAGACCCGACAGGAGGAAGACGTTCCGGTGTGCCGCGCCGAGAATGTTGTCGCCTTTATCCGCTGCGGCGGATCGCTTTGCCGCGATCTCCGCAAACCGGGCTTGGACCCGATCCCACAGTTCCTGACGAATGATCCTGAGCTCGGGAGCCGGGACGACCAGCCACTCTTCTTTCGGGTTGGGACGGGCGTCCCTGTTACCGTCCGGGCTCATCCGATACTCGCAGCGGTCCCAGACGCGCTCACCGATATAGAGCCGATTGCGCAACAGGCCGGTCTCGCGCTTCGCGTTACCACGCAGCGTAGTGTTGAGCCATTCGCCGCGTGGCCCGGCTATTCCCGCCGCATTCAGCCGGCGGACGATTTTCTCCGGGCTGTCGCCGTTGGCGAATTCCTCGTAGGCCCGCACGACGATCGAGGCTTGTTCCGGATCGATCTCCAGGTGACCAGCCTCGACCTTCCCGTCGTTCGTGAAGTGAGACGTGCTGACCCGATAGCCGTAGGCGATCCCGCCGGCGTTTTTGCCGTCACGGACATGGCCGTCGAGCGCTTTGTGGGTGTGTACCGAAGTCGCGGCTGACTGGGCCTGAGCCATTGCCGCGAGGATCCCAAGGACCATGGGATCCAGCTTGCCGTGGCAAACAGAATGGAGCTCGACGCCGGCATGGTGAAGTCGATCATAGGCGTCTGCCGCATCTGCCATCCGCCGCGCCAGCCGATCGACATGGAAGATCACGATGGCATCGTAGGGATGCGCGCGTGACGTGGCGTCGATCAGCATCTGCTGATACTGGTCGCGGCCGCGGACGGTTTTGCCGGTTCGTTCGGCGTCCGCATAGATGTGGACGACCCCGCCTTTGATCATCCTGCCGGTATAGTCCCGGCCGGCCCGCTCCTGGTCCGCCAGTGACTCCTTTTTCTGCTTCTTGCTGCTGTATCGCAGATAGAGCGCCACGCGCATCATGGTCGGCTGACCTCGCTATCGAACATGATTTGGGGATCGCTCGAGTTGGTCGTCCCGTCAAGGACACGCTTGGCGAGTTCGTCGCTGAGGACGATCTCCGACGCTGCGAGCCGCCCCAGCAGCCGGGCGAGGTCGATGATCGCCGGCGGTGTCGGAGCCGGAGCTTTATTCGCTGCAGCGGATGGCTTGGCGGATCTGGCTTGACCGCGATCCGCTGGAGCGGATGAAGAGGCGCTAAGCCGATCGGTGTCGAGGCGGCCCGCGGTATGAGATGGGGATGTCGTAGGCATGAGGTGCTGTCCGTAGTGGGTGACAGCTACCCGAAAATACGGACAGGATTCCGGGCCTGGCAACAGCGATTCTGCGCCAGAAAAATAAAGTTCCTGGGCAGGCGATCAGGGCTTGCCGGCGACGTTCACCCCGGACAAAAATAGAAGTGTGCTGGCGAATCGGCCGGCCGATCGCGATGTCGTCATGACCCTTCCCCGATGTCGTCAGGGGGGTCAGTTTTCCATGTCGCCCGACACCAAAAATCGGGTTACCGAAAACCCTGCCAACTAGCCCTCACTGGGGAAGGCTGCGCCGCCGGTCGGTCCGCTCCCGCGGCGAGCGGGACGATTTGCCGTCGTCTCCGACTTGGAAGATCGGCCCGAAGACCGGGAACCTCAAACCCGACAGGTGGGGCCGGCGTGCGGTCGAACTGCTCGATCTCGATCGCTCCGTCGTAATGCCGCCAGCGCTGCAAGATGCTCAGGCCGTCGAACACGGCATCAAGATCCAGTGATCGCAACGCGGGCAGGCTGGGTAACAGGATTCGGCTGGCCTCTCCAGGTTCGAGTTTGAGCACGCCACCCCCGAGCGAATGTCCCTCGAGTTCGCAACTTAGCTGGAACAGCGCGCTGCGCTGTGCCGCGATCAGCCGACCGAGACTGTTCTGGTCGATGAGCCGGACGCCGTGGAGAGTGTTCGTACAGCTGGCGCCCGCAGCGTTCCCCACAAGCTCGACCCGCCGGCCCGACATACAAGCAAGGAAAAGCTCCGGTACCCGGACGTCCGGGACGGCGTACCAGGGTTTGCGCATCCGGCATTTGTAGGCCGCTCGTGCCATATCGGCCTCGTCGGTTGCCAGATAGCGCTTCACCGAACCGGGCAGCTCGCCGGTCTTCGGCAACCGGAGCAGCAGGTACGGATCATCTCGTCGATGCCATTCATAGAGCGTTGCCGTGGTCAACTGCCGGCTCGGCAGGACTCGGGTGTTTCTGACGGTCGGCTGCAAGAATGCCGATGGGAGGTCGAACCGCTCGGCCATCGACGGTCGGAGATGGAAGAAGTCGTTGGCACCGGTGATGTAGCCGATGCCGACGGCCGCGATCTCGCTGAGGCGACGGCTGTCAGGCTGGTGGCACAGGGTGCTGTAGAGCCGGCGGACGCTGGCCGGCAAGAGGAAGGGGCGAAGTCGTCGGTTCCATTGCTCCCGCCATTCTTCGGTCGGAATCCTGACGTCCGGATGTGGTGGTGCGGGGCTGGCCTCGAACCGGTCGAGTGCTGTGAAGCAGATATGGTCGGTCCGCCCACCACGTCCTTCCGCGTAGAGCAGCCAGCAATCAACCGAGAGGTCGGGAAAGAGCTTCTCGCGGACTGCTACGACATGAACGGTCTGGAAGTTGCCGACCAGATACTCGATCAGCGGTGCCGCAGAGGGCGCATGGCCGATTTCTGCGGGCACGACAAATGCGATACGCCCGAGCGGTTTGAGCAAGCTCGCCGCCGTCACTAGGAACGGTGCCCAAGATCCCGCCAGACCGCTGAAGTTCACGCCCTGTTTGGCGCAATACGCCAGAGCGGTTCGCCGGACGTCGCCGGAGAACTCTTGAAACCGGATGAACGGCGGATTGCCGACGGCGGCATCGAAGCGCTCGCTCGTTCTGGCAGCCCACTCGAAGAACTCTGCTTCCCGGACGTCTGCGTTCCGGACACGACGGCGAGCCTCAGCGGCCGATCGAGCATCTTTCTCGACGCCGACGGCGTTCTGGTGCTCGGTGAGAAACGCGCCCGTGCCGCAAGCCGGCTCGATCACCCGATCGGCTGGAGACCTGATGGCCCAGGCGACCAGAGATCTGGCGACGGACTTCGGCGTGAAGAAGGCGCCGTTCGACTTTTGAGCATCCGGAACGAAGGGTTCGTCGCCTTCGTCAGGATTGAAAGTTTTGAAGCTCGAAGGAACCGAGCGAGAGGCGGCTGTTGGTTCTAGAAACACGATGAATACGGACCGTTCAAGGAGATGTGGTCTCTTCGGAAATACGGTCCGATGGTTTCGAGGAGATTTAAGCCTTCGGTGTCGTGGTCACCGACGGAACAAGCCGGCGACCGCCATCGATGACGACTGGGCAGGGCGTTTCAAACCGAGGATGGTCGCCCGATCAAAGGCAAGCCGAAATCGGAAATCAGACCCGGACGCCCCCGTTACACGCGGAGACCGATGACGTTTCACGCGGGTTCGGGATGGCGTTTCACGCGGCGACGGAAAACGGCTCGACGATGATGCCGGAGACGATCAAGCCCTCCTGGCTGCGCGTTCCTACTCCAGCAGCAGCTCGGCCTCTGCCTCCGTGATCGAGAATGCCTGTGGCTCAGCGAGGCAGCATTCGAGTTCATAGTCGGGCACCCGCACCCATGCCTGCACCCAAGCATGACTCCAGATACGCCCTACTCCGTCGAACTGCTCATAGTCTGAATCGCACTCCGAGATGATCGCGTTGTCATCGATTTGAATCTCGTCAGACTGATAGAGATCCCGAGCAGCCTCAACGAGCTCCTGGTGGCTTCGACGGACCGGCTGATTGCCCAGCACCGTAACGGCATCAGCGACCGTCAAGCCACGATCGAACAGCGCTTGCAGCTCGATCTGTAGTTCAGACATTTCCATTTTCTTTTCCTGATTCCAGAGACGTGTCCGAGATTCGTTCGAACATCGTCGGTTATGGAACTAGGATAAACGGTCATAGATGTAATTTGATTTAAATGTGCGATAGAATGTACTGGCCACGCAATGACCATCGAGGGCTCTGGTTCTCATCATCTGGAGTGTCTGGAAGATCTGCGTCGCCATAGTGCACGGCATCTTTGGGATACTGCGCGGGCACCGCATTTATTCATACGGTCGGACGTATGGAATCATCGAGCGAACACGATATCCGACTGGTCACTGCGGAGCCCAAAACGACGCCACTTGGATTGGCGACATGTCCGGCATCGCGCTGGGTTTGGAGGGAGGCGCCGAGTTCGGATCGGACCGGACGACAAACCGATGCATCCGCTGCAGCGGATATGTTCAACTCAACCGGCGTGAGCGGGATTCCACCGCTCATGTCGCGGCGGAGATGGGCCGAGAGGAGGCCATCCGTTCTGGAGCGCGCAACACAGCAAAGCGGGCGCTCACGCCGATACGGTCTTCATCCGCTGTCGACCCAACCAAGTCGTTCATACCGAATTTCACCAATCCCGAAACCGGTCATTCCTTCCGTTGAAGTCCCGGCTGCACAGCGCCCAAGTTGGTCGTTCGGGGCGTCGGCGGCTCGGCCCGGAACCGGTCATTCGTTTAGGTTGGTCGTTTTGGGCACGCTCCAATCCGACGGCCTTCAAAGATCGAGCGGGATGCGCCTTTCTTCTTCTGCCGAGGGTGGCCGGGAGAGGAAAGGACTAGCCTGAACAATTCATCGCTCGTTTCAGTGCGGCGTGTCCGGGAGCCATCGGCTCACGCATAGGATGTGCGGCGGGGTGGCGCCGGGGGCGCAATTTTCGTGGGCATGCTGGTTGGCGGGACGCGGGTTCTATGGGGGCACATCGCCCCGCCGGTCATGGCGGCGGCTTGGCCAGGCGCCCGGCGAGGCTCGAGAACCCCCGCTGGTATGCAAAGCCGGTCGGCAGCGAGACCTTGATCTTGGTGACCAGCTCGGTGACGCGAACGGCGACCTTGATCAGGCCGAGGCGCAGCGTGTCGAATTGGGCGTCGCGTCAGAAGGAGGGCTTGGGCGCCAAACCTCGCAGACCGTGCATCAGCCAATAGGCGGCGGTGTGGATCAGCAGACGGAACTGGTTGGCGGTCGCCTTGGTGCAGGACGTGCGGTCCGAGGCGAGATGCAGCTTATGGGGCTTGATTAGATTTTCCGCCTGTCCCCGCGCGCAATAGACCTTCTCGTAAAGCGCCTTCGGGAGGCCCGTCAGGTTGGTCACGATGAAGCGGCTGTCGACGCCTCGGCTGGAGGCTTCGACGCGCGCGATCACCCGGCGCTCGGTCTTCCAGGTCTTGGCGCCGTGCTGAAAGTCGGCATAGCGGCGCACTTTGTAGTCGGCGAACAGGTCGAGGCGATCGAGCGCAACCCGTTCGGCCTCCGCCGTCACGCGGCGCAGCAGCACCTTGTTGCCCGCCAGGCCGACGATGAAGCCGACCCGATGGCGCCCGCACTACGCCATGCCTTCGGGGCGGCCGTAGTGGCTGTCGCCTCGGATCAGAACATCGACGCGCGGCCAGCGGGCGCGGATCGCGCGCACAACATGGCGCAGAACCATGGCCACTTCGATGCCGTCTGGCGTCTTGCCCGGCCGCAGGAAAACCGCGACCGGTTTGCCGGTCGTCGCCTCGTAGATGTGGATCGGCATGAAGCAGCGGCTGTCATAGTGGGCGTTGAACAGGGAGAGCTGCTGCTGGCCATAGGCCCGGTCCTCGGTGTCGTCGATGTCCAGCACGATCCGCCGGGGCACGGCGCCGAAACTGTCGCAGAACAGTTCCACCATGCTCGCCATCATGCGCTTGAGCGCGACCGCGCCGGGCAGGTTCTCCAGCCGGGTCATGGTCGGCTGCGAGCACAGATCGGGTCCGGTCTCGGGCAGGCGGCCGACCGCCAGCTTGAACGCCGGATCCCGGCGCAGCAGGTCGCAGTCGTTCGCATCCGGATAGCCTGCGGCGATCGCCAGCGCGCGGAACCGGATCATCTCCGCCACTTCGTGTCGGATCCGATCGGGAGCGCGCGGATCCTCGATGCAGCGCGCCAGCCGTTCGGCGATCCCCAGCCGACGCTCGACTTCGGCCGGCAGCATAATGCCGCCATCCGACGACAACCGTCCGCCGCCAAAGCGGGCGACAATGGGCTTGCCGCAGACCGGTGACAGGCCCGGCAGCGGGAGGGTGAGGTCAACTTCGGCGGGCATGGCGCTCCGGAATCAGTAGGTTCGGCCTGAACAATAGAATACTGCGTGAATTCAATGACTTAGACTATGTCCGCTGTCCGCCAACCCCCGGCGGATTATCACGGCTAGCTTTTATTGATGGCCATTACCGAAACGAGCGATGGTCGCGAGCAGCTGATCCATATTAATCGGCTTGGCGAGGAAATCGTCCGTGCCGGCTGCCCGGCACCGCTCGACGTCCCCGCTCATCACGTTCGCCGTCAGGGCGACGATCGGGATGCGCCGCCCGGCCGCCTCCGCCGCCCGGATTCGCCGGACCGCCTCGAACCCGTCCATGACCGGCATGTGCAGGTCCATCAGAATGAGGTCGAAGGCGTCGAGCGAGGCGGCGCGGACGGCTTCGGCACCATTCGCCACAATTTCAACCTGATGCCCCGCCAGTTCCAGAATGGAGGACACGAGGATCTGGATCGTCGCACTGTCCTCGGCGAGCAGAATGCGCCGCGGCGTACCGCCATCGAGCGAGGTCGCGTCTTCCGTGGAAGCCGCCTGCGGCGCCACGGCGCTCACAAGCGGCACCTCGAACCAAAACTCGCTGCCTCGTCCGTTTTGGCTTTCGACGCCGATCTCGCCACCCATCAGCTCAATGAGCCGATTGCAGATCGCGAGACCCAGGCCCGATCCGCCGAAGCGACGGCTCGTGGATGCGTCGACTTGGCTGAAGGGTTGGAACAGCCGGCCGAGCTTATCGGTCGGAATGCCGATGCCGGTATCCTTGACGCTGATCCGGAGCCGTGAGGGGCCGGCGCCGGCGATCCGAACCACCAGATCGATACCACCGGTCTCGGTGAACTTCACGGCATTCGTCAATATGTTGAGCATCACCTGGCGCAGGCGGGTCGGGTCTCCCTCAAGCCAAGCCGGAACGGCGGGATCGACGGCGGTGTGAAAGCCGAGCCCCTTGGTTGCCGCGGAATGGCCGACCAGCACCTCGCAGGCCGCGACCAGTGCGCGCGGCTCGAAAGCCACGGTCTCGAGCTCCAACTTGCCGGCCTCGATCTTGGACAGATCGAGAATATCGTCGATCAGCACCTGCAGGGTCCGCGCCGCGTCCCGCTGCAGGTTGAGGTAACGTCGAAGTCCGGACGGCTCGAAGTCACCGCGCAGCAGCAAATCCGCAAACCCGATGAGTCCCGTGAGCGGTGTGCGCAGCTCATGGCTCATGGTCGCCAGGAACTGCGACTTCGCCTCGTTCGCCGCCTCTGCGGCCGCCCGCGCCGCCGCCAGATCAGCCGTGCGCTCGGCGACCCGCTGCTCCAACAGGTCATTTGCCTGGCGCAGCGCCTCCTGGGCCAGCCGATGTCCGGTGATGTCCCCTAGCACCCCGACCACGCGCTTGGCGCCGTCGGGCCGGGAGGTAAAGCTCTTGCCCTGGGCCCTGAGCCACCGCTGCCCATCCGAGCGTCGGCTGCGGAACTCGACCTGGTACTGCGCGTCCACCGCAAGCGCCCGGTCTAGCGAGGCGATCACCAGAGGTCGGTCTTCGATCTCTACGCGATCGAGAAAGGCCGCCCAGGAGCTGCGGCCACTCTTGGGCGAGCAGCCGACGATCCTGTCAGTCTGCTCCGTGCTGAGGATCGTGCGCGTGACTAGGTCCAGCTCCCATGAACCCATCTCTCCGGCGTCGAGCGCCAAGCGCAACCGCTCCTCACTCTCGCGCAAGGCGATCTCGACCGTCCGTCGCTCCAGGGCCATCTGGATGGTGGCGTGCAGTTCACGTTCGGAAAAAGGCTTCAGCAAATAACCATAAGGTTTGGTGGAGCGCGCTCGCGCCAGTGTCGCCTCTTCCGAGTAGGCCGTGAGATAGACGATGGGGACCTGAGAGGCCTCCGGGATCCGGCGCGCGGTCTCGATACCGTCCATCGCCCCTTCGATGTGGATGTCCATGAGGACGACATCCGGCTGCTGCACAGCCAGTTGCCTCAGCGCCTGTTCGCCCGATGAGGCGACCGCCGTGACGTCGTACCCGAGCCGCCCCAGCTGCTGTCGCAGGTGGAGGGCGACGATGCGCTCGTCTTCGACGACCAGGACCCGGGTTGCCGCCATGTATCGTTCCCTCCGCCTATTTCTGTACCGGAAATCGCAGGATGAAGCTGGTGGGGTTCGAACGCCGGATAGCAATCTCTCCACCGAGCTGATCGGTCAGGAGCGTTACCAGCTGCAGGCCGAGGGTCGTCGTCTGCGCCATGTCGAAATCTTCAGGGATGCCGATGCCGTCGTCGCTGACCGCGAGCGCAATCCATCCGGCGGTGTCGCGCGTCAGACCGATCCGGATTTCACCCCGCCGTCCGTCGGGAAACGCGTGCTTCAGGGCGTTCGATATCAATTCATTGACGATCAGGCCCAAGGGGATTGCCTGATCGATGGGCAATTGCGCCTCGGCAGCGTCGATCATCAGGGCGATCCGGTCATAGTCCGCGCTATAGGATGAGATCAGTATCGGCACCAAGGAATCAACGAAGCTGCCGAAATCGACCTGGATAAAATCTTTCGACTGGTACAGCGTTTGATGGATCAGCGCCATTGATTTGATGCGATTCTGGCTGTCCTTGAGCATATCGAGCGCAATCTTGTCGGTCATGCGCCCCGACTGAAGGTCAAGAAGGCTATGAATGATCTGTAAATTATTCTTCACGCGATGGTGAATCTCGGCGAGTAGAATGTTCTTTTCTCGCAGAGCGACCTGGATACTTTGCTCCTTTTGCTTTCGGTCAGAGATATCGACGATGGCGGAGAGCACCATCATCCCGTCCTCGGTCTCGATCGGATTCAACCCGATCTCGACCGGAAATTCGCTGCCATCCTTCCTCAAGCCGTAGAGATCACGCCCGGCACCCATCGGCCGCGAGACCGGCGCCGCGAAGAAGCCGGACCGCAGGCTCGGGTGGTGGCCGCGGAACCGCTTCGGCACGAGCATTTCTACCGATTTGCCCAGCAGTTCGACACGCGAATAGCCGAAGACCCGCTCGACCTGGTTATTGACCATCTCGATCTGACCGGCGGCGTTGATCATGACCATGGCGCTCGGCGCTGACTCGACGACACGCCGGAAGCGTTCTTCCAGGCGCTTGCGGGCGGAGATATCGACGATGGCGGAGAGCACCATCATCCCGTCCTCGGTCTCGATCGGATTCAACCCGATCTCGACCGGAAATTCGCTGCCATCCTTCCGCAAACCGTAGAGATCACGCCCGGCGCCCATGGGGCGGGACGCCGGCGCCGCGAAGAAGCCGGACCGCAGGCTCGGGTGGTGGCCGCGGAACCGCTCCGGCACGAGCATTTCCACCGATTTGCCCAGGAGTTCGTCACGCGAATAGCCGAAGACCCGCTCGGCTTGGTTATTGACCATCTCGATGAGACCGGCGGCGTTGATCATGACCATGGCGCTCGGCGCTGACTCGACGACACGCCGGAAGCGTTCTTCCAGGCGCTTGCGGGCGGAGATATCGACGATGGCGGAGAGCACCATCGTGCCGTCCTCGGTCTCGATCGGATTCAACCCGATCTCGACCGGAAATTCGCTGCCGTCCTTGCGTCGACCGTAGAGGTCGCGCCCGGCGCCCATCGGGCGGGAGACCGGTTCGGCGAAGAAGCCCCCGCGCAGGCTCGGATGGTGGCTGCGGAAGCGCTCCGGCACGAGCATTTCCACCGGCTGTCCGAGCATTTCGGATCGGGAATAGCCGAACAGCCGCTCGGTCTGCCTATTGACCATCTCGATGAGGCCAGCACCGTTGATCATCACCATCGCGTTGGGGGCTGATTCGACGACACGCTTGAACCGCTCCTCCAACCGCTTGCGGGTAGAGATATCGACAATGGCGGAGAGCACCATCGTGCCCTCCTCGGTTTCGATCGGATTCAACCCGATCTCGATTGGGAATTCGCTGCCGTCCTTGCGGCGACCGAAAAGATCGCGCCCGGCCCCCATGGGACGGGACGCCGGAGCCGCGAAGAAGCCCGCTCGCAGGCTCGGATGGTGGCTGCGGAACCGCTCCGGCACGAGCATTTCCATCGGCTGCCCGAGCATTTCGCTGCGAGAATAGCCGAACAGTCGCTCGGCCTGGGCATTGATCATGTCGATCCGACCGGCGCTGTCGACCATCACCATAGCGTTCGGCGCGGCCTCAACCACCTGTTGAAAACGCCTCTGGCTGCGCCTGAGAGCCTCCTCCACCGCGCGACGCTCGGTCAGATCCCTGGTCAGCTTGGCAAAGCCGACGAGTTCACCCGCGGGGTTCCGCACGGCCGTGATGACCGCATTCGCCCAAAAGACGGATCCGTCCTTGCGGACGCGCCACCCCTCGTCCTCGAACCGGCCCATGGATGCCGCGTTCGTCAGTTCGATCTGCGGCTTGCCGCGCGCCACGTCGTCGGCAGGATAGAAGACGGAGAAATGCTGCCCTACGATCTCCGCCGGACTGTAACCCTTGATATGCTCGGCACCGGCATTCCAACTCGCGACGTGCCCTTGCTCGTCCAGCATGAAGATTGCGCAGTCGACGATGCTATCCACCATCAGCCGCAGGGACTCCTCATTGCCGAAGGGCGCCTTGTCGGCTTGCCAATGCTTCGTCGCCATCGATTCTCGCCCGGAGAAGGAATTTGCATGATTAAACCACCTGAGATGGAATTCTCCTCGAAGAATCTGGCCCGCCCCCCGTAGCAGGCTGTTGAAAAACTGACGATCCGGCGTCTCGCCACCAAATTCGAGGAACTTCTGGAAAATAAACCTTTGAAAATACGACGAGATATTTCCGGTAAGTTTCTTGAGACCGCGATTTTGAGGCGGAAATCGGCTTTTTCAACAGCCTGGTAGTGGCCGATCGCGTCGTCGCTGTGGTCTGTAACGACGGTCTCGTCAGGGTCACTCTGACCGGTCTTCACAGCTCGGCGGGTAATCTGACGCGATGAAGCCGATCTCCTACAGAGGGCGACGGCGTGGCGAAGAGGCCGAAGCTATTTGGCGGATCTTCGAACCTGGCTTTTGGCGGCTGTGGATGGCGGCACGGCGGTGCGGGCTGCGGCGCCGCTCTTCCAGGTTGGCATTTCTTGCCGGCGCAGCAGGTCGCGGTCATTGGCACCTGTGCCGGCACGCCGCGGCGAATTTTGCTGGCCGAAGATAGCGCGATGATCCAGATCCTCGTCTCGTCCGCACTGGAAATGGCGGGCCACGAGGTCGTGCAGGTGGATAATGGCGCCGATGCTGTCCGCGTCGCATCGGAAGGCGCCTTCGATCTCATCCTGATGGATTTGCAAATGCCCGTTATGGACGGACTTGAGGCGACCCGGCAGATCCGGGCGGACGAACGCAATCGCCACGTGCCGATCGTCGCGCTAGCGGCGAACGTGACGAGTGGCGACCTTGAGCGCTGCCGTGCGGCGGGAATGGACGATTTTCTCGTCAAGCCGATCGATCTCGACGTTCTGCTCGCGACCGTCGAGAGGGCCGACGGGCGCTCCCCGCTCCAGTAATTTATTAACCCAGAAGTTTGGCCCCGACATTTGAGGGATGGGATTGAGATCGAGCGTCGGCGGAATTGGAGCGATGCCGAGCGGGTGGCGCTGCTTGCAACTGGCTTTGCTGATGGAAGGAATCAACTGGCGCCGGGCGGTGGCACCCGAACCGACGATAGCGCCCAGCCTCATCTAAGAATGCTGATTCGCCTCGCGATTCTGGCTCCACAACCGGGATTTGGTATGATCGACCATGTCGCTCGACACTGTCCTTTTCCCCTCCGATCCTGAGGCGCTCCGCGCCTTCGCGCTCGCTTGCCAAGCCGAGTTGGCGGCCACGAGCGCTGAACACCGCGCGGCAAAAGCGGCGGTGCAGTTCACCCGGCTGGAGATCGAGAAGCTCAAGGTGCAGCTCGCCAAGCTGCGCCGGATGCAGTTCGGCCGATCCTCTGAGCGGCTCAGCCGCCAGATCGAGCACTTCGAACTGCAACTGGAAGAGCTTGAGGCAACGGGGGCCCAAGCGGAAGCACAGGCCGAGGCGTCGCGCCAGGTCTCGACTCGGCCGGAGCGGATGAAGCCGAACCGGCGACCGTTGCCGACCAACTGCCGCGCCAGGACATTTTCCACGAACCGGCCCCCTGCGGATCGTCTGCCACTTAAGTGATTGATAGTGTGCGAGGCGAGCTAAGCAGCGGCTGACATTGCGGTTCTTTTCCTGCGTCTCCCTCGGCGCTTGGTGGGGTATCGGCCATGGCCTCGGCAACCTGGAGAAGCGCATCGCGACGCGCGGTTCCGCGAATTGCGGCGAAAGCCTTGGTTAATGCGACCGTCGCGCGATCGAGCACTAGTTGGCTCGGAGAGGAAGCGGTGTGGAGCGGCTCGCTCTCGAATTGGGTATGGTCCACCAACTCACCCCGTCGCACGATCTCGAGAACGTCCCCGGGATTCAGGCGGAGGACCAGGCAGAGCTGCAGTAGTCGGGACGCGGAAATACGGTTCTCCCCCAACTCATATTTCTGCAGCTGCTGGAAGCTGAGACCAATCGAAGACGCGACGAATTTTTGGGACATATCCAATGAAATGCGCTTCATCCTCATCAGATGCCCGAGCGCATGATCCATTGCCTTCAGTCGCTCACGAGAGAGGAGGTAGGGAGAGGTGGCCCGCCTCACCCCGACGCTCGCTTTATTCAAGATGCCTCCCTTCGAGCAGGGGCTCGTAAAGGTCGTCGTATCGCGGAAATATAGTGTAAAATTTATCAACTTAAAGTGGGTTTGTCCTTTAATTTTGATAAAGTTGTAACATTCGGTTGCACGCGGAGAATCGGCGGCGCACGGCCGGGCCCATCATGGCATCTGGTTTCCCTAGACCCGCGCAGCCGTTTGCTAGATATCGCTTCGAGTGGGCAGTCAGACGGTAATTGTGGTTCCCTGTCCGAACTCGCTCTCGAGTTCAAGAGTGCCGCCAGGTTGTTCAACGAAGCGCTTGGTCAGCGGCATGGCATCGTCAACTTATCGGCCGCGGATCGAGTGCGTCCGACAGCATCTCTCGGCCATCACGCCGCTGTGGTCGCGTTCGCCCACACCGCGTGGGCCCCGGCTCGGAGGGTCCGGAGTCCAGCACGGGTCGAGAGGAAACGCTGGGCTGATCCCTGGCTCTTGAACCTCTGCTGCTTGCGCTCCCGCCGGCGGATTGGCCGGTCCGAGTTTTCCGCCCGGTTGTTCTGCGGGAGGCCACGCGCTGGCGCCGTAGGATTCGAGCTTGTCCGTTACGATCGCCTCGGGATGGATGCCCTGGTTCTTCAGCAATTTGCGCAACAACCTCATGGCCGCCCGCTTGTTGCGCCGCCGCTGGACGAGCATGTCCAGCACCTCGCCCTCGTCGTCCACGGCCCGCCAGAGGAACATCCGCCGGCCGCCGATCCTCACGACCATTTCGTCCAGGTGCCAGCGGCCGGTCGGCTTCGGTCTCGAGCGCCGGGGGTTCCGGGCGGGCATTGACAACTTAACCCGTAATGGCCGCAGGGCGCTCTCAGCGCATCTCGTCGTTCAAGCTGCCGCGGTCGCATTCGCCCACACCCGATGGGCGCCGGCCCGCAGGATCCGCAGTCCACTTCGGGAGATGAGATGGGGCTGGAGGTTGAAGGTGTTGTACACCGCGGCATGGGTGGCGAGAAACCTTTGGGCCGAGCCCTGGGACTTGAGCCGTTGCTGCTTGCGCTCTCGGCGGCGGATCGGCACATGCGAGTTCTCGGCGCGATTGTTCGCCGGCGGGCCGCCGGGTTGGTGCCGATCGACCAAACCGATTTCCCTGGCGGCGGCGCGGTAAGATGCGAGCTTGTCCGTGACGATCGCCTCGGGGCACACGCCCTGATTCCTCAACAGTTTTCCAAGAAACCTCAGCGCAGCAGCCTTGTTTCGCCGCCGTTGGACGAGCATGTCCAGCACCTCGCCCTCGTCATCGACGGCCCGCCAGAGGAACATCCCGCGGCCGCCGATCCTCACGACCATCTCGTCCAGGTGCCAGCGGCCGCTCGGCTTGGGTCTCGAGCGCCGGAGATTGCGGGCGAATTGGCCACCGAACTTCAGCGTCCACGAGCGGATGGTCTCGTAGCTGACCTCGATCCCACGCTCGGCCAGCAATTCCTCGACGTCGGGGAAGCTGAGGGTGAAGCGGAAGTACAGCCACACGGCGTGGCGGATGACATCCGCCGGAAACCGGTGACGCTTGTAAGATATCGGCTTCATTGGTCCAGCTTACCGGCGGATCGAGAGCCTCGAACCCCGCAACGCCGACTGTGCTCACCCGTCGCTAGAGACACCCAGCGCTAACGTGACAACGCCAGGCGGCGCCATGAGCGCCTCGCCAACTGTAAGTTGCTCGGCCGGTGGCGGATCGTCGAAGCCGATCTCTGGGATCGCGACTTCCTCGATCTCTGTGGACCGGCCTACATCCTCTTCGAGACCGGCGGCCACGGCGAGTTCGCCTTCGGCGCGGTCCAGGGCGGCATGGACCTCCAATACGGCAAGCGGACGGTGTTCTTCACCTGGGACGGCTTCGACGAAATGGACGAGACCTCAGGTTCAGGATCGGCCGAACTCGACGACGACGGCACGATCGAGATCGAGCTGTCGTTCCACAACGGCGACGATGCCGTCCTCAAAGCCGTCCGCGAGTGACTTCTTCAACAGCCTGCTAGTGCACTCATCACCACGTTTGAGTTCTCGCCCTTATGCTGTGGCGCGCGTGGCGCCAAGTGGTAATGTATCGCCATGGAAAGCGAACCCGTATCGATCTGCATTCTTAACCTGGAGCAGGTTCACTCGAAGTCCGTCTATGCCCTTATGGACATCGAGCTTGTTCTGAATGGTGTTTCATTCCGGATTCACGGAGTGCAAGCGCGGCATGTTGCCGGTGGAGGCACAAGTATTCACCTCCCGACCTATCGGACTGCGTCCAGTACCTGGCATGCAGCCGTGTCATTGCGGCCTGAACTCGTCGAGGGGATATGCGATCACGTGTTGGGCTTCCTGCAGGAGGCCGGCTTCGCAAGCCAGCGGTACAGCACGCCTGTTGCCTAGAAGCTCTTGTACACCCAGGCGCGCAATTCATCGCCCTTGACGATCCTGGAGCTATCAGGCCGGCGCAGAGAGATCACGGCATGGCCGTCCGACATCAACTGTCTGACCAGCCGTTTCGCCTCGTTTTCGGATATGAACGTGCGACTCTCCAGGGTGACGACCCCGCCGCGTTCGGCGCCCGTGCTGGTCGAAGCCACGTTCCAGAAGATCCGCCAGCCGCCCATGTCGCACCTTCCTCTACCAGGACGTGTTAGCGACATATCTCAACACCTCAGATGGCGCAATGCTCCAGCAGGGGGCCGTACGTTCACAGCTGGATCGTGCGGGTATGAACCGGTCACATGGTTGACAGTCTCAGTCGCTTGCGGGGAGGACCTGCAAGTGCCCTGGAAAGTCACCGATGTGTTCGACGAGAACATCATCGGCGCGTCGAAGATCGCCCGCGACATCACGGCGGAGAGGACAGCCGAGAAAGCGCTCCGGGCGGGTGAGACCAAGTACCGGACGACCTTCGACATCGCCCCGGTCGGCATTACCCATATTTCCCCGAGCTGCCGGTACCTGATGGCAAACGACTTCTTCTGCACGCTTCTTGGCTACGAGCGCGACGAACTGCTTGCCATGGATCCGTTCTCGAACGTGGATCCCGCAGCCACGGCCGACCTGCGGCTCATGTTCGAGAAGCTGTGTGCCCGTGAGATGTCCTCCGGTCAGATCACAACGCAGTTCGCGCACAAGGATGGACGACCAAGGACCTCTTCGCAGAGATCAGCGGTCGGCAACATCCTTTCGACCAGCGGTTTCTTCCCTCCACGCAGCCTCAAACTCACCCGCCTCGTCTGCGCGAATAGCAAATTCGATGGCGACCAGCATAAGGGTCTCTGCAATCTTCCGGTCGGACAACCCACTCGACCGGGCGGCACGGCGCACCTGCCCTTGGAAGAATCGACCAATCATTCGAATATCCCCGTCGGGCCCTGATCAAAGCCATCATAATCAGACAGGCGAAAATCCAGTTCATCTTCTCCGCCGACTGACTAGTTCTCGTTCAATTCGGGACGAAGACCCGATCGGTTCGGCTCCCGTACCTCGCATCAAGATATCAACCGCGCCGTGCGGTCAACTTTAATTTGCACCATAGATCCATCATTGAGACTGATCACATGGACAGATCACTCGGGATATATTGGCGGAATCAGAATAAACTATGAGAGAACTAAAGTAAAAGCGCCAACGCATATCGAGGAGTTCCTAAAAATATTAGCGTTATCCCTAGGGCGCCGCAATAATTTGTCGCCGTGATCGCGATAAATGCTTCGGTTTTACCAATTGTATTACAGATTATCCGGAAAGCGAGACCCATGATGGTTGTCGCTCGGCCCGAATTCATTGCAACGAGACCGCAGTCAGGCGGTCCGGACCCACGCTCATTGCAACTGGAGGACACGTCCGGCTCACACCAGGAGCCCGGTGTCAATCAGCGCTCAATAGTGGCTCCGACGCAGTTTTGACGGTGTCAGGCATCTGAAACACCGACGACGCGGGCCTCCAAGAGATCGATCTTGCCTCGGCCATACATCTGGCGTTTGACAAGCTTCAGCTTGGTGATTGTCAACGGGCACCGAAGTTTCCCCGATTGTGGGCGCTTAAAATTCCCTAGATTGGCTGCGGATATGGCGCCGGGACGGCGCCATACTGGCGATCGATCGGTTGCTTTGACGACAGCCACCGCGCAAAGCTGTCGGCCTGGCGATCCGGGAGCAGATCGATCACCTGGCGGCGCTCGAGGTCGCACAGGATGGTCCCGTAGCGCTGGCCGCGCCGCCATGCCCAATCATCGACACCAAGGACGCGCGGCGGCACGTGCGCGCGATCATGGCCGGAACGGACCATCCGGAGTAGCGTATCGCCGCTCAGCGGCATCGCCAGCCGGGCCGCTAAGCGCGCCCCGGCTCGACCGCCGAGCGCCAATCCGACATGCCGCTGAACGTCGCCGAGGCGGAACGTCCGCCGGGCGCCGACACCAACGATGCCAGGGAGCCGCTCCGTGAAAATCCGCCGCGGGCACCGATCCGTCGCGCATCGGAACCGCCGCGTGAGAACCGCGATGACGACCATCAGCCCTTGCCAGGGAAGGTCGGCAAGCGAGCGAGTATATCGGCTATGGACACGACGCGATGTCCGGCCGCAGACCGGACAGCTCGACGCCGCTCCCGCGGGAGCGGTCAGGATGCTGATCTTGTCGCAACCGGGCCGAACCCGGAGAACGGTCAGGCCAGCCGGGATCATCGGCAGCAAGTGGTTGGCTGAAGCCATGGTGTGAACTCCCTCTGTTCACACCGTCTACAAACCACTGCTCAAAAGATTCCCGAACTGCACCAAAATTGCGGAAGAGCCCGTAAGTGACCCCTCCATCTCTTTTGGGATCAATCACTTGCGATTCCGATCGACGTCTAGACCCCGCGCCGGTTCACACGAGGAGGATTAGATCGTTGAATTAATTGGGTTTGCCATAGAGCACTGGAAAACTGCAGATTGTCTGGCAAAGCCATTTATGACAACAGGTTAAATGATCCAAAAATCTATGCGGTGTGAGCTTGCCTGGTGTTAGGTCGGGGCGGCACCGACGTCGAACGTTGCCAGCAGGCGCGACCGTCCATCGATGGCGGTCATGACCGAGTCGACCAGCTGTCCAGGGAACTCTTGCGGCAGCGCCTCGATTACCGCTGCAGCCTTTCGCGGAGCCGTCTCTCCCAGATCTTCCATAATCGACTGCATTGCAGGGAGGCTGACCCCGGCGAAGTCTGCCGTCTGCAGGAAGTGTCGCGGCATGATTTCATGAACACCGTAATGACGGTTCTTGCCCACCGACATGGCGAGCTTGAACTTCTTTCGGGAGATCTGTCCGACATCCAGGCTCGGCTGCGCGGTTAGCACGTCATAGGCAGGCGTCATGCGAAAGCGTCCACCGGGGGTGATAAACACACTGAAGTTCTTGGCGTGGCCGTCTGTCGCTCCGAGAAGCCAAAAAATGACGTTAGCGCGCATGAAGGTCGCGACATCTGCAGCTGGCGTATCACTGCCTTTCAGCAGATCGATCACATCGCGCATGCCGGGGCCGCCATCCGACTGGTACTTGCGGGTCGGCGGAACCGAAAGCGCCTGGCAGCAATCCTCCTGCGGCAGCCGCAGCAGGCGACCGTCCCTTGCCCAGCGCCGGTCGAATCGCTCAATGATCAGCGTCCGTCGCGTGCCAAAGTCGGCGATTTCCGCCTTTGCTGCGGGTACGCCCAGCGCTTCCATCATTTTCAGGCAGAGATATTCGTTCTCGACGCTGTTCGAGAGATCGATCCCGTTCGGCAACTGACCGATCTGCGGTTTCAGGATGTGCGTCGTCGCGGTCGTACTGGTCGGCTTGAACCATTGGCCGTCGCGACGCAGGAGTGCCGTTTTCTCCTGAGCGCCCGCGATCGAGATTCTGAAATCCTCGTCGTCGCCGACGCCGAGCGGCGCCGAAGCGAGATTCCTGATCAGGTCGGCGACCTCGTCGTCCGTGACGGCCTTGCCGGTGGTGCCCCCTACGGCACCGGGGTCCTGGCCGTCGGGGAGAAATTGCAGGGCGCCGACGCAGTCATGGCCCAGGGCGGTGAGCATGCTGTAGGCGTCGGTCCCATCCGCACCGACGCGCTCCGCGACCCGCCTTCTGATGGAATCACTGTCCGGCAGCAGATTGTCGAACACATTGATGACCGGTGCACCGATATAGCGGTCCTCGCGCAGGGGCAGCGACAGCGAGACCGGGAACGTATTCTCCCACGCCAACCATTCTTGCGCGTACTGGAAATCGATGGCGCCTGTCGCTTCCCGCTTCAGCAGGCCGACGAGGCGACCGTTCAAAAAGACGTTGAGCGGCTTATGCGTCCGTCGCCTTGCCATCAGAACAGGTCCTCGATATCCGTGGCGCTTCCTTGGCTGCGAGGGCGGACGACCAGTTCGAGTCCCAGTGCGGAGAGCATTTCCATCAGGGTATGGAGCTGAACGGCGGGCTCCCCCGCCTCCAGCCGCGAGATCGTTCCCTGGCGCAGATGGATGCGTTCGCCGAGATCGCCTTGGCTCAGGCCGGTCTGCTTTCGGGCGCGCCGCAGGATAGCGCCGAGTTGCTTCTCCGTCCGGGCAATCTGTTCACTCACGGTGACCTCCATGAGAGATTATGCGCGATCCCGTATATTTAGTCAATATACGCAGTCGCGCCTAAAAGCTGTATATACGCGTCTCCGTATAAATAAAAATTATACGGGAACGCGTATGCTTCGATGTATCGCGTCCAGGCCGAACAGAGTGGTTGCGACCAGCTGCGACGAAACTATTTGGCCTCCAAGAAGAGCCTGTTCGGTCGGTGTTCAAGGGTGATTGGGACGGTATCGAATGTACAAATCCTGTACAAAATTCATCGGCGCAAAAAGTTTCATATATTTCAAATAGATAATCTCTTCTCCCAACCTTGCCAAGGTTGGGGTCGAGGGTTCGAATCCCTTCGCCCGCTCCAAACTAAGGTCTTGAAAAAGCTCGGGAAGCCGGGCTTTTTTCATGTCTGGGCCATGTCCACTGGTGACCACCAAAAGCCAGTACATTCCAGGAACATCCACACAAATCATGTACAAAATCGGCGGATCTGGACCTGGGTGTTCGCGGCTTGAGCCCGACGGTCTCCAGGGTCGGATCGATATGCCGCGGGCGGCCAGAGTGGCAGGGCGTGCTTACGCCCGCGGCAGGCCAGTCATGATCGGCGGCGTCTCGTCATGGCAGTGGTTGATGGTACACTCATGTTCATGGACCGTCTCTTACCTCGGCGGACATGAACCCGGCCCACTCTGGCAAGCCGACCGACCCAACAAGGCCTAGCCAAGCAACTGGGCCAGCGCCGGGATCAGCACCCATTCGAACTCGCGCTCTGGCGGCTGCCAGCCCTCGGCGACCGTACTCATCCAGATGGGTGACTTGTCCTCGCGACGATCCGGCTCCCAGCGCGTCGCCTCGCAGAGCCGGCGGGCCAACCGGCCGTAGAGCAAGTTGGCCGTGCCAGGCGCATCGGACGAAAGCGCTTCTCGTGCCAGCGTGCGCATGGTCGCGGAACGCCGCGGCGAACGAGCATGGCACCGGAGCAGGCCCAGCTCGGACTCCGACGGATTGACTTCGCGCAGGGCGCTTTCGAACGCGGCTCGATCGGGGCGCGGACGCAAGGGACGAGGCCGCGCCCAGGCGGCAGTCAGCGACTCAGGATCGAGCGTGAGGTCCTGCCACCACTCCGATCCGGACAGCGGCCTGGGCCGGATCATTGGCAACACGACGTCACGCCCCGCCTGGAGTTCTTCGGACCCCTGCCCCAACTCGACGCTCGGCATGATCAGGATGATGCGGGCGTCGCGGCCGATGCGGACGTAGCCGCCGGGCGCGAAGCCGGGAAAGTCCGAGCCAGAGCCGTCATAGGCGCCAAGCCGTGTTCGCCGGCCTTGGTCATGCTGGTCTGGCGGTGACGCTGGCGAGGAGCTGGAGGTTTTGGGCCGTTGCCGCCAGGAGGAACTCTTCGGCGGCGCCGTTCGCTCGCGGATCCTCGCCGCGCGAAAATAGCTCGGTATCCCCCTTGACCAAAGCCGCGATAGAGAAGCGGCCCGTCCAAGCCGAAGAGCGGCCGGGCGGCAGAGCGCCCTGTGTGGACGGCTCTCCTTTGGCAAGGGTTAGTTGAGCTTTGCAGGTGCTGGTCGGTGCGGCCATGTGTCCGGCCTTCGATGCGGCCTTGTCATCGCCGCTGGCCATAATGCCTTCCGCGG
>Ga0209166_10001255_pt1 | contig 21800 bp, 20 predicted proteins | sample Coa_R1_3_FD_187151 | JGI IMG/M metagenome (GOLD analysis project Ga0209166, IMG submission 187151) | Surface soil microbial communities from Centralia Pennsylvania, which are recovering from an underground coalmine fire - Coalmine... | ecosystem: Environmental > Terrestrial > Soil >... | reverse complement strand
CTAAAAAACGTTTCCGGCGGGATGCTCGTGCAAGACAATGACACCCGCGTGCTCTCCGATGCCGATCTTAAGGTCGTCACGAAACGTCCTCCCACGCCGGAAGAAACACGCGCCATGCTTTTCGCCTGGAAGGTCTGCAAGCACGTCAAATCTAATGCCATCGTCTACGCGCGCGACGGCCAGACTGTCGGCGTCGGCGCTGGACAGATGTCCCGCGTCGATTCCGCCAAAATCGGCGCCATGAAAGCCCAACTCCCGCTGAAAGGTACGGTCGCTGCCTCCGACGCTTTCTTCCCCTTCCCCGACGGGGTCGAAGAAATTGCTAAAGCCGGAGCGACGGCCATCATCCAGCCAGGAGGTTCCCAGCGCGATCCCGAAGTCATCGAGGCTGCCGACCGTTTAGGTCTCGCCATGCTCTTCACCGGGGTCCGCCACTTCCGCCACTAAGACCGAAATTGTTGATTTCTGGATTGTTGATTGTTGACTGAAAACAAAAACACCTTATGTCCCGGGTCTTTTCAATCAAAAATCAACAATGATCATTGCCCACCGGTCCCTGACCTTCCGAGGGTCCCCATTTTTTTCCAACCCAACCGCTCCTCAAGGTAGAATATAAGCACCTTTCCCCCAGCGGTTTTGCATCCAAACAAGCTGAGGTTCGGAAACGCGCTCGCGGAGCGCAGTCAGGTCGGCATTAAGTCTAATGATGAACAAAATTGGTCGCCTTTTCTTGCTGATCGCAGTGGCCACGGTCGCTGTAGGTCAAACCACACCGCCCTCCTCCGATTCCAGCCAGTCTGATGCCAAGCCGGCCCAGTCCTCTGCCCGTAAAGTCGATAAGGCAGCCGCCTATTACCACTACACGCTGGCTCACATGTACGAGGAAATGGTCACGGCTTACGGCCGCAGCGACCTGGCGGTAAAAGCCACGGAAGAATACCGTCTCGCCATCGAAGCCGATCCGTCCTCTGAATTCCTGACCTCCAGTCTCGCCGAACTGTACGTCAAGACCGGACGCATCGCGGACGCTGTTAAAGAAGCGCAAGACATCATCAAGCGGGATCCCAAGAACCTCGAGGCCCACAAGCTTCTCGGCCGTATTTATCTTCGTTCGCTCGGCGACATGCCCGGCGGTTCCGGCTCCGATAACATTCTCAAACTCGCCATTGACCAGTACGAGCAGATCGTAAAGCTCGATCCCGACAGCGTCGACGATCACCTTCTTCTGGGTCGTCTTTATCGCCTGAACAATGACTTATCCAAGGCCGAAGTGGAGTTGAAAACCGCCATTAAGATTGATCCCACGTCGGAGGAGGCCGTCACCACGCTGGCTATGCTGTACACCGACGAAGGCGACACTTCGCACGCCCTCAAAGTCCTTAGCTCCATTCCCGATTCCGCCCGTTCGGCCAAGCTTTATTCGGCCCTCGGTGCGGCCTACGAACAGCGCAAGGATTACAAGAGCGCAATTGACGCCTATCAGCACGCCATCGTTCTCGATCGCGACAATCTCGACGCCATTCGCGGCCTGGCGGAGAACCTGCTCAACAACGGCCAACTCGATAAGGCGCTGGAACAATACAAGGTCATCGCCGACTCCAATCCCGAAGACGCCCAGACCTACGTCCGCATGGCTGAGATCTATCGCCGTCAGGGCAAGTACGATCTCGCGCTCGAAAATCTCAAGCGCGCGGACACCCTCGTCCCCGATACCATGGATGTCCCGTACAGCATGGCCGCTGTTTACCAGGCTCAAGGACGCTATGATGAAGCCATCAAGCTCTTGCAGGATCTGCTGAAGAAAACCGAAAAAAGCGAGACCGGAACCAGCCAGGCCGACCGCAACAACCGCTCCATTTTTATTGAGCGCCTCGGCATGATTTACCGCGAGCAGGAAAACTACCCCGCCGCGGTCGATACCTTCCGCAAGATGCTGACTCTTGGCGATGAAAACGCCCGCCAAGGCTATCAGGAAATCATCGACACCTACCGCGAAGCCAAGCAGTGGCCGCAAGCCACCGCCGCCGCCAAAGAAGCGGTCCAAAAAATGCCGGGAGACCGCGACCTGCGCATGGTCCTCGACTCCCAGCTTGCTGACATGGGACAACAAGACCAGGCCATCGCCGACGTCCGCTCCATGCTCAAGGGTGGCGCTGAAGATCGCGACATTTACGTCCGTCTTGGAATCATCTACACCCGTGCCAAGCGCTGGAATGATGCCCTCGACGCTCTCGCCAAGGCTGAGCAGCTCTCCACCAAGAACGACGACAAAGCCTACGTCTACTTCCTTCGTGGCGACCTGTACCAGCGGCAGAAAATGTTCGATCAGGCCGAGACCCAATTCCAGAAAGTGCTTTCGATGACTCCGCCCACCGATCCACAGGCCGCGGCCACCCTCAACTATCTCGGCTACATGAACGCTGATCGGGGCGTAAAGCTCGACGAATCGCTGAATTACATCAAGCAGGCATTAGCGTTCGAGCCTAATAATCCCGCATATCTCGATTCACTCGGATGGGCGTACTTTAAGCTGGGCAAGTACGATCTCGCCGAAGACAACCTGAACAAGGCCGCATCTCACATGGGTTCCGACCCGACGGTGCAAGAACATCTCGGAGACCTCTATCAGAAAACCGGCCGCCTGAAGCTGGCTGCCGCCCATTGGGATCGCGCCGTACAGGAGTGGAATAAGACCGTTCCTGCCGAGCAAGACGGCGACGCCTTCGCCAAAGTCCAGCAAAAACTAGACGCCGCCAAAGTCAAACTAGCCAAAGAAGATTCCAATAAACAGTAGCGCCGGCGTCCCGCCGGCTGTGCCGAGGGCGTCCTCGCCCTCGGCGTTGACACCAGCGAGCCATCTGGAGGATCACCTCGGCGCGCTGTAGCTCTGACTCCTCATTCAACAATCAAAATTCAACAATCAACAATGCTATCCTTCCCCCATGCTCGCCGCCTACGCGGTGCACCTCGAACAATCCCGCGGACGCCGCTTCTCCGAGCCTCAACATCCCTACCGCAACGACTTCCAGCGCGACCGTGACCGCATCATTCACGCGCGCGCTTTCCGCCGCCTGGAAGCCAAAACCCAGGTCTTCACCCGCCGCTACTCCGACCACTTCCGCAACCGCCTGACGCACACGCTCGAAGTCACTCAGATCTCCCGCACCATCGCCGGAGCCCTGGCGCTAAACGCCGATCTCGCTGAAGCCCTGGCCCTGGTCCACGATATCGGCCACCCACCCTTCGGCCACGCCGGAGAAAAAGCCCTCAACGCCGCCATGCAGGATCACGGCCTCTCCTTCGACCACAACCTCCACGCTCTCCGCATTGTCGAAGACTTCGAGCAGCGCTACGCCGCCTTTCCCGGCCTCAACCTCACCTTCGAAGTCCGGGAGGGAATCATCAAGCATTCCCGCGACTACGCCGCGAAAGATCATCCCGCACTCGCCGAATACGCGCTCGACCAGCGACCTCCTCTTGAGGCCCAACTCATCGACCTTACCGACGAAATCGCCTACAACACTGCCGATCTCGATGACGGCTACGAAGCTCATCTGGTCTCACTGGAGAACATTCGCCAGGGCGTGCCGATTTTCGAGCGCTTCTATCGCGAGGTGGCGCAGCTCTACCCGCAAGCGCCCGAAAAACTGAAATTCAACGAGGTCCTCAAGCGCATCCTCAACCGCTTCGCCGATGACCTCATCACCAACACTCGCGCCCGCCTCAACCAAGCCAACATTCAGTCCCTGGAAGATGTCCGCAATCATCCCCAACGTGTAGCTGCCTTCAGCTCTGAGGTTGACGCCGAGCGCCAGCAGACCAAAGATTTTCTGCACCAATCGGTCTACTTCAGCCCCAGTCTGGCCGATGAAAAAGACAATGCCGAGCGCGTCGTCACCGAACTTTTCGCCTTCTGGATGGAAAATCCAAAAACGCTCTCGCGTCACTACCAGGAAAAAGCCAAGGAAGAATCTCTTCCCCGCGTCATCTGTGACTACATCGCTGGCATGACCGACCACTTCATCTTCGAGCAACACGAAAAATACTGCGGGTGATGCATGTGGAGACAGCCGCCCTCGGCTGTCGGGCGAGCGCAGCTCGACTGCCTTTCTGATCGATCCGCGCTATCCGCGTTGATCCGCGGTCCTGAAGTTAGTTTCCCGCTACCCGTGCCACGACATCAAATAGAATCCGCGGCCCCCGCCTCACTTCCTCCACGCGGATCCGCTCATCGTTCCCGTGCTCCGTGTGCCCCTCTTCTTCGGTCGCCGTATACGGATTGAACCCGTACGCTACAATCCCCAGCGGCCGGTACCGCTGGTTTTCTGTATACCCGCTGGTGATGTGCGGCACCACCGGCGTCCCCGGAAAGTATTTGCCCGAGACGTCCTTGATCGCTGCGAACAGGGCGTTATCCGTCCCCGAAAAATTCGCCAGGCGAAACTCGGCATTCAACGGCTCGATCGTCACATTCGGATCGTTCACCGCCTTCCGCACTCCCTCCAGCACCTCCTTCGGGTCTCCTCCCGGCAAAATACGGACATCCAGATTGGCCCACGCCTCCGGCGGAATCACATTCGTCTGCTCCGATCCCCCCAGCATGGTCAACGAAACCGTGTCCCGCAGCAGGAAGTTCAGCGATTCATCCCTCTCGACTTCCTCCTGAAATTTCTTGTCCTGAACCGCCTTCTTTACGTCGCGGTAATACGCCGCCTGTTCCGGCGGCTCATACGGAGCCATATCCTTCAAGAACTCATCCACCACCGGCAATACCCGCAGCGGCGTCTTGTAAGCAATGATCCGGTCCAGTGCCCGTACCAGCCGGTTCGGCGCAGAATCCGGATTCGGCCTCGACCCGTGCCCCGGCCTGCCGTACGCAACCACGTGCAGCCAGTAAGTCGTTTTCTCTCCCACATCGATCCCGATGAACTTTACTTTGCCGTTCTCCAGCAGATTCTCTCCGCCCTCGTTGATCAGGAACTCCGCGTTCTCCAGCAGGGCGCTCTGATTCTTGATGAACCAATCCGTCCCTGTCCCGTCCGCCTCTTCATCGGACACCGCCAGGAAAATTACGTCCCGGTCGAGCGCGACCTTCTCCCGCTTCAGCATCACCATGACGACGAGCTGCGCCAGTCCCTCATCCTTCATGTCCTGCGCCCCGCGTCCCCAGACATACCCATCCTTGATTTGCCCGCTGAACGGCGGCACTCTCCAATGCGACGCATCGCTGGTGACTACATCCATGTGGTTGAGCAGAACAATCGGCCGCGCATTTTTCGTCGCCTCCGTTGAACGCGGCAGCCGCGCCCACAGATCCCCCCTCCCCGTCGCGTACTCGAACACCCGGTTCTCAATTCCTTCCTCATCCAAAATTTTCTTGTAGAACGCCACCGCCTTCATCTCATTCCCCGGAGGATTGGTCGTATCAATGCGCAAATACTCCTGCATCCAAGTCACCGCCAGATCGGAATACTCCTTCAGATGTTCCGCCGAAATCCGCGACGACGCCGTCCCCGTCGCTGCCTCCTCAGCTTGACCTGTCCCACCAAAACAGATGCATGCCCCCATGATTCCCAACACCACTCCGACCGCGCCAAAGATCCTCCCAACTTCCTTCCACGAAGAAATGTGCAAGCGCAAAATCCCCTCCCTAATCCGGTGTGGTTACCCTGATTACCATCTCAAGCGAAGAACCGATTTCCGGCTGCCCACAGACGCAAAACTTAATACCTAAGACCATTTTTTTGCACGCAGTTTTTATATCAGGTTTCCCAAAATTACCCTCTGTTGTGCACACAACCCTCCCGCTTCCCTTCGGACGAAGTTATAATGGCTATAGCTATCAATGAGTTAGCCCTTCAACCTTAGGGCTTGATTTGGCATCCGACATGTAATGAAGCATACCGGTACCGCAGTATGCGGCACCAAGAGTTTAACGGCCAAGCGTAGCGTCAGCGCCGGCCGGGCTCAGCGATTCAGCTGGCTTTCTTTACCCAATCAGAGGGGACGCAAATATAAATTTCAAGCACGCCCCAGGCGTGCCGGGTTGGAGCCAAACGCTCCCCCAACTTGGAGGAAGTCACTATGAACCACCGTCTCGTAATCGCCCTGCCTTTGGCCGCGCTCCTTGCTCTTCCGGTCATGGCGCAGTCCACCTCGTCCAGCTCTGATCAGAGCCAGCCCGCTGCCACGCAGCAGACTCAGTCGGCCCCGGCTCAGTCTTCCAGCGATACCAGCAACGGCAATGCGACCGGTAAAGCTCCTCTGGCCGCTCCTTCTCGCGAAGGTTTCTGGGGACGCGTCAATCCCTTTGCCCGCAAGAAATACGTCCAGCGCCAGACCGAGCCCATCCGCGACCGCGTCAACGAGCTCGATGAGCTGACTTCCAACAACAGCAAGATGATCAAGGACACCGATCAGCGCGCCCAGGCCGGCATCAAGCTCGCCTCCGACAAGGCCAACGAAGCCGACCAGCACGCCCTCGATGCTGGCAACAAAGCCACTGCCGCGCAGCAGTCCGCGCAGCAGGTCACCACGCGCGTTCAGACGGTCGAGAACGTGGTCAGCAACATTGACCAGTACAAGGCCTCGAACCAGACTGAAATCCGCTTTCGCCCCGGCCAGACCGTCCTCAGCAAGAATGCCAAGGACGCTCTCGACCAGATGGCGACCGGCGTAAAAGGACAGCGCGGCTACATCATCGAAGTGCAGGGCTTCTCGTCCGGTAAAGGACAGACCGCCATCACCACTTCGCAGAAGATGGCCGAGTCCGTCGTCCGCTACCTGGTTCTCAATCATGAGATCCCGGTCTATCGCATCTACCTCGTCGGCATGGGCAATGCTCCCACTCCCTCGACGGATGAGACCGCGAAATCGAAGCGCATCTCGGGCGGCCGCGTCGAAATCAGCCTGCTGAAGAACGATCTCGAGCAGCTCTCCAGCAACGGCTCTGCGCCGGCGATGACCACCGACCAGCAACAGCAACCGAAGTAAGTGGAAGAGCGGCCCTTTAAGGCCGCGTCAGAGCTCGAACCCAAAGGGGCTTTAGTCCCCGAGGGCAGATGTCAAGGACCGATGGCGCCTCGCCTTAAGTCCCTCCCCAGCAAAAAGCCTCTCGCGCAAGCGAGAGGCTTTTTTTAACGATGTAGAATCTCCGGTCGCAGAATCTTTGTGGAATCGCTGCGAATCCAACATTCCCATGAAAGCCATACAAGTTAAGCAACCAGGTGGGCCTGAGGCGATGGAACTGGCAGAATTGCCGTTGCCTGAGCCCAAGGCGAATGAGGCAGTGGTGAAGGTGGCCGCTGCGGGCGTGAATTTTATTGATGTCTATCACCGCGAGGGCCGATATAAAGCGCCGCTGCCGTTCGTTCTCGGGCAGGAAGGCGCGGGCATAGTCACGGCCCTCGGTGCGGACGTAAAGTCGGTGAAAAAAGGCGATCGCGTCGCCTGGACCGGCTTGCTCGGCGGATATGCGGAATACGCCGCGATTCCAGCCGACCGGCTGGTGCCCATTCCGGCGGCGGTGAGTGATCAGCAGGCTGCCGCCGCCATGCTACAGGGGATGACCGCGCATTATCTCTCGCATGACACCTATCCGTTGAAGCGGGGGGAGACGGCGCTGGTGCATGCGGCGGCGGGAGGCGTGGGACTGCTGCTGGTGCAGATGGCGCACCAGATCGGCGCGCGCGTGATCGGCACGGTCTCGACCGAGGAGAAGGCCAAGCTGGCGCGCGATGCAGGCGCGGACGAGATCATTCTCTACACGCAGTCCGATTTCGAAGCTGAAACCAAGCGCTTGGCCAATGGCAAAGGCGTGCACGTCGTCTATGACTCGGTTGGCAAGACGACCTTCGAGAAGGGGCTAAATGTTCTGCGGCCGCGCGGCATGATGGTGCTGTTCGGGGGTTCAAGTGGTGCGGTGCCTCCCTTTGACCTGATCGCGCTGTCACAAAAGGGATCCCTTTACGTGACCCGCCCTACGCTGGTGAACTACATTGCCACGCGCGAGGAACTGATGGCGCGGTCAGGCGCCGTGTTCGAGATGATCGCCGCGGGCAAGTTGAAGCTGCGGATCGAGCACACGTATCCGCTGGCCGATGCGCAGCGCGCACATCGCGATCTGGAAGGAAGGAAGACAACGGGGAAGTTACTGCTGATCCCGTAGGTAAAAGCGGCCTTGGGTGTTAGGTCTTGGGACCTGAGGCTTCGGATTTCTGCTCAAAAACTTTAAACCTAAGACCCACGACCTAAGACCTAACACCCAATCATGAAAGCCATTCGCGTCTCACACACGGGCGGTCCGGAAGTGATGGAACTGGTGGATGTCCCCGCTCCCCAAGCAAAAGCCGACCACGCGCTCGTGAAGGTCAGAGTGGCCGGGGTCAACTCGATTGACGGACAATTCCGCGATGGGCGGCTGCGCACGCCGCTACCCTTCATCCCCGGGCAGGAAGGCGCAGGCGTGGTCACCGCCATCGGCCCGCAGGCGAGAGTCGTTAAAGTCGGCGACCGTGTGGCATGGAGCGGAACGCTGGGAACGTATGCCGAATATGTGGCGGCGCCCGAGGAGCATCTGGTGCCAGTGCCGTCTTCTATTTCTGATGAGCAGGCCGCGGCGGCGATGGTGCACGGGCTCACGGCGCATTATCTGGTGAACGACGCGCACCGGCTGAAGGCGGGAGAGACCGCGCTAGTGCATGCCGCTGCGGGAGGGGTCGGATTGCTGGTAGTGCAGATGGCGCGAGCCGTCGGGGCACGGGTGATTGGCACCGCGTCGAGCGAGCAGAAGGCTCAACTGGCGCGGGAGGCCGGAGCAGATGAGGTCATCGTTTTCACACACCAGGATTTCGAGACGGAAGTGAAGCGCCTCACCGGCGGCAAAGGCGTGGACGTGGTCTACGACGGAGTAGGCAAGGCAACCTTCGAAAAAAATCTCAACGTAATGCGGCTGCGCGGAATGCTTGTGCTCTATGGCATGTCGAGCGGACCGGTGCCTCCGGTGGATCCGGCGAGGCTCTCGGAAAAGGGGTCGCTGTATATGGCGCGCACCACGCTGGCGCACTTCACTGCCACCCGCGAGGAGCTGCTAGCCCGCACCAGCGCGTTGTTCGCCATGATTGCCGAAGGCAAGCTCAAGGTACAGATCGCAAAGGAGTATCCACTGGCCGACGCAGCTCAGGCGCACCGTGACATGGAAGCGCGAAAGATAGCGGGCAAGCTGCTTCTGGTGCCGTAAGCGCAATGTGGCGCGGGCGCCCCCGCCCGCAAACGCCAGGGCGATGGGTTCCTCGTCATTTGCGACGCGGACTATAATCTTTGTCGCTCCGCATTTCATCTATCCAACCTTTGATTCCCTTTTCGCCATGCGGAAACCTGCCGAGGATCCCTCGGTACTTAGCAAACACATCTTCCTCGTGACTTGCAGCTCTAAGAACGCACTGTTCGCCCTCAATAATGAACTCCACCGCGCCTCCTGCCGAGACTCCCAACCGTCGACGAATCTCCAGTGGCACAGTGATCCGCCCTCTACCATCGATGGTTCTGGAATACTTCATCTACGCTGATCTATCGGCATTCAGCGTTTACGAGTATACGATCTCGCATATTCGGGGACCGATCGTCCTGCCAATGACCTTTCATCGTCGATCGGCTCGCCGGCTTTCATTTCCAGCGGGATCACGCCTGCCCAAGTCGGAAAAGAATAATCTTCCGCGTCGTCAATCGGTGGCCCCGTGCGGACTTTGGCGGAGAATTCTTCGATCGGCACGCGCAGCACCGAGGTGGCTTTGAGTTCGCGCTCGTTGGGCTGCCGCGAGTCGTCCCAGCGGCCCGGCAGGATGTGTTCCGACAGCGCGCGCAGAGCCGCGAGCTTTTCTTGCGGATCATCCACCAGCGTGGCTTTTCCCAGGACCACCACCGACCGATAGTTCATCGAGTGATTGAAGACGGAGCGCGCGAGCACGAGGCCGTCGAGCAACGTCACTGTCACACAGACCGGCACACCCTCTTTCATCTGGCGCAGCATGCGGCTGGCGGCCGAGCCGTGAATGTAGAGGCTCGCGCCCTTGCGGCCGTAAGAAGTCGGTATTACGAACGGCTGCCCGTCCATCGCGAATCCAACGTGGCACAAAAATCCTTCATCCAGAATGCGGTATACAGTCTCGCGATCGTAGACAGCGCGATCAGCCTCACGCACCACGCGGGTGCGCGCGCTGGGAATTTGCGGTTCAGGCATGGGGAAGCGAACTCCGGGCAAGCGCCAAGGATGGGTGAAGAAAGATTTTAACACCAGCATTCGGCTTCAGATCTCAGCCTCAAGCTCGCAACCTAAGCCCTGCCGCGTTCCGCCAATGTTATTCTCTCCGGCATGTTGTACTTCTTGGTGGGTTCGAGGCTGTGCCCTTTTATTGTGTACGCTATGTGGTCGAATTGCTGGCGCAGAATGCCGTTGACCTGAAACCCTCCCCGAGTAGATCGAATGGCAAGATTTGTAAGTCCAAAGCTCAGCTTAAGAAAGCTTTATGCGCCTCCGAACCATATTGTTCCTGCTGTTGACTTCGGCTACGGCTCATGCGGCCGAAGTCAAAGGCAAAGTCACGAATGTGGTGGGCGGCGAGTCTCTGGGCCGGGTGGGAGTCGTGATCCTGGAAAACAAAGCCAGCGCGGTCACCTCCATCTCCGGAGAGTTTGATATTGCTGACTTTCCCGCTGGAAGTTACACGCTACGGCTCAACGCTGTGGGTTACCGGCTGCTCACCATTCCATTCACGGTGGGTGCGGCCGAGGTGAAGGAATTTTCCATCACTATGGTGCCCGACAACTTCCACCATACCGACAAGGTGGAAGTACACGGGGATGTTTTCCAGATTTCCGATTCCCCGGCCACAGCGGAGATGAATGTCACCAGCTCGGAAATTCGCGAGACTTCGACGGTGTTTGCCGACGATCCGTTTCGCTCCGTGCAAACCTTGCCGGGAGTTTCCGCGGAGGGCAACAACGAATTCTTCGCGGAGTTTTCGGTGATGGGAGCGCCGTTTTCGAATGTATCGATCTACATCGACGACGTGCTGGTGCAGAACCCGTTTCACGAGATCGGAAATTTCAACGAGGGCGCATCCCTGGGTGTGCTGACCAGCGAGGTGGTCGAGGAGATGAAGCTGCTGCCGGCCGCGTATCCGGAGAAGTTTGGCGATGCCGCCGGCGCAGCGCTCGATATCCACACCCGCGAGGGCAGCCGCGGCGCGCCCTTGTTCCGCATTTCGGCCGGGATCGCCGCCAGCGAAATTCTCGGCGAAGGCGGGCTGGGGCATTCCAGCAAGGGCTCGTGGCTACTCTCGGCGCGCAAGAGCTACATCAACTATCTGATTCATGGCCGCGTACAAGCGACCGCGGATGTGGGATTCTACGACGGCGATCTGAAATTGAACTACGACCTCACTCCGCGACAGAATGTCAGCCTGTTTGCCACCGGCGGACACACCAATATGGCCATGGACAACCCGTCCACCCTGCAAAATTTTGAGTTCGCAAACGGCGACAGCAATTTCACCCTGGCGCGAGCAGGATGGCGTTGGGCTCTGAGTCCGCGGCTCTTCCTCGACGGTCACGGATCCTACCTGACCGAACCGGATCAACTATTCAACAATAAAAATCTGTTGCTTACTAAGACCGATCACCGCGATTGGTCGGGCGGCTCGACACTCTCGTGGGCCTGGAGCCAGAATGAACTGCTGCAAGCAGGCTTCTCAGAGCGGCAATTGCGTGACAACGAATATTTGGTGAGCTTCACCAGCAACGGAGCTCCCGCAGCTTATTCTATCGGTGGAACTGGATTGCGCCAAAGTGGCTATGTGCAGCAGGCATCCGGCTTGCTGGGAGGCCGACTTCATGTCCTGGGCAGCTTGCGCTGGGATAGCCTGTCAGGGTTCGGCATTCACCCGCTATCGCCGCAAATTTCCCTAGCATGGCATGCCACCCGCTCTACCGAATTTCAGTTCGCCGCCGCTAAGTACCAGCAGTTTTCAACGGCGTTGGAAGAGAATGCGGGCGCTTGCTATCCACTCGGTTTCATGCCGGAAAAGGCGAATCACTTCACCGCCGCGATCGAGCAGCGCTTGGGAGAGAATACGCGCCTTCGCCTGCAGGTATTCGATCGGCAGAACTCTCTGGCGATGGGCGTCATCTCCGGCTTCAGGGGGCAGTTTGTAGTTCCCGCTCCGTGCCCCTCGCTGGTGCCGCTCTCTGATTCCACGTATCAGCGGGACTATTCCCGAGGCGCACAATTAATTCTGCAGCGCAGAAGTGCGAACCGCCTTTCCGGATGGCTGGGCTACACGTTCGTGCAAGCGCGTGAACGTCAATATCAGGTCGCAACACCGCTCCCTCCCTATCACTTCTCTTTCGATACCGCCTACTATCCGACGCTGGAAGATCAGCGCCACACCGTGAATGTGTTCGCTATGTACCGTTTGTGGCCCAGTCTCAACTTAAGCGGCAAGTGGCTGTATGGTTCAGGATTTCCGATTCCCAGCGGGACTTACATCCAGGCGGGCAACGGACAATTCGTAGAAGTAGGTCTTAACCAAACCCGGCTCGGCCTTTACCAACGCCTGGACATCCGCGCCGACAAGGATTGGGCGTTTCAGCGATGGAAGCTGACTCTATACGGAGAAGTGTTGAATCTGACCAATCACTACAATGCGCGCTATTTCTACAGTTCGGGAGTTGATCCGATCACTGGGCAGGCGCTGATCAAGACACTGCAAGGACTGCCTCTCACGCCGACGGCGGGGGTAGTGTTTCAATTCTAAAATCGCTCCTCAAAGCGACAGGTACGTCCGACGCCTGAGGGCTGATCGCATCACAACGGTTTCTCTCTGTAGAGCTACCACAGGGCGTTGGAATTGTTCGTTGCCGGCCAGGAAAAACGATTCAGACCTCGTAGAACCGTCAGGGGTTCCTTCGGCTCACTTTCGCTCGACGCCCTTGGCCGTCTGCGGAAAACTCTCCGCTAGAAAAAGAAGGCAATGGAGGCTCGAACCAAAAAGTTCGGTTGCCATCACAGCCCCTTCTGATGCAAGGGAAAACAAAAAGGACAGCCCGGAGCCCCCGAGACTGTCCCCTCAAACCCTCCCGGTTAGAAGGGCAACTTGATGGTCCAAAGGTACTGGCGGGATGTTGCAAAGGGATTGCAAAATGGTGAATATCTGATGAATTCGGCGAGGCGGGCGGCTGCTATAGTATTCGATTACCCGCAGGATCGACGCCAGTATCTCCGTGCCGAGAGGAGTTGATGCCTACAACTACCTTGCGAAAGACCGAGCAGTCACGGCGGCTGCAACAGCGCGCCGAGAGCATGATGCCAGGGGGGGTGAACTCGCCTGTGCGGGCGTTTGGATCCGTGGGCGGAGATCCTCGGTTCATTGTGCGCGGCAAGGGATCGCACATCTGGGACGCGGACGAGAATGAGTACATCGACTACATCGGGTCATGGGGGCCGCTGATCCTGGGGCACGCCGAGCCCAACGTGCTGGACGCGATTGTGGGCGCGGCTTGCAATGGGACCAGCTTTGGGACTTCGACGCCATCGGAAGCGGATCTGGCGGAATTGGTGCTGGCGGCGTTTCCGAACATGCAGAAAGTGCGCTTCGTCAGTTCGGGGACGGAAGCGACCATGTCGGCGATCCGGCTGGCGCGGGCCTATACCAAGCGCAAATACATTGTGAAGTTTGAAGGCTGCTATCACGGGCATGCGGATGCGTTGCTGGTGAAGGCCGGGTCGGGAGTGGCGACACTGGGGATTCCGGGCTCGGCGGGGGTGCCGGAAGAGTTCACCATGTTTACGCTGGCGCTGCCATTCAATAATCTGCCGGCTCTGGAACTCGCGTTTCATAAGTTCAAACATCAGATTGCTTGTGTGATCGTCGAGCCGGTGGTGGGAAACATGGGATGCGTGCCGGCGGCGGATGATTATCTGGTAGGGCTGCGGCTGATCACCGAGCGCGAGCGGTCGGTGCTGATTTTTGACGAGGTGATGACTGGATTCCGCGTGGCGTTTGGCGGAGCGCAGGAGTTGTACAACATCAAGCCGGATCTGACGACGATGGGGAAGATTATCGGCGGAGGGTTGCCGGTGGGCGCGTATGGGGGGCCGAAGGAAATAATGGATTTGGTAGCGCCGGTGGGGCCGATGTATCAGGCGGGGACGCTATCGGGGAATCCGCTGGCGATGGCGGCGGGATGCGCCATGCTGAAACAGTTGCGTGAGCGTAAAGGCGAGATTTATCCGCGGCTGGATAAGCTCAGTGGACAATTGGTGGAGGGCGTGATGGCAGCGGCGAAGGACGCAGGAGTTCCGCTGTGTGCCAACCGCGTGGGATCGATGTTTACGTGGTTCTTGCAGAAGGGTCCGGTAACGGATTGGGATTCGGCGTCGAAATCAAATACGGAGGCGTTCGGGAAATTCTTCCGGGAGATGCTGGAGCGGGGAGTACATCTGCCGCCGTCGCAGTATGAAGCTGCGTTTCTGAGTGCGGCCCACAGCGAGGAAGACGTGCAGAAGACGGTTGCGGCGGCTAAGTTGGCGTTCGCGGCGGCGAAAAAGTAGGGCTCACCAAAGTAAATCCACCACGGAGACACAGAGTCACGGAGAATTCTTCTATTTGATTGCGGCATGCGCTCGCTGGCCGCGGGTTTGCATCATCTCTGGAATTGTGACGAAGCTGTATCCTTCCTGTTTGTATTTCTTGATCAGGTGATCTGTGGCTTGGACCGTTTGGGAGCGGTCGGCGCCCATTTTCTTGTGGCCTCCGTCGTGGAGCAGGATCACGTCGCCGCCGCGAATTTGCTTAGTGACTTTCTGCTGGATCACTGCGGCTGGAGGGGCGTTCCAGTCGTAGCCGGTTACATTCCACATGATCGGCTCCAGCCCTAATTCACGGGCAATGCTCAGAGTTGCGGGGCGCCGTCCGCCGAAGGGTGGGCGGAAGAGATTGGAGTGCCCGCCGATGGCGTCTTGAATGGCTGCGCGGCAGTCGGAAAGTTCCCGGCGAATTTCGGCGGCGCTCTTGAAGATCAGCAGCGGATGGGTGAAGGTGTGGTTGCCGATCACGTGTCCAGCTTTGGCAACTTCGCGGGCGATCTCGGGACGCTGGCGAACATAGTGACCGATCAGGAAGAAAGTTGCTTTCACTTCGTGGCGGGCCAAGATTTCCAGCAGGCGCAGCGTATGGGGATCGTTGGGCCCGTCGTCGTAGGTGAGAGCGATTTGCTTTGTGCCGCGTGCGAGGCCTGTGAACGTGCGGCCATACCACTGCCCGGTGGGCGCCATGGACTGGTAGCCGGCGGCGACGGCTGCGGCGACCGTTTCAAGGATTATGGCCACGAGCATGATGGGATTGTAGCGGATTGAGAAATTGGGAAATTGAGTAATCGGGTAATTGAAAAGCCTGCGGCCGGCGGGTTGCAATTACTCAATTGCCAAATTACTCAATCACTCATTCCCTGTTAACTCTTCCCGCAATTGTCAGTAAGGGGCATCCGAGATATCCTGCCTATTCCGAGACAGCATTAAGCGTCCCACGAAAACATGGCCAATCTTTTCGAACTGCCCCGGTACATTGCTGTGGAAGGCCCGATCCGAGTCGGCAAGAGCACGCTGGCGGGAATTCTGGCGGAGCGACTGAATGCGCAACGGGTCATGGAGCCAGAGGTCAACCCGTTTCTCTCGTCGTTTTACGAGGGCGAGCGGGGTGCGGCGTTTCAGGCGCAGTTCACGTTTCTGGTGAAGCGGTTCGAACAGTTGCAGGCGCTGGATCTGGGGCCGCGGTCGCAGCGGACGGTGGTGGCGGATTTCATCTTCGAAAAAGACAAGCTGTTTGCCTGCCTCAACCTGACGGACCAGGAACTCGATACTTATAACCGCTATTACAACCACTTCCGCGAACAGTTGCCGACGCCCGACCTGGTGATTTATCTGCAAGCCACACCCGAGGTGCTGAAGAAACGGCTCAAGAAAAAAAATGCGCCGGGCGAGCGCGCCGTGAGCGAGGAGTATCTGGAAGAAGTGGTCAAGGCGTACGAGCACTTCTTTTTTCATTACACGTCGTCAGACCTGCTGATCGTCAACACTTCGGAGATCGATTTCGTCGACCGCAATGAAGACCTTCAGCAATTGCTGCGGAAAGTAACGGAACCGATCAAGGGCACGCAGTATTTCCTGCCGCTGGGCGGGCAGGAAGCGGTGGGGGCGTGAACGTTCGGCGGTGAGTGGCGCTTCAGGATTTTTCGTGGCGTGGCAGTGGATAGAGTGAGAGCGCCTTCCCCACTTTTGCAAACTCCGGATCGGCAGTCACGAGCCAGGCACTGCGATCGATCGCGAGTTCGGCGGCGAACGAGTCACCATAGCCCAGGTTGTGTTTTTGTTTCAGGGCAGCGGCACGCGTGGTGCGATCCAAGTCAGCCGCGATCACCATGATCGGCAACTGCCGCAGTTTGGTCTCTGCTTCGCGCGCTTGTGCCTCGCCATGCACTCTCCATGCAATGTAAAAAACCTCCCCCCAATTGACTGCTGACAGTAGGACTGGCCGTTGGTTGCGGGACGCTTCTTCGATGAGACTGCGAACGCGTGCCGCGGCGCCAGCGCGATTTTCCAAGAGACTGATCAAGGCATTTGCATCGAGAACAAAGCGCCGCAGGCGAGGTTGCGAGGAAGTCACAGCTTTTTCCTCTCACGCTCTCGCTCCCTTTCGCGCTCTTTGAACAGTTCTTCGAACATCGAAGGCTTACCAGGACGGGACTTCAGAAATCCCTGAATCTCGTCTAATAAGTGTTCGATCGGAGTGAGCACGAGTCGACCATTTTCTTCTCTCCAAGTGGCCCGCGCGCCTTTTTTTAATTTGAGCCGTTCCCGGAGTTCCGCCGGGATCACAACTTGGCCCTTAGAGCTGATCACAGTTTGGTAAGTCGCCATGGTTTGTATCTTACTAAATCTGCTAGGTAAGACGAAAGCTAATGCGTCTTACAGCAATGGGGGATTCTTAAGTTGCTGTCCAAGCCCATGCGACCGCAAAATTTGCGCCGTGGCTCGTCCGAACCCTACTGAGCTATGGAAGTTGTTGAAAACAGTGGGGCAACGGTTGTCGACCCATTCTTCGGTTACAGCTACAATAGGCCCAGCGTCATCCAAGATAGACGCCACGATGCGTGCACAGGCTCTATCCGCTAAGGCGGAGGGGCACTGGAGGACATCATGAGTTTGACCCCGATTGGCGGCCGTCTTTTCGACGGTTCCGGCCATAAGGTAACGACCGCATCCCTGCGGGAACAGAAACTCCGTCACGATCCCATCACCTGCATTACCGCGTATGACTATGCCGCCGCTCGCCTGGTGGATGAAGCCGGCGTGGAGATGGTGCTGGTGGGCGATTCGCTGGCGCAAACCATGCTGGGTTACGAAAATACGCTCTCGGTCACGATGGATGAGATGCTGCATCACGTGAAGGCAGTGCGGCGCGGGTTGAAGAATGCACTGCTCATCGCGGACATGCCGTATGGGTCCTATCATGTCGACTCGAAGGAAGCGGTTGTCAATGCAACCCGCTTTGTGAAAGAAGGCGGGGCTGAGGTGGTGAAGATCGAGGGCGGCGAGAAGCGGGCCGACTTGATCCGTCACATCATTGATGCGGAAATTCCGGTGGCCGGGCACATCGGGCTGACACCGCAGTCGGTTAACGTGATGGGCGGCTACAAGGTGCAGGGGAAAAACCTGGGCGGCATCGAGCAACTCATGCGCGATGCGGTGGCGCTGGACAGCGCCGGGGTGGCTTGCCTCTATCTGGAGGGCATCCCGCGTGAAGTGGCCGCGATGATTACGGCCGAGGTGAGCACACCGACCATCGGGATCGGCGCCGGCCCGGAGTGCGACGGGCAGGTGCTGGTGTTTCATGACATTCTGAACCTGACCTTTGGGCCTCCGGCGAAGTTTGTGCGGCGGTATGGAGACGCGGCGGCGCTGATCACGCATGCGGTGCAGGCATTCCGGGCGGATGTGCGCTCGCACCAGTATCCGTCGGATGAGGAGTCGTATCACTTGCCCAAGGAGACCAAGGCTGGGCTGGATACGGTGTTGGAACGGAAGCGGGCGATGCGGCGGTAACGGGACTTCTTTTTCACGGATTCCGCGGCTCCAAGCGGATCAGGAGCAAAGTCTTAACGGAACCTCGCCGTCTTGTTTTGCGTATCACTCAGTGTGGGTAATTTTGCTTTCAGGATTTCCCGATTCACTGGGCACCCTGGTCGGTGCTAGGCTATTCGAGGGAGGTGGCCGATGGCTGCAACAATTTTCTTCTTCCCGTTCTTCGGCTTCGGGCTGGGCATTCCGCTGGTGCTGTATTTTCTACCGTCGATCATTGCGCTGGCGCGGAACAAGCGCGATACGCTCGCCATTTTTCTGCTGAATTTTTTTCTGGGCTGGAGCGTGATCGGGTGGATTGTCGCACTGGTCTGGGCGGCCAAGCACGATGCTCCGGTGGTGGCGAGGTGAGTTCCCTCCTGTGATGAGGCTCCGCTGCCGGGTAGGGTTGATCGTATTGGCCAGCACTGCGCTGGCGGGCTGCTCGCAGCAGCCGGCGGCGAAAGAGCCTGATCCTCAAGCTATTCTGCAGGCCATTCCCGCGGCCAATTCTGCGCAGTACGAACGCATTCGCGACATGAAGACCTGGCGCAATCCTTACCTGATTGTGCGGACGGATGGTGTGGCCTTGTTCGATGCAGAGGACAGCGCCGAAATTATCTTGAAGCCTGATGAACTGCTGCCTGCCCTGGCGAAATTGCCGGCCTCGAATTGGCCGTACGGGCGAGTGGTGGCGGCTACGGAAAACGGCGGCCGAAAATCGGATCAGGATGGCATTGCGATTCGACGAAATAAAGGCATTGTTGGCGGGATGCTTGAGGGAGCGCATATTGCGGTGAAGTGGGTACCGGAAGGATGAGGCCGGCAGCCTGGCTCTATGCTTCAGCAGGCGCACGCAGATCGAGCTTCGCCCGACGGACAGCCTGGGCGGCTGTCCCTACATTTAAAGAATCTCAAACCTAATCCTTGAAAATCTGCACGACCATTGACGAAATGCGCGCAGCAGCACGGGCGGCGCGGCTTGCAGGGAAGCGCGTGGGACTGGTGCCGACGATGGGAGCGCTGCACGAAGGACATTTGTCGCTGGTACGGGCGGCACGCTCGGCCTGCGATATTGTTACCGCGTCTATTTTTGTGAACCCAACACAATTTGGGCCGAATGAAGATTTGGAGAAATATCCGCGATCGTTTGAACGCGATCGGGAGTTGCTGCAAAGCGAAGGGGCGCAGTTACTGTTTGCGCCTTCGGTCAAAGAGATGTATCCCCCGGGCGCAGTGACTTGGGTGACGGTGGAGGAATTGAGCAGCAAACTGGACGGGCGCTCGCGGCCGGGGCATTTTCGCGGCGTGACGACAGTGGTCGCGAAGTTGTTTCACATCGTCGAGCCGGACGCTGCTTTCTTCGGGCAGAAGGACGCGGCCCAGGTGGCGATCATCCGGCGCATGGTGCGCGATTTGAACTTTCCGGTTGACATTGTCGTGTGCCCGATTGTGCGCGAGCCTGACGGCCTGGCGATGAGTTCGCGGAATGCGTACCTCGACGCCGCGCAGAGGAAGCAGGCGCTGGTGCTGAAGCGTTCGCTGAAGCGGGTAGGAGAACTGGTCGATGCCGGAGAAATGGCGGCAAATAAATTGTCGTGTGCGGGCAGGGAGGAATTTGCGCGGGAGGCTTCAGTGCGATTGGATTATCTTGAAATTGTGAATCCGGACACGCTGGATCCGGTTGAGGACGTCTCGGGCGGGGCGCTGGTGGCGATCGCCGCTTATGTTGGGGGTACGAGACTGATCGATAACCTGCTGATCGAAAGAATCTCCAGTTAGGACCTGAGAAGAACCCACTTCTCGCACACCGAACGGGCGAGAAGTGGGGTACCGTTGCTAATCCGAATAAGGATCGATGTAGCTGGGAGCGGTGTAGTAGCCGTCGAGCCAGGGTGTGGGCGTATACCACCAGTAGGGAGACCAAGCCCAAAAAGGATTCCACCAACCCCAACCCCAGCCCCAACCGAATCCTAAACCCCAACCGCCCCAACCCCAGCCACAACCCCAGCAGCCGAAGGCGGGAAAACCAAATCCGCCACGGAACCCTCCGCGCCAGCCGGTGCCCAGCCAAGCCTGGTTGTGGATTCCGACTACGGCACGGTTTGATGCCAAAGTTGAGGTTGAGTGCGCGGCTGCGAAGCCGTGCCATTGTCCGTCGGCAATGGCGGCATGGGACGTCGACGCGTTGTGGCTAGCGCCGGTTTCCGCCCCAGTCCGGCCAGGGGCGGCTGCACCAGAGCGCGCGGACACTGCGCCACTGTTAGGCGATCGTTGGAAGGAATGCCATCCGGGCGAGGAATCCCGAACAGCGTGGCCCTCTGAGGCCCAAGGATGGTACGAACCCCCGTGCATAGAGGACGGGCCGCCGCGCATGGCTCCGTAGGAGCCGCGACCGCCGTACGAACCTGATCCGGCGCGATACCCTCCTCCACCAGAGCCAGCGTGATATCCGCCACCGTAGCTCCCACCGTGGTACCCACCTCCGCTGTATCCACCATGGCCGCCGCCGGAGAACCCTCCACCACCGCCGTGGGAGCCTCCGCCTCCGCCACCGGCGTGACCACCGCCGTGTTGGGCAAGGGCGGGCGTAGAAAAGCAGACGAGCGTGACGGATGCGAGTGCCGCTAGAAGCGTTTTCAACAAGGTGGGTGTGCTCATTGCTCCCTCCACCTGAACGGCGGTTTGTTTGCCCGGGAGGACAAAACCGCTCTGGTTGGATCGTACCCTGATTTGGAACCCTAATCCAAGGGAGAAGTTGTCCTTAATTGCAGAAACCCGGGATTGAAGCTCAGGGCTGAGGAACGGCAGCCACGAAGCCGGGTTCCGGCTGCAGGCGCTGGCGAACCAGACTTTCGACCTGGGACCAGAGATGCGGATCGCATTCACTCTCGATGTGGCTGGCCATGAAAGTCCGGCCAACCCAAGAAGTTGCCTCGCATTTAACCGGCGCCTGGTTGTAATCGTAACGATAGTTGCCGAGGATCTGAGTCTTCGAAGCGTCGGCGGCGTGGATCACAGCACGGCCATGGATCAGGCCGTGAGGTTGATAGAAGTTGGCGGCCGCAGCTACGTTTTCGGGGATGATTCCATCGCGTTGCCAGAGCTTGGCGACGCTGTCGACTTGCACGGTGAGCAATACGGGGATGCCGATTCGGTCCAGTTCGCGAGCGAGAAGAACAACAGCGGAGGCCCCCCAACTGTGGCCGAACAGGATGATATGGGCCTGCGCCTTTTCCTCGTCGGTCAAGACTCCATCGTGGTCGCGATCAAGCAGGCGGAGAACGATATTGTAGGCGGACTTCCTGTGACGATTCTCGAAGACCTGGATGTAGGCATCGTGGGGAAGATTCTTGCGAATGCGCTGCGCAAGTTGTACTGGTCCATGATTAGGACTGTCGTGGCGTACGAAACCACCCGTGAACCCGATGATGATCGTGGAAGGAGTTGGTGGGCGGCTGGCGACTGCACCGTCCTCTGCGAGAAGCGAGAGCGCTGATGCGGGCAACAGAACGAGGGCGGCGAACAGCATCCGGTATCGCGCAAGGCGAGGCACGCGGGCTCCTACCTGACTCTCAGCTTGTAAGATGACTCGAGTCGCGGAAGGGATGCGGCAGAAATTGGTGCG
>Ga0209166_10001254_pt1 | contig 21811 bp, 19 predicted proteins | sample Coa_R1_3_FD_187151 | JGI IMG/M metagenome (GOLD analysis project Ga0209166, IMG submission 187151) | Surface soil microbial communities from Centralia Pennsylvania, which are recovering from an underground coalmine fire - Coalmine... | ecosystem: Environmental > Terrestrial > Soil >... | reverse complement strand
TGCAATTCCTGCTGTTTGATCGCTGGTGCGCATAAAGCGGACCTGAATTTCAGATTTGCCCGCTTCAATCGGAACAAGCATTTGGTCCAGGTCTTCCGGCTTCTCCGGCGTGACCGTCTTGCCGTTCACGGTTACTTGCCAGGCGGGATAGTTGAGCAGGCGCAGAGCCAAGAGCGCCGGCTCCGAGGACTCAGCGAAAATTATGTGGTTATTTGTCTCCCAGGTTTCGATCTGGATTTTGGCGCTTGGGGGTGTGCGGGGAGAATCATCCGTCTGGTTTGGTGAAATCTTGGCGAGGGGAGCTTGTTTTGCAAGATCCAGGTGATCGTCGCCGAGCGGGTCGTACTCGTCCACACCTTCATAACCTGTGCCACTCGTGATTGCCGCGCGCTGGGTGGACATCTCATCCGGATCCCACCACGTGTTTTGCGTCAGAAAGTAGCCGAGCGGAAACGAAAGGGCGGCAATCAATAGAAACCAGAGCCAGCCCCGGCGTCGCTCGATGGCGGCGGCCAGAAAACAGGCACAAACCACGGCGACAATGGACATCCAGCGCCAGGGAAATTGCACGAACCGCATCTTGGGCAGGAGGTCCCAGAAAGGCGCAGCGAACCGTATCATCATGAACGTTGCGACCGAGCCGAGCAGGAGCAGGGCTCCCCACAGCGATTTGAAGGCGGTGGAACGCGCTGTGTTGGTGGTGAAGCGGCCCGAGGAAAGCGCGGTCAGTGCCGTCAGCAAAATCAGTGCGAGTGCGCAAAAGGAAGAAATCCAGTTAAACCAGGTGTGCTCGGCGTCGGCAATCCGGGTAAAAAGAAAATTCTGAGTGGGAAGCAGACCGCTGGATAATGCTTGACCGATATTTACCCAGCGCTGCTCATAAGCCGCCGGCAGTAGATAAAAACCGGCCAGACCAAAACCCAATGCAATGGCGCCCACTGCGCGAAACGCACCCCTCCATGCGTGAAGAGTAAGCGCAGCCCAAGCGAAAAGAAGCGCGACGGTATAGCTGGCGATGACGCCGGCGGGGGCGTTGCACAGCCAAACTCCCGCGAAGGAAAAGGCGAACGAAGCGATTGTGGAGCGTTTCGACTTTTCCTTCTCCAGCAGGCCCGCGAGGCGCAGCGCGGCCAGAAAAAGAAGCGGGAAAATAGCGCAGGCCAGTTGTTCCGCGAAATCACTCCGAACATAGCTGACCAGCAGGGCATATGGATTTGCCGCATAGAAGGCGGAGCCTAGATAGGCCGCTGTCTTTCCGACAAGTCTGCGCAGAAGAAAAAAGGCGGACATTCCGGCCAGTGTTTGCGTGATTAAAATGAATGCAGCGGGCACCCACGAAATCGGCAAAACAAGGCTGAAGGCCGCGCCGAGCATCCAGGAAAGTGGCGGGTAGAAGATGAAGCGTGGCTCGCCGAAGCCGTAGTTGGTCCAGGCGGTCCACCGGGGAAACAGGACGCCGTGTTTCCACTGGTAGGCGACGTCCAGCCAGGATGCCACGTGGAACTCGAAATCGTGGCCGGAGGCGCTGCCGAGCCAAAAAAAGGGGATCAGCACGGCCAGCGCGGCAAGCATGGACAGACCCAGCGCGATCAGCCACGAAGGAAGGCGAGTTTGCGGCTTTCGAGTTGCGGTTGGAGACGGTTCGTTCATCAGGGAGTCAGGAAATTGTAACCGTTTTTGAAAAATTTCCGTGAGTTGCGTTCATTTGCATGCTTCGCGGAATGAATCTGAGCGATAATAAACGCGATTATGAGCACGACAACGGCAGGCGTTGAACCCATTATTGCGGCGAGCAAGCTGGAGAAATTCTATCCCCAACCGGATGGCAGCCGCATCCAGGTAATCTCCCCGACGGATATCGCGATCTATCCCGGCCAGATTATTGCATTGCTGGGCCCTTCGGGGTGCGGCAAGTCCACCATGCTGAGGATGTTGACGGGCCTTTCGCCCACTTCGGGCGGCACCGTTTTCTGGCACGGGCAGCCGGTGAGAGATGAGTCGCCGAACGTGTCCATCGTGTTTCAGAGCTTTGCGCTGTTTCCCTGGCTGACGGTGCTCGAAAACGTGGAAGCGCCGCTGGAGGCGCGCGGAGTCCCGGATGTGGAGCGGCACAAGCGCGCGCTGCGGATCATTGATTCGGTGGGACTCGACGGATTCGAATCCGCGTATCCGAAAGAATTGTCCGGCGGGATGAAGCAGCGGGTCGGCGTCGCACGGGCGCTGGTCGTCGAACCGGAAGTGCTTTTCATGGACGAGCCGTTTTCGGCGCTGGACGTGTTGACGGCGGAAACGCTGCGCGGCGAATTGATGGAATTGTGGCTAGGCAAGAAAATCCCGACCCGCGCGATTTTCATCGTGACGCACAATATCGAAGAAGCGGTAATCCTGGCCGACCGCATCATCGTGCTGGGGCGAAATCCCGCGCACATCCACGCGGAGTTCAGCGTGAATATGCCGTATCCCCGGGATCGCAAAGATGCGCGCTTCACGGAACTTGTGGACCTGATTTACAAGGCGCTGACACAACAGGACCACCCGGAGAGTCCGCTTGCAGAGCAGCACCGGGCCGCCGCGGCGGCTCACGGGAAAGAGATTGTGATGTTGCCGCATACCCGGCCCGGGGGCATGGCGGGATTGCTGGAAATTCTGGAAGATCACACCGGGCGCGCCGACTTGCACGTGCTTGCCGCCGAACTGAGCCTGGAAGTGGACGCGCTGCTGCCAACGGTGGATACGGCGGTGCTTCTCGGCTTGTTGAAGCTGGCGGAAGGCGACGCCATCCTGACGGAGGAGGGAAAAGCCTTCGCGCACGCGGATATTCAGGGGCGCAAGGCGATGTTCCGCAAAGCGGTGCTGGCGAATGTTCCCCTGCTGCGGCAGATGCAGCAGGCGCTGAAATCGAAAACCAACCGCGCGCTGCCCGCCGAATTTTTCCAGGACCTGCTGGACGAACATTTCAGCGAAGACGAAGCGCGGCGCCAGTTGGAAACGGCCATCCAGTGGGGCCGGTACGCCGAGCTTTTCGATTACGACGCGGCGAGCGGGAAGCTGACGCTCACCGAGACCTGATTTTCCCGTGCCCTCTCCAGCCCCCCTTCCCCATCACCAGACACCGTTGCCGCCGACCGCCGCGCGGCCGGCGGGTTCGCGCTGGGCGTATGCGTTTCTGATCGACATTGCGGTTTTCGTTTCCGTGTTCGCGGTAATTTACGGCGTGTACTCGATCGGCAGGTCGTGGCTCGGGCCGGTGCGTGCGGAGTCGGAGATTTCGCAGGACCCGCGCAGTTTGCCGCTGTATGCGCTTTTTTCGCTGGTGCGCATTCTGGTTGCGTATGTACTCAGCCTGGTGTTTGCGCTGGCCTACGGATATATCGCGGCGACATCGCGCCGCGCGGAAATCATCCTGATTCCGCTGCTGGACATTCTGCAATCTATCCCGGTGTTGAGTTTCTTGCCGGGCGTAATGCTAGCGATGGTGGCGCTATTTCCCAGCCGACAATTGGGAGTGGAGCTCGGCTCGATCATTTTGATTTTCACCGGGCAGGTGTGGAACATCGCGTTCAGTTTTTACTCCTCGCTGAAGACGATTCCGCGCGATTTGCGGGAAGCCGCGATCATTTACCGGTTCAGCGCATGGCAGCGCTTCCTGGAATTGGATCTTCCATTTTCGACAATCGGGCTGGTGTGGAATTCCATGATGTCGGTGGCGGGCGGATGGTTTTTCTTAATGGCCTGCGAGATGTTCGTGCTGGGCGACAAGGATTTCCGATTGCCGGGGTTGGGGTCGTACTTGCAGACCGCGGCAGGGCACGGCAACACACGCGCGATGATGTGGGGACTGGCGGCAATGGTAGCGGTGATCGTGCTGATGGACCAGTTCATCTGGCGGCCGGTGATCACCTGGGCTGACAAATTCAAGTTTGAGCAGGTGGAAAGCGCGGCGGCCGCGCAGAATTCCATCTTGAATTTCATTCGCAGGGAATCCTTCCTGATCCGGTTTTACCGGAGCATTCTGCATCCGGTAGTGGAGTGGCTGACGTTGCAATTTGCCCGCGGCGCAAAGCACGCCGCCGCGACAATCCGGGCCAACCCGGCCACCAAGCCGCGTCGATGGTACGGATGGATTTTTGCGGGGATCGCCGTAGCCGCGTTGGTTTATGGCGCGTCCCGAGCCGTGGCCGAACTCGCGCAACTTCACCGCGCGGATTATTTCGAACTTCTGCGCAGCGCGGGGCTGACGTTTATGCGCGTGAATCTGGCGCTGATTGTGGGAGCGCTGTGGACCGTGCCGGTGGGCGTGGCGATCGGCTTCAGCCCGCGCTTTGCGCGGTTGATGCAGCCGCTGGTGCAGCTTGCGGCGTCGATTCCCGCGACGGCGCTGTTCCCGGTGATACTGCTCTTTCTGATCCGCTTGCGGGGCGGCGTGGAGATTGCCGCGATGGCGCTGATGCTGCTGGGAACGCAGTGGTACATCCTCTTCAACGTGATTGCCGGGGCGATGGCGATTCCGACGGACCTGAAAGAGGCCGCAAGCATTTTCAAATTCAGTTCGCTGGACCGCTGGCGCTATCTGATTCTGCCAGGAATTTTCCCGTACCTCGTCACCGGAATGGTGACCGCGTCGGGCGGCGCCTGGAATGCCAGCATCGTGGCGGAATATTTTCACTTTCAGGGAAGAATCGTGAAGGCGCCGGGCCTGGGAAGCACGATCAGCAGCGCCAGCGACGCGGGGCGTTTCGATTTGCTGCTGGCTTCGACGCTGATCATGGCGGTGATCGTGGTGCTGATTAACCGCCTGGTGTGGCGCAAGCTGTATCGCCTGGCGTCCACGCGATTCAAGCTGGAGACGTAGTTTTCAGCCGTTGCGAAGTTCCCGGCTTAGATAAATGATCTGCCCGACATGATGATACAAATGGCTCGCGCAGCGGAGAATTAACGTGACGCGATTCTTGGAGTCGGGTTCGCGCTCGGCGGAGTAAGGCGCGGTCCAATCCGCTTCGGTCTGTTTTTCGATGGTGAGAATGACCATCTCAATCGTTTCATCGAATTTGCGCAAAACTTCGGCCTTCGGCGGCTTCCTCGGCTCCGAAAATTCCAGATCGCGATTACGCACATAACCGGTGCCGGCAATTCGCGCGCCGACGTAGTAACTCAGGTTTCCCGTCAGATGCAGCACCAGGTGCCCTACGGTGTTCCCGTGAGAGAACGGATTGCGCCAGAATTGCTCCTCGGAAAGCGGGTCCACCCACTTGTGAAGCTCCGCGGCTCGGTGGCGGTACTCACTGACAAAGGCGGCGCCAACAGATTCAGAGAGCGTGCTCAAGATTGTATCTCCTGGGATCAGTGGGCTGCAGCTCCAATATCGTTGCGGAAGATCACGCCCTCTTTCATCACAAAGAAAACTTTTTCCACCTGGCGAATGTTCTTCGTGGGATCACCGGGCACGGTGACAATGTCCGCGAACTTTCCGGCTTCGAGCGTGCCAATTTTATCGGCAAGTCCCAGAAGTTCCGCGTCCGAGGAAGTTCCCGCCTTCAAAGCGTCCACGGGCTTCATGCCCAGGTCCACCATCTGGTGAAATTCCTCCGCGTTCCGCCCGTGGGGATAAACCCCGGCGTCAGTGCCCAGTCCAATTTTCACGTCTTTGGCCATCGCGCGCTGAAAAGTGATATGGATTGCGGCGATTGCGGCGCGGGCCTTGGCTTCGATGGCTGGGGGCATGTACACACCGCGATCAAATTTCTCCTGAATGCCTTGAATAGCCATAAGCGTCGGCACAAGGTAAGTACCGCGCTGCTTCATCATGTCCAAGGCTTCATCATCAAGGAAGCTACCATGTTCGATGGAATCGATACCTGCGCGGATGGCGCGCTTGGCTGCTTCCGCGCCGTGGGCGTGGGCGGCGGTTTTTCTTCGCAGCGCATGAGCTTCATCCACGATCGCGTTCAGCTCTTCCTGTGTGAGTTGCGGTGTATCCACATCATCGGTGGGAGAGAGCACGCCGCCGGACGCGCAGACCTTAATCATGTCGGCGCCGTACTTGTGGTCGAGGCGCACGGCATAGCGAGCCTGGTCGGGGCCGTTGATAACGCCATCGACCGGACCGGATTCGTGGCCGAAGATGCCCTCGCGGTATCCGTCCTCGTGATCACAGTGGCCACCGGTGGCGCCGAGGGCGTGCACGGTGACGAGCATGCGCGGCCCCGGAACGTCGCCGTTGCGGATGCCGTTGCGAAGGCCGACGTCGAGATAATCGCTGGAGCCGACGTCGCGCACGGTGGTGAAGCCGGCCATCAGGGTTACGCGGGCGTTGACGCTGGCGTCGAGCGCGCGCTCGGCTACGGTCTTCTGCAGCGAGTCGAGCCGCTGCTGCTTGTAATCGTCGGAGTAGGGGAATGTCAGGTGAGTGTGGGCATCAATAAAACCGGGAAGCAGCGTGGCGTCGCCAAAATCAAGGACTTGGGCGTCGACAGGAATTTTTGCGGAGGAACCCACTCCTGTGATTTTGCCGCCGGTCACTACAATCAAGCCAGGAGTCATGACGGCGTTGCTTTTTCCATCGAAGATTCTAGCTGCCTTCAAAACATATGTTTTGGGGGCGGGTTTTTGTTCCTGTCCGAATCCCGGCGCCCACAAAATCAGGCTGCAGAGAAGGCTGCACAGCAGTTTGCAACGCATGTAAGACTCCTTTGGCCGTCGTCGTGAGAAAGAAAAGCAGACTTTACCTTGCCGGCGATAAAAGTCAACGAAAAGCGCGCCTCGGCCGCCGCGATCGAAACGAGAGGATTTTAGCGCGCGCGGCAAGCAGGCAGGCACGATTGAGATTTCCGAGAAGGGCATTGATGCGGCGCTGCCGGCCGCAAAACCGAACAGCCGCCCTTTCTTCAAGCCGGGCTTGCGCAAAATCCGCCGAATGCCGCAGGATATTGCATTGGCCCAGCGGTAGCGGGACCTCTCTTCTGTTCGTTCGAAGAAAGCAAAAATGTCACCCAGCCCGGACGTGTTGATTGTTGGAGCCGGTTTAGCCGGTTTGTGCTGCGCGCGCGAATTGCAGGCAAAAGGAGTCAGCTTTCGGATTCTGGAAGCATCGGACGGAATCGGCGGCCGCGTGCGCACGGACGAAGTGGACGGATTTCTCCTTGATCGCGGTTTTCAAGTCCTGCTGACCGCGTATCCGGAAGCAAAACGATGCCTGGATTACTCCCGCCTCGAATTGAAAGCGTTTTTACCCGGCGTACTTTCCTGGTACGCGGGCCGAATGAACAAGCTGGTGGATCCGTGGCGAATGCCAGGAACCTGGAAGGAAGCGCTTCAATCGGAATTCGGCACGCTGGCCGACAAGTTGCGCATTGCACGATTGCGCAGCCGCTTGCGGCGAACTTCTATCGCGGACATTTTCCGCCGCCCGGAACGCAGCACTAAGGACGCTCTAACCGCCGAAGGTTTTTCGACCGAAATGATTCACCACTTCTTCCGTCCGTTCCTGGGAGGAATTCTGCTCGATGGCGAGCTGAAATCCTCGAGCCGCATGTTCGAATTCGTGTTCAAGATGATGTCGGAAGGGGATACTGCTCTGCCGGCGCGGGGCATGGGCGTGATTCCCGCACAACTGGCCGAGAAATTTCCGGATGGCTCCGTGCAATTGAACACGCGCGTCGAAGCGCTGCACGAGAACGAATTGACCCTCGCGGACCGAGAAACGCTCCGTGCCCGGGCAACAGTGATTGCCGCCGAAGGCCCGTCAGCGGCGCACCTTGTTGGGGAAGTAGAGCCGGCATCGCGCAGCGTAACATGTTTCTACTTTGCGGCGGAAGAATCGCCGCTTGCCGAGCCCATTCTGGTCTTGAACGGTGACGGGGCGGGGCCGATCAACAATTTCACGGTGCTTTCGAAAATTGCTCCGTCTTATGCGCCTGCGGGCAAGCACCTTGTTTCGGTCACCGTTCTGGGCATTCACCAACTGACGGACGCGCAGTTGGGCGGCTTCATTATCGCGCAGATGAAGAACCTCTTCGGCAAAGTGGCCAGCGCCTGGCGAATGCTGCGGAGTTACCGCATCACGCACGCGCAGCCCCAGCAATATCCCGGCGCTCTGGAGCCGCCTCAGCGCCCGGTGCGGATTCGGCCAGGTGTTTACACGTGCGGCGACCATCGCGACAACGCCTCGATCAACGGCGCCATGGCCAGCGGGCTAAGAGCGGCGGAGGCTGTGCTTTCCGACCTGCAAAGATAAGGTAAGCGCGGAGGCATCAACTTCCATGTGGAAACGAAAGTGTCCCCTATGTTTTGTGCGAATTCCGTGGACGGCAACACTTGTGTATTCCTATGAAATCAGTTGCCCCGCTTGCCACGCGCCGCTGGAACTCTCGAGATTCACGCGTATTTTTGGGGCGTTTGGCGGAGTTGCAGGCGCGTTTGTCGCGCTCTACCTGGGGCACGGAATTTTCCACAGTTTATTCTGGGCAACGCCGATTGTGGCGGCGATCGCCGGGTTTGGATTCGCCTCGGCGCTGTGTGTGCTGATCGCGGGTGACCTGGTGGTGCGGCCGAAGCCCGTCGCCGCAAGTTATCCACACCCCGCAAGGTAACAGTCCATCAGTACTATTGACCCTCTTGCGACCCCCCAAGCAGACTCGAACGAATGGCGTCATTCGCTCAGTTTTTGGGCCGCAAAGTCACGGTGCAATATCGCGTTGGCGATGTCCTTTTGCCCGCCTCGGGCACGTTCGCGGCGGATTCCGGCCGTTCGATCTTCCTCGAACAACACGTGGAGCAGCGCGGCAAGCGGAGTTATTTCCGCTGGGAAATTCCCTACCAGTATATTCATCGAATCGAGGAGGCCGGGGAGCTTCCGGAACCGCCCGCGGCCCCAAAGGCCGTTCCTGCTGAGCCGGAGAACTTTCAAGCTTCCGCGGCTGGCGCCGGGCTAGGCTTGTCTTCATCCCCCGCGGCTTCCCTCCTGTCCTTGCCGCAGCGTCCGAAAACCGTCTGACCGCACCCCCACGGAACCGTGCGCTCCCGTTAATCGGCTACAATTTAAATGCATACTTTGCGCGTCGTTAAGACTCCAACGCAGAGTTGGTGTCAGGAGGCACTTCGTGAGCACTGTATCCCCTTCCCGAAAAATTGGATTCATCGGCCTCGGCCTGATGGGGCGGCCGATGACCCTGAACCTGCTCAAGGCGGGCCATTCCGTCACGGTGTGGAACCGCACGGCGTCGCGCGCGGCGGAGTTGGTGGCCGCGGGAGCGAAACTGGCGAAAACTCCGCGAGAAGCAGCGGCCGCGTCGGACATTCTCTTCACGATCGTGAGCGATCCTCCGGCGCTGGAAGAAATCCTGTGGGGCCACGACGGCAAAGGCGACGGGGCGCTGGCCGGCCTGCATTCCGGGGCTGTATACGTCGATTCCAGCACAATTTCACCGGCGATGGCGAAGCGGATTTCTGGGGCGTGCAGCGAACGCAACGTGCGATTCCTGGATGCGCCGGTAACTGGGGGCGACTGGGGGGCGCGAGAAGGGAACCTGGTCTTCATGATCGGTGGCGACGCGGAGACCTTACGCTCGATCGAACCAGTCCTTGGAGTGATGGGGAAGAAGTGGTTTCACCTGGGGCCGAACGGCGCGGGGCAAACGATCAAGCTGGCGATGAATGGAATTCTGGCGCTGCAGGTTGGGGCGATGGCAGAGGCACTGGCGATCGTGAAACGAGCGGGCCTTATCGAAGAACAGCTGATCGAAGTCATGCAGTCCAGCATGGCGCGCTCCGGCGTCCTGGATGTGAAAGCGCCGCTGATGGCGAAGGGCGACTACAAGCCGAGTTTTCCGCTGCGCTTGATGCACAAGGATCTGGGGCTGTTGCTCGATTTGGGGAATCAGTTGGGAGTGGCGCTGCCGGCAACGGCCGCGGCGCGCGAAGTGTATAGCTACGTCAAAGGCGAAGCGAAAGAGGATCTGGACTACTCCGCCGTGATGCGTTTCTGGAAGAGGTAGTCCGGTTATTTGTATCCCTTGGGCGGAAAAAACCCGATCGCCAGATCGCGCGATGTCCGAAGGCCCGCGGGAGCCTCAAGAATCGATGGGATGGAATTGACGGCCACCGAAGCGGTGGCAATATCGCCATGCGAGCCGCCCGGAATCACCAGGCTGATATTCGGATGGCCCTTCAATTCGACCGTATCCGCGGGATCCTTGGCACCCACGTACATCTGAAGCTCCATGTAGATGAGTTCCTTTCCATCGGCGAGTCCGCGCGCGATTTGATGCACGCCGGCAGCCTGGCCGGCTTCAACAGCGAGGAATTCCGTTTGCACGCGTTCGGCAGCAACCTTGGGCTCGATAGTTTCCGTGATTTCGTCAACGCGAAGGCCGAGGCCGTCGGCTACCATGGCGACCGATTCGGGAAGGCCGACGTGCTTGATGGTTCCTTCTTTCACCCGAGTGCGGAATTCTTCCACGCTGAGTCCCGCGCCGATTTTCCTTTGCAAGGGCGAGCGGCGCTTTGCGGCGTCCACAATGCGCAGCGCTTTGGCGTGTTCGATGCGTTGCGAAACAGCAGCCAGCGTGATGACCAGCTTGTCCATCACAAAGCCTGGGTTCACGCCGGTTCCAACCAGGGCCACACCGTTGTCTTTGGCGGATTTGTCGAGTTGTGTCGCGAGATCCGGATGAGTGCGGAACGGGTAGGCAAGCTCTTCACAAGTGGATACGACGCAGGAGCCGACGTCCATGCAGGCAAGCAACTGATCCACCACGTTCGGCAGCGAAGAGGAAGTCGTATGCATGACCACGTCCGCCGATTGTTCCAGCACGCCCCTGGCGTCACCGGAAACTTTCACGCCCCAGGGTGCGTCACTCGCGCCGACCACTTCGCCCAGATCCTTGCCGATTTTTGCCGGGTCGTTATCAATAGCGCCGATAATCTCGATGGCTTCTTTTTCCCGCATCAGTTTCAGAATTGAGGCGCCAATCGGCCCGATTCCATACTGAATCGCACGAATTTTCTTTTTCACTGCCGTCTCCGATCCACGGGGCTGAAAGAGCGCACGGCGCGGAAAATCAGCGCGAGCGAAACTATAAGCGTACTGGAAATTGAGAGCGCGTTCAATCCTCCGCGCTCGCCGCGCGCCGCGCTGAATTCTTGCCGCACCGTGCCTGTGCACGCATAATGGAGCCAGCCTGCGGGCCGGTTGGGGAGGGTACGTCCATGCCAGCACAAAAATTGAGCGACGACGAGATCCAGCAGCATCTGCAATCCGCCAAAGGTTGGAGCCTCGTAAACGGCAAGCTGCACCGGGCGTTCGAGTGCAAGGATTTTGCCGCTGCTTTTGGAAAAATGACGCAGGTGGCGCTGGCGGCCGAATCCATGAACCACCATCCGGAATGGTTCAACGTTTGGAACAAAGTGGTGATCGATCTGAATACCCATAGTGTGAAGGGCATCAGCAACCTTGATTTCCAGCTGGCGGCCAAAATCAACGAAATTTTTGGCAGCTAGGCTGCCGCGGCTGAATGATCGGCGCCCACCACTCTGAAGATCGCAATCGCGGCCGTTTGCTGATTGCCCTGCGCTGGCTGGCAGCGGCGGCGGTGATCGGTGTTTTGCTGCGTTTTCTCCCCCTGCATTTGCTCGCCGAAGCGATCCGGCGCGTTCCCGCTACAACGTTTCTTGCCATTCTGCTTGGGTATCTGAGCGCCCATGCCGTGGGTATCGCCAAGTGGCGCATGGTGGTGAACGCCGCGGGCGCGCAGCTCGATTTTCGCACCAGCGCCCAGTGTTACGCCGGCGGGCTCTTCGGCACGCTTTTCCTGCCGTCGATTATTGGCGGCGACGTGGTCCGCCTGGCAGTGGGCTTGCGGCGCAGTCCGAACCCGGCTGCGGTGTTGGCCGGCAACGTGGCGGACCGTTTCATGGATGTAGCGGCGCAGGGGGGGCTTGTGCTGGTTGGGCTTCTTCTGCTTCCCGGTGCGTTGCCGGCGTCACTTCGGGGACAAGCACAGAAGGCGTTGATCTATCTTGGCGCAGCGTTCACCCTGCTGATTTTCATGGTACTTCTTGTGTATCGCCCACTCCTCGCAGGACGCTCTTTTCATTTCCGGCGGCGGATAGCTCGTTTGCGCCACGCGCTGAGCAGCGTTTCGGGAGCCCCGCACGTCCTTTTGGGATCCTGGCTGATGGGGACTGCCATTCAGACGGCATTCCTGGTGCTTACGGCGAAACTGGCGGAAACTTGCGGATTGGTATTACCTCTGCGCGATTGGTTCATTGCGTGGCCGCTTGCGAAGTTGGCTGCTGTATTGCCGCTGACGCAAGGTGGGATCGGAGTACGAGAGGCAGCGCTGGTCGGGCTGCTGTCCCCTTTTGGAGCAGCCCCCCATCTCGTTTTGGCAGCGGGACTGGTTTGGGAGGCGGTAGTAATTACCGGTGGAGTGCTTTCAGGACTCGTAGCGTTTCTGCTGGGCAGGGAAAAAATTGCACATCCCTCTCGTTGAATCGCCACAAATATTAAATTTTCTTGACATTGCCGTTTCACTAACAAATACTGTGTTCCCTTCCGTAAGCAGCACGTTTCCATCTGCGCTTGAATTTCAGTGCGGATGATCGTCCCTTCTGCTTGCCGCTGACCACAGATGAATGGTTCAGGAGACCGCTTTATGTATGCGCGGCTTTGTCCGTGATCTTCCACGTTGGCGGGAGATAATTTTCGGTTCTTGCTGGCCAACGCTGTCCTCGAGTTAACAGGGCAGGGTTCACCTGAGGTTTGCCATGGGCACGGTGACTGTCGAATCGAGAAATTCCACCTCCTCCATCCGCCTGTTGCGGTTGCTCCTTCTGGAGCAAGACCCGGCGGATGCGGCGGAAATTCTGCGTGAATTGAAGGCCTCGGGTCTGGAGATTGCGCCTTGCATTGCCGCGAACCAGTCGGAGTTCCAAAACGCCGTGAATTCCGGGAAATTTGACGCGGTGATTTCTGCTCGAACGCTTGCGGATGGCGATGGCCTGGAAGCGCTGCGGATCCTCCGCGAGAGCAGCCGCGAAACTCCCCTGGTGCTGGTAACCGGCGAACCGGAAGAGAAAGCCGCCGCGGAATGCCTGAAATGCGGTGCCATTGATTACGTATCGAGAGATCGGCTTGGGCGGCTTCCTTTTGCACTGAAACGCGCCGTGGGGGAGCACCGGTTGTCGGATGAAACCAACCGCCTGCGCGCATCCCTGCACGAAAATGAAACGCATTCGCGCGAACTGGTGGAGAATTCGGTCTACGGAACCTTTCGCACGGCAATCGACGGCACCTTCCTATGCGCCAACGAAACTCTTTTGAAAATTCTCGCCTGCTCCAGCTTTGCCGAGGTGCAGGCCTTAAATCTATCGAATGACGTGTTTCGCTACCCCGAAACCTTGGCGAAGCTCCTGGCTGATCCCAGCGAGCAAGCTAGCATGCACAACGCGGAAACGGAATGGCGGCGCCGCGACGGAGGATTCGTCTCCGTGCGGCTCCATATCCGCCGCATTTCCAATTCCGGCGTTCCCGATGGCCTTGAGGGGATCGTGGAGGATGTGACCGAAGTCCGGGCCCTGGAGCGCCAGCTTCAGCAGGCGCAGAAATTCGAAACCATCGGGCAGCTTGCCGGTGGAATCGCACACGACTTCAACAATGTGCTGGGCGCGGTTCTGGGCTGGGCGGAAATCGGTTATGAGCAAAGCCGCGAACACCCGCAAATCGCCGAATATTTTGCGCACATCCGCCAGCAGGCGGACCGCGCCGCCGCCCTGACGCGGGAATTACTCACGTTCGCCCGCCGCCAGCCCCTTCAGCCCAGGCCCGTACAGCTTAACCAGATCGTTGGCAGCCTGATGAGCTTTCTGGACAAGGTGATCGGGAAAGATATCGAGATCAAGGTGGTGGCGGGGAATTTGCAGCCAGTGAAGGCAGAGCCCGCACAAATGGAACAGGTGCTGATGAACATCTGCCTGAACGCGCGCGACGCCATGCCGGACGGCGGTCTGTTGAGGATCGAAACGGGAATGATCGTTCTGGACGATTCCTTCTGCCATTTTTATCCCGGAGTCATCGCGGGACCCTACGTCGTGCTTTCCATTTCCGACACCGGTTCCGGAATGACTGCGGAGGTGCGGGATCGCATCTTCGAACCCTTTTTTACGACCAAAGAGCGAGGTAAGGGCTCAGGGATGGGACTGGCGACGGTGTATGGAATCGTCCGGCAGCACGGCGGTTTCCTTCACGTCTACAGCGAACCGGGGCAGGGCACCCTCTTCCATGTCTATCTCCCCGTGATGGAGAACGCCGCTGCTGAGTCCGCGCGAGAAACTCCAATCCTGGGCAAGCCGAAAAATCTTCACGGCACGGAAACGATCCTGCTGGCAGAGGATCACGACTCGATTCGCGAACTGACGAGGCAATCGCTGACCCGGCTTGGTTACCAGGTTCTGGCTGCCGCGGACGGGCGGCAGGCGCTTCGCCTGGCAGAACTCGAGCAGCCCGACCTGGCGGTACTGGACGTAGTGATGCCCCACATGGGCGGAGCCGCGACCGCTATCCAACTCCTCGAGCACATGCCCGGGTTGCCGATTCTTTTCACAAGCGGCTTTTCGGAGAATGCAAACAACGCCGTGGCCCAGGTACCGGGTTCTCACTATCTGCAAAAGCCCTACGGTCCAACGTCTCTGGCAAGCACGATCCGCGATATTCTGGAAAGCTGATAGTTGGCATTGATTCATCCGCATCAACGAGATAATTCTCGAGTATCGTCCTTTTTTGGTTGACACCCGCCGCCCCCGATGTTAGAAAACCCGAAAGACAAGCCCTCTGGTGGTGAGTCTCTTTCGCGATGGCAGTCGCGAACCGCGAGTGAGATGCAGGCCTGCCTGGCAGGGCAGGCGCTGCTGTTCCCCTCCAAGGGTTTGCAATGCAACACCCCACCCCGGGAGGCGGAAGCTACCAGTTTTCGCCTCCTTTTTATTTTCCGCCGCTCATTTCCCTATAATTGATATCTATGCGCATGTGGACAATCGCTTTCCATGGCTGACCCGGCTACCTCGCTCCTGGAGCTGCGGAACGTTTCCGTAATGCGGGGAGACAATCTGGCCCTCGACCGGGTGTCTCTGCGGATCGAACAAGGCGAACACCTCTGCATCCTGGGCCCCAATGGATGCGGCAAGTCCACGCTGATCAAGACCCTAACGCGCGAATGCTATCCGATCAACCGAGAGGATTCCTTGATACGGATACTGGGGCGCGACCTCTGGAATGTTTTCGAATTGCGCTCGCTGCTGGGCATCGTTTCGCCGGATCTGCTGGCGGCCTGCACCACGGACGCAACGGGATTGGACGTGGTGCTCTCCGGATTTTTCAGCAGCACGCGCATCTTTCCCAATCACCGCCCGTTGGTCGAGCATCGGCAGCGCGCGGAGGCGGCGCTGACTCGGCTGGGCATCGCGCCTCTGGCGAACCGGCCACTGGCGGAAATGTCGTCCGGCGAGGCCAAGCGCACCCTGATTGCCCGCGCCCTGGTGCATGAGCCGCGGACGCTGCTCTTCGACGAGCCGGGCAACGCGCTGGACATCGCCGGCCAAGTGGAATTGCGAGAAACGATGCGCGAACTTGCGCGGGCCGGGCTGGGGATTCTCCTGGTCACCCATCATGTATCGGAAATTATTCCGGAGATCGAGCGGGTGGTGCTGCTGCAAGGCGGACGAATTCTTGGCGATGGAGCAAAGGAAAAATTGCTTACCGATGAAACGCTATCCCAACTCTTCGGTGCCTCGGTGCGGCTGTTTCGGGACGACGGCTACTTTTATCTGCACGCCTGAGCGTGAAACAGCCTTTTATTTTCCCGCGAGGCTGTCCGCAATGTCCGCGGCGAGGGGGATGCGCACCGTTTCGTGCTGGTAGGCTTTGACCATCAGGAAAATCCAGAGCACGAAGCTGACGAGCCCAATTAGCGCAAAGATCGCCCAGCCCAAAAAGTGGGTCATGAAAAGAAGCCCGATGCGGATGACGGTTAGCCCTCCAAACACGGCGATGGACTGCGCGGCATGGAATTTGACCCACGGGCGCTTGTCAATCAGCAGGAAGATGAGTCCGGTCACCCAACCAAGCACGTAGCAGAGCAGCCCGGCAACATTTTCAGCAAGGCCTTCGCTGCTTGGCGCAACCGGCGCCGCAACGGGCGCAACTGCCGGCGCTGCGGCGGCGCTCTGGCTTGCGCCGCACTTGGGGCAAAAGGCCGACGTACCGATGTCTTGACCGCAGGATTTGCAGAAAGCCACGGGGAGTACCTCCGCAAGTAAACGTTGGCGGGAGCGTAACAAAGCTACCGCGCGTTCGCAATGATATTTCTTCCGTCCGGTTGCGGCGCAGTTCTGTTGTTAAACTCTAGGCAGAGGACTTCGGCAGAGGAAAATCTTCCGCCGCCGCGGACGCGGTGGGAAAGATGCCGATTACCTTGTCCACCTTGGTTAGCTTGAGGCTGGAATCTATCATGCCGTTGCAACCCGCCAGCCGCAGCATGCCTCCAGCGTTCTTGAGTTTGGCGTAGCAGCGAACCACCGTGCCGATGGCGGCGCTGTCAATATGCGTGATGCCGGTGAGATCAAAAATAGCGCGGGTCTGATTGCCGCGAAGAAGATCTTCCACTTCCTGCTCGACGCGGCGGCAATCCGGGCCGGTGTGAATGCTTCCGCGCAACGTCACTACCGCGATGCCGTCTTTGACTTGCCCTTTGGTGATCTCGAGAATCACGGTGTTGGCTCCCTCCAAACGGGAAAATTGAATGTGGACCGCAAAGCAGCGCCGGGCGCCTACGACGAGACCCGCGGCTCGTCCCCTTCATACGGAAACTGGCGAATCAAGCGTACGCAATCAATCAGGGCGTTGAAGACAGTGTTCCCCCAGCCGCAGGGCACGAACGAAGCAGTCTTCTGATTCACCGGCTTGTCGGCTTCGGCGAAGAAGCGCAGCCGCTGTCCCGGAGGCGGCGCGGCAAATTCTTTCACGGTGATGCGGAACGTAATGTCACCACCGTCCTGCCGTTTCATAATGGAAAAATGGTGCAGCTGGGCGAGTTGCTCTGCGGGATTTTCCTGCGCAAATTGCCAATCGCTCATCCGTCGATTCCTCGGGTGGGGTAACTCTCCGGCTCAGGCGGCAGTCAGAGTGTGGCGATGTTAGGCCACCGCCCCGAGTAAGTCAACGCGGGCGCACATGGGCCGCCATGCTTGTTCAGAATCGCCCAGTGATTGCCTGTAGCAACAAGAGCGTTCCGATGCCGGCCAAGCCGACGTAAAGGTATCTAAAGAAAGCCCCGCCATGCAGCCGGTGATTGATCACCCTGCCGAGAAAGACTCCTAGAAAAGTGACCGGCAGTGAGAGCAGGTAGTACCGAGTCACGTTTGAGGTCCACAGTCCGGCCAGCCAATAACCACCCATGCCGATCAGGCTGGCGGGCAAAAAATATCCCTGCAGGGTCGCGCGAAAGTGTTGCGCGGTCCATCTTCGCATCGTGCCGTAAACCACCAGTGGCGGCCCATTCATTCCGTAGGCTCCGCCGAGAATCCCGGCACAGAATCCACAGCCCAGGAGCCAGCCGCGATTGTCTTGCTTTAATTCCAGCGGCGCGCGGCCTACTAACGAGTAGACGGAGAACGCGATGATGATCAAAGCAAGGACGGCTTTTACTCCTCGCTGATGGCTGTTCGTCAGTAGCAGCAGACCCAAAGGAATGCCCAGCAGGCTGGAGAAAACGAGCCAGCTTGCGCTACGCAGGTGGATTTTCTTCCAATCCTGCACCACGACTATGCCGGCGACGGTGATGGACACCAGCACCGCAAGCGGCGCGGCCACGGGCAGAGGAATCCTGAAAGCAAGCAGCGGTACCGCGACCAAGGCCTCACCAAAGCCGAACGCGGACCGGATCACTGTGGCGATAAAGATGACGCATAAGACGTACAGAAGCGAGGCGTCGATGGCTGACTCCTACCCAACGAGATGGCAATAGCGCATCCCAAGAATACCTGTTAAACATAAGATTCGTAGGGGCGGAATAAATGGCCGCAAGATTCCCCGGATTAATTTTGTATGCTTTCGCCGGAATCCTTTTCGCAAGGCCGGTCGCCGGCCAGGGCACCGTCTGGCGGATAGATTCCACGCAATCCACGGCGCGGCTTTATGTCACTTCCTCGAATCGGCGCGGCGCAAAAATCAACGTCGGAGTCGCGCGGCTGAGTGGAGACATCCTCCAGGGCACCGGTGCTTTTTTGCCAACCGCAATTGGGTTCCAGATTTATCCGGCGGATAGGAACGGCAAACTCCAGAAGCCGGCAGGATCTGCACCTCCTTCCCAAGTCCGAATCCGAGCGGGATCCACAACGATTGCCTTCCAATCGAAGACTGTCGAACTGCGGGATCAGAAAACAGTAGTCGTCAGAGGCGATTTGACGGCAACCTATGTTTCGCAGACGGCGGAATATGATCCCTCCAAGGGCTATTCCGGGCCGGTTTTTGGCCCTCCGGTCACCCACTCCGTGAAGCGAGAAGTAGAGTTTGTATTTCGGGCGGTCGCTCCCGCGGGGGCGCGCGAAGCGAAGAAAGGGAGTGTCGATTGGTCAGCCTCAAGCGTGATACTGGGCGACCTGTTTCCCGAGCTTTGGAATGCCGTGGTGATCACCGATTGGCCTCCCTTTGTACTGAATGAACAATGCAGCACGTCCTCAGGCGTTGGCGAGGATTTCTCGGGGCCAGTGTGCACGGGGAAGGTGATCGAGCAAGCGCCTCGCACGGATACTCTTTGCGATATGCCATCCGCCGTCGGAGAAGATTTCTCTGGCGTGACCTGCAGCGGCACGCCCTTGCCCGCAGTCCCGAAGCCAGAAGAGCAGCGCCGTGCGCGAGGCGGCCAATCGGCCAAAGGTTCATCGGGGATTATGGCAAACGAAGTGGAGATCGAGCTTGCAATCCGCTTGACGAAAGTGAATCCCGCCCCGCAAAAACCTCCCTCGAGTAATACCGATCCAACGGCGCGCAACTACATGGGTAAGTTGCGGGCGATGGGGCCTGCCTAAGGGGCGGAGAAGACGGCGCTGGAGCACCTGTGGCAGATGCGGTCAGGAATTGGTGGTGGTGGCGAAGGCCAGGGTGAGCAGGGTTTTTTGCTCCAGTTCGTGGGCCTTGGCGGAGCCCGTGGCCGGGCTGGCGCTGGCGGAGCGCTTCACCGAGCGCAAGCGGAGATTCTTGGCTTGCGCGATGCGTTCGAGGCGGGGCAGTACGTAAAAGAGCGCGCCCATGTTGGCCGGCTCTTCCTGGACCCAGACGATTTCGCGGGCGTTGGGATGCGCGTCGATCGCGGCGGCGATTTCCGTCTTTGGCAGCGGGTAGAGCTGGTCGAGGAAGAAGATGGCCGTGTTCGTATCCTTGCGGCGGCGGCGTTCGGCGCGCAGTTCGTGGCCGACTTTGCCGCTGGCGATGAGGATGCTATGCGCGTCGGTGACTTCGGTGTCCGGCACCAGAGTCAGAAAGCGCGGCCGCGAGAAATCCGCAAGAGGCGAGATCGCGTCCGGATGGCGCAACATGCTCTTCGGCGTGAATACGATCAGCGGCTTGCGCCACAGACGGCGCGCCTGCCGGCGCAGCAGATGAAAATATTGCGCGGCCGTGGAGGGCTGGCAGATGTTCATGTTGCCCTCGGCGGCGAGCTGCATGAAGCGCTCGATGCGCGCGCTGGAGTGTTCCGGGCCCTGGCCTTCATAGCCGTGCGGGAGCAGCAGCACCAGCCCAGTGGGGAGCCCCCACTTGTCTTCGCTGGCGCTGAGGAATTGATCGATGATCACCTGCGCCCCGTTCACGAAATCGCCGAATTGCGCTTCCCAGAGAACCAGCGCTTCGGGATAGTCGCGGGAAAAGCCGTATTCAAAACCGAGGCAGCCGGCTTCGGAAAGCGAAGAATTGTGGATCTCGCAGAAAGCCTGATCGGGCGCGAGATGAGCGAGCGGCAGATATTCCTGCTCGGTTTGCGTGTCGACCAAAACCGCGTGGCGCTGGTTGAATGTGCCGCGCTGCGTATCCTGGCCGGTGAGGCGCACCGGATTGCCTTCAAGAACCAGTGAGCCGTAAGCGAGCAGCTCCGCAAAGCCGTAATCGATGGCGCGTTTACCCTGGCCCATCTCGGCGCGTTGCTCCAGAAGCTTGACGATTTTCGCGTGCACATGGAATCCGGCCGGTGGGCGCACTAACCCTGAGGTAATTTTGGCCAGCGTCTCGGCGGGCAGGCCGGTGTCCACCTCATACTTCGGATCGTATTTTCCGAAATTATAGGGAGTCCAGTAATCCGGCAGCTTGCGGAGATGGGGAATTTTTGTCAGCTTCCCGGCCAAGCGCTGCTCTTCTTCGTATTCCTTCTTGATGGAATCCGCGAGCGACTCCGCGGCGATGCCGGTGTGTTCTGCGTAAATTTTCCAAAGCGGCGGGTGGCTCTTGATGCGTTCATAAAGGCGCGGCTGGGTGATCGTGGGATCGTCCACTTCGCTGTGCCCGTGGCGGCGATAGCCGATGAGATCCACGACCACGTCGGAGTTAAATTCGGCGCGATATTCCGCGGCGAGCCGCCCGATGCGCACGACGGCGTCCGGATCTTCCGCGTTGACGTGGAAGATGGGGACGCTCTGGCGGCGCGCTATGCTGGAAGCGTAACGCGAAGAGTGTTCTTGCGCGGGCCGCGTGGTGAAACCAATCAGGTTGTTGACGACGATGTGAATGCTGCCGCCGACGGTGTACGCGGCGAGGTCGGCCAGGTTCAGTGTCTCCGCCCAGATGCCCTGCCCGGCAAAAGCGGCATCGCCGTGCATCACGATCGTCCACACCTTGTTGAGCGTCGGCTTGGAGCGGTCAAGTTGCGCTCCCTTGGCGCCGTGGCGCGTCAGCTTGGCGCGCGCGCGGCCCATGGCCACGGGATCCACGGCTTCTAGGTGGCTTGGGTTCGAAACCAGGTGAATGTTGATCTTTTTGCCCGCAGAGGTCGTGTACACACCGGTTGCGCCGACGTGATATTTCACGTCGCCCGCGCCCAGCACGCTGCGGGGATCGACGTCTTCAAAGCCGGCAACCACTTCATGCGGCGTCTTGCACGCAATGTGCGTCATCACGTTCAGCCGGCCGCGATGGCTCATGGCCACGATGGAATCGCTGCCGCCGAAATCGCCTGCCGCATCGAGAATGGAATCAAGAAGCGGGATCAGCGATGTGTTGCCCTCAAGAGAGAAGCGCTTGCTGCCCAGGTAACGGCTCTGCAGAACCTGCTCGAACAAATCGGCGCGTATCAGGCGCTCCAGAATCTTCTCCTGGCTGACCTCGAACTCCGGGCCTTCCATGCGCTCGGCGATCCAGCGGCGGCGCTCGGGCTCGGGCAGGTGCTCGAACTCCACGCCAATCGTGCCGCAATAGTAGCGCCGTGCTTCCTCGGCAAATTCACCGGAGAGGCCCTGCAGATCAGGAAACTTCAGTGGCGCAAAGAAGCCCAATGGATCGAGCGTGGATTCGTAAAAGCCCCAGCGGTGGAACAGCGCAAAAATACGTTCGCGCTCGGCATGGGAGTTGCCGTTGGACGATGCGGATTTCCGGGAAGCCTTCGCGGATTTGTCAGGAACGAGTGTTGTGCGGTTGGCCATGGGTCGTTTCCACAGACCTACTATTTTGCCACAAGAGGGCGGCTCAACCGAAATTTGGGTTGCCGTTTAAATACGAGGAAGTGCGCCTGGTGCCACCTAAGCACCTTTCGCTGCATCAGAATAGGGAGCTCTT
>Ga0209166_10001253_pt1 | contig 21811 bp, 22 predicted proteins | sample Coa_R1_3_FD_187151 | JGI IMG/M metagenome (GOLD analysis project Ga0209166, IMG submission 187151) | Surface soil microbial communities from Centralia Pennsylvania, which are recovering from an underground coalmine fire - Coalmine... | ecosystem: Environmental > Terrestrial > Soil >... | reverse complement strand
GGTGATGGCCGGGGTGCAACTTTTCTTTTTGACGCTGAGCAACTTTGTCGAGAGTCCGTTCAAGGCGCTGGCGGCCGCCGGCCCAGATGGAGTGATGAGTTTCGTCACGCGGCCGGACGGCAACGGCCTGAATGCACTTTTGCAATATCCGGAAATGGTGATTCATCCGCCGAACCTGTACTCGGGCTACACCGGGTTTACGATTCCCTTTGCGTTTGCGCTGGGAGCGCTTCTGGCGCGGTATCCGGGAGAAAAGTGGATTCACCTGACGCGCAAGTGGACGATGATCGCGTGGATGTTTCAGTCGGCAGGAATTTTGCTAGGTGCCCACTGGGCATATGCGGTTCTGGGCTGGGGTGGCTACTGGGGCTGGGATCCCGTCGAGAATGCCTCATTGCTACCTTGGCTGACCGGCACGGCGTTCCTGCATTCGGTGATGATGCAGGAAAAGCGCGGCATGATGAAAGTGTGGAACGTGTGGCTAGTGTTTACGACATTCATTCTGTGTATTCTCGGGACCTTCCTCACGCGCAGTGGAGTGGTCAGTTCGGTGCATGCGTTCGCGCAATCCAACATCGGGCCGTGGTTCGTCGGGTTCATGGGAATCACACTGGCAGTTTGTCTGGGCGCGTATTTGAAGAACCGGGATTACCTGGCCAGCGAGAATCATCTGGATTCGATGATTTCGCGTGAATCGAGCTTCCTGTTTAACAATCTGCTTTTCCTTGTGGCCTGCATTGGAGTGGTCTCTGGAACGCTCTTTCCCGTTTTCTCGGAGTGGTTCACGGGTAACCGCATTAGCGTGGGGGCGCCGTACTTCAATCGTGTGAACATTCCCGTTGGCTTATTGATCTTGTTCCTGACTGGAGTCGGTCCGCTGCTGGCGTGGAGAAAGACTTCCGCGGAGAGCTTAAAGAAGAATTTTGGATGGCCGCTGCTGATCAGCATTGTGATAGGCGCAGTGGGGTTTGCTTTGGGATTCCGGGCATTTTTCTCGGTGATCTGCCTGATCTTGTGTATTTTCGTGGCGTCCACAATTCTGCTGGAGTTCTACCGCGGCGCGAAAGTGATTCGCGCTCGCTCGGGCGCCTCGTATCCCGCTTGCGCCATTGATTTGACCATGCGCAACACGCGCCGCTACGGCGGCTACATCATTCACATGGGAATGGTGTTCGTGTTCATCGGGCTGGCGGGAGCGGCGTTCAACCGCGACGTGCAAAAGAGCATGCAAGTGGGCCAGACCATGCAGATTGGGCCTTACACGCTGATGCTGCAAGGCGCGGACACCAAGCCGGAACAGAATTACACGGCTCAGCGAATGCTGGTGGAAGCGCTGCGGGATAACAGGCCGGTAATGATGTTATTCCCGGAAAAGCGCCGTTTCGCGGGAAACAACCAGGAAAACGGCACGATGGTGGCTATCTATTCGACGTGGAAGGAAGACCTGTACGTCGTTTTTGCGGGAATGGACCCTGAAACGCGAGAGCCGGTGATTCATGCCTTTCTGAATCCGCTGGTGAAATGGATTTGGTTTGGGGGCGTGGTGGTCGTGTTTGGAACGATCGTAGCGCTGTTGCCCAACCGCCGCTCGGTGCTGGTGCTGTCGCCCGCGCAACAACCTGCTGCGGCGCAGCCACTGCCGCACCCGGTTACCTCATCTGTCGCTCTACGAGAGGGCCATGACTAAAGTCAGTCTTCGAGTCGCCGCTGCGATTCTGTTCGGATCCGCCGCCTTGCCTTTGTGGCTCGCGCCGGTTGGTGCCCAGCGCGTTTCCGATCGCGCGAAGCAGATAGGAATGAAGCTCAAATGCATGTGCGGCAACTGCAGCATGACGGCGGGTGAGTGTTCGCATCCGGGCGGCGAGTTTTCCGGCCCCTGCCAGGCGTGGGCGCTCCCCGCGCTTCAACAAATTGATGGTCTTCTTACACAGGGCAAAACAGAGCAGCAAGTGATGGATGCTTTCGTTGCGCAATACGGTCCCACCGTGTACGCGGAACCGCCAAAGTCGGGGTTCAGCCTGGTGGCGTGGGTTATGCCGACCGCTTATCTCGTACTTGGCGCACTGGTGGTGATTTTTGTGATTTCGCGATGGCTGAAGAGGAGTGCTTCGGAGGTTCCGGCTGCGAACGCGCCAGCAAATAGTGTTTCGCCGGAACTTCTCGAGCGCGCAAGAAAACTAGCCGAGCAGGAGACGGAGGAGTGATGGCGTCGCTGCTTCCTCTGATCGCAATCCTGTTAGGCGGATCAGGCGACTGGGCCGTGCTGGGAGCATGCCTGATGCTGGCACTAGCAATCGCCCTGTTCATTTTTTACATTCAGCCGGACGCGTCGGACCTGGCGCCGCACCGCACGAAACTGGACCAGTTGCTCGAGCGGCGCGACATGATTTACGACAATTTGCGGGACTTACGTTTTGAATACCGCTCCGGCAAGTATTCCGCCGGAGATTTTGAAGCGATGAAGACGGCTCTGGAAAACGAAGCCGCCCAGGTGCTCGCGGAAATCGATCAGGTGACGGAAGCGCAGGTGCGGCGGCCGCGAGGGCCGCATCCCGCCGACAGGAGTGCGCATTGATGCGCTGGGGCGCTCGTTTCAGTGTTTTCTCGACCGTATTTCTTTTATCCGTTGGCGCCGTACACGCCGGCACGGTGCGCGGCACGGTGAAGAACGGCACGACGGGGCAGATCGCCGCGGGCGTCGAGATTACGCTAGTGCAGCCCATGGGGGGCATGCTGGAACTTGCGAAGGCCAAGAGCGGCGCGCAGGGTGAATTCAGCTTTGACAATCCGAATGTCGGCGGACAGCCTCTACTTGTGCAGGCGAACTATCGTGGCGTTCGCTTCAATGCAGCGGTGCCTCCAGGCAACAACAGCGCGACCGTGCAACTGGATATCTACGAGCCTTCCAAGGATCCGAAGACCATTGACGTTCCATCGCACTTTGTGATTTTTCAGCCGAATGGCGCGACGTTGAAAGTGGCGGAAGAATACCAGGTCGAAAACAAGTCGCAGCCGCCGCATGCGTATTTCCGCGCGGATGGAAGTTTTGATTTTTCCCTGCCGGAAAAAGGCGAACTGCAAAACGTGGCTGCATCCGGGCCCGCGGGAATGCCTGTCACGCAGCTTCCCATCGACAAGAAAAACAACCGTTACTCGATCGCGTTTGCGTTTCGTCCCGGCGACAATTCAGTGCGCTATTCGTATGACCTTCCTTATGCGGACAATGCTGCAACGCTGAAGATTCCGACGGTTTATCCGGGTCGCGTCGTGTTCGTGGCTCCCCCGGGCTTACAGGTCAGTGGCGAAGGACTTTCGCCGGCGGGGCAAGAGCAGGGAATGAATCTTTATTTGCGGCAGGACGCACCTGCCGGAACTTTGGTGGCAGTGAACGTATCGGGTACGGCGTCTGCGAATGCAAGCACCGGAGCCGATGGGGCGCCGCAGGGCCGCGAGGCGCAGGACGCTGCCGCGGATTCAGGCGGAGCAACAATCCAGGCGGTTCCGGGGCGGCTCGACTCGATGAAATGGCCGCTGCTGGGCGGGTTTGCACTTGTGTTCGCGGTGCTGGCCTATCTACTTTCGCGCAAAACGGTTGTGGCGGTGGGCGGAGGCGAAGTTGCCCTGGAAGCTGTTCCATCGGGAAAAGCCAAGAAGCCAAAAACACAGCCAGCAACGGCGTCCGCGTCAGCTGCGCCAGCTGCGGCCGCAGCCAAAGGTCCGTCCAACGGGCCTTCAAGCTTGTCGGAGGTGGACGCGGCGATTGGCACGAGCCTGGATGCGCTGAAAGAGAGCTTGTTCCGGCTGGAATTGCGGCACCAGGCGGGCACGATCACCGAGGAAGAGTACACACGAGAGCGGGCGAAGGCGGAAAAGATCCTGCGCGATCTAGTGAGGGGCTAGCGGTCTCGGAACCTTGTTGGGAGGGGGTACACACCCCCCCACTGTTGCATCGTTATTAAAACAAAGGACTTGTAAATTGGGCAGTTCGTAAGTGTATGAAAACAAAGGACAGCACTGAGGGGTGCGAAGAGGGCTTGCTGCACTCAGTTATCCTTGAGGTCGCCCGGTGACGACGCCGGCTTTTATCCCTACAGGAATCCGGTTTGAAAATATAGAGAAACGGTACGGTGGGCTTTACGCCTTGCGCCAGGTGTCGTTGGAGGTTGCTCCGGGCGAGTGCGTGGCGTTTGCCGGGAGAAATGGTTCGGGCAAGACGACGCTGCTACGGATTGCGGCGAGCTTGGTTCAGCCGTCGGCAGGCTCTGTTCGTTTTTTGGGCCCGAATGGAAACGATCGGCCGGGCGAACGTGGCGGGGTAAACCCGCCGCTACAAGCGGCACGGGAAACAGTCGCCGCCATCGGATTCGTCGCACATGCCACGATGGTTTATGACGAGTTGAGTGCGGAAGAGAATCTAATGATGTTTGCGAAGTTGCACGGAATTGCAGAACCGGACGCTCGCGCAGCGGCTTTGCTGGAAGAAGTTGGGCTTTCGGAGCGGCGCAATTCTCTAGTGCGGACGTTTTCGCGCGGGATGCGGCAACGCGTGGCGATTGCGCGGGCGCTGCTGAATGATCCTTCCGTGCTGCTGTTGGATGAGCCGGCTACGGGACTGGATCCCGAAGGAATTACCTGGCTGGCGAACGCTTTACGCGGGATGCGGGATGCCGGGAGAACGATTCTGATGAGCTTGCACGGGGAATCGGAGATTTCTGCGCTGGCGACGCGCGCGGTGCGATTGGATGCAGGTTCAGTGGTCGCCGATACGCGCACTGGTTCGGAGATGCACGCAATTCTTACGTTTGCGGGCGGATGAATGACGCTGCTTGCCAATACCTCGGTGCTGTTGGGCAAGGAACTGCGGACGGAGTTCCGTTCGCGGGAGCTTTTGACGACGACGGTGGTGTTTATTCTGGTTATTGTGGTGCTTTTCAGTTTTACGTTTGACCCGAGCTTCGGCGAGTCGCGAAGATTTGGCCCGGGTTTGTTGTGGCTTTCGTTTTTGTTCGCGGCTTCACTGATGCTGCAGCCGTGTTTTTTGCGGGAGCAGAACAACGACACGTTGAGCGCGTTGCGTTTGTCGGTGCAGGATCCGTTTTCGATTTTTCTCGCGAAGCTCGCCGCCAACACTTTGTTTCTGCTGCTGACGGAAGTTTTGATGCTGCCGATTTTCGCGATTTTTTATAACGTGCATATCCTGGCTGTTTTTCCGCAGTTGGTGCTGGTTTTGTTTCTGGGCAGCCTGGGCGTAGCGATTCCGGGAACGGCGTTTTCCGCGATTTCGGCGCAGGCGCGGATGCGCGAGTTAATGTTGCCGCTGCTGTTGTTGCCTCTGCTGACGCCGGTCTTGATTGCGAGCACGGAAGCTACCGGCGGACTTTTGGCGGAGCATCCGGGGTTGCGAATCGACTGGCTGGGGTTTCTGGCTGGATTCGATATTGTTTTTTTGACGGCCTTATGGCTTTTCGGAGAATATCTACTGGAGGAATGACCGAAATGCACACCATACGGCATGCCAAATGTCCTCGTGGATTGTGCCGCGCCTACGGCGCAGAGGGCACAGCAGTGCTGCGCCCCTACAATTGGTTGCCAAGTTGGCAGGAGATTGGTTTCCGGCGAGGAGATTCAGCGTGTTGAAGAGTGCGCTCAAAGCGTTTGTCTTGTTTGTTTTGATTGCGGCTACAGCGTACCTCGCTTTTTATTACGCGCCCATTGAGAAGTCCATGGGCGTGATTCAGAAAATTTTTTACCTGCACATTTCGTGCGCGTTCAGCGCATTTGTGGCGTTTGGGACGTGCTTCTACGGCAATTTACGGTACGTGTTCACGCGAGAGCCGAAGGCGGATTGGCTCGCGGTGTCGGCGGCGGAAGTCGGATTGGCGTTTATTTCGGTGGTGCTCGTGAGCGGGCCGATTTGGGCGCATCCGGTGTGGGGAATCTGGTGGACATGGGACGCGCGGCTGACGCTGACGTTCGTGCTGGGGTTGCTTTATCTTTCGTATCTGCTGCTGCGGTCGATGATTGAGGAGCCGGACAAGCGGGCGCTGTTCAGCGCGCTGTTTGGAATTTTTGCGTTTCTGGACGTGCCGCTGGTGTACTTTTCGATTCGCTGGTGGAGGACGCAGCATCCACAGCCGGTGATCCTGGGGGGGCCGGGGTCGGGGCTGGAGCCGCGGATGCGCGTATCGTATCTCCTGATGTGGGGCGCGCTGACGGGGCTGCTGATTTTGCTTTTGAGCGCGCGGTACAAGCTGGAAGGGCTGCGCGCCAGCGTAGAGGATTTGCGAAGAGAGGCGGAGGTTCGATGAAAAATCTGGATAGCGTGCTGGCGGCATATCTTGCGGGTTGGGCGATTTTCTTTGTGTATTACATCTCCGTCTCGCAGCGCATGGGCGCGCTGCGGGAAGAGGTGGAGCGGTTGAAGACGATGCTGAGCAAGGGCAAGTCATAAGCAGAATGAGTTCTAAGTCATAAGTTCTAAGTTTTAAGTAAAAAAGGAAGATAGATTTGGAGCACAGTTCGTACGACTCCAAGGATTTTGTTCTCGTTTTATTTTTACATCAAAACAATGAACAGTAGTGGTCCCATAGGTGGGCAGGAGATTCACGAAAATAGAGTGGCAGGGAAGAAGCGCGTCGGGATTGTGCTGTTCCAGCTTGGCGGGCCGGATTCGCTGGAGGCCGTCGAGCCTTTCTTGCTGAACCTTTTTCTTGATCCAGACATCATTCCTCTTGGGCCGCTGGGAATCTTGCGGCGTCCTATCGCGAAGCTGATTTCATCGCGGCGCGCACCTCATGTGGCAGAAAAGTATGCAGAGATAGGCAGGCGCTCGCCGATTGGCGCTTTGACAGAGCGGCAGCGCATGCGGCTGAGGGACGCTCTGGCTCACTACATTGAGCCGGTCATTTTTACCGCGATGCGGTACTGGCATCCGTTAACGAGCGAAGCGGTTGATGCTTTGCGGAAAGTGGGCCCGCTGGACGAAATCGTGCTGCTGCCGCTGTATCCGCACTATTCGTACGCCACGACGCTGAGCAGCTTGAAAGATTGGCGGCGGGTTTATGGAGAGCCGGACGGCGGCCTGCCGGTGCGCACGATTGATCATTTCTACGACCATCCGCTTTATATTCGGGCGCTGGTGCAGCGTATTGGCTCGATGCTGAGGCAGTTCGCAGATAGCTCGAGGATTCATTTGATCTTCAGCGCGCACGGACTGCCGATGAGTTTGGTCAAAAAAGGCGATCCCTATCCTGAACAGATTGGCGCGACGGTGCGCATGGTTTGCGAGTTGGGCGCGAAGGAGTACCCTACGGCGTGGCCGCGGACGCATTTGCTTTGCTACCAGAGCCGCGTGGGGCCGTCGAAGTGGTTGCAACCTGCGCTGACGGAGACAATCGAACGGCTAGGCCACGAAGGCGTGCAAGAAATGCTGGTGGTGCCCATTTCGTTTGTGACCGAGCACATTGAGACGCTTCACGAGATCAACATCGAGGCGCGCGCGGAAGCAAAGAAGTCCGGCGTTGAGAAATTTCGCATGATGCCGGCGGTGGGAGATTCGCCGTTGTTTATCGCGGCGCTTAGGGATTTGGTGCTACGTGCCGTGGGGGTGGAGGGGCGGCCATCGTTTGAGCTGTTCGCATCGGCGCAAAAGGGCGGTGCGGCAGTTTGAGAGAGTGGAGTTCTAGCCGTTTTCCTGCGTGGGCGCTTCCCTGAGCTGCCTTAGAACATAGCGAGCCTTGTCGGCGTCCTCTTTCCGCACCAGCAGAGGAAATCCAAACGTGTTCGGGGTGAAGGACAGGGGAACACCAGCTACGGCGTCTTGTTCTTGCATCGTCGCGAGAACGCCCGCGGACAAGAGCGCGTTGCTGGCACTATCAGCCTCAGCTTGTGTGCGGAATGTTTGAAGAAGGACGAGTTCGCCTTCGGGCGGCGGCCGAAGAACATCATGCGCTTCGGCGGCGTCTTCTTCGCGCACCAGAACTTTGAAGCCGAGGCCGCTCCAGGCCAGGTGATCGCGCATGCCGCCGGCCCTGTCGGCCTGGATCGTGGCGTCAATGCCAGCGGATTCGAGGGCACTCTTGGCGAGGTCGGCCGCGACTTGGGAGGCGAAGCGGTCAACGACTGCGAGTTTGCTGCGATCCATGTGGAAAATTATACGCCTCTATAGGATTGCGGATCATCGAATAGGAGTGAAAAAGCGCGAGTGTAGTTTCATAGCCACTTTTTTGCTGCTTGGCAGCCGGAAAAGCGGAGGCAATCAGGCCGTTCCGGCGAACGGCGATCCCAGGAACCGCCGCACTCCAAACGGCTTATAACGAGCGCAATGTTCGCATGGTGAGGGCTTCGCAAAATCGCAGGGAGTCAAGGTATAATCCGCGGTCGGGCTTGAGCGAATGACATCCACTTACAATGCAGGCGTGCACCGGTTTGCGGTTTTTACCGTTTGCTGGACCATCCTTTTGTTTGTCGCTGGCGCTTTGGTGACATCGAAAGATGCGGCGCTTTCTGTGACGGACTGGCCGAAATCGCATGGTCAGTGGGTGCCGGCGTTGAGTTCGTTGCAAGGCGGGGACTTTTTTGAATTTTCGCACCGGTTTGTTGCCGGCGGATTGGGAATCTTTACGCTGGTGCTGGCGATTTTGCTTTTTGTGAAAGAGAGCCGGGTGTGGTTGCGGTGGCTGGGCGGGATTGCCGTGCTGGGAGTGGTGGTTCAAGCGGTGCTGGGCGGACAGGTTGTGATTCGGTTGCTGCATTACTGGCTGCCGGTAATCCATGCGTGTTTCGCGCAGATTGTTTTTGCGGCAGTGCTGGGGATTGCGGTGTTTACGAGCAAGTGGTGGGTTTCGGAGCGGCCACAACTGGAAGATAAAGGCTCATCGTCCATACATTTTTTGACGACCCTGAACGCGGCGGTGATTTATTTGCAGGTAATTCTGGGCGCGGGATTCCGGCATAAGGATATTCCGATTTGGCCACATGCTGTGGGAGCTTTGGTGGTTCTTGGCACGGTAACGTGGACGGCGGTGGCGTTGCGGAAACGCTTTGGAGCTTCACGAGAATTCGGCAAGGCCCGCATCTTGCTGCATTCGATCTTTGGAACGCAATTCCTTCTGGGGCTGCTGGCGTATTGGTCTCGTTTGACGACGGCGGAGGCTCCGCAGCCGATGCCGGTGATGGTTTGGCTGACGGTGACACATACCGTGGTGGGCGCGATTCTGTTTGCATTTTCGGTTTTGGTGGTCCTGATGTGCTACCGTTTGGTGCCGCGCAGCGGGGAAGTGGCCGCGACGGAACCGCAGGTGACTACGGGATGAGCACGGTTCGCAGCGTTGATCTGACTTTGGCGGCGCGGGCGAATGCCTACATTGCGTTAACGAAGCCCGATGTCTCGTTTCTCGTGTTGATGACCACGGCGGCCGGGTATTACATGGGCGCGCGCGGGCCGGTCAACTGGCTGCACATGAGCCATGTGATTTTCGGGACGCTACTGATCGCCGGGGGAACGGCGGCGCTGAATCATTATGTGGAGCGCGAGTCGGACCGCTATATGCGGCGGACGGCTTCGCGGCCGCTGCCGAGCGGAGTTCTACAGCCAAGGCGGGCGCTGGCGTTTGGTGTGGCGCTGGCGGTTACCGGGGCCGTGGATCTTTATGTGGCTGCGGGGGGGCTGGCTTGCGGACTTGGCGTGCTGACGTGTCTGAGTTATTTGCTGGCGTACACGCCGTTGAAGAAGCGGACCGTATGGGCGACATTTGTTGGAGCATTTCCGGGGGCGATTCCGCCGATGATTGGTTGGGTGGCAGCGACGGGTTCTCTGGATCGGGGGGCGTGGTTGTTATTCGCGATTTTATTTTTGTGGCAGTTTCCACATTTTTACGCGATTTCGTGGATGTACCGCGAGGATTACGCGCGCGCGGGAATTATGATGCTTCCGGTGGTGGACCGCGAAGGTACGCGGACGTTCCGGCAAATTATTCTTTATGCGGCGGCGCTGGTGGGAGTGAGTTTGCTGCCGGCGGTGCTTGGTCTGGCGGGCATCGTTTACTTTTTTGGCGCGCTGGTGGTTTGCACGGCGCTGCTGCAAGTGTGCCTGTGGGCGGCGAGCAACAAGACGAATGCGCGCGCGAAGTGGCTGATGCATGCGACGGTCTTGCATATTCCGCTGCTGCTGGGGTTGATGGCCTACGATAAGTTGCCGCGGTGAATACATTTGTAAGTCATAACTTTTAAGTTCTAAGTAGACAAAAGAGAACAGCGCAGAGAGGCGTTGTGATTTCTAACGCGGCGGTGAATGCGTGCCTGAACGGGCTCAGCGGGGTTTTGCTGGCGTGCGGCTACGCGGCAATACGCGCGGGGAAAAAAGATGTGCATAAAGCGTTTATGCTGTCGGCGTTTGGGGCGTCCACGCTGTTTTTGATTTCCTATGTGGTCTATCACATTCGCGAGAAGAAACTGGTGTTGTTTCAGGGGCAGGGGTGGATCCGGCCGGTGTACTTTACGCTGCTGACGTCGCATACGATTCTGGCGGTGGTGATTGTGCCGTTGATTATTGTGACGCTGCGGAGGGCGTGGCTCGGGCGATTCGACAAGCATCGGCTGATTGCGCGGTGGACGCTACCGCTGTGGTTCTATGTTTCGGTGACGGGAGTGATCATCTATTTTATGGTGTACCAGATTTATGCGCCCAGATGACATAGCGGCCAACAGAATCTACTGCAGGTGACTTCAGGTGGAAAAGAAATTTCAAGACCTTCCAAATTGGACGTTCTGGATCGACGAGGTTCGGATGGGAATGTACACCGTTAAGGGAAAAGACAGCAGGTTTGGCTCCAATTTCGAACTTACCGGGGGAAATCCCAATGAATTACTTCAGCAAGCGAGGGACCAGCAAACTCGTCGGAAAATAAATTGACCAACACCTTAGATCATTCGAGCAAAATCCACTAGAACTGATTATTGTCGTCCTGGCGGAAGCCGGGGGGAACGAGCGAGCCAGTTTGCGGGGAGCGGACGGCTTGGCGCGTGCCGGCCTTGGGGAAGGTGATGTGCCAGAAGTCGGTGTTTGGCGAGGCGAAGGTCACGCCGACGAAGCGATGCTCGCGCTTTTCGCGCAGAGAAGTGACGTGACACTCGGCCGACTGAGCCGTCATTTCATTGAAAATGCGAATGGTTTGCCCGGGGATGAGGGGCGTATCCATAAGTAGAAGAGCGCCATGAGCGCTGACGACATAGGTGGAGGCTTGCAGGTCGATGGTTTCGCCTTCGGGGAGGCGGCAGCGCACCTTCACGGGAATTTGAAGAGGCAGGCGGACAGTTCGCCGACGTTCTGGGTAGCGGGTTCTCTGCATAAAAAGGACCTTTGGAAAGGACTCTCCCCGTGCGTCGGAAATGCTGACACGAATAACGACCGAAGGCAAGAAGAATAAAGATTTGGGACTGCTAGGACTTTTTGTGGCCGGCGATCCGTGACCGGCAGCCAGAGGCGATTCGAGACCCTTTGCAGCTCAGAGCAAGCTAGTGACTGGTGGGGATACCCACCCGGGCCAATTCGTATCGTTATCAGAACAAAGGGCTTACAGAAATTGATGGTTGTAAGTTATTGAGAATACGACTCAGGGAATGATTTTCCAAGCCAAGCGAAGTTACCTCGCGCTAGGCACCGACCGGAAAACGAGAGCGGAGCGTGAAACCAGGTGGTTCAGAGGGCAGCAATGACGGCGTTGGCGAACTGGTCGGTGGTGGCTTTGCCGCCGACGTCGCGCGTGGTGTGCGTTCGTTCGCGGTACGTCTTGAGAAGGGCGGCTTCGATCTTTTCGGCGGCGGCGCGCTCGCCGATGTGATCCAGCATTAACAGGGCACTCATGAGCAGGGCGGTGGGATTGGCGAGGCCTTTCCCGGCGATGTCGGGGGCGGTGCCGTGAACGGCTTCAAACATGGCGCAGTCGTCGCCGATATTCGCGCTGGGAACCACGCCTAGGCCGCCTACTAGGCCGGCGGCTAGGTCGCTCATGACGTCGCCGTAGAGATTGGGCAGCAGAAGCATGTCGAATTGAAGAGGATCCATGACAATCTGCATGCAGGCGTTGTCCACGATGAGTTCTTTGTACTGAATTTCGGGGAATTGGGCGGCGACGGTGCGGACGGAGCGCAGAAACAAGCCGTCGGAAAGCTTCATGATGTTGGCTTTGTGAATGGCGTGAATCTTTTTGCGGCCGTGGCGGCGGGCGTAATCAAAAGCGAAGCGGGCGATGCGCGTGGAGGCTTTTTCGGTGATGATTTTCAGGCTTTCCACGACGCCGGGGACGACTTCGTGCTCGAGGCCGGAGTACAAATCTTCGGTGTTTTCGCGGACTAAGATCAGGTCCACGTTTTCGAAGTGGGATTTCACGCCGGGGACGTTTTTCACTGGACGCAGATTGGCATAGAGATCCAGGGATTTACGGAGGGCTACATTGACGCTGGGGGCGCCTCCGGCAATGGCGGTGGCCATGGGCCCTTTCAGGGCTACGCGGTTGCGACGGACGGACTCGATGGCGGCTTGATTGACGCGCTGGTCTTTGTTTGCGGGTCCGCTGGCGTCTGTGGACTCACCTGTGCGGCCAGCGATTTCTTCCCAGTCGATTTGGACGCCCGCGGCTTCGAGAATGTGGCGCGTGGCGGAGGCGACTTCGGGGCCGATGCCTTCGCCGGGAATGAGCGTAACTTTGTGTTTCATAGGGGCATCTCATTGTAAGCGAAGCGTTTGCGGATGAGGAAACGGTAGGGAAGTCGGATGTTTCCAACCAGCAACACAATTGGGCACGGTGGGATGCCACGGTTGCAACGTTTTGCTATAATGTAGTTGTATTTAGCGCCCCGGCTGCGCCGGGACGCGGAGGCCAAAAGAGCTATGATTCATTTGACGCCGGTTGCGAGTACCAAGGTGAAGGAAATCATGAACATGCAGAGCCCGGTGCCGACTGCGCTGCGCGTGGCGGTGGTGGGCGGCGGATGTTCCGGTTTTCAATACCACATGGCGTTCGAGAACAGCACCTCGGAAGCCGATCAGATTTTTGAGTTTGACGGGTTGAAAGTGGCCGTGGACCAGATGAGTTCGATGTACCTTGACGGGATCGAGATTGATTACATCGAGACGCTGGAAGGCGCGGGATTCAAGTTTAATAATCCCAACGTGAAGAGCACCTGCGGCTGCGGGAGTTCGTTCAGCGTTTAAGCTGACAGTCTACAGACCGGACCCGCTTTAGAATTCTAGGCTCCTGGACGACAATGTTCAGGAGCCTTTTTTTTGCTTTGGGCTCGGACTTATGCCTACCAGCCAGCCGGAATGGGATGCGAAGCATAGCTTGGCGGCGAACGAAGTCGCAGAGGCGCCAGCCGGCATTCTGAGCGAGCTTTGGCCGCTGCTGCTTGCGGGGGCAGCGTTGGATTTGGCGTCCGGCCGGGGAAGAAACGCGCTGTTTTTGGCGGAGCATGGACGGCACGTCACGGCGGTTGATTGGTCCGGGGCGGCGCTCGACATTCTTGAGGGACGCGCGAAGGCTTTGGAGATTCCCGTGCGGCGCATTTCGCGAATCGATGAGAAACAGGTGACACGAGCTGGAATTGATTTGTTGCAAACGGATCTGGAGGCCGTCGCGCTTCCGGCGAACCGCTATTCTCTGATCCTTTGCGTTCGCTACCTGCAGAGGTCGTTATTTCCGCAGATTTGCCGCGCCTTGCGGCCTGGGGGGATGCTACTGTTTGAGACGTACACGAAAGCACAGCTGGATTTCAGCGGTGGACCGCGGGATCCGGCGCATTTGCTCAACACGGGTGAACTTCGAAGAGCTTTTCCCGAATTAGAATTGGTCTTTTACCGCGAGCTTCGCGCGGAGCAGGGAATTGCGAGCTTAGCGGCGAGGAAGCTGACCGGACAGAACCATAGACACGACGACTAGCAGCACCCGTAAGACTCAAAACAGATCCCTCCGCCTCAGGCTGCGCAGGAGCGCAACCTGAGGGTCGGGATGACAATTTTGCGCGTGTGGTACGTAAGCGCTCAGGTTTGCAATATCGGGTGACAGTTCGTATGCTTTAGTTTGAGCATGAAGATAGCTCTCGCTCAGTTCAATCCCACTGTTGGCGATTTTGCAGGGAATGCGGCTCGCATTTTGAGCTTAGCGGCGCAAGCGCAGGAGCGCGGCGCCGGGCTGGCCGTATTTACCGAGCTTTGCCTGTGCGGCTACCCGCCTCAAGATCTGCTGGAACGCCCCGCGTTTATCGAGCGAAACCACAGCGAATTGAAGAAGCTGGCGGCGAAAATGCCGCTGCCTGCGGTTATTGGCTATGCGGGACGCGTGAAGAATGGGACGGGGAAGTCCATTGGCAACAAAGCGGCGCTCGTTTGCGACGGGCGCGTGGTCTTCGAGCAAAGCAAAATGCTGCTGCCGACTTACGACGTTTTTGATGAGTCGCGCTACTTTCAGCCGGCAGATAAACAATACGTGTTTGGGTTGGACGGCGAGCAGCTGGGAATCACGATCTGCGAAGACGTGTGGAACGACGAGAATTTCTGGGCCAAGCAGCTTTACGACCGCGATCCGGTGAATGAGATCGTGCGGCAGGGAACTAGTGTGTTGCTGAATATTTCGGCTTCCCCTTACACGCTGGACAAGCGCGCACTGCGTTTTGAGATGTTGCGTTCTATCGCCTTGAATCACAAATTGCCGGTAGTTTACGTGAATCAGTTTGGGGGGAACGACAGCCTGATTTTTGATGGCGCGAGCATTGCATTGACGGCAGACGGCAAAGTGGCGGCGCAGGCGAAAGCCTTTGAAGAAGACCTGGTCCTGTTTGATACGGCGACGGGAAAAGGTGACATCCACGAGCAGACGCACGAGGAGATTGCTTATGCGTACCGCGCATTGGTTACCGGAACGCGGGACTATGTTCGGAAATGCGGCTTCAGTAGGGTTCTCGTTGGCCTGAGCGGTGGCATTGACTCAGCGGTAGTGGCGGCGATTGCCGTGAATGCGCTGGGATCTGAGAATGTGCTGGGCGTTTCGATGCCGGGGCCGTTTTCGTCCGCGGGGAGCAAAGCCGATGCGCAGGCGCTGGCGAAGAACCTTGGGATTCGGTTCCACGCCCTGCCGATTGCGGATGTGTTTGAAGCATACAAAGGGGCATTGGCGCCCGCTTTCGGGGACAGGCCCGTGGACGTGACGGAGGAAAATCTTCAGGCGCGCATTCGCGGTAATTATTTGATGGCGCTGTCGAACAAATTCGGCTCGATGGTTTTGAGCACGGGAAACAAATCGGAGAATGCGGTCGGCTATTGCACGCTTTACGGCGACATGGCCGGAGGCTTGGCGGTGATTTCTGATGTGCCGAAACTCATGGTGTATGAATTGGCTCGATGGATCAACCGCGAAAGGGAAGTGATTCCCTGCTCGACGATCGAAAAGCCGCCGTCGGCGGAGCTGCGGCCGAACCAGAAAGATGAGGACAGCCTGCCTCCGTATGACGTGCTGGACCGCATCCTGAAAGCCTATATCGAAGACTTGCGCAGCCCGCATGAGATTGCGGATCATTACGGATTCGATTTGAAGCTGGTGCAAGACATTGCGCTGCGGGTGGACCGCAACGAGTACAAACGGAAGCAGGCAGCTCCGGGATTGAAGATTACATCGAAAGCGTTTGGGTTTGGGCGGCCGTTTCCGATTGCGCAGAAGTTTGTTCCGTAGCTGGACTGGCGACAAGGTTGGATCAAACGTTGCAGTTATATCTCCAGAGCGGGTGTGGATGCTGGAGTTGAGGTTGAGATTCTTCGGGCATCCTTGCCGGATGCCCTCAGAATGACACAGCTTTCGCGCATTTACGCATCCAAAGCATGAGGTTCTCGTGAAAAGACTCACTAAACCCTTCGGAATTACGGCCATTCTGGCAATCTCCCTGCTTGGCGTGAGCGTGCGAGCGCAACAGCCGGGTGGCGCTGCGACAGCCGCTCCTACGCAGACGCAGAAGAACATTGAAGCTTATCTGCGCAACTTGTACGCGTTTGGGCCAGATGTGAAGTTCATCGTTGGGCCGCTGAAAGAGTCGCCGGTCGAGGGGATGCTCGAGACCAACATCGATGTAACCATTGGCGGGAACAAAGAAAACGCAAAGTTCTACGTCAGCAAAGACGGGAAATACCTGTTCCGCGGGGACGTGTCGGATATGACCAAGGATCCCCTGGCAGAGAACCTGGCTCAGATTCGGATGACGGACGCGCCCACGCTCGGCGATCCGAAAGCGCCCGTGACCATCGTGGAATACTCAGACTTTGAGTGCCCGGTCTGCAGGAACCTGCACGACGCGCTGAGGAGCATCCTGCCGAACTATAGCGGGAAAGTGCGGCTCATCTTCAAGGATTTTCCCATCGAGCAGCTTCACCCCTGGGCGCGCACGGCGGCCGTTGCCGGGCGTTGTGCCTACCAGCAGAAGCCGGACGCCTTCTGGAAGCTCTACGACCTCATCTATGACAATCAGGAGATCATTTCGGCTGCCAACGCCTGGGGGAAAATGACTGACTACGCCAGCCAGTCCGGGCTGGATGCCGAGACCTTTAAGAGTTGCATGGCCAGTCCAGAAGCTGGGGCTGCCGTGAACGCCAGCCACGCGAATGGCGAGAAGCTGGAGGTTAACAGCACGCCGACCGTCTTTGTGAATGGCCGTCGGATGGTTGGGGCTGACGCGAATCTACTGCAGCAATACATTAACTACGAACTTGCCAAGCAAGGTGTAAACAAATCCCGCTGAGCAGAGATGACCAAGAGGGCAGTGCGGACTGTCGGAGCGAATCCCAGCTCTTGAAGAGCATTAGCCACCTGAATGGGCAAGGCTAAAATCTCGCCCTTTTGCTAGTTAACATAATATAACTTATCAGACGCTATGTCAAGACCTTTTTTGGATTTTCCACAAGTTTCTTGGGTCCGGCTTTACAGAAGAGGCTATCCACGTTGGGCTACGGGGGACCGGGGATACGAGCTCTTTACGCGAGGCACCTAAGGGAGTTTGTAGATGGACAGACGGGCGCGGGGGGTGCGCCCGTCTGTCCATCTGAGGCGCGATACAGACAACCTTGCGTACGATCAAGCAGGTAGAGCAGTTCAATCTTTCAAGGGTCGGGATCGCTCTTACGGGGTCGGGTCGGGTTGGCATTGGGCTTTCTCGTCGGAATAACTGGAAGGGAAGCCCCTGGTTGGTGGCTACTTCCCTGCTCTAACCCTTGGAGGAAGCCTACGGAGCCGTCCTGACCTAGGTCCGCATGGCTGGCTGGATACGACATTAGGCGACATGCACGCCGGGAGGGGGGCGGTCGCTCCTTGTCGCTTGAAAGAGCTTGCGAGAAGTCGGAATCTTCGGGTGTTCTCGCGGATGGCCTGACCAGGAGGAATCGCCAGGTCACGGTCAGGACGAAAATGACGAAGAAGGAGCACCTACATGCGTTTCTTAGAGAGCGATAATTCCCGGGGCGTCCAGGAGCAGCTGACTCCTTTTCGGAACTGGTTATTGCGGAGCATGCTGATCACGCTGGTTACCTGGTTTGGCGGACCAACTCCGGCGGCAGCGCAGGCTCCGTCTCCTGAGCCGGGGAACCCACAGTACAGCACGGCATTGGATTTTCTGAGCGTGCCGGTGCGGCCGGTTGCGATCGGACACCACGGCATGGGGCCGTATACTCCGTCTGCGAATCCCGGCTTGCCGATTGAGAACACAGTGGATTCGGTGCGTCAGGCGTACACCTTCGGTGCGCGGGTGGTCGAGGTGGACGTTCAGCTCACCGCTGACGGGCGGCTGGCGGTGTTTCACGACGATTTTCTGAGTGACTTCACGTGCATTCATGCGCTGACGCTCGACCAGCTTCAGGCGCGTTTGCCCTACGTGCCGGAGCTGCGGCAGATCATCAACGTAGCGCGCGAGTTCAACAACCGTGCCGGGGCGGGCTTGGGCGGAATCCTGATTGTGGAGTTAAAGGCGTTTTCGCCGCACTGCGATCCGGGAGATGACTTTGAGCAACCACTGGTGTCGGCAGCGGTCAATGAAGTACGGCGAGCGCAGTTTGCCGACCGTGTGATGTTCGATTCGTTTTCACCGGCGCTGCTTTACCTGGCGCAGCAGATAGCGCCAGAGATTCCGCGAGAGCTGGACCTGGACGGCTTGCAACTGCTGACGCCGGCGCAAGTGCAGGCGGTTACGGGACTGCCGGTAACGGTGATCAACAAGAAGATTTCGCTCGGGCTGACGTGGGCGGAGATTGGACCCATCTACCGTTTGCCGGGGTATGCTTCGCCGGTGCAATTTTTAATCACCGGACTCGTTGCGGGAGTGCGGGCGATTGGCGGCGAAATGGACTTCCTCGGCGCGGCGGAGCAGCAACAACCAGGCAGTGGCGCGGAGTTCGTCGCTGCGGCGCATTCGCTGGGGATGCGCGCGTTTGCGGATCCGGCAAACACGCCAGCGGACTGGAACTTTTTCGCATCGCTCGGCGTGGACGCAATTTACAGCACGATTCCGATGGGCGTGCAGCTGCAGCCGGCGATTCAGGACCCGTGAGAGAAGCTGAAAGTCAAAGGTTGAAAGTTGAAACGGAAAAGAATAGAGCGAGGATATACGCCTTATCTTGCATCCCGCAGAGTTGGGAGGAGGCCCTGGCGAAAATCTGGAGGGGAAGTGATTCCCTGCAACTCCTCCGCGATTGACCTCTTCCCTGCTAGACGTGGGGACGATTGAGTTATTTGCCCACATCGCGCCTGGCAACCAAAGTCACCGTAATCCGTGGCATTGGTATCGGGATTTGAATAATTATAAGACGGTCACGATGGATTGATCTCAGGCCCTGACGCGCCAGAAAGCACAGCGACGTAAGGCCCGCTGCTATTGGATTCCGATTTTGTGGAGCAACTGTGTGAAACGGGGCTCGGAGCGCAGCGGGTCGGCAATTGGGTCTACGCCAAGGTAGGCCAGGTAGTCGTTGCGCTCTTGGTAGGCGCGCTCGAGCCCGTCGAGAGCTTTGCTTTTTTCGCCAAGGCCCAAGTGGATGGCGGCAAAGTAGAGCGAGGAAACGTAGCGCGACTGAGACAGATGCTGGAGATCCGCGAGTGCCTTGCGGGCACCCGCAGCATCGCCGGAGACGGCGAGTGCATGGCCGTATAAAGAAATCAGGACAGGCTGGTCGCCGGAAAGTTGGCGGCCTTTAGCAAACTGCTCCAAAGCCTGGCTATACATTTTCTTTTCGCGGTAGGCAGATCCGAGCCAGATATAAGCCAACCAATAGGTGGGGTATTGCTCGGTGACGCGCAATCCCTGGGCGATCGCAGCGTCGTAGTTTCTTGCGCTGTATTCGATCTGCGCGCGTACGGTGTTGAATACGGGAGAGACCGGGTCGAGTTCCAGAGTGCGAGAGTTCTCCTCCAGGGCCTGGGGCAAACGGTTGCGTACAATGAAGTAGTGGCCGTACCACAGGTGAGGAGTGGGATCATTCGGGCCGAGGGCCACGGCACGCTGAAACTCCCGTTCTGCGGTCTCGAAGTCCCAGTCATAGCTGAACGCAACATTGGCGAGAGCGGTGTGAGCTTCGGCGAGCTCCGGGTCAAGCTGGAGAGCATGCTCGGCCGCTTGCTTGGCCTTGGGTTTGGCGTCGGAAGGTTTTAAATCGTCGTAAGGCACTTGCCCCATCAGGGCGTAGCCGTTGGCGAGGCCCGCGTACGCCAGGGCGTACTGGGGATCCTTTTGGATGGCCAGTTGATAGGATTCCAGGCTCTTGTGGAGGTCGCCGCGATTGGTCCAGTAAAAGCGCCCTCGAAGGTAAGCATCGTAAGCCTCGGGGTTCACGGTGCGCTTTGCAACAGCTCCGCCCGCTTTTGTGGACGATGGATTCAGAGCGAGGCTAATCTTGCCGGCCACCGCCGCGGCAACTTCCTCTTGAACGCCGAGGATGTCGTTCAAATTGCGGTCGTATCTATCTGTCCAAAGTTGCGTCTGGTCGCTTACTTGAACGAGCTGGGCGTCTATGCGAACGCGGTCGCCTGCGCGGCGTACGCTGCCTGTGAGCGCATATTGAACGTCGAGCGCATGGCCAATTTCGGTAATGGGTTTCCCCGCATACGCGCTGGAGGAAGCTGCAGCAATCACTCCGAGGTGCTGCGGGTCGAGACTGCCGAGGCGCGTAATCATTTCGTCGGTTAGGCCAGCGCTGAAGTAATCCTGCTTAGGATCGCCGCTCAGATTGGTGAACGGAATGACGACCAGGCGAACCTTTGCACTGGCGCGCGGAGCGGCGCGCCGCATGGTCCAAAACGTGATGCTCAAGAGAGCGACGAGCGAGGCTCCGAGGGCCGCAATGCCCAGCCATCGGCCGAGACGTTTGTTGGCGTGCGCATTTTCTTCTGCGCTCGTGCCCGGAGAAGCTGGGCCGCGGAAATTCTCAACACTGGGCAGCGCGGGATCCTCGGCAACTTCCGGCTCTGGCTCGAAGGCGGCGTCGGCTTCGGGATCGTCCTTGGGCTGGCGCTTCTTGCGCCAATCGTCAAGTTCTCGGGTGTAAGCGTAAACCGTGGACTTTTTTTGGTGCTCGTGACGATGGACGGGAAGGCCTTCGGTTTTCTCCCAGCGCTGTACCGTACGGACTTCGCGGTCCAGATAGTCAGCAATCTCTTTCCAGGAATCGAGCTTCCTGTCGTGAAGGCGAGTTCCTTCGGTCCCTTTTGGGTCTATGGGGGCTCCGCTAGATGCCATGAGGGGCGCCGGGGCTGAACATTTCAGTGGCCGGATTATAGCTTATTTGTATAAAGAAGCGGCAAGAAGCCGATGCGGGCATGAAACTCTTGTTTTGGCCCGCTAAGAGCGAGCTCTGGCTACGACGGCACCGGCGGCGGCTCCTAGGAGGAACCATTTGGCGGCGCGAGTGACGCGATGCCAGGCGGTGCCGCCTTTGGCGAGGCGGACGGCGTCGTCGCGTTCCTTGGTGAGCGCGGCGGTCTTGGCTTTTTCGTCGGCGAGGTCGTTTTGCGCGACGGAGAGCCTGGCTTGGCAGGCTTGGCAATTGAGGGTGAAGTCGTACAGGGGCTTTAGATCGGCGCTGGGAATGAAAGCCCCTTCAACAGGGGTTGTTTTGTTTGCTTGCGAGGTGGCTCCACCACTTGCAGCTAATGGGGCAGAGCTCGAAGTAAGCCTCGCCCCTACCAGGGGCTCCTCAGTAGACCTTGCTTCGGAGCTTGCATTTGCCGTGGGCGGCCCAAGGGCCGCCCCTACGGAGGAGGCGTGGTTCGCTTGAAGAGCCATGGGTTCGGGCAGAGGGAGAGTTTTTGGAAGCGCGCGAAGAATTTGCGCGGGCGTGGCGACGCTGCGTTTTTCCGCAGCGAGCGCGGACAAAGTTTGCGCAAGCTGCGCGTCGCGCTCGCGCTGGCGGGCGTCGGCCGCGGCGAGAAGTTGCTTGGTGGTGGCGAGATCCGCGGCGAGTTGAGCGCGGTCGCGACGGTCGGCGCGCCAAGCTTCGACGACGGCCACGCAGAGAATGAGTGTCAAGGAGGCGGCGAGAAGTTTTGGCCTGAATTGAAAAGGCATAAGCGTTGCTCCAATGACAAGCCGGAGAGACTGCAAAGATTGAGATCCTTCGGCGAACCTCGTCCTTCGCTTTGCTCAGGACAAGTCGGTTCGCCTCAGGATGACAACCGTATTGGGAGTTCTGCCTCTACGGCTGGGTGATGGTAACCGTGAGCGTGTCGGTGGCGGTGAAGGTGCTGAGCAGGCTGCCGGCGTTGTCGGCGGCTTCGAGCAGGACGTTGCGCAA
>Ga0209166_10001252_pt1 | contig 21815 bp, 21 predicted proteins | sample Coa_R1_3_FD_187151 | JGI IMG/M metagenome (GOLD analysis project Ga0209166, IMG submission 187151) | Surface soil microbial communities from Centralia Pennsylvania, which are recovering from an underground coalmine fire - Coalmine... | ecosystem: Environmental > Terrestrial > Soil >... | reverse complement strand
CCGGTCGATCAGCTCCTCGATGACCACGCCGTGGAATTCGAGGAGTGCAAACGCTGGGCAAATTCCGAAGCGGGCCAATCCGCGAAGATGACCAATCCCGCCGGCTTTGCCAACGTCCGCGCGCATACTGAAGCGCATCTGCGTGCGCTGACCGTAGGTCGTAAAGCTTAGTGAGAGGCCACAGGCTATGAATTCCTTGCTAGTTAATGGAAAAGCTCATATCCTCCCAAAAGATGGACGAGCACAGGCAATTCGACCTCAAGAAAATACTGAAATTTTTCACCAAAGAAGAGGTCAAGACCCCTCTTGCATTTTTCTTTAAGGTAGTGCCTTACCTAGTTGCGGCATGGTTCGCTATCTTGTACGCTCCCGTTTCCGACCAGATGAAGAGGACTTTTTTTTACGTCTCGTCGATTGTCTTATTTGTCTTGTGCCTCCTAGTTGGCATAATTGCGTGGTTTCGGCCAAAGAATCTCGTATACGGTGAGACCGGGCACCGAGCAGAACATAGGCTGGAATTTGGGACCGAAGAGCGCGCCATGGACGAGGCGCATCTCGACTTGCTCGAAAAAGTAGAGAACCCTAGACAACTGACGGGAGGTAACGAATAGTGTCTCTTCTACTCGTTACGTATGACCTGAAAACTCCCGGACGGGACTACACAGCACTTTTCAACGCGATTCAGAGCAGCTCGAGTGTGTGGTGGCACTATTTGAACAACACGTGGCTTGTGAAGACGACTTTGGATGCTAACACTCTGGGAAAACACCTTCTACAATTCATAACCACAAATGACAGACTTCTGGTAATCGCGGTGAGCGGAATCGGCCAAGGCTGGCTTCCCAACGAAGCTTGGGAGTGGATTCGGAAGAACAGCACATAATTCAACTTGTAACTAATCCTCCCGAAAGGGACAGCCCCGTGAAATCGGGGCTTTTTATTTGGGAACACAGATGAACCAGCAAGTTACAGCAATAACAGGCGCCAATGGCCAGACTCATCCGCACGATTTGTTTCTGTTGACGGACGAACAGATTTTGGAGATTGAGCCGGAGCTGCAGGATGGTGATGTCGCGAGCGCCGCGCCGGCATCTTTGCCGGCGAACTCCCTAGCGCAAACTCAGAGCGGTCGGCTGGAAGCCAACGCTGCCAGGGAACTAAGCGCACCCATCGCGAGTTTGGGCGAGGAGCAAACAGAACGTACACAGGCAAGAGTGCCCGTGCTGCCCGAACCTCCCGCTTGGTTGGCCGAGACGATGAACGATCCGCAGCGCGGCGCGGAGGCGCGCGCGCTGTGGGAGGGCGCGCAACGCGCAGAGAAGGAAGCGGCCTCGTATCGCGAAGTATTTGCCAAACCGGAAGAAGCGCGAACGGCTGCCGAACGCGCGCGCGTGCTCGACGAAATAGACCGCGCCTATTTCGCCGGAGACGCAACGCAACGGGCGCAGCTTGCGGCGATGATGATGCGCGAAGATCCCGCGGCGTTTCGCGAAATGGTGTTCGAGGGCTTGCGCGCGCTGGAAGCCGCGCAGAAAGCGGGAAATCCGCGGAGCGTTGGGGCGACCCTTGCGTCGCCCACGACTCATGGAAACGCTGCCCAACCGGGCGGGGCAAGCCCCGCGCCTGCAACACAATCGAACCATGTCGCACAGCGGCGCGATGACTATGCCCTGCAAGCGCAGGTCGCTGCTTATGCGGCTTTTGAAAAATCAACCAACGAAGATTTGGAGCGCAGCGTAGGCAGCGCCATCGAGCGCACCCTGGAGCAGGCGTTGCCCGCGGCGGGAAGGGCAGAAGGCGCGGCCCTAAAAGGACGCGTGGCAGCCGCGATCCGCCAAGACGTCGAGAAGACGCTTCAAGCCGACCGGCAGCTCGGCGAACAGGTCGCGCAAATCCTTGCAGGCCGCCGCCTTGATGACGAAACGCGCGCGACCGTGGTGCGGTTGATTGCGGAACGCGCACAACAACTGGTTCCCGGCGCGACTAAGCGCGCCCTGAAAGATTGGACGCAAACAACCCTGGCCGCACATCGAGGCAAGAATGCTCAAGCCGATGCATCCTCCGCGAGAAGGGAAGTGGCATCCGCCTCATCAGGCGCCCGGGTATCCCAAGAGCAAAGCGCTCAACGCAAAGATGCCGGCCGCTCCGCCCGGATGGATGGCAGAGAGCCCGCAAAGGGTCGCCTCAACTACGGCAAACTGAGCGATGAACAGATCCTTGATTTGTGACACGCGGAATTGACGTTAGTGCAGCGGCCCGATAAGAACCAAAAGCGTGCCGAAAAGCGCCAGCGTAATCAGCAGGAGCGAGAGAATGCCGCCGATCCCGTACAGATACGGCGTGAAGGATTTCGATCGGCGCAGCATCATGAACCGGCCAGAGCAAAACTGCAGCAAATAGAAGCCGAAGCCGATCAACGCCAGAAAAAGCGCGACTTCAGAAATTTTCATTTGAATTCTGGCTAGGGTCAGCTCTCTAGCTTCCATTGAAGCGAACCGCGCTCCAACGCGCAATCGGGAGTTGCAGCGAGCCATTCAATAAGTACACCCAATCGATTTTCGGCGCCTTCTCAAGAGACGCCCGCGCGATTCTCTGCCGCGAAGCTGCGGCTACCGGGAACGCCGCAATTATAAGGAGAACAACAGATGCCAGCACAAGCAAACGCGAACGTCGTCGCGTTGCAGCTCGAGAAGGTGCGCGACAAAGTGCCCCTGCTCTATGAACGGGACGACATTTTACTCACCATGATCCAGCAGCGCGGGGACGTGGAGAAAGTCTCCAGCCGCAACATGCGCCTGCCCTTGCAGGTCAACCCCGGCGGCAAGGCCGGCTCCTACAACGCCGACGGCGGCGACCTGGGCCGCGGCTCGGGCACGGCCTACGACGTCGCGCAAGTCTCGCCGATCTTCTTCCGCTTCGCGATTGAAATCACGAAGCTGGTGGAATACGCCACGACCGGCCGCGAACGGGCCATCGAAAACGCCACCAAGCGCGAAGTCGCCAACGGAATGAAGCAGTTCCGCGCGTTTTTGGACAAGCTGATGCAGACAGCGGGGAACGGAGTGCTCGGCACGATCGGCTCGTTCGCCAGCACGACTTGGACCATGGCCACGCCTCCGGGCGCGGCGCTCGTTTACGTCGGCCAGACCATTCAGGTCTACGACTCCACGCTGACCACCAATCGCGGCACAGCCAACGTCGTGGCCGCCGATCCCATCAGCCCCACGCAGACGATTACCGTTGACGCCAACCCGGGCGGCTTGACGGCTGGCGACGTCATCGTCCACGACGGATTGAGCGGCGCGAGCCCCGTTTCACTCTTCGGCATCAAGTATCACCAGAACAACGCGACCACGGGAACCTGGCTCAACTTGAACCGCGCGACGTATCCGGTGCAGCTCGCCACTCCTCGCGTAAACGCCGGCAACGCCGCGCTCACACCTTCCAACGTGCGCCTGGCCATCAACAAGGTGCGCAAAGCGCTGGGCATCAATCATCTCAGCAAGCTCATTGCGTACATGGCCGTGGAACAGGAGCACGCCTGGGAAAATCTGGGCATCACCGTCAGCCAAATCATCAAGGAAGGCGGCGAAAGCAGCGGCAATGATCTCGATCTGCTCTTCAGCGGACGAAAGACGATGAGCGGGATTCCGATCAAGTCCAGCGTCAACGCCGACCAAACGCGCGTGGATTTTCTCGACCTCTCGCACTGGGGACGCGCCGTGCTCAAGGACATCGACTTCTACGAAGTCAATGGCAACACGGTGTTTCCGATTTACGGCGCGAGCGGCGGGCTTGCGGCCAGCTACATCTTCTACTTTGACACCGCGTTTCAGGTGTGGGACGACTCGCCGCGTACCGGCGCGTTCATCGACACCCTGGCGCGGCCGAGCGGCTACTAGCAAGCCGTGACTCGTCAACGTGCCAATCGTAGGGGCACGATATATCGTGCCCCTACTCAACCCTTCGCCCGGGATGTCTCGACATGTCGCCGCGATCTCGCGAGTCCGAGGATTCTTGTGCTTCGGGAAACACATGAGACGCCGGAAAACGTGGCGCGGCGATTAGAACGCGCCGGCGGAATCAACCGTTTCGGTGAACCGAATTACCGGGCTGTTTGGGGATGGAACCGCCTCGCGTGGATCGGCGGAAAATTCGAGGAGCGCGATCCCGCGACGGGATCGTTGCTCCGCGAGGTCGTCGAGCTGCGCCAGGAACCTAAGTATCCAGCGGTGAATCGTTGGCACATCGAGCGGTGGGTGCCTCCGGAAGTGTACGGCTCGCCGCGTATTTGGTATGCGCAAACAGTCGAACGCGAAAACGGCATCAGCATTCCCGCGTTGGGGCCATATCCTTCGCGCGGAGAATACGAGCATTGCTTCACGCTCGAAGGGCCGCGCGGCGAATTCCTGCAACTAACGCCGGCGGCGGCAGAATATGTAGCGAGAGCCATCGAGTTTTCCCGGCATTTTTCGTGTTCGCACAAAAAACGCTCACTCGACCATCGCGCACAACGCGAAGAACGCTCCTACGATGCGTGGGCATACGATCAGCTCGATGACGCCGTACCAGCGTTCCACAAACAACCTTTCGTTTCGGCCTCGTAGGGGCACGATATATCGTGCCCCTGCGACATATCGTGCCCCTACAAATTCAGGCAGCACGTTTTCACACGACAATGAACTTCACACGATTTGAACTTTGGCTTAAGGGCGTTCTGGCAGCGGCCATCAGCGGCGCGGCCGGCGGCGTGCTCACCGGTTTCGCGGCCGTGGGGATCGACCCGCAGCATTTCAATTTACAAACGGGGATGAGTGCCACTTTGCGGATCGCCGCAGCGGCCGCGCTGATTAACTCCGTCATCGGCGTCGCCGCATATTTGCAAAAGTCGCCCCTGCCGAATGATTAAACGCACGGAGCAACACAAAAAAAGGGCGGCCAGTTGGCCGCCCTGAATTCGGCGCAGTTATGTTGGGCCGCAAGGCCCAGCACAGCTCCCTGTCGAAAATAGATTAGCTCGACAGTGAGCACCGGTCAACAGAAATTAGCCCAAAATTTGGCGCGAGAGCTATCCCTGTCTTCGCCCTCGCCCAAAAAACACGCGATGGACCCGGCCGGAGTCGAACCGGCACCAGCGCCGTGACAGGGAGCTGTGCTACCAGTTACACCACGGGCCCACGGCTCCCATATATCATAAGTGAATATATCTGTAGCGTTAAATATCCAATATTCGGAATACTGCACAGGCATGAGTGCTTGTGCTACGGAAACTCACAATGCCAGTCGTAGGATCAAGCGCGTACAACACGGCGGGACAGATCACATCGCTGGTGCGATCGCTGTTGAACGACGCACAGGGAAACCTGTTTACGGACACAGTGCTGCTGCCGTATGCGAATTCGGCGTATCGCAAGCTGCAGCGCGCGCTCGGAAACGCAGGTGGCGGCGGATTTATCCAGGATGACGCCTTGCTGGTTGTTCCAGCCGTCGCGCAGGCGGACACGTCCCTGCAAGTTTCCATCACCGACGCCACCGCGCCGCCGAATCAACTGCCCACGGATCTGCTCGTCCCGATAAAAATCTGGGAGCGGCCCAACGGCTCGACGGATGATTTTCTCGAGATGGTGGACCTCACGCAGCACGGCGGCCTGCCTTCGCGCGTGCAAGACGTGACCCTCAGCGTCTGGGAATGGCGCGCCGACGGAATTTATTTTCTCGGCGCCATGCAGGACACGCAGATTCGCCTCCGCTACGCGAAAGCGTACCCCGACTTCACGGACGCCAGTTCGCCGGTCCTCGTGCGCAACGCCCAGGAAGCCATCGCCTACGCCACGGCCGCGCTCGCCGGCTGGGCCCGCGGAAGCCCACTCGCTGAAAAGTGGGATGACGCCGCAGCGGACGCGATCGAAGATCTCGTCAGCGCAGCTGTCCGCCGCGAACAGCAATCCGCGCGCCGCCGCCGGCCGTTTTCTTCGCGCAGCGGCTACACACCATTTTAAACACGGAAGTAAAGGAAGCTCAGGAGGCAAAGGACATAAAGGAGATTCGTCATCGGCGCAGAGGCCAGCATGGAGCGCATTTTCCTCTGCCTCCTTTACCTCCTTTACTTCCTTTACCTCCACAACCTCGATCTCGAATTCTACTGGGAGCCAATCATGCCAATCACCATCACGCTCTTACCGAGCAACGAAGACGGCTCGGGCAGCAACTTGTTTTACGCCATTGGGACGCTGACGTTTTCTGGCAACTACCCGACCGGTGGCGATACGCTGGACTTCACGACGGTCGCGGACAAGCTGCCCAGCACGCAAATCATCCAGGTTTTTGCCGACAGTCAGAACGGAAATGCCGGCTACTACGTGCCGGTGCAGGGAAGCGCTCTGAACAACTGGAAGCTGAAAGCCTTCACGGGAGGCGGCACGGAAGTTACCGCGGGCGCGTATCCCGCCAGCGTCACCACCGACGTCGTGCAAGTTACTATCACCGCCCGCAAGCTGCAGTAACTGGTTTCTGACCTGCTCTGGGCCAGCATCCACGGTCAAAGGAGAAGAAAGGACTTGACTGTGTTCTTGTTGGACGTTAGGTTGCGAACGTTTGCTTCGTGGCAGAGTCGGCGCGCATACTATGTGCAGGTAAGAAGTATGAGCCCTGAAGCTCGCATCAAAGCACTTCGTGCTGCACCGCCCGACGGATGGGTCGCGTTCTCCTCCGACGAAGAACGCCTGGTCGCCTACGGAAAGACATATGAAGAGGCTGTCACGAGAGCGGAGAAGAACGGCGAACCCGATCCGGTTCTAACTAAGGTCCCCAAGGACTGGTCAATGCAGGTGCTGTCAAGTTGAAGTTTCCTTGCAAGGTTTTCCCAGTCAAAGAACCACATCCGGCATTTCCAAAGGCCTCATGGTCTTGGGCTCCAATTGTAGCTGTCCGCCTGAGCCATCGTCATTCGCCCGCGACGAAATCCATCGAGTGCTGGATCGACTCGGGAGCTGATGTCTGTATTTTTCACGCGGACTTATGTCATTCATTGGGTATCCGTCGCGTGGAGGACGGCGTCAAAGACGACCTTCGCGGAGTGATTGGCGGTCCTAAGGCTCCGATGTATTTTCATAAGGTCAAAATCTTGGTCTTCGGCGACTTCTTCGAGACTATGGCCGGGTTTTCGCAAGAACTTTCAGTAACGGGTCTTCTCGGCCGGCGCGGTTTTTTTGAGAATTTCATCGTGAAGATCGACGCTTCGGGTTCTCCTCCGCACTGCGAGATCGAAAAAATACATCGGGTCTGAAGGCCGTTTCCGATCGAAGACCTTGGCCGGCTCGGTAAACTTGGGCTTTGGTCAAGGTGTGCCTGTAAGCCGAACGAGAGCTAAAATGATACGATCAAAAATCGCGTCGCGCTTCGAGCGCGCTACAACGATGATGTTTTTCTGGGCATTGCTGGCGCTCGCGCTGCATGTCGTTCCTGGCGCAATCCGGCCTGTGCACGCACAGGGTACGCGGAAGGACGACATCGTATTCAATTCGCGCGGCACCCCGCTGGCGGGAGCCACAGTACGCGTTTGCGCCATGCCCGCTTCAGGTCAGCCGTGCACACCCTTAGCTCTGATCTACTCCGATGTTGGTCTGACGCAAGCGCTCTCCAATCCCACATCGACCGACGGCCTCGGCAACTATTCCTTCTACGCGGCGCCGGGAAAATACGAAATTGAAATCTCCGGGCCGGGCATCACCACCAAGCAGCTGCCCAACGTCGTCCTGCCCAACGATCCTTCTTCGCCAACATTCAGCGGGGCGGTCAGCGCCTTTTCGCTGAGCCTCGGCGGCAATCTCACGGTCTCCGGCAACACCACCGTGATCGGCTCACTGGCCAGCGGCACGCTGACTCTGAACAATCAAGGCACGCCTCCGGGCGCGCCTGGCGCCGGCACTGTAAACCTCTACACAAAAACCACGGATAAGCGCCTCTACTATAAAGACGAAACCGGAACAGAAATTGGGCCGTTGGGGCCAGGCACCGGCGCGCAAACCAACGTCTCTAACACGTTCACCGCCCCGCAAAACATCGACGCGGATTTCCACACCAAAGGTCCGAACCCCTTCTTCGACCTTTCGCGCTATGGCTCCTACACCAGCGGCACCACGCCGCCGACGATCACGTGCAGCACCACGGCGGCCAGCAATCAGATCACTTGTTCGGGCGGCGTGAGCGATTTTCTGATCGGCCATGGCGTGGCCATTCCCACGGCAGGCGTTGCGCCCACCATGCTCGCTCCGGGCGCTCCATTTCCTGTATCGAATATCAACGTGGCGAGCAACATTGCCACCGTGACTCTCTCGAATCTGGCCAGCTTCGCGCCGGGCTCGAACGTGGTGATCGCCGGCTCGAGCGACGCGACTTTCAACAGCACGTTCCCCGTCGCCAATTTGACGAATGCGGTCACTTTCACTTTCAACGTCACCCATGCCAACTGTGCCCCCTGCACGATCGGCGGAGGCACGACGGTGATCGCCCAGACGCCCAGCGCCGTCACGCCGCAGGGCATCTTGAACGGCACAACAACGTGGAACTACAAGGTGGTAACCATCGGCTTCCACGGTGAACTAAGCGCGGCGAGTTCCGCCTTCACCACCACGGCGGGAGCCGCGACACTGGGCGTAAACGCCGCCACAATCGCCGCCAACGGTTGTACGGAGAGCAGCGGCGTCGTCACTTTCACCACCACCGCCGCCCACAATTTCCAGAGCGGCGTGCCCGTCAATATTCCGCGCGGCACCACGGGCACGACCGCCGTCGAAGGATCCTGGACGATTGCCTCCACGCCAACTTCCACGACCTTTACCGTGGATATCGCGACGCTTCCGAGCGGAACCTACTGTCCGGCGGGAGGCACCGCTCAGGTTGTCGCCAAAAATCTTGTGCGCTGGACCATGCAGCCGTATGCGGTCATGGGTTATTACATTTACCGCTCGCAGGGCGCGGGCGCTTACTCACTTGTCGGCGTCAGCCAGGGTATGGACAGCGCATTTATTGATTGGGGGCTGCCCGCACCGCAGATTCCTTCTTACGTTCCTGCAACTCCACCAAGCAGCACGACAAACGGCATCCTGGCCACAACCATCACGAACATCGCCGGAAACACGATCACGCTCGCGAGCAACGCCGTCGCCACGGTGGCCTCTGCGACCGTCTTTCACGACAACGCACCTAATGTGCTGGCCGCGTGCGCTTCCGCGTCTATGGGAGCCACGGGCGGGACCATTTTTCTGCCGTCCTCCAATCCCCAAGGCGCGCTCTACGTCATCAATTCTCCCCTGAACCTGGCCACAGGCTGCCCGCAAAACACCAGGTTCCAACTGGGCGCGCAACTCTTCATCAACTTCCCAATCATCCCCAGCGCGGGAAATGTCATCGAAGGAACAATCCAAGGAGCGGGCGGAAATGGCGCTGGCCCCTCATTCGGCAAATACCTCACGACCCGCATATTGGGGAACGCGTATCCCATGTTCTTGCTGGAGCCGGGCTCGAGCAGTGATGTCACGTTTCAAAACCTGAACGAGGAATGTTTACAGCCCTACCAAAGCTGTGTCGTCCAAGACCAGGACAACACCGGCAACAACGTCACGACAATTACCTACGACAACGTTTACATGAGCGGCGGAAATTATTCTCAGCCCTTCAAAATGGGCGGCGGTTTTAACTTCCTTTTCCGTTACGGAGGGATCGGCACGGAGGCGTTGGGTTGGGGCATCCCCCCGTCCCTTTGGGATGTCGTGGATATGGGTTTTGGCGCGTTCAGTCAGCAACTTGGAGGCATTCTGGACTTCTACTATACAGATATGGGAGGCGGCGAATGGCTTTTTGACAGCGCCGGCGCAACCGGTCTGATCGCCGGGGTGGGTCACGCCGCGTTCCATGAAGTCCTGAACGAAAGCAGCTATTATCCCGCGCTCCGATTTAATACAGGCACAAACACTATCAACGCGATTCGCATCGAGCGCATGAGCTATGCAGACCCTGTAGGCGGTCTTTCGACTCCCATAGTGGACGTCACGAATGCGCCGTCCATCAGCAACATGCGAGTGATTGAACCGTTTTGCGCAACTGGTACGCAAGCCTTTTTTTCCGGAGCGCCGCAGGGAGGCATTGAGTTTGTGTCGGGATTCTCTGGTTGCGCGACGGGATTGCCTTCCACCACCGCGAGTATCAGCACGGGTCTGAATGGCTCCAGCGTTGCAAGATCCTTTACCAACGTGCCCGTCGCCGTCCTGGGCACAGGCCAGTTTTACTATCCCATGGTTGTGCCCGGCGCTCCTGTGTCCGCGGTTGTAAGCTCCGGCGGCGCAGTGCCCATCGGTACGCACACCTATTCCATCAGCGCCGTCGATGTAAACGGCAAGGAGACAACCCTGGGGGCCGCAATATCCGCGACAACCACGAGCGGAAACCAAACTGTCACTGTAACGCCCCCGATTCTTCCCACCGGTGGGGTGGGCTATCGACCCTATCGCGACGGCTTGCTGGCTGCCGTTACTCCGTGCAGCACCGCGATCATCGGAGGTGTGACGCCGTATGTGGACACCAATGCTTCCGCGTGCAACAACGGCCCTCCGGCCTTAAATGCAGCGATTACGTCTTCCTTGAACTCCAACGGCATAAGCACGTACCAGCTCAAGATGGCGAACAATTTTATCGATGTCATCGCGCCTGCGCCCCTCACCGCCGGCCGCACGCAAACGCTCCCTGACGTTACGGGCATTGTGCCGGTTACCAGCTACCTGAACAGCGCCTATGACAACGCCACGCGGGCCAATGGCGCCATCGGCTCGAATTGGACCGTCGAGCAGAATGGCCTGAGCATCGCCTCGAATCAGATCCAGGGCACCACGGCCGGGTCATCGAACTCCGCATTCTGGAACGCCAACGCTTTCTCCACTTCGCAATTCGCCCAGGCCACCATCACCTCTTTGAATGGGACGACGGACTTTCCCGGAGTGAGCGTTCTCGCCAGTGGCACGGGAAGCAGTTCGACTTTCTATGACTGCCTGGAAAACACCACGAACATTTACATCCAGCGCGTGGTCAATGCCTCCTCGACCAATGTGACGAGCTCCGCGTCCACCGGAGCAGCGGGAGATATTCTTCGGCTGGAAGTAGGGCCTGGCGGCGCGCTCACGTGCTACAAAAACGGCGTAGTGGCCTTGACCTTCACCGACACGCAAATTACTTCGGGCGCGCCGGGACTGATTATTTCCGGGAACGTCGCCACCCTTAAGAACTGGTCCGGCGGGAACCTGCATCCCCTGGGGCAGCTGGACGTCGAGCAGGATTGGTCCAAGACGCAGCATTTCACACAAGGCGTGGCCGTTGGATCAGAAATATTTACCGCAAGTCCCCGCGGCGAGCAGACTGTTTTCTTGCCTGGGGCGCTCACGGCCACGTGGACGGGCTCGACCTGGACGCTCGATAAGGCTGTCACCATCACCCGCGTGCAGGTGCAGGCCAAAACCGCTCCGTCTGGCTGCACCACGAACGCTATCGTGCGCCTGACCGACGGCGCCAGCCCGCTCAACGTGACCATCTCCGCCGCGGCAAACGATTCTGGGCCGGTCACCCAAAATTACGCCGCCGCGGCCTCGCTGACCCTCAGCGTGCAAACCGCCGCTGCCGGCTGCACCACAAGTCCTGCGGACGCCAACGTGGTCGTTCAGTACCGCATGCAATGAAACGCTTCCTGAATTTTCTAAATATTTCTTAAGTTATCGAAAGGCAATTCCATGGCAACTGCGACAGAAACCAGCACGGCTTCGCTCGTCAATATCTCGATGGAAAAATGGCCCCCGCGCCACCGCACGTACTTCGGCTCGCTGCAGATTAGCTCGCCGCAATCTGGCGAAGCGTTTGCGATTACCCCGATTCGCGGCTGCACCGGCATGATGGACCTCGGCGACAAACGTGTCATGGAGTACCGCATCACCGCGCGCGAAGTCGCCGAAGACATCGCCCGAGAGCTCAACGGCGATTCTGGCGAGGGAAGTTTTCACGGCGTTTTTGTCGCCGCTGGCGAACTGCCCACGGAAGGGGAACTCGCGGACGCGCGCCGCCGTCTGGAGGAATTTCATCGGCGGCTGGTCGCCGCGGCCGACCTCGAATGGGAGCGTACGCACAATCCCATGTTCATCACGGATCTGGAGCGCCGCGCGGCGCGCCAGCTTGGCCTTGAAAAACCGTGGCTCTACGATTCCAAGCCGCTGGCGGAGTGCCCCGTTTGCGCGGAGAAAATCAAGCACGGCGTGGCCGTGTGCCGCTCCTGCGGCGCCATCCTCGACCGCGAAAAGGCCGCGCAGTACGGCCTCGTTGCGCCGGAAAGCGCACGCAAGAACGCATCAACTAGCCCAGACAGGGCAGGGAAGCAGCCGCGCGAAGCAGGGAAGTAGTGCCGAGTAGCGACGAAGCAGAACCAAATTCAGTAAAACAATAAAAAGGGCGGCGATTTCTCGCCGCCCTAAAAATCGACGTGCACTGGGCACGCTTGCCAAGCAAAATTAGAATAGCATATTCTCTCGAATTTTCAACAGCCGCGTTGAGAGCCAGTGCGGAGAGTGGGAGACTCGAACTCCTGGGGCTGCAAAGCAACCCTCAACGCTTGGCAAGCGTGTCCAGTACCCCCACTGGGAGCACTCTCCGAAGCACGCCTACACCGGCGTGTATATCACACAGGTAGCTAATACTACAAGAAATGTCGACCATCGGATCATTGGACGCACCCATCGAAATCTTCGGCGGCTTGGTGACGGACATGTCTCCCGCCGATCTCCCGCATGGAGTCTCTCCCGATTGCCAGGACGTGGTCTTCGGAGATGGCGGCGTGCTGACGCGGCCCGGCTTGCAGGCCCTCTTCGGACCGCTCGCAGGCAATCCCACCATCAACTACATCAAGACCTACGAAACGCTGAACGCCACGCTCCGCACCATGCTCCTGGACTCGAACGGCGTGCTCTACAAAGAAACCACGCCAGGAACGCTCGCAAGCATCGCCAGCGGCATAATCCCGAATGCTTACGCAAACTCCACGACCATCTTTGGCCGAGAATATCTCGCCATCAGTGACGGCAAAACCGGCAACGATTTGCCGCGCCAATACGACGACACAAATTTCGATCGTGTCAGCCAAAGCGGCCCAGGCGCGGGACCAACAGTCGTTGACGAAAATGTAATCGTACCAGTCGCCGCCGGCCCAACTGGCGCAACGCAACCCGCGGCCGTGACGATTGCCGCCAGCCCGACCGGCGCCGTCGAAAACGGCTTCCTCGTCACCATCACAACCGCCGCGGCCCACGGCCTCTCCGCCGGACAGTCAGTCACGATCGCCGGTGTCGGAGTTGCCGCCTACAACGGAACGTTTTCGATCGTCGCCGCGCCGAGCAGCACGCAATTCACGTACATCGCTGGCGCTGCGGGGCTCGCCGCCTCCGGCGGTGGCACCGCGGCATCCGCGACCGCCACAATTCAAACCACGGCAGCGCATGGCCTGGTCGTCGGCCAACTCGTTACAACTTCCGGTATCGGTGTGGCAGGCTATAACGGCACTTTTCCTATCACCACCGTGCCCGATGCCACGCACTTTACGTTCACCGCCAGCACCGGTGGCTTGGCAGGGTCCGGCGGAGGATTAGCTGCAGCCGCCGGCAACGTCGATGCCGGCGTTCATCAAGTCTGTGTAATTTTCCAGACTCGCCAGGGCTACCTCACCAAACCAGGCCCTGCCACAAGCTGGACCCCGAGCGGCGGCAAACGCGCCGTCGTCACGAACATTCCCACGGGTCCATCGAACATCACCGGCCGCATCTTGTGTTTCACGGGCGCGGGCGGCGCCAGCTTTTTCTACACTGGCAACGGCTCCACGCTCTTCAGCGGAAACATGGTCATCGCCGACAACACCACCACCTCTGTCACCGTCGATTTTTCCGACGCCATTCTTCTCGCCGGAACGAATATCGACAATCTCTTCCGCCTCGTCGAGCTCGGCGATTGCGCTGGCGTCGCCGAATATTCCGAGCGGCTCTTCTGGTGGGGCGAGCGCAACAAAATGAACAACTGGCTGAACCTCGGCTTCGATGGCGGGTTCACCGGACCAACTCTTCCGCATTACCCTCTCGGCTGGACTCCTGACGTCGTTTTCGCGCCCGGCGGCACGGATGAAGAAAGCTTCGTTGTTTGGGGCGCGGCCTATTCCATCGTCGGCAACGGCTCGACGCCCACGCGCGGCCTCATGACGCAAAGCGCCGTGCAGGATTCCCTCGGAGCTCCGCTGATCCAGGCAAATACCGACTACACCATTCGTGCTCACTGCTCGGCCAACGCCACCCTCTCGCAAGGTACGCTCCACCTGCATCTCTTCAGCCAAAGCGCCGGAATCAACACCACCGGCCTGCAGCTCACCGCCGCGCAGCTCACCACCGGCTACGTCGAATATTCCGCGCAGTTGACTGCGCCGCTCGCTGCGATTCCCAGCGATCTCGTCCTGCGCATTTACGCCGACGGAACTCCCAACACCGGCGGCCAGTTCTACATCGACAGCATCGAAATCTTTCCCACCTCCACTCCCGTGAACGCCTCGCTCGTGCGTGCCAGCCGCTCCGAAGACCCCGAAAGTTACGATGGCATCGACGGCCTTCTCAGCGTCGCGGAAAACAACGGCCAAGCCATTCGCGCGGCCTTCAAACTCCGCGAGCGCCTCTATTTTGTAAAGGAGCACTCCCTTCACGTCACCCAGGACGACGGCACGAACGAGCCTTCACTCTGGTCCATTGCGGAAGTGTCGCGGCGCCTCGGCACGCCTTCTGTCCGCGGCGTAGGCATCGGCGAAGACTGGGTCGTCATCGCACACCGCACCGGCCTATACATTTTCAGCGGCGGCGAACCGATCAAAATCTCGCAAGAAATTCAGCCTACCTGGAACCAGATCAACTGGCAGTACGGGCACACGCTTTGGGTGACCGTGGACACAAAAGAGCGCCGCATTTTGGTCGGCGCCCCTCTAGGCAGCGCCACGACTCCCAACACCATTTTGATGCTCGACTATCACGACCTCGATGACGCCGCTGATATTGCCTCGCGGCCGCCGGTAAACGTCACGCTTACTGGCCGCAAAGCCGCCACGGACAAAGCCCGCAAATGGTCTCCGTGGACCATCGCAGCCAATTCCTGCGCGCTGATCGAGCGCACGAACGGCACAGCGATCGTCGCGATTGGCGGGGGATTGCCCGGCGTAGGCGGAGGAGGCGCCACCGGCAAGGTCTATCAACTCAGCGACACGCAACTTTCCGACGACGGCAGCGCCATTCCCAGCTACTACACGACGCACTATATCCCAGAACGCGCCGTCGAACAATCGCTCAATCTCGGCGCGCACCGCAAACTCTTCAGCTATCTTACGATGTTTGTCGAAGGGGCAGGGAACTTGTCGCTGACGAGCTTCACCGATTCCGCAAACGCCGCGCAAGCCCAGCAGCCGCTCCCGCTCAGTTCTCCATCGCTAAAAGATCTCGAGCTGCCAATCAACGTCTTGGGAGAGCGCGTGGCATTCCAGGTAAGCACCAATCAGCCCGGAGCATGGTTCAAGCTCCAAAAATTTACGCCCTCGCTCCGCGTCGATCCCTGGGCCCCCGTCCGCGGATTGAATTAGCCGTGCCGAAAGATTTGTTCCTGTAGGGGCACGATATATCGTGCCCCTACGGTAGCCGCGACTTCACAATTTTCAGCGCTCTTATGCTAACCGTCGCACAACTCGCACCCATTAAGGACCGCGATCCGTACCTCTACGAGACGCTCACGAAAATTGTCGCGTCCGTAAACGCCACGAGCCAGCGCGCAGGCGTCGATCCCAGCACGCCGGCTCCCGCGCCGACGGCCGTCGCCTCGATCAATGTCCAAGCCTCCAACGGCTGGTTCGACATCTCCATCGCCGACCCATCGGATGCGCGCCCGGGGCTTTTTTATTTTGCGGAGTCGGACACCACGCCGGCCTTCAGTTCTCCGCGCGTCTACTTCATGGGCGCATCGCGAAATTTATATCTCCAGCTCGGCAATCAAACTCTTTACTGGCGGGCGTACTCGCAGTATGTCGGCTCGCTGCCGTCAGCTCCCATCACGTTTGGTTCACCGCCAGCGGCGGTGACGGGCGGTGGCTCGACGGGGCCAACGCCCTTGCCTTCCAGCGGCAGCGGCGCGCTTCCCAACGGCCAGCTTCGCGGCGGAAACGGTTTCGGCATCAACCCTGGCTCGCGCATCACGCGCCAAACGATTCTTTAATCGATGATCGGGTGCGCGGTTGTAGGGGCACGATATAGCGTGCCCTACGGTTGCTGCAACCCTGCTCGCGTTGCTTTCATGCAGATTCGCGAATATCAGCAATCGGACCTGGCGGCCTTACGCGCAATTCACGCAGCGCAAGGTTTTGACTATCCACTCCCGGATTTGCGTAATCCGCTCTTCGTAACAAAACTGATTCTCTCGAAATCGCGCGAAGAAAGCGACTCGCATCAAGCCGAACCGCCGCAAGAAAAAATCGTGGGCGCCGCGCTCCTGCGCCTGACCGCGGAAGCGTACTTGCTCCTCGATCCGAAAGCAGGCACCCCGCGCCAGCGCTGGCAATGGCTGCTAGCTCTGCACGCAGCCACGGAACGCGATGCCTGGCAACGAGGCCTCGAAGACGTCCACGCCTGGCTGCCGCCGCCCATCGCAAGCAAGTTCGGCAAGCGCATCGAGACGCTAGGCTGGCGACGCGACGACACCTGGACACCCTACTGCAAAAGATTAGCCTGCACAGCAACGAAGTAAAAGAAGTAAAAGAAGTGAAAGAAGTAGACGAGGTGAAGGAAGTACAGGGGAAAAGCCACTCGGCCCACTCATACGGCAAGAAGCTCTCTTTTCCTTTACCTCCTTTACGTCCTCTACCTCCTCAACCTCATTCAACTGCAACATCAATTTCCGTGGAGACAGCGATGAGTCGCGCACAAACACAAACGATGAATCTCACCGATCAGCAGCTCGCCAATATCAATGCCCAGAACCAGCAATTCTTGAATCAACAGCAGCAGACGGGCAATCTGCTCAATTCTAAATTTCAAAGCATCCTGAACAATCCCGGCCTCAGCGCCGCGGACAAAGCCGCCGTCACCGGGCAATCCCAGGGGGCCGTCGCAAGCGCCTTCGATTCGCTCCAGCAATCCGCCGCCAATCGCCTGGCCCGCACGCGCAACTCAGCTGGCTTCAGCGCGCTAACGGACGAGCTTGCCCGCCAGAAGGGAATTGCGGAAGGGAATCAGGCCCAGCAGAACCAGCTCGCCTTCACCAACACCGCCTTCCAGCGGCAAATGTCTGCCCTGCAAGGTCTTTCCGGCCTCTTCGGCGTGGACTCCAACCTTCTCGGCCGCACGCTCGGCATCCCTTCCCAGTTGTTGAACGTCCGCGCCAACGCGTCTCGGCCAAGCCCTGGATTCTTCACCTCGCTGGGTGCCGGCCTCGGCTCCACACTCGGCGCTTTGCCCAGCGCGCTGTTCTAGACCCGCAGATCTCGTTGCACTTGAGCAGATACCGATGAGGTTGAGGAGGCACAGGAGTTAAAGGAAGTAAAGGATTCGGATGCTCGACGCGCGCGGCCTGCTCCGCGCGTCATACCAAGGCTCCGCGGTTCTGTCCTATCCTTCCTTTATCTCATTTACTTCCTCTACCTCCTTTTCGTCCGAAAGCTCCAACATGCCGATCCACTCGTTCACCATCCTGGCCGCGCTCGTTCCCGTCGGCGTGCAGTTCGTGCTCTTTCTGCGCTGGCTTCACCGCCGCATGCGCAACGACGAAATCGTGCGCGCCTTCGTGCGCGACATCGCCACCAACCATCTGCCGCATATCTATGCCGCGCTGCACGCCATTGCGCGCAAGCAGGGAATTGAACCGCAGGAACCGCCCCTGGTGCGCTTCGTCGAATTTCAAGCTCATCGCCGCCACGACTGAGCACGGCCCAGCTTTTGCCCAGGCGGCTCGCGCATTTACTGAGTCCCGCATAGTATCGCGAAGTAGCGATTTGGAGTGCGGCAGCCCTGCTGCCGCTTTTCTCATCGACCCGCACGACTCTACATTTGGCGAGGCTCAATCAATCGCGCACTTTAATCGATGCCTTCCCCGCCGCAACTCGTAGCGCTCGCGCGCAAAGCCGCCGCCTCGCAGTCGCTTGACCCGGCCCTCGTCTGCGCGGTCATCGAGCAAGAGTCGTCCTGGAATCCCTGGGCCATGCGTTACGAACCGGCGTTCTTCGCCAAATATGTCGCGCATCTCTTTACGAATAACAAAATCACCGCCTCGGAGGCCTACGCCCGCGGCTTCTCCTGGGGCCTGATGCAAATAATGGGTCAGGTCGCCAGAGAAATGGGCTTCGACGGCATGTTTCTCTCTGCGCTCTGCGATCCCGAACAAGGTCTGGCTATCGGCTGCAAATTGCTCCGAAAAAAAATCGACGCCATGGATGGAGACACAACGCGCGGCCTCCTCGCCTGGAACGGCGGCGGCAATCCCGCGTACCCGGCGCAAGTCCTTGCCCGCCGCGCGCACTATTTGTAATCGCGCACTCAAGAATTTGTAGAGGCACGATTCATCGTGCCCCACGACCCGCACATCGCGTAGGCAAAAACTCATGACCCAACGAATCTGGTTACGCCTGGCAGAGCTTCTCGTCTCGGCGATTCTTGCCATCGTCATCCTCTCGGCCTGGCAAGCAGACCGCCGCGACCGCGCTCAACTCGCCACCCAACTCGCTGCCGCCCAGAAAACAATCGCCCAAGCGTCCGCCAGCCAGCGCGACCGCGACGCCTTCCTCAACCAGACCCTGGCTCAGATAAAATCGCAGAAACAGGCGGTCGTGACCCCAGCCCAGGTTCTCAAAGCTCTCCCCATCGAAATTCCCCTGCCTGTCCCCATCACGTTCCGCCCGCAAGCTAAACAAACGACTTCAGAAGCCAATTCAGCGACCCATCCAGCTTCCGGGCCCGGCCAACTGGCGGCCGCATCGGAGGTATCGGGTCAGTCTCGCGACGGTTCGTCTGGCAGCCCTGGTCGGGCCCTTGAGGTCCCGGACAGCCCATCACGTAAACCCGGACAAACGGCAGACGCCCTCCTGCCGGCAGCCGATCTAAAACCGCTCTACGACTTCGCCCTCGACTGCAAAGCCTGCCAGGCGAAGCTCGCTGCCGCCCAAAGTGACCTGAATGACGAAAAGACCAAGACGGCCGCTCTGGCCAAGCAGCGCGACGCCGCCATCCGCACAGCCAAAGGGGGAAGTGCCCTGCGCAGAATTGCCCGCGCCGCAAAGTGGTTCGTCATGGGCGCCGCCGCTGGCGCGATCGCTGCCAAGGCCGCGCATTGACAGAACAATCTGCCGTAATTCGCGTTCGCATGGCACTTGTCCCCAACGATCTGTCGTTGATCGCAACAACCGTCATCGCGCTCCAAAATCTTCCAAGTGCCTGCGAAACAATCCGCTAGACCAACCGCAACGCCGCCCGGCTGGCGCACCCCCCGCGCCAGCCGGCCCTCCTCTCAAAAGGAGCCCATAATCCAGAGAGGGACACAGCCATAAAGCGGTGGAAATCCTCAAAATAATTGAAGATTCCTCTTGACACAGCGTCCCATAAGTTATATTATGTTAACTACGAAATGAGGCTTACCCGGGTCTCCTCGGCGCGCTCGGGGCCCTCCCCCGCAGACGGGCTTCTCCCCTCCTGCCTCTTCCACTACCTAATTCTTGTTGGCTACTTTCTGCGCTTTGTGCTGGTCCAATTCGTACTTGATGAACTGCTCAAGAAGATGGGGATCGGCGCCGACTAGCCGCCGCCCATTCACGAAGATTGTTGGTGTGCTGCTGACTTCGAGCAGAACGCCATTCGCGCGGCTCGCATCGACCGCCGCTCCGGCTTCCGGGCTGGCCATGCACGCCTTGAAACTGTCCGCGTTCAGTTCCGATTGGCTGGCAAAGTCCGTCATTTTGCTCCAGGCGTTTTCGGCGGAGATGATGTCCTGGTTGTCGTAAATCAGGTCGTACATCTTCCAGAACGCCTTTGGCTCTTGCTGGTAGGCGCACCGGCCGGCGAGGGCAGCTGTGCGCGCCCAGGGATGTATCTGTTCGAGCGGGTAATCCTTAAACACCACCCGGACTTGAGGGTAATTCGGCAGCAGTCCCCGCAGTGCGTCATGCAGGCTTCGGCAGACCGGGCACTCGAAGTCCGAGAACTCCACCAGGGTCACGGGAGCATTGGCTGGGCCTAGTGAAGGGCTGTCCTTTGTCTGGAGCTGCGCACGCGCCTCAGCCGTGGGGTCTTTCGAGAGATCGGACAGTTCGCCCCGGAACATATATTTTCCGTCCTTGGTGACGTACACCTTGCCGGTCTGCTGGTTTTCCCCAATCTTGACTTCGACATCCACTTCCAGCAAGCCTTCGACGCCGATGTCCTTTGGCGGCGTCACCTTAACACCCGTTTCGGATCCAAACGCATAGAGATTGCGTAGGTAGGCCTCGACGGTCTTCTGGATGGGCGATTGTCCAGCTCCGGCGGGCACAGCAGGCGCTGCCGGCTTTTGCTGCGGTCGAGCCGCTGGAACCACAAAGCACAGGGAAAGGATAGCTGTCACAAGGACTGGTGTTTTCACGCTGGACCTCATTCTATTCATTACGGAATAAATTTCTGCGCAATCGGAAACGGCCTGCCAAATCCAAAAGCCCGAGAAGTGATTTTGAGCCCAGGGGGAGCTTGCTTGCGTTTGTATTCGTTCTTGTCCACCAGGAGGGCAATGTCTCGTACGAGTTGCAGATCAAATTCATAGTGATCCGCAATCTCCTGCGGACTGTGCAAGTCCTCAATATATGCTTTTAGGATGCGGTCCAGGACATCGTAGGGCGGCAAGCTGTCTTCATCCTTCTGATTGGGTCGCAGCTCTGCGGAAGGCATCTTATCGATGCTGGAAACAGGGATGAGTTCCCTTTCCCAGTTGATCCAGCGCGCCAGCTCGTAAACCATCAGCTTAGGCACATCGGAAATCACGGCGAGTCCGCCGGCCATATCGCCGTACAGCGTGCAGTAGCCTACCGCCATCTCGGACTTGTTGCCGGTGCTCAACACCATGGACCCGTATTTATTGGAAAGCGCCATCAGGTAGTTTCCGCGAATTCGCGCTTGAATATTTTCCTCAGTGACGTCCATTGGCCGTTCGCCAAAGGCCGGAGCGAGCGCTTTTCGATAAGCATCGTACACGTCACCGATAGGAAGAGTAATCAATTCAATCCCAAGGCTATCAGCCAGCGCTTTAGCATCGGCCTTGCTTCCTTCGGAGGAGTACGGTCCGGGCATGGACACGCCCAAAACGTTGCTCGCGCCAAGGGCGTCCGTTGCGATGGCTGCCACAACTGCGGAATCAATCCCCCCGCTCAGTCCGATCAGCGCTTTCTTGAAGCCGCACTTGCGAACGTAATCTTGGGTGCCTGTTACCAGCGCCTCGTAGGCATACGCGATCTCTTCGTGCGGCTGCTCGTGAATCTCGCCGGCTCCCGTAACGGTATCGAAAAGGACCAGGTCCTCCTCAAACGCCAGCGCCTGTGCCGAGACCTTTCCGTCCGCCGTCAGTGCCATGCTGGCCCCGTCGAAAATCAAGCTGTCGTCCCCGCCCACCTGGTTGACGTACACAACCGGCCGGTGCTGATTCACCGCGATCGACTTCAGCATCTCAAAGCGAAGAGTGCGCTTGTCGATCGTATAAGGCGACGCGGAAAT
>Ga0209166_10001251_pt1 | contig 21850 bp, 16 predicted proteins | sample Coa_R1_3_FD_187151 | JGI IMG/M metagenome (GOLD analysis project Ga0209166, IMG submission 187151) | Surface soil microbial communities from Centralia Pennsylvania, which are recovering from an underground coalmine fire - Coalmine... | ecosystem: Environmental > Terrestrial > Soil >... | reverse complement strand
CGCAAGGTCGAGCGCACTCTGCGAAGCTTTCGCGTGGAGGCCGAAGTGCGCCGCAGTGACATCAGCGTTGGCCCAACGGTCATCCGCGTCGGCATCCGGCCCATCGAAAAGATGAAGAAAGACTATCGCGGACATGTCGTGCTGGATGATGAGGGCGAGCCGGTCATTGCGCGGACGCGCGTCAGCCGCATCATGGCGCTGCAAAACGATCTGGCGCTGGACCTGGAGGCCAAAAGCATCCGCATGGAGGCTCCAGTGCCTGGTCGCCCCTATGTGGGCGTGGAGATTCCCAACAAAAACAGCAGGCTGGTCACGCTGCGCGAGATTCTGGCGAGCAAAGACTACGAGGAGAGCCGCCGCAAATCCAGGCTTACTATCGCACTAGGGCGGGACGTAACTGGCCGCGCGCGCATCGGCGATCTGACGCGCTTCCCGCACCTGCTGATTGCCGGAGCCACCGGGTCGGGCAAAAGCGTCTGCGTCAACAGCATCATCGCCTGCATTCTGATGCAGGCCACGCCGGAGGACGTGCGCTTCCTGATGATCGATCCCAAAATGGTGGAATTGACTGGCTTTAACGGCATTCCGCATCTCCTGGCGCCCGTCGTGACGGAGGTCGATAGGGTGGTCGGCACGCTCAAGCGCGCCGTGATCGAGATGGAGCGGCGCTATCGCCTCTTCTCCAAACAGGGCGTGCGCAACCTGGAAGCCTACCGCAAGCTCTGCGCCCTGCGCCCAGAGCTAGAGGGCCTGCCTAATATCGTTATTATCATCGACGAACTGGCCGACCTGATGATGGCCGCGCCGGAAGAGGTGGAAAACCTGATCTGCCGCCTGGCCCAGCTTGCGCGCGCAACGGGCATTCATCTGGTTGTGGCGACCCAGCGGCCATCGGTGGATGTGATTACCGGGCTGATTAAAGCCAATTTGCCTACGCGCATCTCCTTCATGGTCAGTTCAGCGGTAGATTCGCGCACCATTCTGGATATGGGCGGCGCGGAGCGGCTGCTGGGGCGCGGCGATATGCTCTACATGCCGGTGGACGCAGGCAAGCCAGAGCGCATTCAGGGCGCTTTCCTGGCCGACGATGAACTAGAGCGCATTGTCGAACACTGGCGGCAGACCCCTCCCCTGCCCGCCCCCCCCGAGGAAAAATGGGAGCCTGCCGAGGACGAGGATGAGGACAATCCCCCTGAAGATGATTTGCTGGCGCAGGCCGAGCAGGCCGTGCGCGATGCTGGCCGGGCCTCCATTACCCTCTTGCAGCGACGGCTGGGCGTAGGCTACGCGCGCGCCGGGCGCCTCATCGATCTGCTGGAAGCGCGCGGGATCATCGGTCCGCCAGAAACCGGCGGACGCCCCCGCGAGATCATCTCGCCAGAGACCGATGCTCACCATGTCGCCAGAGGCGGCAGCGTGGCATCCTTTGGCGCTGCCCATTCGGCGCTGCCGACCCAGCCGCGCGCGTCAATAGGCAATGGAGCAGGGGCTAGCGCGACTGGCGGGCAATCTGCTACAATGCTGCCTGGGAATGCCAGAGGTTTCCCTGTTCCTGGCAAGCCTCTTACCAGGGCAACGCCCCTGCCGCCACCATCCAGTTCGCACCTTTCAGGATACCCGACAGGTCAACCAGACAGGCGCAACTCTGGCATAACGCATGCTAGAGGAGACGCTGAGGAGACAGATGAGGATGTCGAGGAACTGAAGTGGTGAGCGCGGCAAGCTCTGGGCTTTGATGTACGTTTCTCGACGGAGGGTGGGAAGATGGCACAGCACGCACAAGAGCAAACATCAACGAAGCAGCAGCACGGCCAGCCAAAACGGACCGATCTGATCTTTCACCTGTTTAAAACTGGCAAACTGGTGGCAGCCGTGTTGGGAGACCGGCGAGTATCGATCATCCGCAAAGTGGCCTACCTGGGTTCCATAGGATTGCTACTGGCGATCCTGCTCTTCCCGGAGGCATTGGCAGAGGTTGCTACGCTGATTACTATCGTCTTTCCGGTTCTAGAGATTCCAGCGGATGCCACGCTTGATTGGGTGGTTTTCGCCTTTGCCACGTTCTCTTTGCTCAAGCTCTTCCCCAAGGAGATTGTGGGCGAGCATTACGACCGGCTCTTCCGGCGCTAATATAGATCGTGTCGCTGTCTTGCTGTAGCATCCGTACAGTGAAGTTTCACTGCGCGAGCGACATTCTACTCGCTCATACTCTTGAGGGACACATTCCGTGATTGCGAAAACACACTGGTCCGGCTACACTCCTGAGAACAGCGGTCCGTTCACAGCCGCTCTCTTTCACGAGCCTGCCGCACGCCAGGCGCTCGATACGTTACTGGCCCTGCAAATGCAATTGGAACTGGCGACCGGCATTCCCGTCGCCATCTACGGACCTATCGGGCAAATGCTGCCCGGCATCTCCCCAGCCAGGCCGCGTCGAGCTGAACAATCTATCCCACCCATCAAAGAACTCCTGCATCCACAGAACTGGCCTCAAAAAAGCGGCCAGTTGATTGAAATGGCGCATGGCAATCACCTGCATTTTTTTCTCACGCCCCTGGTGCTGCGCGGCCTGCCCGTCGCACAGGTCGTGCTGGGTCCGCTCCAGCTTTTTGAGCCAGGCGCGCAGAGTGGTCACGGCGACGGAAGCGATGCGTTGAGCCTGTTTACGCCCATCTCAGGCGTGCCAGTCATGCCATCCTGGAAGGCGCAAGCGGCTGCCGATCTTGCCAATGCGCTGGTAAAGGCGCTCTGCACCCCCGCAGATGACCACGCCCAGCACATCGACTCGCCGGGAAAACACCGGGCCTGGAGCGATCAGGTCACAGCGCTTCTGCCGCTTCCAGCAAACGAGCAGAGTGAGCAGAAAGGCGCCGCTCTCCAATTGGGATCATTAGCTCATGATGCCTCCCTGGCCGGGCGGCTCCAGGGAGGCATCCAGGACGCGCAGCGTATGCAAGAGCAACCTCCGCGCCTGGAAGCAGCTAACGCGCTACCATCCTGGCTTCCATCAGCAAGAATCCAGGCCGCTAGTGACTACTCAGCCCAGAGCCACGATGAACCTGGCGCCTGGCTGCAAAGCCTGATCGAAACCATGCCCCAGGCGGTGCTTGTCGCCACCGCGCCTGATGGGCAGATTATGCTGGCAAACAGCGCTGCACGCAGGCTCTGGCCTGGCCTACTCGCCGGGCAAGCGTCAGGCGGCTCGTCTTCAGGTCCACTCAACAGCCGATGCAGCGCCGATCAGTACCCACCAGAGTGGGTAGGGTTAAGCGTGGCCCTCCGCGAAGGCGCCAGGCTGTTCCGCACAGAGGTCAGCGTCGAAGTGGCCGCAAGCGAACCTCCCTCACTCTCCCAGATGCCGCAGACAAGGCAGGCAGCGCCACGCATGAGCAGAGGCGCCGATACCATCGCGCCGAGACCCAGGCAGCATCCTATGCTAGTCAGCGCCTTCCCTTTGCGCACCCCCAGAGGCAGCATCAGTCATGCCGTAGCAATCTTTGAGGATTTGAGCGGCCTCTTGGAGCGCGAGCGCTTCAAAGATGAGTTACTACTGGCGGCATCCCACGATGCCCGTAATCCCCTGACGCTGATTAGCAGCTATGCCCAACTGCTTGAGCGGACTCTGGCGATGGAAATTCCGTCGGGCCAGGCGCTAGAGCGGGCGCATGGCCGATTAGCCGAGATTCAGGAACAGGTGCAATTGCTCACTGAACTCAGCGATCAACTGTATGCGGCGACACGCCTCCAAAGCGCCCAGCAACGCCCGCGTGTCGAGTCTGTGAATCTGGCGCGGCTGATTCAGCGCGCGGCCATCGACCAGCAGATGATCACACCAGGGCACGTCATTGAGACCAGGGTTGCTTATGACCCTTGTCTGGCTCTGGGGGATACGGCGTCATTGCAGCAAATCTTGCTGCGCCTGCTCAGCAACGCGGTTCGATACAGCCGCCCTGGTAAACCTGTGAGCGTCTCCTTGCGCTGCACGCCAGAGAACAACCCGCTCTGGGCGGAAGTCAGTGTACGTGATCAGGGCATCGGCATTCCCCGCGCCAGCCTGCCCCACATCTTCGAGCGCTTCTATCGGGTTCCTGATAACGAGCAGCGAGCGCGAGCCGCCGGACTACCACGACCGAGCGGTGAACCCACCAACCTGGGGTTGGGCCTCTACCTTTGCAAGCAGTTAATCGAGCGGATGGGAGGGCGCATCTGGGTAGATAGTGTGGAGGGCCAGGGCGCCACCATTAGTTTCACCGTGCCGTTGAAGCGGTAGCTGGCTCTGGGGGATTGGGGGCTTCAATCGTTGGCAGCGGATTCTGCCCGCCAGACAGCGGCCCAATGGAGAACAAAGACAATATACCCGGAGGTGTTGTTCTCGGACGAAGGGGCGTAGATGGGCAGAATCTGCTCCACCGTGTCGAGGCCACGATTGACAAAGAAGACGCGCATGTAGTGAAACCAGCCCGCGATTCCCTCAGGCCAGGTGGGCCAGCAAGCCCAGCGGCCACAGCGCTGATCGCTGGCGAGTCCCTCCGTATAGCCAGGGTTATGATCGACCGCAGCCACCGAGCCATCCGACGCCTCGCGGCTCTCTTTCATCCAGAAGGCCAGCGCAAAGACCGGATCAATGCCATATTGCAAGCCATAGGCATATACATCCCCGGCATAGGGCAAGATCGGACTATTGACTCGTCCCAGAACGCGCTCAATTTCAGGAATAGTAACTGTTGGACTGCGCGCGATGAGACCTGTTGGTGGCGGCGGCGGAATAGGCGTCGGTGTCGGCGGCTCCGGCGCCAGCCCTAAAAGCTGGTTGCCAAAGCCAAAGACGCGCGGCGCTAATCCCTCAACCAGTCCAGTTCCGACCAGCGCCAGACACACGATGGCCGCGAAGAGGCTCACGCGCATACTGCGCCAGCGGCCCAGGCCCAGTGTGATCCGCCGCCGAGGGGCCTTTGGTGCGGATGATGCTTCTTCTGCTGGCGCGCCAGCTTTCGCTGGCAAGGCTTTGCTGAGCGGCATTGTCGGCTTCGACGCAGTGATGACAGTAAGCTGCTGACTCAGCCGCTCGCGTTCCTCAGGCGTCATCGCCAACTCTTCCTCCATCTTATAAACCGCTGATCGTCACAACGGAGATGAGGACATTGCCCGCTCTCCCTGAACACTGTAACACAGGAAGCGCCCTTCAGCCAATACTCAGCCGCACTTTCAGGACCAAGGTACTAGCAAGAGTTCTAGCAAGGGTGCTGGCGCCGTTGTGTGGGTGATTGGGTGACTGATTGTGCGAATGCGCTCTGGACAATACCACCCGGAACCCCTATACTGGAATCAAAGTTGGCTCGCAAGGGATGTCCATTGAATGCAGGCGAAGCGTTCCGGGCAATAGGCTCCTGGACCTTCACCTGGCAAGTTGCTGATAGGGAGGGATGCTATGGCCTCGGCGACCGTTACCGTTGACTGCCCGTATTGTTTCGCTCCGTTACCCACCACCGCGCGTTTTTGCAGTGAGTGCGGCAGGCCCATTCGCGTGTCTGCCCTGTTACCCACAATCACCCGGCCCCCGCAGATAGAGGAGGCTCTGGCGGCTTTTCAGCAGAAGTACCCATCGTTCACCACCACCCAGCGCCTGGATGACCTGCGCGCAACCGAGTATGGCCGCCTGGACCAGCAAGCGCATGTCTATCTGGATTACACCGGCGGCGGACTCTACGCCGAATCCCAACTGCGCGAGCATATGGCCCTGTTAACCGGCGGCGTTTTTGGCAACCCCCACTCCACCAACCCGGCCTCTCAGGCGATGACGGACCTCGTGGAGCATGCCCGCGAATATGTGCTGGAATATTTCAACGCCGACCCCCAGGAATACGAGGCCATCTTTACCCCGAACGCCAGCGGGGCGCTCAAGCTCGTCGGAGAATCCTATCCCTTTGGCCCTAGCAAGCAGTACCTGCTCACCTTCGACAACCACAACTCGGTGAACGGCATCCGCGAGTTCGCCCGCACTAAAGGCGCGCTGTTCTCCTATGTGCCGATTACACCGCCTGATTTGCGCGTGGATGAGGCGGAACTGCTTCACCATCTCACTCAGGCGCGTCGCAAGCATCCTGGTCTATTTGCCTACCCGGCCCAATCCAATGTGAGCGGCGTGCAGCACCCGCTCGAATGGATTGACTTGGCGCATGAGAAGGGCTGGGATGTGCTGGTAGACTCCGCCGCCTTCGTCCCCACCAACCGCCTGGACCTGAGCAAATGGCATCCCGACTTTGTGCCGCTCTCGTTCTACAAAATCTTCGGCTATCCTACTGGCATCGGCTGCCTGCTTGCGCGCAAAAAGGCGCTGGCAAAACTGGAACGTCCCTGGTACGCTGGCGGCACGATTACCTTGTCTTCAGTCGTCGCCGCCGAAGCAACTGGCGCCGGCTTCTACCTGACGCCGGGCGCGGCGGGCTTTGAGGACGGCACGATCAACTATCTCAACATCCCCGCCGTCGAGATCGGCCTGAAACACATCGCCAGCATCGGCATCGATATGATCCACGAGCGCGTCATGTGCCTGACCGGCTGGCTCCTGGATCAGCTTACCGCCCTGCGCCACAGCAACGGCAGCCACGTTGTCCAGGTCTACGGCCCCATCACGACGGAGCGGCGCGGCGGGACCATTGCCTTCAACTTCTTCAACCCAGAAGGTAAACTCCTCAACGCCTATCAGACACAGGAGAAGACCAACCAACTGACCATCTCCGTCCGCAGCGGATGCTTCTGCAATCCGGGCGTCCGCGAGGTCGCCCTGGGCATGAAGGCGGAAGACCTGGCAAACTGCTTCAGAGAAAAGGATCGGATGACCTACGATCAATTCCTCTACGCTATCGATGAGCAAAAGGGTGGCGCGCTGCGCATCTCCGTTGGACTGGCGACCAACTTCGCCGATGTCTATCGGTTTATGCAGTTTGCCCGCATGTTCATCGACAGGATGGCGTAAGCGTTTCTCGTAGAAGGCGCCGGGTAGAATCCCGGAGGAGAGCAAACCAGACGAGCAATGAGACGAGAGGGTCAGCAATGAGTGAGCTTTCTTCAACCGCCCAGAACCTGCGCGTGCTGGGCGTCTACGCCCATCCCGATGATGAGGTCTTTTGCGCGGGGGGCACGCTTGCCAAATACGTTGCCGCGGGCGCGGAAGCAATGGTCGTTTCGGCCACACGCGGGCAGGCCGGGCAAATCCGCAGCGCCCAGATCGCCACGCGCCACACGCTCGGCCAGGTGCGCGAGCAGGAACTGCATCTGGGCTGCCAGCGGCTGGGCGTCCAGCATTCGGTGTGCCTGGACTATGGCGACGGCACACTTCAGGAAGTGGACCCGGAAATGCTCATACGCCATGTCACCGAAATCATCCGCCGCTTTCGCCCCGATGTCGTCTTGACCTTCGGACCCGATGGCGGCTATGGTCATCCTGACCACATGACCATCAGCACAGTGACAACCGCCGCCTGCAAGCGCGCCGGAGACGCCACGCAATTTCCCGAACAGCTTGCAGCCGGGCTGGCGCCCCACCAACAGGCGCAGCTCTATCACAGCCTCTTCCCGCATCGCCATCTGTCGCTGCTAGATAGGTTGGTGCAATGGCTCACCAAAGCAGAGAAACGCTTTTATGGCAACACCGACTTCGCCGGGGCGCTGCTGCTGCTCGCGGAAGAAGCCACACTGCTGGGCTACACCAGCGATCATATCGATGTCGCCTGGTATCCAGCGGGCTTCTATATCGTCGAGCAAGGCGAAGCCGCCAAGAACCTTTACCTGATCCTCTCCGGGATTGCAGAGATCATCCGCGAGCATTCCAATGGCTCGCAAGAGGTGATTGGGCGCAAGGCAACCGGAGAGTTCTTTGGCGAAGACGGGCTGGCGAGCCGCAAGCCACGCAACGCCCATGTGGTGGCGATTGATAACGTGACCTGCCTGGTCTTCTCGGCCAGCGCGCCAACGGCCTTCATCGGCAGAGGCCAGGACGCCCATATCACCGGCGGGGAAGCCGAATCAGATGGGGAAAGCACCATCCAGCAGATTCGCTTCCAAGCCCCCACCGTGATCGATGTCTCAGCCTATATCTCTCAGAAGGTGAATTCCATTGCCGCGCACGCCTCGCAGTTCCCGCTCAAACAGGACATGCTGCCGCTGTCGATCCTCCAGGAACTGATGGGGCGCGAGTATTTTGTGCGCGTCTATCCCCCGCCTGATAGGGCCGACATTACTACTGAGTTAGTTCCCGCCGTGCCCGTCGCCGCTGCTTCAGTCAGCGAGGGCAGAAGCGAAGAGCGCCGCACGATGCCGCTGGGGCGCATCCTGAGCGAGTTTTAGGTGCGAAGAAGCGAAGCAGCAATAACTCAGAGGGCAGGCGTCAGCAAATTTGCTGACGCCTGCCCTCTGGGATAGAAAGTGATCGCCTCTGAGGTATTGGATGTTCCGCCTATTCCTCTTCAGCCGCAGCCGCTCCGGCGGAATCGGTATCGGGCTCGCCTTGCTTGTAGCTGCTGATGTTGGTGCGGATTTGCTGCTCGATAGCAGCGGCCACGTCGGAGTTCTGGCGCAGATACTCTTTGGCATTCTCGCGGCCCTGGCCCAGACGAATGTCGCCAACGGTGAACCACGCGCCGCTCTTCTTCACGATGCCCATCTCCAGGCCCAGGTCGAGCAGACCACCCTCGCGGGAGATGCCCTCGTTGAACATGATGTCAAACTCGGCGACCTTGAAGGGCGGCGCGACCTTGTTCTTGACCACCTTCACCTTGGTGCGGTTGCCCACCACATCGGTGCCCTGCTTGAGGCTTTCAATGCGGCGAATCTCCAGGCGCACCGAAGAATAGAACTTGAGCGCGCGCCCGCCCGGCGTCGTCTCCGGGTTGCCAAACATGATGCCCACCTTCTCACGAAGCTGGTTGGTGAAGACCACCGCCGTCTTGGAGTTATTAATCGCGGCGGTCAGCTTGCGCAGCGCCTGGCTCATTAAGCGCGCCTGAAGGCCCACATGGGCATCGCCCATCTCACCCTCAAGCTCTGCGCGCGGCGCCAGGGCTGCTACCGAGTCGATCACCACTACATCAACGGCCCCGCTGCGCACCAGCATCTCCACAATCTCCATCGCCTGCTCGGCGGTATCGGGCTGGGAGATTAGCAGATTAGCGGTATTGACGCCGCACTTCTCGGCGTAGTCGGGGTCCAGAGCATGCTCCACGTCGATATAGGCTGCCATCCCGCCACGCCCCTGCGCCTGCGCAATGATATGCTGGCAGAGCGTAGTCTTCCCAGAAGATTCCGGGCCGTAAATCTCCGTGACGCGGCCACGCGGGATACCACCTATGCCCAGGGCCACATCAAGCCCCACCGAGCCGGTCGGGATCGCTTCAACAAAAATCTTGGCGCGGGCCTCGCCCAGCTTCATGATCGCGCCTTTGCCAAACCGACGCTCAATCTGCGAGACGGCCATATCCAGGGCTTTTTCGCGCTCAGAAGCGCTGGCTCCAGGCGCTGCGCTGATACTCAGGCTGCTGCTCCGCTCTGCCGGCATGCGATACGTCTCCTCTCGGACTGGCATCATGCTCTGGGGCGCCTGACCCCTGCCCCAACGCAACGCCAGCCTGTACATTCCTGCTAACAAATAAATCACAATAGTGAGGAAAACCTTGAACAAGTGTACTATATGTACCGGGTTTCGTCAAGCTCTGCCACGCGGGTTGAGCGCGCGCAGGCGCCAGGGCCACACAGCATAGACATCTTCTTTTCCACGCAGGCAAAAACGGAACACAGAATCGCCGGGAAGCGCTGTGCCGCTACATCTCGCGGCGCCCCTCCAGGGCACGGCTCAATGTCCCCTCGTCGGCGTATTCCAGGTCGCCCCCAATGGGCAGGCCACGCGCCAGCCGGGTCACTTTGACGCCATGCTGTGTGAGCAGCGGCGCGATGTATTCAGCGGTATAGTCCCCCTCATAGTTGGGGTTCGTCGCCAGAATCACCTCGCGCACGGAACCATCGGCCACCCGGCGCACCAGTTCTTCGATGCGCAAATCCTTCGGACCAATGCCCTCAATCGGCGAGAGCGCGCCATGCAGCACATGATAGAGACCCTTGAACGCCCCCGTCTTCTCCAGCGCCAGCACATCCAGCGGCTCTTCCACCATGCAGATCAGGCTATGCTCGCGCTGGGGATTGGCGCAGATCGGGCAGGGGCTGGTCTCAGTAATGTTAAAGCAGACTGAACAGGAGATGATACTCTCCTTAACGCGCGTGATCGCCTCAGCCAGACGGCGAGCCTGATCGCTGGGGCTGCGCAGGATAAAAAAGGTGAGGCGCTGCGCCGTCTTGGGGCCAATGCCCGGTAATTTCGCAAATTCTTCAATCAGCGCCGTGACCGGCGCAGCAGTCGTTTGCATCGTATTTCCTAGCGCCAAAATCAATTGACCGTTTCGGCATACCCTGGTAGAATCATCCCAAGGCTGGGGCGGCGAGATTCGCGCTTAATGACGATCCGCTTTGAGGATAGTGAAACTAGAACATCCCTGGTATCTTCATGCCGCCCATCATGCCACCATACATCTTCTCCTGCTGCGCATGCACTTTCTCGAAGGCATCATGCGCGGCGGCAATGATGAGATCTTCTAACGAAGCCACATCCTCTGGATCAACGGCCTCAGGAGAGATTTTGATGGCGACGATTTCAAACGTGCCTTTGAGCATCAGCGTGACAGCGCCGCCGCCCGCCGTGCCCTCGAAGGTTGAATTTGCCAGCTCCTCCTGCATCTTCAGGACTTTCTGCTGCATCTGCTGGAGAGCCTTCATGTTAAATCCCATTGCTGGTGAGCGCTCCTTTCGGGGGTCGCTTGCAGAAACGATCAGGGGCCAGAAACGCGGCGCATTCGCCGGGAGAGGCTGGCAGCATACACTACGAGAGCAGGTCTTTCCCGACGCGGCGCTCTCTCAATTATACTACATATCCTCGCCTAGTGGCTCCCATTCCACCAGCCTGGCGGCATAGGTTTGGATGATCTCCTCAATCACCGCATCCTGACGTATCTTCCCTTCAAGGGGATCGGCAGGCGCCGGGGGTAGTTGACTCGCGCCTGTCGTCCGCGCTGTGCCTGGCGCACCATTGCCGTTCTGAGAAGGGAGCGCATTTGAGAAGCGCCCACCAGGCGCGGCGCCATTTGGAGAGGGCGTGGGCGCTTCAGGAATTGGGGCAGGCAGTGATGCCTGTGGGACAGACAGGCGTGGCGCAGTGGATGTTCCTTGCGGCTCGCCGGAGTGCGCCGGGTGCGTTCCAATCGGCGGCGATACGGGTGGGGCCGAAACGGCAGAAGTGGAAGCCGGGATAGGCTCGTCTTTCTGGAGAAAGCGGACCCGACAGGGAACCTGAAGAATCTCCTTGAGCGCCCACTCAATTACGCTGCGGCTTTCTGGCTCCAGCAGCTTTTTATAGTGGAAGTCATACTCCACCTGAAGCGCCACCACACATCCATCCTCGCCAGTCACCGCTACAGGGTGCGCGCATTTCAGCAAAGCAGCCAGGCTAGCGGTTTTTGTCTTGCAGGCTTTCTTGACCATCTCCCATTGGCGCGTGACCGCTTCCAACGCCAGGCCAGGCTGCGTGGCAGCAGCGCCTTCTGACGCTCCAGCTTCTTCTTCGTCTTCATCCGCAAACTGACTGGCGTCAAACACCGCTGCATCAGCGGAAGCAGATTGCCTATTGTTAATGAGCGTCTTAGCCTGGCTGGGGGCTACACGCGCAGGCAGCATCGAGACGGGCGCGGCGGCCACATCCAGGTCTAGAATTTCTACCTCCTCGGTAGACCCATAGGCCAGTATGGCTGGCTCCTCGCGCAGAGCATTCGTTGCAGCCTCGCGGATGTTCTGCTCCGAGGCGGAGGAGGGCGGCTGAGCCAATCCCGCGCTGGCCGAGGCAGAAGCCGAGGAGACCACCGCTGGCGCTGTCTGCCCAGCCAGAGGACGTGGATCGGGCGTGGAGGCGGGCGACGGGCGATTGGCAGGCAGCGGCGGAGCGCTACGGCTGGGGCCGGGCGGCGCAGCGCTTGCTCCACCAACCCGTTGGCGATGGAGATGAAGGCAATCCACAAAGGCCAGTTCCACCGCCAGTTGAGGAATGCTGATGCTGCGCGCGCCGACATCATTCTGCGAGAAGAGGCGCGCACAGGCGGAAAGCTCATCCAACGCGAACGATTCAGCAAGCTGGCGAATCTCGCCAGCTTCCTCCGGCGTGCGGTCCAGCACATCGACAATATCAGCGCCCGCCCTGGCAAGCATCATCGCCCGCCAGTATTCGGCCACCTGCGCGCTCACCTGGCGCAGATCAGCCCCCGCCTCGGCCAGATGGTTAATCAGGTGCAGGCCCTCTGCGCCGCGCAGGAAGGCGACATGCGCAACCAGATCGCGCACGGCATGCGGGTCGGCCAGGCCCAGCATCTGCTGCACCCCAGTCTGCGTTACAGTCTCGCCCATTGCTGCTATCGCCTGATCGAGCAAGCTCAACGCATCGCGCATGCCACCACCAGCAGCACGCGACAGCAATTCAGCCGCACCATTCTCTAAACTCACTTCCTCCTGCCCAGCCACATACAGGAGACGGGCAACCGTATCGCGGAAGCTGATACGCTTAAAATCAAAACGCTGGCAGCGCGAGAGGACGGTAGGAAGAATGCGGTGCGCCTCGGTCGTCGCCAGGACAAAGATCACATGGGGAGGCGGCTCTTCCAATGTCTTCAACAGGGCATTCCACGCATCTGCCGTCAGCATGTGCGCCTCGTCCAGCACATAGACCTTGTATGAGCTGTTGCCGGGGCTATAGCCAACCTTGTTACGCAAATCTCTGATTTCATCGATGCCACGATTCGAGGCCGCGTCAATTTCAATTACATCCAGCGAGCGGTTCTCAGTAATCTCGCGGCAATTCGTGCATGCGTTGCAGGGTTCGCCATTTTGCGGGTTCTGGCAATTCACGGTTTTGGCAAGGAGACGCGCCGCGCTCGTTTTGCCGGTGCCGCGCGGCCCACAGAAGAGGTACGCATGGGCAATGCGACCGGAATGCAGCGCATTCTTAAGCGTGCGAACCACCGCTTCCTGGCCGATCAGCTCCTGGAAGGTTTGCGAGCGCCACTTGCGATAGAGGGCTTGTGAAGGCATAGAAGACCCCCAACAGGGCAAAAAGAAGCGGTCGTGCACCCAGCTTCGACTCTCGCCCATTAATCCATTACCGGCTGTCAGCTCAGGCCAGGCTCCCCTACGTCACCCAGAGAGGTCTGCTTACCGCTGCTTCATTCCTGATCTGACGGGGTTCGCACACATCTGCCGCGTAAGACCCGGTCCTCAACGCCACATACCGGCGATTAGACCAATTGCGCCGAGCCTCGGATGGGGATTCGATCCCGCGTATTGAGCATTTCGGGTTCAGAGTAGCCCAGGCACCCCATCTAGCACGACCTGCACTCATTCTATCTGCTGCTGGGCCAGATGTCAAGAAACGACCTCTTATCACAAACAGCGCCTGGAAACCTGCATCAGCTTGTACTATAGAACATTATTTCAATTTTGTCAAAGGATGCCAACGCCAGTATGAAACAACCCACAACCAGAGCGTGAGCCACATCATGGGCAATCACAGGCAGAGCGCCTATACTGAAGGCAGCACCATCTCAGCGCATCTCCTCTTTTGTCGGCTATGGTATACTTGTAAGCATCCATCCAGGCATCTAAAATTGCTGGCTCATTGGTGGTTGCTCGTTGGAAGCATTGGAAGGAGAAGAGCGGCGAAGACCCCTATCAACTGCGCCGCGTGACAGCTATGCAGTATCACGTCACACTTTCTCGATTGATGAGTCAGAGACGCGCCATGCGTCTCTTCCTGTGGTTAGGGGCGCTGCTGCTCCTGCTGACCGCTTGTGGTGGTCAGGATACGACCCAGCAGCACACGCAAAGCACCCCTGCCCCACTTCCGCCATTACCCCCCATAGGGGTATTGCCAACTGGAGCCGCAGGCGCGCAAGCCACTGGAGCAGTGCCTCCAAATACGCGCCTGCAATTAACGATTGGCCTGGCGACGAACCGGCAGGCGCTTGCCAACGACCTGGCGGCCATCTATGACCCGAACTCGCCTCAATACGGCCATTTCCTGACCAACGATGAGATTGCCTCGCGCTACGGCGCTCCCCAACCAATGATCGACACACTCACAAATTTCCTCACGTCTCAGGGCTTCCAGGTTCTTTCGGTTTCCTCCCTCAGAGATGCGCTGACCGTTTCGGCCACCGCCGGACAAATTCAGCAGGCGTTCCATATTTCGCTGCAAGTCTTCCAGCAAAATGGCGCCACGTTCTTTGGGCCAATGGGACAGTTTGCTCCGCCACCAGGGATCGATCAGATCATCAACTATATTCTGGGCCTGAGCGATTTCAATAAACCCATGCCCAAGCCACCAACCCCTCCCGCACCCCCCCCGGCCTGCAAAGGCGAGCAAGGCGTCTCACCCAGCCAGATCGCGGCTGCGTATAACTACACGAATGCCTACCAGGCGGGTTACACCGGCAAGGGCATCACTATTGGCGTCGTCGAGTTTAACGATGCTGTCTCCCAGACTGACCTGAACACCTTCCTGAGCTGCACCACCGGCGGCAAACTGCACCGCAGCATCACACAAGTTGACGGCGGCGCGAAGATCACTGATAACGACTCCACCGGCGAGGCAACCCTGGATTTCGAGTATTTGAGTACGCTGGCGCCGGATGCGCAATTGCAAGAGTATCAAGCCGCCTACTGCAATCTGCCTGTCTGCGGCCCTGACATTCCCTCCTTCGCACAGAGCTACGCGGACATTTTGAATAAAATCGCTCAGGATGATCGCGTCCAGGTTGTCAGCACCAGTTGGGGAGGCGCCGAAGCCAGCTTCAGCGGAGATGAAATCCACGCTATCGATCAAGCCCTACAGCGCCTGGCAGCCGAAGGCATCACCGTTGCGGCGGCTTCCGGCGATTGTGCGGCATTTGATGATGGCGCCTATAACAAGCTTGCCGTTGATTTCCCTGCCGCCGATCCCTATACGCTGGCAGTCGGCGGCACGCTCTTGCAGACCGATACACACGGGCGCCGCACCACTGAGCCTGCCTGGGCTAGTTCCAATCCCGACAAGAGTCAGTGCAGCAACGATTGGGGCACGGGCGGCGGATTGAGCATAGACTTTAAACAACCATCCTGGCAGAAGGGCACAGGGGTCAAGAACCAGTACTCCAATGGCGAACGCGAAGTCCCCGATGTGGCGGCCATCTCGCTGAACGTGCCGCTCTATCTCTCTGGCATGTGGTATAGCAGCGGCGGCACCAGCCTGGCCGCGCCCGTCTGGGCGGCGGGCATCGCGCTGGTCGATCAGGGCTTGCTCCAGCACAAGAAGCCGCAGGTTGGTGGACCGGCCAGCTTCTATCAACTGGCGAATCAGGGCGGATCGCTCCACCCCTTCTATGATGTCACCAAAGGAACCAATCTCTTCTATCCAGCCACCGCAGGCTTCGACCTTGCCACCGGCCTGGGCGCGCCCAACATCATCGATTTTGGCAAAGCTTTGGGAGCCTTCTAACGAGCCAGGGGCTTGAGGTGAGCAAGAGCATTGCCTCGAACAGCCACACGCGAGCGTATACCAGCACTGGTATACGCTCGCGTGTCACTCCTGAGAAAAGCGCTTGATTGCGAGCGGCGCATATGGTACAACAAAAAGGACCGCTCACATCGCTGATCTCTATCAGGCGTCAGAGAGCGCTAAGTAAAGAGGTGGAACCATCCATGTGCGAGATGCTTGCAGTGCAGGAAACGGCACAGGGAACGACTTTTCCGCTGGCGGACGTCTTGCCACTGGCCGCCGAACTGGAGCGATTAGGTATCGCCGGGTTTGGCTGGGGAATTGCCTGGCATGATCCGGTGGCCGGGCGCGTGCGCCATACGATCCAGGTTGGCGCGCTGCACCGTGACCTGGCAGCCGCACAGGCAGCGCTAGGAGCCGAGCGAGCGGACGCCGCTCTGATCCACCTGCGCCGCCCAAATCAACTCAGCACGGTTGGCATGGCCGATACACAACCCTTTTATAGCGAGCAGCATGGCTGCGCTTTTGCCCATAATGGCGACTTTGCCCACCATGAAGCGCTACGCCCCAGGTACCTGGAACGAGGGTTGCTGAAAGGGAAGGCAGATAGTGAGGTAGGATTTCGCCTCTTTGAAGAAGAACTGGACCGCGCAACGGGCGCAACGCGAGAGGAGGACGCCCTACGCAGGGTCTATGCGGCCCTGGGTGGGCGCGCAAACTTGCTCGCGCTGATGGCGGATGGCGCCATAGCGGTCTATGCCAACTGCCAGGATAATTGGATGTTCTCCTGCCGCCTGGGCGACAGGGACATCATAGTAACGGCTCTCTATAGCTGGGATCAATCAGTCTTTAGCCTGGTTCTCCCTGATGCCCGCATGATTCGTCGGCTGGAGCCTGACGAATCGCTGACATTGCAGGGCTGCGGCGCTGGGGCGCCAGAGGGAATCAGCAAAACCAGAAATCACAGGAAACAGCGTGTCTGATAATCAGCAAACCACGCATTCTCCAGGGCTGAATCCACTCGACCAGAAAAATGGGCGCAGTGAGTCAGCGCCTCACCGCACCATTCTGGTCTGCGAGGATGATGATGGCATCCGAGAATTGCTGGTCGAAGCCATCGAGGGTGAGGGTTTTAGCGTCGATACGGCGCGCAATGGCCGGGAAGCCCTGGCGTTGCTCCAGGGCGGCCAGGGCCGCTATCTGGTGCTGCTTGATTTGATGATGCCCGATATTAGCGGCTACGACATTCTGGATCGCATGGACGCCGATCCCCAGCTCCTGCGCGAGAACGTGGTCGTGGTCATTTCTGCCACCGGCTTTGTGCGTCCGGTCAGCCCAGGGGTAATCGAGAAGCGCCTGGTGAAAGGCGTTCTCCAAAAGCCTTTTGAGCTTGAAGAACTACTCGCCATCATTCATCGATTGGCGTGAATAACACCACCGGCGCACCCGCCCTTGATGCCAGGGGCAGGCGCGCCGGTTTTTTGCCTGATCCGCTGAGTAACCTACAAGAAGAGATCAGCCGGGATATTGCGGTGGCTGCTGGTAGGGGCTGGGCGCAGAGCCGGGCTGTTGATACGGGCCAGACTGCCCTTGATACGGATCGGGCATCGAACCTGGCTGCTGGTAGGGGTTGGGCATCGAGCCAGGCTGCTGGTAGGGACCGGACTGCATTTGATTGCCCATTGGCATCGAGCCAGGCATTACCACGCCCGGCATGACCGCAGCAGCCATCGGAACCGCCGCGACAGCGACGGCCTTGTTGGAATTACTGGCCGCAACAGCAGCCCAGATAATGCCACCTATACCAGTGAAGAAATACAGGCCGAAGCCGAGGCCAAGCGTGAGGACACCGATAATAGGAATGACGATAACGTCCAAAAGCAGCATGACCAGGGCCCCTGTAACCGTCGCGTAGAACATTCCCAATGGCCCGAAGAAAAACGCGAGAACGATTGCCACCCCGACGCTCTTTGGTGGCTTCATCACAACTACTGGCGCCACCCCCATCGGCTGTTGATTCATCATCATATCGTTTCTTCCCCTTTACTGCCCCTAGAGGCATATTTCCTACATGAGCAGAGTATAGAGGCTAAGCAAATGGATGTCAAGTAGTTTCTCACCCAAAATCGAGATAAGATTTCTTGTATAACGACAAGAGAATCAATCGACCCCAAGCAAGACCAAAACAGCCCTGCATCCCTGGCTATCCTCCAGGATACAGGGCTGTTGCGCCTGGCTCCATTACTGGCTAGTAGATTCACTCTTGCCTGTCGTTGATTGCTCGCCCTCGGCGTTGTCCTTGCGTTCCTTGCCAAAAGGGCGGAAAAGGAAGCTAGAACTGGCTCCGCTGCCACTGGCGAGCGGTCCAGTCGCCTTAGCAGCAGCCGCACTCACCCCGCCAGAAGCGCCAGCAGGGATCGGCGCGGCGCTCCCGTTGGTAACACTGCCGGTCAGATTATTAAATGTCGAAGCGCCGCTGAGCGCACCCGTACCGACGGGCGTTGGCGCGGCCACCGTTGATTGCCCCGGCGCAACGATACTCAGTTCATTGCTCAGGATGCGACGCGCAATAGCCATAGCCGCGCCATAAGTAGAATCCATCCCAAAGTACGATAGACTCCCCGCGCCCAAGTTCTTGCCGCGCGTATAGGGTGTATCTGAGGCATAGTGGAGGATGCCCAGGTCAAAAGGCAGACGCGCAAAATTGATATTCTCCCCGGTGGGATAGCGCGTCGTATAGAGCGCTTCATAGACCGCGTTGAGATAGGGGCCGCTCTCCATCTCCACAACGGTATAATTGGCGCGATAGTAGAAATCCAGGTACTGGCGGTTCTGCAAGAAGGTGCCCTTGGACGACACCGCCTTCTGGTTATCCAGCACCGATCCATAGACCAGTTGCGGGCCAACATCCCCAGCCGTGAAGCAGTTTTCCAACCAGTAGACATTCTGGCTATGCTCATCCAGCACCACATCGGAGATCATCACATCGCCGATACTGCCGTTGAGGGTCGCCGCCTTCCCCAGAACGTAGATGCCGCGCGTCTGCGAAAGATTCTCCATCACTTCGCGCAGCATCCGATACGCCGCCATGCCCAGCGGGTAATCGATATTCAGGATAATGGCGCGGCTGCGGGCCAGGCGCTCCAATCCAGGCATGCGGCACCGAGGATCAGTATCATCGGCGCGCACCTTCGAGAGATCAATAATCTGCGCATCCACTTCCACCCCCTGACGCGCCGTGACATTCCAGATGCCGCGCTCTTGATCTTCAGCCGGGCGGCTGCGAATGAAATCCTGACCGTCGGGGGTCTTGATATACTCGCGGGCAGCATAGTAGAGGAAGTTCTGCCAGTTGCCGGGGACGCGCCCCTCCTGAAGCTTGCGGCACTCATCAGCCAGCATCGGGTCTTTGCCGCTGAGCGCAAAGCGCGTCAACTCCGCCTCGCGCCGCAGCACAGCGCCAGAAAGCAGGTTCACCAGGCTGTGAGTATTGCTGGAGACAAAATACATCGGGCGATCAGCCAGTCCCAGATCATCCAGGAGCTTGCCCACCGGCGCCCACCATTTGCGCGTTGCCCGCACATAGCCTACATGCGAGCCACCCAGCATGCGCAGCGTGAAGTTCTTGCGCTCGCGGCCAATAGTCAGCAGGTTCGCCCACATCTGGTCGCCCCAGATCACCTCCAGGCGTCGCCAATCATCCGGCGAGACCTGCAAGCGCTCGCGCAGCACCTTGGTAATCTCGGCAAAGACGGGAGAGGCTTTATCAACCCGGCTCTCCAAAAGCTGCATCGTCGTGGGGTCCGCGTTGAGCAGCCAGTTAAACTTATTCCACTCAATCTGCATTGCCACCAGGACGGGCACAATATCTTCGGTATCGCTGACGCTGGCGACATAGGCGGCCAGGGTATTCTTGCCATCATAAAACCACTTGCGCCGCCGCGCGGAAGCCGTCACCGACTCCCATGTATCCACTTCATAGCCCTGCTGCTTGAAGACCTCTTCCGACTGGCCCAGCAGAATGCGGTTACAATTCAGCACGGCATCGGGTAGGCGCAGCACGCTGTAGATAAAGGCTGACATATCCGGCTTCGTCGAACGAGCATCCGGGTGCAAGGCGGAATCAATATTGTAATGCGCCTGGACCAATGCCTTCAGGCCCACCTCCCCGGAGCTACGCAAGAGCGTATGGAAGGTGCGAATATACATCTCGACTTCGCGCTTGCCCGCCTCGTGCCTGGCCTCCCCGCTCTCCAGCGAGTTCATCTCCATCCCATCGCTCTGGCCGCCCTGATTACGCTCGCCGCCTGGTCTGCGCGAAAGGTTATACTCTGCCACGTTACTTTTCCTCCTGTTAAAGGGATACAGGGAGCAACTTAAAAGGATCGAGAGGAGAGCCGCGTTACCACGCGCGCTTGCTCCTCTGCACGCTCCCTGTTCCTAAAATGGCCCGCCTGTGCTGGCCGGGCCACCTCTAGATCTTTTTACTCGACGGTATTTCGCTTATTATACCTGACGGGCGAACGCTTGAAAAGTCTCTCGGCGCAGGATAAAGCATCCAGGATTGGCAGGCAAAACCGGCCTGCGCCAGTTCCGCGCTCCTCTGAGCGTCTCACTGCGCCACTTCGGCAGCAATGTCTTTCAGTTGTTGGACATGCTCAGCCAGGTGATCGATCAGCCACTCCTGAATCGCATGGCGCACGGTCTGTGGGCCAAATTTGACATGCTGGCCCGTAATCTCCAGATCGGCGAGGCGCAACTGCTGAAGCAGCGCCAGCGCCGTCGCGTGGCCCTGGTCAAGCAGCGCAGTCACCTGTTCCAGCGTAGCGCGCGCATGCTCCTCGATGTAGCGGATGCGCTCAGGATTGCTCGCCACGCGCCCAAATGACGCGCCCGGCTGGCGCTGAAAGCGCTCAATCTGTTCCGACCAGAAGTTTAGCATCTCGGCCACATGCGCCAGGTCTTCCATCGGCGTCCAGCCACCAGATGCTGGCTGAACATAGAGCCGGGCAGGCGGAATCTCCGCGAGCGTCGCGCGCAGTTCGCCATACAAACGGTTGAGTTCTTCAGTCAAGCGCTCCAGGTCGCTGGTTGGGCTGGCAGCCATGCGTTCATTCCTCCAGATTAGCAAGATGCCGGGCAATGAGAGTACTCAACGCATTCTCTCTTTGGCCGCATTGTAGCATACCTGGTGAAGCGCTTTCAGCGAATAGCGCGCTCAACATTACGATCAAGGTGGAGAGGATTTCTTCCTTTTTCTCCACGTCTCCACCTTCTCCGCCTCTCCGCCCTTTGCTCTGGCACATGCCAGTTTTCTTTGTAGAACTGTCGGCACGGCGTGGCGAACCACTTCGCCAGCACGGTGGCTGGCACTACAAGCACCAGCGACGCTTCAACATGATGGGGTATAATGAGGCGGCAGCATCTCAACTCAAGCTCACCCGAAAGGCTCAGGAGCCAGCATGCTTGGAACGTTTATTATCATTCTGCTGATCGCCAGCATCGGATTCCTCTCGGTGGGGTTCTTGATGGTCGCCTTGCGCATGGGCAAGAACTTCGACCAGATGGGCAACCGCCCCTCATCCACAGGACAGACCCGACGCCGGACAGAGACACGGCGATAGCGAAGATGCTATCGCCATATTCAAGCTAGCTTGCCCTAAATCCTGGTCGTTTGGAGAATGATCGCCTATTTACTCGCCGCGTTCAATCATCTCCAGCTTCCCGCTCTGCACATCGATCACCAGTGCATGCACGGGAATGCCGCGCGGCAGATAAGGGCTGGTGCGGATGGCACGGGCGGTGCGGGCCGTGTTCTCGCGCACATCCTGGAAGGTTCCTAGCCAGCGCAGCAGATCAGCACCCTTCTCCGGCAGCGTCTCCGGGTCCACGCCCAATGCCTGCATGGCTGCCGTTACCCGCGCCAGATCGCCGTGCGAGAGGCCACAATCGGTATGCCCCACGACGGCCACCTCGCGCACCCCCAGCAGGTAGATTGCCCCCGCCAGCGAGCGAATCAGATCGCCATTGACTTCCTGCCCCTCCGAAATCGTCGCGCCCGCTGTGCGAATCTGAAGCACATCCCCACGATGCAGACCCAGCGCCTCCTCAAACAGATGCGTCAGGCGCGTGTCCATGCAGGTAACAATGGCAATACGCCTGCGCGGCAGGTGGCTCAGGTGCGCCGGTTGATGCTTGCCCACAAAGGTTTCGTTGGCCGCCAGAATCTCGTCG
>Ga0209166_10001248_pt1 | contig 21876 bp, 17 predicted proteins | sample Coa_R1_3_FD_187151 | JGI IMG/M metagenome (GOLD analysis project Ga0209166, IMG submission 187151) | Surface soil microbial communities from Centralia Pennsylvania, which are recovering from an underground coalmine fire - Coalmine... | ecosystem: Environmental > Terrestrial > Soil >... | reverse complement strand
TGCGACGCCGCCTTCTACTCGAAAGCGTGCACGTGGCTGCGAGAGCAGGGGCTCAGCGAACACGGGCCGGAACGCCTGGACGACGGCACATGGCGGATCACGCTGCCTGGCTCCAGTTTCGGCGAGGACTCCAGGCTGTCGCTCAGCAAGGTCGGCTCCTTCATCGTGCGGGCCAACGACATCCTCCACGTCTGGTGTGATGACACCGAGGTGCGCTACCGCGCTCTTCTAGCACGGGCCGATGCCTACCTAAGCGTTCGGGCAAATCCAGATCGCACATCTACTGAGGAGCGAATTACCCGGATCGCTGACCAGCTCGCCCTCGGCACAATCGACCTGCCGCGACTTCGCCAGCTTGCGGGGCAGGCAGGAATGAAGGGGCTCGCCGACCAACTAGGCAGCCTCACTTGATGCGCCCGGCCCCGCAACCGGTTCGGCCTAGTTCTGACGTCGGCAAGATCTCCAGCATGTGACCCGCAACATTGCTAGCTCAGCAGGAACCTGATCAGCGCCGCGACCGCGGCCACCACGATGATGCCGCGCAGCGCCGCCGGTGACAGGCGGCGGCCGATGACGCCGCCGACCTGGCCACCGAGGGCGGAACCCACCGCGATGATCGCGACGCAGGTCCAGTTCGGGGTGGCGAGCGCGATGAAGGTCACGCCCGCCACCCCGTTCACCAGGCCGGTGAGCACGTTCTTCAAGGCGTTCATCCGCTGCAGGTCGGCCTCCAGCAGGGTGCCGAGAATAGCGATCAGCAGCACTCCCTGAGCGGCGCCGAAGTACCCGCCGTAGACGCCGGTCAGCAGCACCGCGCCGGCCAGCAGCCCTGGCCGGGTGGCGGAGCCGTGGTGCTCAGCCCCGGTCAGCCGGCCGGACAGCCAGGGCTGAGCCAGCACCAGGGACAGCGCCAGAATGATCAGCAGCGGGACTACGGCCTTGAACACTCCGGCCGGAAGGACCAGCAGCAGCACCGCCCCGGTAATGCCGCCCAGCATGGACGCGCTGCCCAGCGGCATCAGCCGCACGCGTTGGCCGTTCAACTCCCGGCGGTAGCTCCACGCGCCGCTGAACGATCCCGGGACCAGGCCGATGGTGTTGGAGACGTTCGCGGTGACCGGCGGGACCCCCAGCGCCAGCAGGACCGGGAAAGTGATCAGAGTCCCCGAGCCGACGACCGTGTTGATCGCCCCCGCGGCCACGCCCGCCGCACCCACCAGGGCGGGCATCCACCAGGCGGTCATGTTGATCGTTCTGCCAGCACAGTGCTGCCAAGCTGGGCGGATGCGGTGATATTCCATCCGGGCGCCTCCTGGCGTGGAGACGATGGTCACCTCGTCTGCACGCCAGGAGATTGCGTCGCTGACAGCCTGCCAGCTAAAGGTGCACCCGCTGCCTGCTGTCACCGCATCCGGGGTGATAGTGGGCGGCCGGCGCCCGCCTATTTCCTGGCCCACCCGGTGTCGGTACGGGCGGTGTAACCCCATCGATCTAGGAGGCCAGGCGCGATGGATGACGAGACCGTCGAGGTGACCGTGCGGGTGCCGGCGCCGCGGGCGGAAGGGCGGCTCGATTACGCTGGTCAGCCGCTGGGGTGTGCGGCCAGCCAGGCGTCGAAGCTGTCGTCGGAGTTGGTGACCTCGCCGACCTCCACCGTCATGCCGGATTCCAGGCCCGGGCAGGTCTTGGCGACGGCAACGGCGGCGTCCAGGTCGGCGGCGCGTATCAGGGAGTACCCACCGAGCGCGGTATCGCCCACCTCGCCCCCGAGGACCTGGCTGCGGAACACGGGATTTCCACGGTCCCTGAGCTGCGCGCCGAGACCTTGATGCCAGGCGGACCAGGCCGCTCCGGTCTCCGGTGATGGCTTGTAATCGTGGGGTGAACGGAAAATGAGCAGGTAGGTGGCCATGGTGCGGAATCCCTTCGGTCAGGCCGATACTGTCTCGGCTGGGCAGACACCGGGAGGGTGGGATTCTGGGCGATGTCCGGCCGCCCATTTCGTGACCGGGCCGGTGTCAGTACGGCGAGAGGGATCCGGACGGAGAGAAGGTGTGAGGAATGGCGAGCAGTGATCTGCTGGAGCGGGCCCAGCAGGGCGATCAGGATGCGTTCGGGCGCCTGGTGGACGGACACCGGCGTGAGCTCGAGGTGCACTGCTACCGGATGCTCGGCTCTGCCCAGGACGCGGAAGACGCGCTGCAGGAGACTCTGCTGGCCGCCTGGCAGGGCATCTCCGGTTTCGAGGGCCGGGCGTCGCTGCGCACCTGGCTGTATCGCATCGCCACCACGCGCTGCCTCAACGTCCGCCGTTCCGTCCGCCGCGCCTCGCGGACCATGGCCGTCGTCCCCCCGGAGCCGACCCGCCTCGGTGAGGTGGTCTGGCTGGAGCCCTACCCCGATCTGCTCCTGGACGAACTGGCCGACACCGCCCCTGGCCCCGACGCCCGCTACGAGCTGCGAGAATCCGTGGCGCTCGCCTTCATCACCGCGCTGCAACTGCTGCCCGCCCGCCAGCGGGCCGTCCTCCTGCTCCGCGATGTGCTGGGCTTCCACGCCGCCGAGGCAGCAACGATTCTCGACGTTACGGAGCAGTCTGTTAACAGTGCTCTCAAGCGGGCCCGTGCCACCCTGGCCGGGCGCCTCCCCGACCGCGAGGCATTGTCACCCGCCCCGCAGTCCCCTGCCGAAGCCGCCATGGTCGAGCAGTTCGCCCGGGCCTGGGAAACCGCCGACGTGGACCGCCTGCTCACCCTGCTCGCCGAGGACGTCTGGCTGACCATGCCCCCGCTGCCATTGGAATACCAGGGCCGCGACCTGGTGGCTGAGTTCCTCATCACGGTGGTATTCCGCGAGGGACGCACCTACCACCTAGCGCCCACCCGGGCCAACAGCGCCCCCGCGTTCGGCTGCTACCTGCGCAACGCCGACGGTGAGTCGCATGCCATTGGCCTCCTTACGGTGTCCCTGAGCCGCGGTCAGGTAACCACCTGCACCCGATTCGACACCGCCGTCTTCCCCCGCTTCGGCCTTCCCCGGTCACTGCCCTAGGGTGCAGGCCTGGTCTAACTGGGGCACATGTGGTCAGAATGGAGGATTGACCAGGCGCGACCGGTTTGGGGGGATGGTCATGTCATCATCGTTCGCGAAAATCACGCATGATGCATCAATCAGATGGATCCGCCGCAGCAGCATCCTGCTCGTCGCGACGGCCGCCTCCGTCTGCCTGTTGCTACCGGCCCAGCCGGGCTGGGCGCAGCAGGCACCGGCTGCTCAGCCTCATTGCTGCAGCGTCGTCATCAACGGCCCGGCCGTGACGGTCAAGGTGACCCGGCCGGGCATGACCGTCAAGGAGACCTTCGCCGGAAAGGCAGGCCAGCGGGTCAGCGCCGTGGTCTCCAAGATCGTCACCAGCGACAACGGCTGTGACACCCTCACGTTGGTGGACCCCGGCGGCGCCACCGTCACCAGCAACTCCAACTGCGGCAACGGCAACCCCGTCGGCATCGGCCCGGTCAACCTGACCATCACCGGGACCTACAAGGTGAAATTCGCGGTGGATACGACCGCCACAGGGAGCGGAAGGCTAACGGTATCGGCGCCGGTCACCGTCGGGACGGCGACCGTCAACGGCCCGTCGGCGTCGCTCAACGTCTCCCGGGCCGGCCAGGGTGTGCAGCGAACGTTCACCGCCAAGACCGGCCAGCGGATCGCCGCAGCGGTCACCCAGGTCGTCACCAGCGACAACGGCTGCGGAACCCTCACCCTCACCGACCCCGGCGGCGCCACCGTCACCAGCAACTCCAACTGCGGCAACGGCAACCCCATCGGCATCGGCCCGGTCGACCTGACCGTCACCGGCACCTACACCATCCGCCTGGAAATAGACACCACCGCCACCGGCACCAGCAAACTCTGGGTCTCCGCACCCGTCACCGTCGGCACAGTGACGATCAACGGACCCGCCGTCTCCCTGAACGTCTCCCGCGTCGGACAGGGTGTGCAGCGAACGTTCACCGCCAAGACCGGCCAGCGGATCGCCGCAGCGGTCACCCAGGTCGTCACCAGCGACAACGGCTGCGAAACCCTCACCCTCATCGACCCCAGTGGCAGCGTCGTCACCAGCAACTCCAACTGCGGCAACGGCAACCCCATCGGCATCGGCCCGGTCGACCTGACCGTGACGGGGACCTACACGCTCCGCCTGGAGATCGACAACACCGCCACCGGGACCAGCAAACTCTGGCTCTCGGCGCCGGTCACCGTCGGCACAGTGACGATCAACGGACCCGCCGTCTCCCTGAACGTCACCCGCGTCGCCCAAGGAGTCCAGCGAACCTTCACCGGCAAGGCGGGCCAGCAGATCACCGCGGTCGACAAGCAGATCGTCACCAGCGACAACGGGTGCGAAACCCTCACCCTCATCGACCCCGGCGGGACCACCGTCACCAGCAACTCCAACTGCGGCAACGGCAACCCGATCAGTCTCGGCCCGGTCAAGCTGCGCGTCTCCGGCACCTACAAGATCCGCCTGGAGATCGACCCAACGGCCACCGGCACGAGCAAACTCACCGTGTCCACCTGACCCACATCCCCCCGGTTGCCGTTCGCTGTACCCTGCACGACACGACGGACAGCCCACCGGAGGGAGAACGGCGGCCTTGGCGAGGAGCAAGCGGCAACGCAAACGGGACCGGGCTGTCCGGCAGGCGAAGGCGGCCAGGAAGCAGGCCGCGGCGGTGCGCGAGCAGTTGTCCCAGGCTGTGCTGGCGGAGGCACACAAGCTCCTGGACCGGCTTTGCGATCCTCAGACACCCGCCGGGGACGTCGCCGAACTGCTGGCGGGCGACGGCGCTCCCGTCGTGCCCGGGCTAGTCGGCCTGCTGGTCAGCAAGGGTGCCACACCCGGGCGGCTGGCGGAGGTGACCAAAGCGCTCCGCGAGGCGGAGCAGGACGACGCAGGCGGTGCACCCTCACTGACCTACCTGACGTTCGCGGCGGGTGCCGCCCACGCGGGAGGTGATGCGCCGCAGGCTCGACGCCTGCTCGACGACGCTCTCCGGCAGGCCAGCGACCCAGCCGGCCGGCTGCGAGTGATCGCGCAGGCCCAGTGGACGAGCGAATCCTGCTGGAAACGCAGCTCAGACAGTTCGAGTACGAGGCTGCGGTGCTCGCCGCCAACGGCGAGCAGGGCATCGACACACCCTGGCTCCGCCACGAACTCGACATGGACGACGGTCTGTGACCCATGCCAGCGCAGAGGATGAACCGCGAGGAGTTTTTCGCCAAGCTTGCCCCGCTGGACGAGGCAGGGTTGCGGAAGGTGCTGTGGAACCTGTACTGGCGGGGGTCGGCGCAGGTGCGGGAGCGCATCGAGGCCGAGATCGAACCGGCGGAGAAGGCCCGCCGCAAACAGGCCGCGAACCGGCCGCCTGACCCCGGGCTCGTGCTGGCGGAGGTGCAGGAGTTCGTCAGGCTGGCACGTTCGGGTGCCTACATGGGCGGAGACCGCCAGGTGTCACCACGGGAACGCAGTCGCTGGCGGGTGACCTTCCGCCAGCTCGCCGCCGACGCCCAGGCAGCACTTCGGGCGCCGGACCCCGGCCAGGCGGAAACCGCGCTGGCGGAGATGATCGACCTGGCCTGCGAGACGCGCACTTACGACTACTTCCACTCCGAGGACCCCATGGAGGCAGCCAGGTTCATCGTCTCGGACGCGGCGGAGCTGCTCTGGGGAACACTGCGCGACCGGTACGGTTTCGCCGGCTTTGCCGAACGCGCCGCACCCCAGTTCGTGCGCTGGGAATCCCGGTACGGCTGGACCCGCTCGGGCTGGGGCCAGCTCAGGCAGAAGGAAACCGCCCTGGCCGACGTGCTCACCCGCATGCTGACCGCCCCTGACATGTGGGCCGGATTCGCCCAACGCTATCTGACCGCCCTCGATGAGGCCGACCGCCGCGATGGAACAGCACGGAACCGGTCCTGGTACGGATCGGGCTCGGAACGCAGATGGGAGCGGAAGCAACGCGCCGAGAACCTGGCCGCGTGGAACCTGGAGCTACTTGACCGGCTCGACGGCCCGGGAACCGGTCACCTGCTGGACAAGCTGGTCGCCCATCCAGCCCTCGACGGACCCGAACGTAGCCTCCTGCAAGCGCATCTGGCCCAGCGGCGCGGCGACCAGGCTCGGGCGCACGACCTGATCTACAAGGTCTTGAAGGAACTGCCTGGCCACCACGAAGCCATCGTTTTCGCCGCACAGGCCCGGGCACCGCTGCCACCCGCTGCCGCAAAGCTCCTCAAAGAGCGATCCGAATGGGATCCATCGCTGCCGGCGCCGTGGTAGTTCCAGGTCCGGCCTGACTGATACCGGTGCGCTCACCTGGAGAATTGCTCAGCTCTGTCCCGCCGTCACGAGAACAGGGACGTAGCGATGACGGAATCGGCCAGGCCGCAACCCGCGCCAGACATGCACCGCCTCGGCGCGATGGGCCTGCCGCCAAGCGCGGCTGTTCCTCAGCCGGTTCAGCAACTCACCCAGCTCCCGGGCGGAAGGTGCGGTCACCAATCCGGCCGGGCCCAGCGCCCACCATTGCAGCGTGGCCCGGCCGAACCAGGCGGGCACCCCCACGAAGCGGCTGGCCAGCGCCGCTTCACCGTCACTGATCGCGTCCTCGTACCAGTCGCCCGCGACGGGTTCCGCCGTGTCCGCGGGCTCGTCCCACAGGATCCGGGCCCATACCAGCCGCCCGCGCTCGTCCCCGCAGTACCCCATGCGCGCCGCCAGGCCGCGAACCAGCATCAGCCCACGGCCGTGCTCGGCCATAAGATCCTCGATGACGTGCGGCTGTGCCGATCCGCCCTGGTCAGCCACGGCCACCTGGACCATCGAGCCCCACCGGGTGATCTCCACGGCGAACCAGCCACCCCGTCCGCTCGCCGTATGACGCAGCGCGTTGCCGGCGAGTTCGGAGGCCACCAGGACGACATCGTCCCGGGTTGGACTATCAGGGAGCAGCGACGCCAGCCAGCGCCTCATCGCGCCGATCTGGTCCTCCGCGCCCGGAAACACCCGCCGCCATCGCAGCGCGGATCGTTCAGTACGTCTCTGTGCAGCGCCGCGGTCACCCCCGGGTTCCGGCACTCCGCTGGTGATCGACATATGTTTCCCTCCCCGCGCCGTCAGGCCGCCCGGCCTGCGCCCACCTGACCGGCGGGTTTCGCCATCTATCGGTGACTGTCCGGTCATTGCCTGTAGCCTGTGCCTCGTTAATGAGCACCGTAACGTGGATAGGAATATTCTTCTAGAGGTTCTGAAGAACCTTCTAAATTTACGGACCCAGGCGGACCGATCCGGGCATGCGATGGTGTCCGGGGCGAGACAGGAAGGGAACGACCATGAGCGACGTGGTGCGCAGTCCTACGGCGGTCCGGCGGGAGCTGGGGCAGCGGCTGCGTGGCCTGCGCCTGGCGAAGGAGATGACCGTCGCCGAGGCGTCCGGCCAGGTCGGTTTCTCCCAGTCCAAGCTCACCAAGATCGAGCTGGCCCAGCTCGTCGCCACCCGCAACGACGTGCTCCAGCTTCTCGACCTCTACGAGGAGACCGACCCCGGACAGCGAGAGTTGCTGCTGTCCATGGTGCGGACCGGCGCCAGCAAGGAGTGGTGGGAGGGCCGCCGCGCCCTGCCACCCAAGTTCGGCAGCTACCTTGGCCTGGAGTCAGTCGCCGCCACCCTGCAGGCTTACAGCACCACACTGGTGCATGGATTGTTGCAAACTTCCGACTACGCTCGCGCACTGCTGCGGGCCGAACGTCCAGAACTGCTTGATCACGAGATCGATGCGCTCGTGGACCTGCGAATGAAGCGGCAGGAGATCCTGACCCGCACCGATCCGCCAGCGCCCACATTGTGGTGGATCATGGACGAAGCCGTGCTGCGGCGGCAGGTCGGCGGGCGGGAGACCATGCATGCGCAACTCCTCCAGCTCGTCGAACGCAGCAAGCTGCCCAACGTCACCGTGCTGGTCATGCCCGACGAGCTGGGCGCGCACGCTGGTCTCGCTGGGCCGTTCACCATGCTCCAGTTCGAGACCGGCACCCGTCCGGTTGTCTACGTCGATTGCCAGGCGGGTAATCTTTACCTGGAGAAAGACGACGATCTTCGCCGCTGCCAGCAGACCATGAACCACATCCTCGCCGCCGCGCCCGGACCCGAGCGGTCGCTGGCACTCATCCGGCAGGTGGCCAGGGAGATGAAACCATGACGCATTCCGACCGGCTCCCGCCGCGACCGGGCTCCCAGGAGCTTGCCCACGCGGCCTGGTTCAAGGCCACGGCGAGCAACGGCTCAGAGAGCTGCGTCGAGGTGGCCCACCTGGGGCACTGGACCGTCGTCCGCGACTCCAAGGACCCCGGCGGCCCGGTGCACTGCTACACCCCCCGCGAATGGTCCTGCTTCCTCGACGGCGCCCGCTCCGGCGAGTTCGACCGCCCCGGGTGACTCAGGGATCACCAAAGGGATTCTCCACGCGGAGGTCGCCGAACCGCCGACCGTGCTGGAGATCTTCCGAGGCGAGAACGGTGGCGCTGGCCCGCAACGCCGCTTCGACGATCAGCGCATCCCAGAAGGCGAGCGTGTGCTCCTCCTCCAGAGTGCTTGCCGCCACGATCAGGTCCGGGCTGGAGACAACCTGGCACCAGTCGGCGTATGCCGCGACGATGCTCCGGGCTTGATTCCTGGCCAGTGGCGGGCGAAGTTTTCTCGTGCTGACCGCGTAGAACTCCTGCAGAACCTGGCTGCTCACCACTCCGGCATCATCGCGCCACAGCCGCGTCAGCAGATTTCGCGCCTGCCGGGCCCGAGGCTCATCGTCCCCAACGCCGTGCGCGTACACCAGGATGTTGGTGTCAACGAAGACGCGGCCGGCTGGCACAGCCGTCACCGTCGCTCATGGAGTTCCTCGCGGCTCCAGCTAGGTGCCTGACGCGCCGAGGAAGCGGCCTCGACCATAGACTCCATGGCCACCTGCCGGGCCCGCTCACGCCGGGCCCGCGCGGCCAGCTTGTCCCGCAGTTCCTGCGCCACCATCGCGCTCACGGACATCCCCCGCTCAGCGGCCAGTACCTTCGCCTCACGGACAAGATCCTCATCAAGCTGAATCGTCAGATTCCGGGTACTCACTCCCACAGAGTATCACGTGCTCCACAGTCTGCCTGTGGTACATGAGCCGGAGCCGACCGCCCACCGCTGAAGGGCACAAGAAGAGTTGCGGTTTCTGTAACATGTCGTGGCTGTCCGGGATTACGGTGTAGTCAGAATCAGGGGTGCATTGGCCGGGGAGGCAAGTTGGCGGATCGTGTTATTGAAAATCCCATCATTAACTCTCCTTATCACCCACCCACCAGATACTTCGCGTTCGATAACGATGGCATCACCGATCGGATCGTAGCGGGGCGCCGGCCGAGTTCGTACTTCGTGCCTGTGCCCCGCCCCCGCAAGCGTGGCACCCAGCAACAACTCGAATTCGCCGAACTGACCGCCGATCAGATCGAGCCGAACAGCTTCGTGAACGATGTTCGAGCCCGGGTCACCCGCTGGCGCGAGACCGGTCACAGCGACGTAACACCAATCACCCGGCGCCTGCTGGAGCACTGGACGGATCCGGGTCGTGACAACCCTGTCTTGTTCTGCCAGCTTGAGGCGGCCGAGACTGCGATCTACCTGGCCGAGGCCGCGCAGAAGGCCGGCGACGTGTGGATCCGCAACAGGCTGGGGGAGATCAACGAGGAGTACAACGCGAGCCTCAACCGTGTCGCTCTGAAAATGGCTACCGGCTCGGGCAAAACAGTGGTGATGGCCATGCTCATCGCCTGGCAGACCCTGAACAAAGTGGCCAACCCCAACGACGCCAGGTTCGCTAAGCGGTTCCTGGTGGTGGCTCCAGGACTGACGATCCGCGACCGGCTGCGCGTGCTGCGCCCCGAGTATGACGAGAACTACTACAAGCTGCGTGATCTCGTCCCGGCGGACCTTGAACGCGACCTGTCCCAGGCTCGGATTGTCATCACCAACTTCCATGCCTTCCAGCTTCGGGAGACCCGCCAGGGCTCTGGCGTGGCAAAAACCACGAAGGAGCTGCTGGCTGGATACTCCGGAGCGCCGAGCCCGTTCCAGGAGACCGAAGCGCAGATGGTCAACCGGGTATGCCGGGACCTGGGTGGCACGTCCGAGATAGTCGTGTTCAACGACGAAGCCCACCACTGCTACCGCGGCCGGGGGGACACCCCCGGGAACGGAGCCGCAGATCTGAGAGGGGCGGAGAAGGCGGAAGCCACCGAGAACACCAAAGCCGCGCGGGTCTGGTTCAGTGGGGTGCAAGCGGTCCAGGCGAAGCTTGGTGTTAAGACGGTCTATGACCTGTCCGCAACCCCCTCGTTCCTGTCCGGGTCCGGATACCGCGAAGGCACCCTGTTTCCCTGGGTGGTCAGTGACTTCGCACTTATCGAGGCAATCGAATCCGGCATCGTGAAGATTCCCCGGGTGCCGGTGGACGATAACGCGGTCTCGGTTGACGTGAAGTACCTGAACCTGTGGCAGAGCGTCGGTGACCAACTGCCGAAGAAGAGCCGCAAGGACACGCAGGTGTCAGCGAACTTGCCGGGCCTGCTGGAGGGGGCGCTGGACAGCCTGTACGACTCGTACGAGAAAGCCTTCCGGCGCTGGGAAAACTCGGCCGTCGCGAAGGATGGCGAGCCGCCTCCGGTTTTCATCGTCGTCTGCAACAACACCACCGTGTCGAAGATGGTCTACGACCACATCGCGGGCTGGGACAAGCCTCTCGGTGACAGCGGCCAGACTGTGCTGGTGCCGGGCAGGCTCGCACTGTTCTCCAACGTCGAGGACGGAAAGTGGCTGCACCGGCCGCGCACGATCCTGGTCGACTCCCAGCAACTGGAGTCCGGCGAAGGGCTCAAACCTGAGTTCAAACGGGTGGCCGCGACCGAGATCGAAGAGTTCACCGCCGAGTACCTGCGCCGGTTCCCCGGACGGTCCGCCGACGACGTCACGGACGCCGAGATCCTGCGGGAAGTGATGAACACGGTCGGTAAGAAGGACAAGCTCGGCGAGCCGGTGCGCTGCGTGGTCAGCGTGTCCATGCTGACCGAGGGCTGGGATGCCAATACGGTCACCCACATCCTCGGCGTCCGCGCCTTCGGCACCCAGTTGCTATGCGAGCAGGTGGTCGGGCGTGGCCTGCGCCGCCGCTCCTACGCCGCCGATGAAAACGGATTCTTCATCCCCGAATACGCCGACGTTTACGGGGTGCCGTTCCAGTTCATCCCCACCGTCGCCAAGACCCGCGATCTGGTCATGAAGCAGAACCGGCGGGTACACGCCGAGCCGGACCGTGCAGCGGCGCAGATAACCTTCCCCCGCCTGGTCGGCTACCGGATCGAGCTCCCCGACGAAGAGCTGTTCCCGGTTTTCTCCGAAGACTGCCGTCTGGTGCTGAGCACCTCCGACATGCCGACGCAGACCCTGGTCAGCGGCCTCATTGGATCAAGCGAATCACACACGCTGGAGGAGCTGAAAGCCGCGCGGGACCAGGAGATAGCGTTCCACCTGACCCGGCGGATCATGGAAAGGTACCTGGCCGGGCAGGACCCCAAGCCGTGGTATTTCCCGCAGCTCTTGCAGATCACCAAGCAGTGGCTCGCCGGTTACGTCACCTGTGACAGTCAGACGTTTCCTGGCTTGTTGCTGATCAGCGAGAAGGCCGAGCAGGCCGCCAGCCTGATCCTGCGCGAGGTGGTCAGATCCCAGCCAGGGAACCGGCACCCACGGGTGCTGCCGATGCTGGCCCCCGATCCAGCCGGCTCGACCGCCACCGTGGATTTCTACACCACCAAGGACGTCTACCGAACCTCCGAAGAGCACTGCCAGGTCAACTTCGTCGTGCTGGACGGGCCGCACGGCAACACCTGGGAGCAGAGGGTCGCCGGACTGCTTGAGAGCATCCCCTCGGTTGCCGCCTACGTGAAGAACGACCACCTAGGCTTCACCATCCCCTACGCATATCAGGGCCGCGGCCGCCAGTACCTGCCGGACTTCCTGGTACGGCTGAAACCGCTGGAAGAAGACACGCAGACGAGAACGCTGATCGTCGAGGTGTCGGCAGCCACAAACCGCCGGGGCCGACCAGGGAGAAGGCAGAGACGACCCGCGACCTCTGGCTGCCGGCCGTCAACAACCACGGCGGATTCGGCCGATGGAGTTATTGCGAGCTGAAAGACCCGGCTACGTTCCGGCCCGATCTGGAGAGGGCCATGTCCACCCTCTACGCCGGGATCGGTGCAAGCACCGTAGTGGCACCATGACTGTGGCTCACCAGCGAGACCAGGAGACCTGACGTGGCTCCACGGAGAAGGACACCCGACGGACCGGTGCCGGTGAACGCGATACGGCACGACGACAAGCGGATGAATATCCCTACGGCCGACTCCGAAGAACTTCTCGACGAGGATGCAGCCCAGCCAGGCCGTTGGTATTCGCAGCGTGACCCGTCGTTGGACCCACAACTGGTCTGGAAAGGCAAAGACGAACAGGACGCCGAGGACTTGGTGGTCGATGCCCCGCCCATCTACATCCAGGAGAAGATCGTTCCGCAGGTGATCATCGAAAACCTACGCCGTGCCCGTAGTGATGACCAACTTGACCTGTTTGCGGACTTCGATGGCCTGTCTGGCTGGGAGGCGGTCGAGTACTACAAGCACGAAGCCAACTGGTCCAACAGGCTGATCCTGGGCGATTCGCTCCAGGTGATGGCCTCACTCGTGGAAAAAGAGAAGCTCCGCGGCAAGGTCCAGATGATCTATATTGATCCCCCCTACGGCATCAAGTTTGGCTCCAACTTCCAGCCGACAACCGGCAAACGAGACGTCAGAGACGGCAAACCGGAGGACATTACTCGCGAGGTCGAACAGATCAAGGCCTTCCGAGATGTCTGGAAAGATGGTATCAATTCTTATCTCGCCTATCTGCGAGACCGCCTCTCCGTAGCTCGCGACCTTCTTACAGATTCTGGAAGCATCTTCGTTCAGATTGGCGATGAGAATGTTCATCTGGTACGCTGTCTCCTAGACGAGATATTCAGACCTGGAAATTTCGTTTCTCAGATCACTTTCAGCAAGACCGCCGGCCAAACGGCTCAATTCATTCCCGGCACGCTAGATTATATTCTCTGGTATGCAAATAACCTGGAGACAGCCAAGTACCGTCGCCTCTTCATCTCACGTCAACTTGGTAGTCGAGGATCTGATAAATATGATCAGATAGAACTGCCAGATGGTAGACGACTCCCGGCGACCGAAGCCGCAGTTTGTGGGCTAAAAGGAAGGTACTTCCGACTCGACAATCTTACGAGCGAGAGCGCTGGGAGAACTAAAGGCGAAGGTGCCGCTTCGTGGTTCAAGGTGCGGCTTGATGGGCACGACTTCAAGCCAACAATGCAAACTCGCTGGAAGACCAATCAAGAAGGCATGGATCGTCTGATCTACGCGAATCGCGTCCAGACCACCAAGAATACCCTTGCCTACGTTCGATATCATGAAGATTTCCCTGCGTTTCCGTTGTCCAATGCGTGGATGGATATTGGTGGCATACAGAGCCGAGCTGACCCAAAAGTCTATGTTGTCCAAACTGCAACGACTGCTATTCAGCGTTGTATTTTGATGACTACCGACCCCGGCGATCTTGTTCTAGATCCGACATGCGGATCGGGTACGACGGCACTTGTGGCGGAACAGTGGGGGCGGCGGTGGATCACTGTTGATACGTCGCGGGTGGCCCTAGCGCTGGCACGGCAGCGGATCATGGGGGCGAAGTATCCCTACTACCTGCTTGCCGATTCTCGCGACGGTCAACTCAAGGAAGCCGAGCTTACGAAGCGAGCGCCTGACGATGCGCCGACGTCCGAGGATGTGCGTAAGGGATTTGTGTACGAGCGGGTACCACACGTGACGCTGAAGTCGATCGCGACCAACCCGGACATCAGGCAAGGAATGACACGCGAGCAGATCGACGCGGCGATCGCCAGGCACGCGGAAACCGAGGTTCTGTACGACCGGCCCTACGAAGACAAACGAAAGGTCCGGGTAGCTGGCCGGTTCACGGTGGAGAGCCTGTCCCCGCACGCGACGATCTCCGCCAGCCAACCTACTTCTGAGCGGGGCGCTGACGCTGACGATGCGTCCACGTTCGAGCGGACGATCCTCGACAACCTGCTGAAGGCTGGGGTGCAGAATGGCCGGAAGAAGGAACGGCTGGAGTTCGAGACGCTGAGTCCGTATCCGGCCGAGCACATCCAGGCCGAGGGTATCCGCAAGAACGGCGCTCAAGGTACCCCCGAACGCATCGCGGTCAGCATCGGGCCGCAGTTCGGGACCGTGGATCCGGAGTGGATCCGGCAGGCCGCCCGTGAGGCGACCCGAGGTATGGGGTTCGATCTGTTGCTGGTGTGCGCGTTCGCGTTCGACCCACAGGCGGTCCGGACTACCGAGGAGTTCGCGCCGAGCGACCCCGGCGACTTCGCGACCGTCCAGGCCGAGCGCCGCATCGGCAAGGTGCCGATCCTTCTGGTTCGGATGAATTCCGACCTGGCCATGGGGGACGTGCTGCTGAAGAAGACCGGCAGCGCGAACCTGTTCATGGTGTTCGGCGAGCCGGACGTGGCGATCGAGCACACGCCGGAGGGGATCGTGGTGGAGATCCGGGGCGTGGACGTCTACAACCCGACCACCGGCGAGATCCGCTCCAGCGGGACCGGCCAGATCGCACTGTGGATGATCGACACCGACTACGACGGAGAGTCGTTCTTCGTCCGGCACTGCTACTTCACCGGCATTAACGATCCCTACAAGCGACTCAAGCAGGCGCTGAAGACCGACATTGACCAGGCCGCATGGGAGTCGCTGTACTCGACCCGATCCCGGCCGTTCGAATCCCCGCAGAGCGGCAAGATCGCGGTGAAGGTGATCAACAACTACGGCGACGAGGTGTTGCAGGTCTACGAAGTTTAGGGGCGGGCAATGGAATATACGGCAGCACAACAGGCCGCAATCGAGACGATCGACGATCCTCTGTTAATCGTGGCGTGCGCGGGATCAGGTAAGACGCAGGTGATCTCGCAGCGCATCGTCGAGATCCTCCGCCAACGCGATGTTCAGCCACGCAATATCGTAGCGTTCACCTTCACTGAAAAAGCAGCCGCAGAACTCAAGGAGCGGGTAACCAGCCTGGTCACAGCGGCGTTCGGGAACATGCTCGGGCTTGCTGAGCTTTTCATCGGCACCATGCACGGCTACGCGCTCGACGCGCTGCAGACCCACGTCGCCGAGACGTTCAAATACAGCGTGCTCAACGAGATTCAGACCCAGCTCTACATCGACAGACACAGTAAGCAGAGTGGTCTGACGACCACGGACGCCGTGGTCAGAGGGCAGCCTAAAAAGTTAAAGCGTTACGCCAACTCCAGGCTCTACATGCAGGTGATGGCGATCCTGCGCGAGGACGACGTAAACGAGAGCCTGCTGCCCCCCAGCTTGCTCGATGCCCGCAACGCATACCGTCACCTGCTGCACAAGCAGCACTACTTCGACTACACCGAACTGCTTCGCACGGTCGTAGACCTGCTCGGCGAGGATACCGGCGACCCGATGGCGGGAGCGCTGGTCCGGCATGTCCGCGATCACATTCGGTATGTGGTGGTCGACGAGTACCAGGACACCAACCCTGTGCAGGAACACCTCATTGAGAGGCTTTGCCGGTTCGGTGCCAACTTGTGCGTGGTCGGGGACGATGATCAGACGATCTACCAGTGGCGCGGCAGCGCGGTGTCCAACATCCTCACCTTTGTCAACCGCAAGAAAGGCGTACAGCGGGTAACCCTCGACGAGAACTTCCGTTCCAGCCGGGGGATCGTGGCTCTCGGACAGGCGATCGCCGAGCAGAACGCCGGGAAACGGCTGGATAAGAACATGGTCGCCGCCGGTCACCAGCGCTTCGACCGGGGTGATCTGCTGGCTCTCAGTTTCGACGACGCACAGCACGAGGCGAGCTGGATCTGCGACCGGATCGAACGGCTGCGCGGCACCGAGTTCACCGACGAACCGGACGGACCACCGCGCGGCCTGTCCTGGTCGGATTTCGCTGTGCTGTTCCGCAGTGTGAGCGGAGACGCCGGACCGCTCGTGGCAGAGATGAAGCGCCGCACCATTCCCTATGTGATCAAGGGCCTGACGCGGCTGTTCGACGCGCCTGAGGTCCAGGCATGCGTCAAGTGCTTCCAGTATGTCCTGCACGAGGTCACTGCCGATGACCTGACCAGCGCGTGGTTGTCGGCCAATCTCGGACTGACCCGTGATGACCTCGCGCGCGGTATCGCTGCCCTGGACGAAGCCCGAGACTGGACAACCGGCGACCGCTGGGGTGCCTACAACATCCAGCGCACCTACCTGAGGTTCCTCGAAGAACTCAAGATCCGGGAGGAGTCCATCCCGTCCGCCGATGGAGGCACCCGAGGCGAACTGGCCTTCTACAACCTCGGCAAGTTCAGTCAGGTCATCTCCGACTTCGAGCAGATCAACTTCCGCTCCGACCCGCAGTACAAATATGAGACGTTCGCCAAATGGCTGATCTACCAGGCGCCCGGCTACTACGCGGAGAGCGACGCCGACGTCGGGTACGCCACTCCGGACGCGGTGACGATCGCCACCGTGCATCAGGCGAAGGGCATGCAGTGGCCTGCCGTGTTCGTTCCGGCGCTGCGCAAGAACAGATTCCCCTCGAAACGGTCCGGCGGGCTGAACATCTTTCATGTGATACCACAGCAGGCGGTCCCTAGTGCGGACCGGTACCTGGGGAACGAGGCTGACGAGATCCGGCTGTTCTATGTTGCGGTGACCCGGGCCCAGAAGTACCTCGCGCTCAGTTACTCCCCCGGTGATTCACAGATGTACCGCGCCTGCTCGCCCTTCTTCGACTTCGCCACCCGGAACCCGTACCTGCTGACTGCGGAGATACCACCATCTACCAGCCACCGCGAGCCAAAAGCCCGTCACGAGACGCCGGATGTCACCCTCAGTTTCAGCGATTTGAAGTACTTCTTCGAGTGCCCATACCAGTTCAAACTCAGATTCCTCTACGGCTTCAACCCACCGATCCACGAGGCACTCGGCTACGGCAAATCTGTCCACGACGTGATGGCCGAGATCCACAAACGCGCGATAGACGGCGACATCGTGACCGATCGGCAGGCCGAAGAACTCGTCGACCGCCACCTGAACACGCCGTTCGCCTATGACGACCTACAAGAAAAGCTGCGCCGGGCTGCGGTGAAGGCGGTGGTCCGCTACCTCGACGAGAACCGGGCCCGGCTGCCCCAGACCCTCTATTCCGAGCAGCAGGTCCAGGTGCACGTCGCCCCCGGCATAACCGTTGACGGGCGCATTGACCTGATCCGGCGGCTCGACACAGGCGAAACGTCGATCGTCGACTTCAAGTCGAACGCCCGGACGCAAGCCGACGAAATCACACGCGATCAGTTGCACGTGTATGCCGTCGCGTATGAGGAACTGACCGGTGCCCGTGCCGACCTCGTCGAGGTCCTGAACCTCGACGAGAAGGCCGCCAGCAAGCGAGAGGTTGTCGATGACACCCTGCTCTCAGACATCCGGACCAAGATCCAGCGCGCCGGGAACGACCTCCGCTCCAATCACCTGCCGCGCCTGCGCTCCTGGTGCGGAACATGCGACCGCTGCGACCTGGCCGGGCTGTGCCGGAGCCGAGACGAATAGAACGCGCAAGCTCATGGCGCCTGACGTAGGAATGAACGCGATGCGGAGCTTGCGTAACGTGCGATGCACGGCCCACGATACGAGAATTCGACAGTGATGCGGCAGCAGTCGCCGCCGAGCACTCCGTCAGGTTCCCTCCGACCAGTACTGATGAAGGTGGGCGACCGCCTGCTCCCTGGTCATGGCGGCAACCACGGATTCCGGCAGCCCCACCCGCGAGATCAGCAGGTACACCAGATCGGCGGGCAGCGCGGCGGGGGGTATCTGCGGTTCCCCACGGTCAGGCTTGACGCTCTCACGGACACACGCCCAGAACTCGGCCTGGGTCACCTGCAACTGGTCGCGCAAGATGTGACTCCACAGACTGGGCCCGTAACCGCTGCGGTCCACCGGATGGGAGCTCCGCGTACGCAAGATCCGGCCGTCTGGCAGGGCCAGCTCATAGGTGACGTGATGGGTTCCAGAGCGCCCACGCGCATCGCGGACCCGCTGCCAGCCCTCGGCCTGACAGAACGCCTCATGATCTTTCCGGGTCGGCGAAGGCCAGCTCATCGCGGCGATCCGGCCAGCCACTCGCGCAACTGGTCATCGTCACTGAGGCTGATCATTTGCACCAAGCCCCAGTTGTCCCGGTGGTTCGGCGCATCGAGCAGCCGGTCCTGCCAATCCTCGGCATACTCCCGCAGCGCCTGCACCATCTCGTCGAGCGCCGCGTCAAATGTCGGCCCGTCGGCGGCCACCGGCAGGCCAGGAATGAATACCGACCATCCGCCCGCCTCCGCGACAACCTGCGCCCGGGAAGGCACCACGGTAGCCAGGAAGTGCCGCAGCCGGACGGCATCCAGCACCGCAGCGCTGGCCGAATCGCGCCGCACGGTCGCCACCTTGCCGCGCTCGGCCGCATCCAGCAGGTCCTTCAGATGCGCCCGCGCCTCGCTGTAGCTGTCGTAGTGAACCGACGACATCCGTCACCCTCCCGATTTAGTCTCTCCAGCCTGAGCCACAGTGTAAGTACGTTAAGTACGCAACGTACCTATTCTGGCAGATCGTCGCCGGGCTGAGCCACCGCAGGTGATGAATGTGTCGTCGTACCGGCAAGCCTTCACGCTGGCTGGTAGTCGCGGTGGGAGTTCCAGGAGGTGCGGAACTATGCGGGAAACAGGTACTCAGACATGCGGAAAACAGGTACTCTCGCGCCGATGAGCGACCTGTACGTGCCCAGGATCGTTGATTGGCTGCACACCGGTCCGCACGTCTTCCCCTCAGCGACCGTATCGTCGCCGCGCCGGTCGCCGCGCTCTGGTCGTAACAGCCAGCGACCTGGCCGGTCAGCGTCCATCGTTGCCGGCGTGGTGGAGCTAGGTGGGGTGTTGGCTGGGCAGGGTGACGTATCTTCGCCCGGCCGGGGTCAGCCAGGCCATCACGCCCGGGCTGACCTGTTCCAGCGTCCACCGCTGGGTTTGTTTCATCCGGTGGTGCCGCCTGCACAGCGGGGCAAGATCGCATTGGCAGGTGATGCCGCCGTCGTCGTAGGCGATGGTGTGGTCGAGGTCGCAGCGGGCGGCGGGACGGCCGCAGCCGTAGTAGCTGCAGGTGGTGGTCCGGGCCCGGATGACCCGCTGCAACCCCGCGCTGGGCCGGTACTGCGGCTCAGCCGAGCTGTGGTCGCAGCATCCGGCGGCGATTGGCTCGGCGGTCACGCTGACCTGCCAGGAACCGTCACCGGCGGTACGGGCACGGCCGGCCGAGGTGCTGCCGAAGCCGAGGGCGCGGCCGGTGGGGCTGGTCAGGGTAACGTGCCAGCGGGTAGCCCGGTGCCCAGCGGCGGCACAAGCCAGCGCCCGGGCGGTGTCGGCGTCAAGAGGGCCATAACCGGTGGCTTCGCCGGGACGCTCAGCGAGCCCGAGCAGGGTTGTCAGCGGAATCGTGATATTCACCGATCCGGCGAGGGGCGGCAGTCCTGGTGGCGGCTGGCCGACCGAGGGCGGGTCTGGCCGAGCGCTGGGAATGGATGGGGGAAGCAGGTCGGCGGGTGGCTGGGTGGTGTCCTGGTCGAGCAGTTGGGCCAGGTAGGCGCGGGCGCGGAGCTGGTCGATGCGGCCGGCTGCGCCGGCGGCCTGCCAGGCGCGGGCGATCGCGTCGAGGCGTTTGTCGGCGGCAAGCACGCTGGCGGCGGGCAGGTTACGCCCGGCCAGGTTCGCCGTCCCACACGGATCAGGCCAGCATTCCACCCGGGCCTCAGCCAGCGCCGCCTCGCGCTGCCGTTGGGCCGACCCGGGATCGGCGGCCAGGACCGCCCGGTCCAGTGCGCGGCGTAGCCTCCCGCTGGTCAGTTCGGGTGCTTGCGGTAGAACGGCAGCGACGACGGCAGCCGCGTGCGCGTCAGTAAGATCCTCGGTGGCCTGGGCGAACAGCCGGGCCTTGAGCAGATCAATCCATCCGGCGGCGAGTGCGTCCCGCACCGGGGCCAGCCGCCCGGCCAGGTCGATGGCCAGGTCCACGACGCGTCCGCCACTCACCGGGGTCAGCGTCAGCGCGGCGGCCACCTCTTCACCGACGAACTCGCTGATCCGCCCTGGGAACGGCTCACCCGGCGCGGCGGGCGGGGTGCCGTCGGCCGGCCGGCGGCGAGCCAGTGCGGCGACCGCTTCCAGCTCGCCGGCCGCGGCCCAGGAGGCCAGCCGCCGCCAGGCGCGGATCACTCCGATGAGTTCATCGTCGCTGATCTCACCGAGCCGGGCCTGCGCATCGGCGGTAAACCCGGCCAGCGCCGGTCCAGCGGGCGCCGTGTCCAGCACACCACCGTCGGCGAATCCCATTCCGTCACCTGAGCCATCCCGCGGCCAGCAGCCCGCTGGAATCACGTCCACTGGCCCAGCGGCTGGAGCGGTGCGAGCAGGGACGGGCCAAGCGGGTTCGCGGTAGCGGGCGGGGGTGGTAGCCGGCAGGGCGTCCAGTTCCTCATAGGTCAGGCCGGCCAGCTCTGGCGGGCGGCCGGAGTCAGGGTCGGGCCAGTCCCAGCCGAACTCCGGCGGAATCTGCTCCTCATCGAGAGCAAGATCATCAACGGCAGGTGCGTACGCCGTCACATCCACGGTCTCCTCCGGCGGGGAGGGCTGCGAGACGGCAGACACCTACTAACCTTCCATTGATATGCCCAGATCAACTACTCTATATCAAATATTATATCGGAGCGGTTCGGCATTCGGAGGCGGGATGGCGAACGACACGCCGGATGACGAAACTGCCAGATCCTCGGCTCGCTGGCGGTTTTGGAGGAGCCCATGAGGCCACCGACGGCCCTCCGCCACTCCGTCGCAATCGGGCGCCGGACCGCGGGACGCTCCCATAAGATCCCAAGAGTGACCGTGGCTGACCCGCGACCGGCGGAGGATCTGACCTCGGTACTGGCGTCCTATCTGCCGCTGCTGGCAGCCCTCCGGCGAGGTGCCCCCGTCGATGCCGGCCGGACGAGCCTGGTCGAAGCCGCCGCCGAGGTCTGGAGCCGTCCCGGCTTCGACGTCTTCCTGTCCCGGCCGGCCCTCACGTTCGAGCCGTTCGACTACCAGTGGCAGACCGCCCAGACAGTGTTGCGCCGCATGCGCGGCCGGGCGATCCTGGCCGACGAGGTCGGCCTGGGCAAGACGATCGAGGCCGGCCTGGTGCTGTCCGAACTTCGGATGCGTGGCCTGGGCGACCGCGCCCTGGTGGTGGTCCCCGCCGGGCTCGCGCAGCAGTGGCGGGAGGAACTGGAGCGGAAGTTCGCCCTTCCCACCACGATCGCCAGCAAAGGCGAATGGGACACCGGCAACGACCATCCGGTGGTGATCGTCTCCCTGGCCGCCGCCCGGCGGGATCCGCTCAAGTCGGCGCTGACCGCCAGGCCATGGGACGTCGTGATCATGGACGAGGCCCACCGGCTGCGCAATCCGCGCAGCGCCTCCGGGCGGCTGGCCAGGGCGCTGAGCGCGCGGTACCTGCTGCTGCTCACCGCCACTCCGGTCGAGAACCGGCTGCAGGAC
>Ga0209166_10001247_pt1 | contig 21887 bp, 20 predicted proteins | sample Coa_R1_3_FD_187151 | JGI IMG/M metagenome (GOLD analysis project Ga0209166, IMG submission 187151) | Surface soil microbial communities from Centralia Pennsylvania, which are recovering from an underground coalmine fire - Coalmine... | ecosystem: Environmental > Terrestrial > Soil >... | reverse complement strand
CGAGGCCGTGATCTGATAGGTGAGCGTGATGAGCCCGATCTGGCCGAACGTCAGGTCGAAGCTGCTCTTCAGCATCGGATAGATCGCAAGCAGCAGCGACTGGATCATGTCGTTCAGCATATGCGCGAAACTGATCGAGCCTAGGATGCCGAACACCGGCCCCTTGCTCGCCTTGGCCTCGGTCAATGCGCTCTGGTCCAGGGCCGTGCTCATGATTCCGCCGACGGTCGTTGATTTTGTGCCTGAGCATAGCGCCGGTGGTTTTGCGATGTCCTGCCAATTTCTGTCGCGAAACGGCCTCAACGAACGCGTGCAAGTCGCCGAGGTACTTGACCCAGGGGCCGGCTTGCAGCCCCCTAAACCGATGGACTCGTTTTTCTTCCCTGTCCTCCTGTTCATTCTGTTCGGCGCCGGCGGCTGGCTGCTCGGCGTCATCGGCTTTTTCCGGGCCGGACGCGCGCTTGCCGAACTGCGCGAAGTGCGGCGGGCCCTCGATCAACTGTCCCCTCGATCCTCGCTGACCGAGGAGACCGTCGCCCCGTCGACGCCGGCCGAGCCGGCCCCCGTATCGGCGCCGATCGAGTCTGAGCCGACGGCCGCGCCGTCCGAGCCCGTCGAGGGTCCGTCTCCGCCGTTCCAGGCCGAAGCACCGCCCGTTCTGCCTCCGGATGCCGCGCCGGCCCGCGATCTCGAGGCGCTGATCACGACGCGATGGGGTGTCTGGCTCGGCGCTGCCGCCCTGCTGTTCGCGGGCATCTTTCTGATCCGCTATGCGGTCGAGCAGGAGCTTCTCGGCCCGGCCGCCCGCTGCGGCCTCGCGGCCCTGCTCGGTCTCGCGCTGATCGGCGCGGCCGAATGGCTGCAACGCCACGAAGCCCGGCCGGTTGCCGGGCCGTTCGGCGCCGACCAGGCACCCGGCGCGCTGGCCGCCGGCGGCACGGCGATCCTGTTTGGCGCCGCCTACGGGGCGGGACCGTTCTACGGCCTGCTGCCGCCGCTGCCGGCCTTCGGCGCCATGGCGGCGGCGTCGTTGGTCGGATTGGGCGCCGCGTTGCGCTATGGCCAGCTCACCGCGGCCGTCGGGCTGGTCGGCGCCTTCGCGACGCCGGCGCTCGTCACGACCGAGGCGCCGTCGCTGCCGGGCCTGTTCGCCTATCTCTTCGTCGTATCCGCGGTCGCCCTGCTCGTGGTCCGCCATACCGCTTGGGTCTGGCTCGGCTGGGCCACGGCGCTCGCCGACGCGATCTGGATCTGCATCGTCGCCGGCATGGGCGTGCCCGATCCGTGGGCCGCCGCGGTCTTCATGCCGGCCGCCGCGGCGCTGAACCTGGTCCTGCTGCCGGCTGCGGCGCTCGACCATCCGATCGGCCAGCGTCTCGCCTGGATTCCCTTCGCCACCCTCGCCGCCGCCGGGCTCGTGCTGGAAGCATCCGTTTCGGGCGATATGCCACGCGTGGGGCTGTTCCTGCTTTCGCCGGTCGCCGTCTGGAAGGGCACGACTGAACCACGGCTCGACCGCCTGCCCTGGCTCGCTGCGCTGGTCGGGTTGCTCACACTGCTGCTCTGGGCGCTGCCGGACTGGGGCCCGACCGGAGAGGTGCTCAGCATTGAGGGCGTGGTTCAGGCCGTGCTGCCCGGCGCCTGGGCACCGCAGGTCATCCGGCCGTTGATCGGCGCGGCGGTCCTGTTCGCCGGCTTCCACACCGCCGCCGGCCTCTGGCAGGAACGCCGCGTGCCGGAACCACTGCCTTGGGCGAGTCTGGTTGCGGCCGTTCCGGTCCTGACCTTGACGGTCGCCTATGCCCAGATCGCGCGCTTCCAGCCGGATGCGGCGTGGGCCCTGGCCGCTCTCGCGCTGGCCGCGGCGCTGACCGGCACCACGGTAGCCGCGGCGCGCCAGCAGGCGCCGCAGCGCGCCGGCATCCATGCCGCCGGCGCGACGGCGGCTCTGGCCCTCGGCTGCGCCATGCTGCTGCATGATTACTGGCTCACGCTCGCCATTGCGCTGTTCCTGCCGCCGCTGGCCTGGATCGAGGCCAAGGCCGACCTGCCGGCCTTGCGCCGGGTGGCTCTCGCCGTGGCGGCCCTGGTCCTGGTTCGTCTGCTGCTCAATTGGTATGTGCCGCTCTACGTCTTCGGGACGGTAGGGCTCGCCAACGGGCTGGTGCCTGCCTATGCGGTGCCCGCGGCCGCTTTCGCGTTCGCCGCCCGGCTGTTCCGGCGGCGCGCCGACGATCTGCTGGTAGCGGTCCTGGAGGCCGGTGCGATCGCTCTCCTGGCCTGTTTCGTCACGCTGGAAATCCGCCACTGGTTCGGCCGGGGCCAACTGGCGGGGGCCTTCGGCTTCGAGGAAGCCGCGCTGCAGCTGACGATGATCGCGATCCAGGCGATCGCCTATCACGATCTCGGCCGGCGCACCGGCCGTCCGGTGCTGGCCTGGGCCGGGTCCATCCTGGGCGGCCTCGCCCTCGTCTTCGCGGTCTTCATCCTGATCCTGAATCCCGCCGTGACCGGCGCGCCGGCCGGCGCCTTCTCGCTGCTCGTCGCCTATCTCGTCCCGGCGGCGCTCGCCCTGGTCGGCCGCCGCTACCTTGCCGACGCCGAGTTCCGCCGCGCGCTGGCCGCCTACGCGCTGGTTGCCGGCTTCGCTTGGATCAGCCTGCAGATCCGACAGGTCTTCCATCCGGGTTCGATGAGCCTCTTCCGCGCGCCGATCGAGGATGCCGAGCTGTGGGCCTGGTCCGGTGCCTGGCTGCTCTACGGCATCGGCCTGATGTTCCAGGGCATCCGGACCGACGAACGCGCGCTGCGGCTCGCGGCCCTGGGCGTCGTCGGCCTGGTCTGCGCCAAGGTCTTCCTGATCGACATGTCGGGCCTGACCGGGCTATGGCGCGTCCTCTCGTTCCTGGGATTGGGTCTCGCCCTGATCGGCCTGGGCGCGGTCCAGCGCCGTTTCGTGCTGCCGGCCAAGCAGGGCTAAGGGACAAGGCTAACGGTAGCGGCCCCCGTTCGCCCGCGCTATGTTCCGGCCCATGATGACTGACGATATTCCCGGCGCCGCCGACAAGTCCCCCGGCTCGACCCATTTCGGCTTCCGCACGGTCGCGGAGGACGAGAAGGTCGGCCTGGTCCGGGGCGTGTTCGATTCCGTGGCCGGCCGCTACGATCTCATGAACGATCTCATGAGTGCCGGCGTCCATCGCCTGTGGAAGGCGGCGCTGATCGATTGGCTCAGGCCGCGGCCGGGCCAGCATCTGCTCGATGTCGCCGGCGGCACCGGCGATATCGCGTTCCGCTTCCTGGAGCGTGCGCGGCCGCATGGCGCCAGCCCCGAGCAGCCGCCGGTGCCGGCGCGGGTCACGGTCTGCGACATCAACTGGAACATGCTGGGCGTGGGCCGGGACCGGGCGATCGACCGGGGCATCCTGGGCGGCATCGACTGGGTGTGCGGCAATGCCGAGTCCCTGCCGGTGCCGTCGGGCTCGGTCGATGCCTATACCATCGCGTTCGGCCTCCGGAACGTGACCCATATCGACCTGGCGCTGGCCGAGGCGCGGCGGGTGCTGAAGCCGGGCGGGCGCTTCATCTGCCTGGAATTCAGCAAGGTCGTGCTGCCGGTGCTCGACCGGCTCTACGACACCTATTCGTTCGAGGTGCTGCCGCGGCTAGGGCGCTGGGTCGCGAAGGACGAGGAATCCTATCGCTATCTGGCCGAGAGCATCCGCCGCTTCCCGCCGCAGGAGGAACTGGCGGATCGTATGCGCGCCGTAGGCTTCGACCAGGTGAAATACCGCAACCTCACGGGCGGCATCGCGGCGATACATTCGGGCTGGCGGCTCTGACCGGCGTGTTTCGCGCGGCAAGGCATCTGGGTGCGCTCGTCCGGATCGGCTGGCACTTGGCCAGCCACGACGCGCTGTTCCCCTTGCGCAACATCGTCGGGCTCACGCCGTTCCTTCGGGTCGCCCGCTGGGTCCGGCCGCCGGCGCAATCGGTGCGCGGCCTGCGCGAGGGCCAGCGGCTGGCGCTGGCGCTGCGTCAATTAGGACCGAGCTTCATCAAGCTGGGCCAGGCGCTCTCGACCCGGTCCGACCTGATCGGCGAGGAGGTCGCGGCCGATCTCTCGACCTTGCAGGACGACGTGCCGCCGTTTCCGGGGGTCGAAGCGGTCGCGGTCATCGAGGCCGAGATGGGCATGCCGCTCGGCCAGCGGTTTCTGGCATTCGACCAGGTCGCAGTCGCCGCCGCGTCGGTCGCCCAGGTGCATTTCGCCACCACGACCGAAGGGGTCGAGGTCGCGGTCAAGGTGCTGCGCCCGGGCGTCGAGCAGGCCTTTGCACGCGATCTCGACCTGCTGCTCTGGCTGGCCGAGCAGCTCGAGCGCTTCCAGACCATGCGCCGGCTGAAGCCGGTCGAGGTCGTCGGCCGGCTCGCCGAATCCGTCGCCTTCGAGATGGACCTCCGGCTCGAGGCGGCGGCGGCGGCCGAGTTGGCCCAGAATTTCGCCGACAATCCGGATTTCCGGGTGCCGTCAGTCGATTGGCTGCGCACCGGCCGGCGCGTGCTGGTGACCGAGCGGATCCACGGCATTCCGGTCGGCGACCGCGCGGCGCTGCTGGCGGCCGGCCACGACCCGAAGGAGATCGTCCACAAGGCGGCGGCAGCCTTCTTCACCATGGTGTTCCGCGACGGCTTCTTCCATGCCGACCTGCATCCGGGCAACCTGTTCGTGGCTGCCGATGGCGCCATCGTCGCGGTCGACTTCGGCATCATGGGCCGGCTCGACCGCACGCACCGCTTCTATCTGGCCGACATGCTGCTGGGCTTCCTCACCGGCAATTACCGGCAGGTGGCGCAGGTCCATTTCGACGCGGGCTTCGTGCCGGCGAGCGAATCGATCGACGCCTTCACCCAGGCCTGCCGGTCGATCGGCGAGCCGCTCATGGGCCAGCCGCTCGAGAAGATCTCGGTCGCGCGGCTGCTCTCGCAGCTGTTCCAGATCACCCGCACCTTCAAGATGGAAACTCAGCCGCAGCTCCTGATGCTGCAGAAGACCATGGTGCTGGCCGAGGGGCTGGGCCGCATCCTCGATCCGTCGGTCAACATGTGGGCGCTGGCCCGGCCGCTGATCGAGGAATGGATGGTGGTCAACCGCTCCGGTCCGGCGCGCGCCATGCTGACCGCGGCGGATGCGCTGGCCGGGCTCGAACGGCTGCCGGCGCTGATGGGGGACTTCGAGCTGCTGCTGCGCCAATTGTCGCACGGCGGCCTGTCGCTCGACGCCGCGACGGTGCGCGCGATCCGCGGCGATGGCGGTGGGCGCAATCCGATGATCTGGCCGCTGTGGATCGCGGCCCTGGCGCTCGCCGCCATGGCCATCGCCCAGTGGGTCGCGGCCGGGCATTAGGTGGTGTATGGTCGGGACATGGAATTGAGCCTTGCGGGCCGGCGGGTCCTGCTGATCATCTCGGGCGGGATCGCCGCCTACAAATCCCTGGACCTGATCCGGCGCCTCCGCGAACGCGGTTGTGCCGTGCGCTGCGTCATGACCAAGGGCGCCCAGCAGTTCGTGACGCCGCTGGCGGCGGCGGCCCTGAGCGAGGACAAGGTCTATACCGACCTGTTCTCGCTGACCGACGAGAGCGAGATGGGCCATATCCGCCTGTCGCGCGAGGCCGATCTGCTGGTGGTGGCGCCGGCCTCGGCCGATCTCCTGGCGCGTATGGCGGCCGGCATGGCGAACGATCTGGCCTCGACCGTCCTGCTCGCGACCGACAAGCCGGTCATGGTGGCGCCCGCCATGAACGTCATGATGTGGCAGCATGTGGCGACCCAGCAGAATTTCCGCACGCTCTTGCAGCGCGGCATCCTGAGCGCCGGTCCCAACGCCGGCGACCTCGCCTGCGGCGAGATCGGCTCCGGCCGCATGGCGGAGCCGCTGGAGATCGTGGCCGAGGTCGTCAAATTCTTCGCGGCCGAGAACCGGCCGCTTGCCGGCCGGCGCGCGCTCGTCACCAGCGGTCCGACCCACGAACCGATCGATCCGGTGCGCTATATCGCCAACCGCTCGTCCGGCAAGCAGGGCCATGCCATCGCCGGTACGCTCCAGCGGCTCGGCGCCGACGTGACGCTGGTTTCGGGTCCGACCCATGAGCCGACGCCTGCCGGCGTGACGCTGGTGCCGGTCGAGACCGCGGCCGAGATGCTGGCGGCGTGCCGGGCGGCCTTGCCGGCCGACATCGCCGTCTGCGCCGCCGCCGTCGCCGACTGGCGCGTCGCCGAGGCCGCCGATCACAAGGTCAAGAAGACCGGTGGCGCACCGCCGACACTGGCGCTCGTCGAAAATCCGGACATCCTGGCGACGCTCTCGGCCGCGGGCGCTTCGCGGCCGCGTCTGGTCGTGGGCTTCGCCGCCGAGACGCGCGACGTGGTGGCGCTCGCGACCGAGAAGCGCCGGCGCAAGGGCTGCGACTGGATCCTGGCGAACGACGTGGCGCCCGAGACGGGCACCTTCGGCGGCGACGCCAACACGATCCACCTGATCGACGAAGCCGGGGTCGACCATTGGCCGACCCTTACCAAGACCGCGGTCGCCGAGCGATTGGCCGAGCGCATCGCCGCCCATTTCAGCAAAGAGAAAGCCTGATGACCGTAAACGTGCCGGTGCTGCGCCTGCCGCATGGTGCCGACCTGTCCCTGCCGACCTACGCCACCCCGCAGAGCGCCGGCGTCGATTTGCGCGCCGCGATCGACCAGACGATGATCCTGCCGCCGCTGGGCCGCATCGCCGTGCCGACCGGCCTGGCCGTGGCACTGCCCGAGGGCTACGAAGCCCAGGTGCGGCCGCGCTCTGGCCTGGCCTTGAACGAGGGCGTCACCGTGCTGAACAGCCCTGGCACGATCGACGCGGACTATCGCGGCGAGATCAAGGTCATCCTGATCAACCTCAGCCATCGCCCCTTCGCCATCGAGCGCGGCCAGCGCATCGCCCAAATGGTCGTGGCGCCGGTGGTCCAGATCGGATGGAACGAAGTGCCTGTGCTGGAGAAGACCGAACGCGGCGAGGGCGGACACGGGTCGACCGGGTCCCTGTGACGGTTCGGTGTTTGCAGCCGGGCCGGCGGCAGCCTACATTTCCCAAAAATCGAGCGGTGTCGCAGCCTTAGCTACGGCTCGACACCGTTCCTGATCGATCGGCAGGAGAACCTGATGACCTCGACGCCTCCCTTTCGCGGCCGAATCTACGACGGCATTCTGGACACGATCGGGGCGACGCCGATCATCCGCCTGGGCAAGCTCGCCGGGCAATATGGCGTGAAGGCGCAGATCACCGCCAAGCTCGAATTCTTCAATCCGCTCGCCTCGGTCAAGGACCGGATCGGCTACGCCATGATCGAGGCGGCCGAGGCTGAAGGGCGCCTCAGGCCCTCGACGGTGATCGTCGAGCCGACCTCGGGCAACACCGGCATCGCGCTCGCCTTCGTCTGCGCCGCCAAGGGCTATCGCTTGATCCTGACCATGCCCGAGAGCATGTCGGTCGAGCGGCGCAAGATGCTGAAGCTGCTGGGTGCCGAGCTGGAGCTCACGCCCGCGGCCGCAGGCATGAAGGGGGCCATCGCGCGGGCCGAGGAACTGGTCAAGCAGCTGGGCGACGCGGTCATCCTGCAGCAGTTCCAAAACCCGGCCAACCCGGCGATCCATCGGGCGACCACGGCCGAGGAGATCTGGGCCGATACTGCGGGCCAGGTCGATGTCGTGATCTCCGGCGTCGGCACCGGCGGTACCTTGACCGGCGTCTCCCAAGTCATCAAGCCGCGCCGTCCGAGCCTGAAGATGATCGCGGTCGAGCCCGAGGACAGCCCGGTGCTGTCGGGCGGGGCGCCCGGCCCGCACAAGATCCAGGGCATCGGCGCCGGCTTCGTGCCGGACACGCTCGACACCAAGGAGATCGACGAGGTCGTGCGCATCTCGAACGACCGGGCCTTCAAGATCGCGCGCGAGGTCGCCCGGCTCGAAGGCGTGCCGGTCGGCATCTCGTCGGGTGCGGCGCTCGCGGCGGCGCTCGAGGTCGGCTCGCGGCCCGAGATGGAAGGCAAGCTGATCGTGACCATCATCCCGAGCTTCGCCGAACGCTACCTGTCGACGGCGCTGTTCGAGGGGCTCTGATAGGCCCATGCGCGATCTCGACGATGCCGAGTTCGAGCGCTACGCGCGGCATCTGATCCTCGACGAGGTCGGCGAGGAGGGGCAGGCGAAGCTGCTCGCCTCGCGCGTCCTGGTCGTGGGCGCCGGCGGGCTCGGCTCGCCCCTGCTGCTCTATCTGGCGGCGGCGGGGGTCGGCACGCTCGGCATCGTCGACGATGACGCGGTCTCGCTGTCGAACCTGCAGCGCCAGGTGATTCACCGGACCGCGGCGATCGGCCAGCGCAAGACCGACAGTGCTGCTGAGGGGCTGGCGGCGATCGAGCCGGCGGTGACGCTCGAGCTCTGGCCGGAGCGGCTGACTGAGGCCAATGTCGACGATCTGGTCGGGCGCTACGATCTGGTCGCCGATGGCAGCGACAATTTCACGACCCGCTATCTGGTGAATGATGCCTGCGTGCGCGCCGGCAAGCCGTTCGTGTCGGGCGCGCTCTTGCGGTTCGAGGGGCAGCTCTCGACCTTCAAGCCTCATGCCGGCCCCGACCACCCCTGCTATCGCTGCCTGTTTCCCGAACCGCCGCCGGCCGGATCCATCCCGCGCTGCGAGGAGGCAGGCATCCTCGGGCCGGTTGCCGGCGTCATCGGCACCTTGCAGGCGACCGAGGTGCTGAAAGAGCTGCTCGGCATCGGCGAGAGCCTGTCGGGGCGCCTCATGATGTACGACGCGCTCGGCAGCTCGTTCTACACGGTCCGGGTGCCGCGCGATCCGCATTGCCCCTGCTGCGGCCCGAAGGCATCTTAGAGCCCGATCCGATCAAACCGGATCGGTTTGATCGGTGAAGCGGTCTCTAACTATATGGCTTGGATCAGGATTCAGATATCAAGCCGGCCCGGCTTGATATCATCCTGATCTAAGCGCAATCAAAACGGTGCCCTGGGGAGGGGCTGTCGATGCGCCGTCTGCTATCCGTCCTGCTCGTCGCCGGCCTTGCTGCGGAGGCGTCCGCCGCCGAGCCGATCACGCTCGAGACCATCAAGGCGCGCGGCACGCTCCGTGTGGGTACGCCGGGCGACTATCGGCCCTTTGCCATCCATAATCCCGACGGCAGCTACGAAGGCGCCGACATCGACATGGCCAAGGGCTTCGCCGGCAAGCTCGGCGTGCGGCTTGAAATCGTGCCGACGGAGTGGGCCAAGCTGCAGGGCGATTTCGATGCGGGCAATTTCGACATCGCCATCGGCGGCATCACCGTGACGCCGGAGCGCGCGGCCAAGGGCGATTTTTCGGTGGCATTGCTCGAGGATGGCAAGCGGCCGGTCGTGCGCTGCGCCGACACGGACAAGTTCACCTCCGTCGCCGCGATCGACCAGCCCACCACCCGGGTCGTGGTCAATCCGGGGGCCGCGAACGAGGCCTTCGCCCGCGCGAACTTCCACCAGGCGCCGATCACGGTGAACCCGGACAATGTCACCGTGCCCGACCAGATCGCGGCCGGGCGGGCCGACGTGTTCGTGACCGACGGCATCGAGGTCGACCTGATCGCCAGGCGCCACCCGGGCGTGCTGTGCGCGGCGGCGGTTTCGGGCCCGTTCACCCACCTGACCAAGGCCTGGTACTTCCCGAAGGACCCCGGCCTGAAACAGGCGATCGACGGCTACCTCGGCTCGGCCAAGGCCGACGGCACCTGGGGCGCGACACTCGAAGCGGCGATGCGCCAGTAGGCGAAGCTAAAGAGGCTGGCGAGGGCCAGCCCTGCGGCAGCGGGGCCGGGTCTTGAAACCTGCGTCAGTCCCGCCGCTTGCGGCGATAGAGGACGAAGCTGCCCGCGCCCAGGACCGCCAACCCGATCAGGCTGCCACCCAGCATGGGCGCCGGCGCCGGATCGGCCTGGCAATTACCATTGCAATTACCGTCGTCGTTTTTGGCGAAGGCGGGCGCCGCCGTGACCGCCACGAGCGCGATCGCGATCGCAAGATAGGCCGCCCGCAAAGGGGTTGCAAAGCGCGCATAGGCTTTCATGATCACTCTCTTTGGCCAAAGGATACCCGATGGTCATCATGGTACCGCGCAGTGCTTTCGAAATCGTTGAGAACGGTACTTCCTTCCCGGCGATGCAGTGCCCGGTGATCAGAACCGGAAGGCCGAGCCGTCGGCATTGCACAGCACCGAGCAGGCCAGAATCATGTCGACCGTGGCGCCGTCGGCGGCGAGCGGCAGCAGGCAATTCTCGATGATCTGATGGGACCGGTCGGGACCCCACAGCACTGGGCTCCGGCTCCAGGTCGGCCGGCCGGTCTCGGCCATGAAGCGCAGCCGGTCGCTGACCGAGGGCTCGTCCCAGGTGTCGCCATGGACCTCGTCGAGCCAGCGCCCCGTAAGGTCGGCGCCCAGCACCCGCACCTCGGCGGTGCCGATCAGGCGATAGCGGAAGCGGAGCGGCGCGCGCGCCACGTCGAGCAGCCAGACATGGGGCAGGAAGGGCAGCATGTCGCCGGGCCAGACATGCTGTCGGCCGGGCAACCGGCTCGGTGGCGCGATCCGGCGCCAGTAATCGTGGCATTGCGCCACGAACCCGTGCCAGTCCGAGCGGTCCTCGGGGATCTGGTGCCCGCTCCAGGGGCCAAAGGCGTCGCCGTTCATCGTCAATGCGCCGCCATCGTCCAATTTCGCGGAGGGCTCGGGCCGAGGACGGGCGGCTCTCCCGCCCTCGGCCGATCGATCTTGTCAGTGCGCCGGAACGGCACCCAGGAAATCACGCTTGCCGATCTCGACACCGGCATGGCGCAGGATGTCGTAGGCGGTCGTGACGTGGAAGTAGAAGTTCGGCAGGCCGAAGCCAAACAGATAAGTCGTCCCGGTGAAATTCAAGGTGTGGCCACCGACCTTGAGGGTGATCGGGCGGTCCTCGGCACCCTCGAACTGGGCGGCCGGCAGTGACCGGACGAAATCCGCGACCTTGGCGAGCCGCACTTTCAACTCGTCGAAGCCGGCTTCCTCATCCGGAAACTTCGGGATCTCGACCCCGGCCAGGCGGCCGGCGATGCCCTTGGCCTGATCGGTCGCGATCTGGATCTGGCGTGCGAAGGCGAACATGTCAGGGGCCAGGCGGTAATTGAAAATGACGGCGGGATCGATCTTGCGGGCCTCGCAATGGGCCACCGCCTTGTCGATGAGCGCCGACAGGCTGTCGAGCGCCTGGAGCAGGCCGGGCACGGACGCCTGATGGATGGTGAGCGACATGGGTGTGTTTCCTCCTCGAAGGTTCGGTTCTGGCTCCGATCCCGGCGACCATGCCTTCCCGGGCCTCGGCTTGGCAATCGGGCATGGCCGGCGGACATGAAAAACGCCGCCCGGATCGCTCCGGGCGGCGCGGTCTTACGCAGATAGCAGAGGCGATCAGGCCGCGTGCTGGTCGATCACTTTCTGCGTCGAGACACCGCTGGTGATCTGGATGGTCCGGGGCTTCATCGCCTCCGGTACTTCACGCTTCAGCTCGATCGACAGCAGGCCGTTCTCGAGCGAGGCGTCCGTCACCTCGATGTGATCGGCCAGCTCGAAGCGGCGGTCGAAGCCGCGCTGGGCGATGCCCTGGTGCAGGTACTGGACCCCGTCCTTGACCTGGCGCTTGCCGACCACGATCAACTGGTTCGGGCGTGCGGTGATCGAAATGTCGTCGAGCGAGAAGCCGGCCACCGCAAGGGTGATGCGGTAGGTCTGCTCGCCGGTCTTTTCGATGTTGTACGGGGGGAAATTGTCGGCCGGGGCCGACTGCTGGGATTCCTGAAGCAGGTTCAAGACCCGGTCGAAGCCGATGGCCGAACGATAAAGAGGCGCGAAGGCGAGAGCACTCATGATCCATATCCTCTATTGAGCAACATGGGAGCGCAGACGGCCGCTGCGGGACGTCCGCGCGCCAGATATGTCCGAACCCCTCATGGGCATTCGAACGATCCAGTATCTGGGGAGGCAGACCGGCACTTCAAGGGGGCGGAAAATTCCGCCCGGATTTCTCAGGCGAGTTCGGCCGTGCGTTCGCTCGGGTCGGGCGCGTTCGGATCGCCCGGCGTGGTTTCCCAGCCCAACTCGGGCAGGGTCACGATGCGATGGCCGGCGAGATCCTGGCGGCAGACGATCGAGCCCTGCTCCTCCATGTAGGTCAGCAGGCGCCGCGCGCGGCCCAGCGAGCGGCTGCCGTAGGCGCGTGCGATCGTGCCGTCGGACGGGCAGGGCAGGCGGTCGAGGGCGGCGCGCGCCAGCAGCAAGAACACGCCCTGCACGTCGTCCGGCAGGCTCGCGGCGATGGCGAGCGCCTGGGCCCATTCGGGGCTGTCGGCCGCCTCGGCGCCGACGCCGGCACGGATGGTCGCGAGCCGGCGGCGGAAGGCCGGGATATCGAGCGGCTTGCCGGCCAGGTTATGGATTCGGCAGCGCACCAGGAAGTCCTGGTAGAGCACGGCGACCGGGCGGAAGCCGGCATCCGGGTCGGCGGCGACCTGGCGCAGCACCTCGTCGATCTTGCGGGCGGTCTCCGCCAGTTCCTCGGGTGTCGCGGCGCGCGGCGCCGGCCGTCCGCGCTCGGCGAGCGGCGCCGGACGCGACTGGGCCAACTGGGTCAGGATGTCGGGTGGCGGTGCCGCCGGTGCGGTCCGGCGGACGATCGGGCGCATCGGCTCCGGCTCCGGCGCCTTCAGGATCAGCTCGCGCATGTCCTCCGACGCGGTCTGCGGCAGCGGCATCAGCTTCGGGCTCATGCCGCGCGTCGCGGTTTCGACCGGGCCGATCTTGAGCGGCAGCGGCCGGCGCGAGAGTGCGGGCCCTAGCGCAATGAAATGGCCGCGCTCCAGGTCTCGGAACATCTCCGCCTGGCGCCGCTCCATGCCCAGCAGGTCGGACGCGCGCGCCATGTCGATGTCGAGGAAGGTGCGGCCCATCAGGAAATTGGACGCCTCGGCGGCGACGTTCTTGGCGAGCTTCGCGAGCCGTTGGGTCGCGATCACCCCGGCTAGGCCACGCTTGCGGCCGCGGCACATGAGGTTGGTCATGGCGCCCAGCGACGCCTTGCGCGCCTCGTCCGATACCTCGCCGGCGGCAGCCGGGGCGAACAGCTGCGCCTCGTCGACGACGACCAGCATCGGGTACCAGTAATCCCGCTCGGCATCGAACAGGCCGCCCAGGAACGCCGCCGCGTGACGCATCTGCAGCTCGGTGTCCAGGTTTTCCAGATTGAGCACGACCGACACGCGATGCTGGCGCACCCGTTCGGCCGCACGCTGCAGGCCGGCCTCGGTATGGGCGGCGGCGTCGATCACCATATGGCCGTGCTTCTCGCCGAGCGTGACGAAATCGCCCTCGGGATCGATCACCGCCTGCTGCACCCAGGGCGCGCTCTGCTCCATCAGGCGCCGCAGCAGATGCGACTTGCCGGAGCCCGAATTGCCCTGCACCAACAAGCGGGTCGCCAGCAGCTCCTCCAGATCGAGCGTCGCCGCCGGACCCGCCGCCGTATTCCCCATGTCGATGGCAACCGTCATACCGTGCTCCGAAGCCTCACCCGCGCCGCCCGACTCGGAAGCTCCGGTCGGCGGCGCTGATCTATAGCGGATAGCGGGGGTCGGCGAGGAGTCTTGATCGCGCAGGGGCGGGGTGCGGGCGGGGGCCGCGCTCGGGCGGACCTGGCATCAGCTCAGCGGATTGACGCCGATCGCCAGCGCATGCAGCCAGAAGGCGACCACGGCCCAGCCGACTACGCCGACCGCCAGGGTCTGCAGATTACCGGTCAGCGAGCCTGAGGGGTAACGCGTGCCGGCGGCACGATCATGGCGGCGCGACCAGGCAAAATCGGCGACGGCCCAACATAGGAACGCACCGAACAGGACGACATCATGCAGCATGCCGGTGGCGAGCAGGTGGCCGAGTGCCCATATTTTAACGCCCGCCAGCATCGGATGGCCGATGGCCGCCTTGAGGTGGTTGCGCGGCACGTACGCCGCGGCGACCAGCACGAAGGCCGCCAGGGTCAGCAGCGCGTTGATGTGGCGCAGCCAGGTCGGCGATTCGTACAGCGCCACCGGATGCATCCGCGCCTCGCCGAAGCCGATGATGATCAGCGCGAAACCGACCAGCGATACCAGCGCGAACATCCCCTTCCAGCGCCCCGGGCCCAGCCGCGCGACCTGCCGGCTGCGCCAGTCGTTCGCGAAGATGCGCAACGAATGCGCGCCGATGAAGATCAACAGACCCAGAATCAGTAACGGCATGATGGTGGAAGCCCCTTGGCAGCGGCATCGGCGCAGATTTCATTCGTGGAGGAACTCGGCTTAACCACCGATGATGACGGTGGGTAGGCCGACCACGATCGTGCCGCCATGGACGGTCGCATCGCCCAAGCGCGCGGCCGGCGCTCCCGAGATCATGACTGTCGCAGAGCCCTCGGCGATGGTATCGGGCGGCCCGGCGCAGATGGCGAGATCGCCGACCCTGGCAGCCGGCAGCCCGCCGATCAGGACGGTGGGCGCACCCGGGCCGGCAATCGGGCCGCCGACATGAGGGATCGGGGGCAGACCGGGCGTCACCATCGGACAGGTATGCAGGTCGGTCAGTCTGGCGGCAGGCGGCATCGGGGGTCCCCGTTCGTCAATTGATCATCACCAAGGCGCCCTTCACGGTCACCTGGCCTGCGGCGGTCAGCTCCGCGTCGGCATTGCCGGACGCGGAAAACTTCGCCTCGGCGCTGTGGATGACCTGCAACCCCGACATCGTGGCGTTGGCCACGGCACTCAGGCTCAGATTGCCGCCGGCGCTCACGGTGATGTTGCCTTTGGCGCTCAGGTCGATATCGCCGGCGCTGTCGATTTTGATGCCACTCGACGACAGTACCACGCTGTTGCTGTTGCTGTCGGTGATCGAGATGCTCCTGCCGTCATCATCGAGCTTGACGCTGTGGCCGCCGGGCGTCGTGATCGCGATGATCTTCTTCTCTTCGTCGAACGCCACTTCGAGCTTGCTGCGCGTGGTCACGGCCTTCCTGTTGTTCGCCTCGTCCGGTGCAGGGACCGGGGCCCGGCTCTGGCTGTAGAGGCTGCCCAGGATCACCGGATAACGCGGATCCTCGTTCATGAAGCCGACGACCACCTCGTCATTCACCTCTGGATAGAAAGCCGCGCCGAAGCCGGAGGAGGCATAGAAGGAGCCGAGTCGGGCCCATACGCCCTCGCCGTCGGCCTGCAGCAGCGGTAGGCTGACGAACACCCGGAACGCGCCGGCCGGGTCGTTCGAAATCTTCTGGACGATCCCGGTCTGCAGGCCCTTGATCGGCGGCAATTGACCGGCGGCGCCGGGGCCTGCGATGTCGGGCGCAGCGGCCGCGAACCATTCCGCCGACAGGCCGAAATGGGTCGTGGTTAGCCAGCGGCCGTCGCTGATGCTGTGATGCAGCCCGCTGATGAAGGCCGGGCCGCCGAAGCGCTCGCCGACCCCGGACAGCTCTATCGTCTTGCCGAGCTTGGCGAGCGCGCTGCCCTGGAACCGGACATGGCCGCGGATCTTGGACAGCATGGATTTCATCATCTCGGCCGCCGACCAGGCTTCGAGTGCGCCGGCCGCGATGGGCGCACCGGTCTGCTGCGGAAAGCTCGTCACGCCGAATACCTTGGCGAGTGCTGCGGAACTGATATTGCCCTGCTGCGTCATCGACAGGGAGGGAGCGCTGGACTGGCTGATCTTCTGGGTCGCCGGATCCCAGGAAAGGCTGGTGATCGCGGACGCGGCATATTGGGTTGCGGCATTCATCTCGACCTGCAGGTCGAGGATCGAACTCCCGAACTCGATCGCCAGGACCGGCGGTTGGCTGGTATCCGGCGCCTTGACCGTGACCTTGCCGTTTTCGACCATGACGACGAGGCCGTTCACCTCCGCGCGGGCGATCATCAGGTCCCAGTCGCTGGCGTAATATTGCACGATGCTCTCATAACTGAGGCTGGTGGCCGCCACGTCCTTGGAGAGGCCGGCATTACCGATCAGCTTGCCGATCAGGTCGCTGTCGGTGGTGTCGGAGAAGATCGCGCTGCTGCGGGCGAGCGTCATCCTGATGGCGGGATCGGTGATGTCGACGACCAGCCTCGCGCCGTCGTTGTCATTGATCTCGATGCCCTGCTTGACGACGATGCCATGAAAGATCGTTTCATTCCGGCCGTCATAGCCGGCGGTGATCTCGATCTTCTTGCCCGGAATGAAGACGTCGAGATTGCTGATCGGGAAGTCGCGCGCGGCGGCGCTGCCGTCGAACAGGACGAGGCGCGCCTTCGGCACCTGGTTGACCGCCGACCAGGTGTCGATCGAGATGATCTGAAAAGTGGAACTGATCGGCGCGCCGTCCGACGTGACGGTGAAACTGGTCGGCGATCCGCTCTCGAGCATGGGCGAGGGCGTGGTCATGGCGTCGCTCCCGACAGCGGCGGGAACAGGGCGGGCGTGCCGAGCACCAGGGCGCGGAGGTCGTTCAGGCCGTTTATTTTCGCTACTCCCGATTAATAGATGCTGCTGCACGTAGATACGTGCGCAGAGCGTCGGCAATCTATCGCCCGCCGTCACCCTGGAAAGATCGGCTGAGCTTCCATTGGCTTCCTACGCCATTTCTTCACTTTCGAGATTTGCGCGCCGACCCTCGCCGATGGGCTATTTCGGAATGACGGTGAGTTCGTGGGGGCGGGCAAATGGAAAGGCATTCATTGTCTTCCGGATCTGTCCGTAATCGAGAGAGAGTACCGATCTTCTTCCTGCCGGTACAAGCCCAGCGTGAACTTCGAAGATTGCCGATCGACCGCAGCTGGAAGGCATGCAACCGGCCGCTCCGTTCCGCGAAGCCGCCATCCAACGCGCAATGGCAGTGGCCGATCGGCGAATTGAGCCGTTCGATCTCGTGGCGAACGGCCCCGCACAAGCAGCTTCCCTGAAGGCTCGGGGGTTCATGCCGCCTTCGACCGCTGGCGCTCTCTCACCGCCCCGGCGAGCTGGTCCAGCACGGTGACGGACGTCGCCCAGTCGATGCAGCCGTCGGTGATGCTCTGGCCATAGACCAGCGGTTGGCCCGGGATCAGGTCCTGGCGTCCGGCCACCAGGTGGCTTTCGATCATGGTGCCGATGATGCGCCGGTCGCCGGCGGCGATCTGGTGGGCGATCGCTTCGATCACCTTCGGCTGGTTCTCCGGCTTCTTGCCGCTGTTGGCGTGGCTGGCGTCGATCATGATGCGCGGGGCAAGCTCGGCCCGCCTCGATTCGGCCGACGCGGCCTCGACGCTGGCGGCGTCGTAGTTCGGGGCCCTCCCGCCGCGCAGGATCACATGGCAATCCTCATTGCCGGCGGTGGCGGCGATGGCGGCGCGGCCTTCCTTGGTTACCGCCATGAAGTGATGGGGGTGGGAGGCGGCGGTCACCGCATCGATCGCGATGCGCACGTCGCCATCGGTGCTGTTTTTGAAGCCGATGGGACAGGACAGGCCCGAGGCCAGCTCGCGATGCACCTGGCTTTCCGTGGTGCGCGCGCCGATGGCGCCCCAGGCGACCAGGTCGGCGATATATTGCGGCGAGATCGTATCGAGGAATTCGACGCCCGCCGGCACGCCCAGGCGGTTGATATCGAGGAGCAGGCTGCGGGCCAGGCGCAGCCCCTCGTCGATCCGGAAGCTGCCGTCGAGCCGCGGGTCGTTGATCAGGCCTTTCCAGCCGACCGTGGTGCGCGGCTTCTCGAAATAGACCCGCATCACGATTTCGAGCGCGTCGCCGAGGCGGGCGCGCTCGCCGACCAGGCGCTCCGCATACTCGCGGGCGGCGACCGGATCATGGATGGAGCAGGGGCCGATCACCACGATCAGCCGGTCGTCGGCGCCTTGGAGGATCCGGTGCGCCGCCTGGCGGGCGTTCGAGACCGTCGCGGTGACGGCCTCGGTCCGGGGATGTTCCTCGATCAGCGTGACCGGAGGGACGAGGGCGGTGATCTGGCGGATGCGCAGATCGTCGGTGGTCGGCAGCATGGGACGGGACTCCTGGTGGGCGTCATCCCGGCGGCACAAAAAAAGCCGCCAGGCGGACTGGCGGCTCTTCGGGTTTCGCGTTTGGTTCGTTTAGGTCACGCGCCCCTGATCCCGCCAGCGATATAGCAGGGATAAAATCGGGCATAATAGGTCCGGGCGGCGTTCATGGTCTCGACGCTAGCGGCAGCGACCCTGCCTGTCACGCATTATGTGCAGTGCCGCAGTCAGCTTTAGCCGCGCAGGCGATGGGCGGGCAGGTGCAGCACGACCCTGGTGCCGGTGCCCACCTCGCTCTCCAACCAGACGGCGCCGCCATGGAGCTCCATCAGCTGGCGCGTCAGCGACAGGCCGAGCCCGGTCCCGCCGGCGGTCCGGGCATTGCCGCCCTGGCCGAAGCGCTCGAACACCTTGCGAATCTCACCCGGCGGCAGGCCGACGCCGGTGTCGACCACGGCAATGTCGATGCCGTCGGCGCCGATCCTGGCGGACACGAGGACGCTGCCGCCGGCGGGTGTGAACTTGATCGCGTTCGACAGCACGTTCAGCAGGCACTGCTTGATCCGCAGCGGATCGACGAAGAGGGGGATCGGGCCCTCGAGCCGGCTTGTGACCGTCACGCCGCCCTTGTCCGCGTCGGCGCGCATCAGGGCGAGGCAGGTATCGACCAACTCGCCGAGATCGGTGCGTTCTTCGGTCAGGTCGAGTTTGCCGGCCTCGGCCTTGGACAGGTCGAGCAACTGGTTGATCAGGGTCAGGAGGTGCTGGCCGCTCTGGTGGATGTCGGTCAGGTACTCCCGCTGCTTGGGCGGCAACGGTCCGGCATATTCCTCGAGTAGCACTTCCGAAAAGCCGATGATGGCATTCAGCGGGGTCCGCAGCTCATGGCTCATGTTGGCCAAGAACTCGGACTTGAAGTAATTGGCGTGCTCGGCGGCCTCCTTGGCCTGGGCCAGCTCGTCGGCGACGCGCCGGACCGCGGCCGTCTCGGCCTTGCTGCGCTCCAGATCGACCGTCATCGCCATGTGCCGCGCCAGGTGCTGGGCGGCGCTGTCGTTGATCCGGTTGATCAGCATGGCATGGATGCCGAGCTGCTCGTAGGCCTTGGCGTGCTGGCCGTCGAGCGCGTAGGCCTGGGACAGCGCCATATGCGCGCGCGCCAGGATATCGGGCTCCATCTGCTCGACATGGTGGTCGAGCGCGGTCAGGCCCGATGCAATCGCATCGGCCGGCCGGCCGAGCGCCGTGTAGACTTCGATGAGTCCGACATGGGCGACGCATTCCCGACTCGCCGCCTTGGCGTTGCGGAAATTCTCGAGGTTGGACTCCAGGATCTCGAGCGCGATCTCCGGCTCGCCGCTCAGCAGATGGCACTGGGCCTTCGTATCCAGCACTGCACGATAGAGATCGCCGGACCGCGCCGCCATGATCGCCAGGATGTCCGGCGTCAGCAGCGCCAGCGCCTGCGCCACGTCCGCCTGCTGCTGTTCCGGATTCTCGGCCGCGCGGGCGCGATAGACCAGGCCCTGGGCTTTGTTGTTGACCAGCTTGGCGTATTCGGTCGGAAACCGGGCGGGATCGCAAAGTTCGAGCCCGCGCTCATAGGCCGGAATCGCACTTCGGATATTGCGCATCGAGGCGAACACGATGCCGATCATGTTGTGGCACAGGATCTGCTGCTGCAGGTCGCCCACGTCACGCGCGATCGTCGCGGCGCGCTCCAGGCAGGAGAGGGCTTCGCTCATGCGCTGGCCGTGCCAGTGCGCGCCGCCCTGGTGGAACAGCGAGAACGCTTCGCCCGAACGGTCGCCGAGGGCGCGGGCGAGCCGCTCCGCCTCCCGCGCTTCCTCGATCGCCTCGTCGAGAGTGCCGTTGAACTGCTTGGCGCGCGACGAATGGTTCAAGGCCTGGACCAGCGCCGCCGGATCGTCGAGCGCGCGGGCGAGCCGCACCGCCTCGACCGAGCTCAGCAGATCCTCGGTCGAGAAATTATGCTCGGCGAGTTGCGCCAGCAGATGCTTGAGCTTGTGTCGGATGGCCCTGGTCTCCGCGCTTCGGATCAGTCGCGAAGCGTTGCCGGCCCAGGATGACGGAAACGTGCTTGACGATTTATTACCTGACGGCGGTTTTCCGACCGCGCACCTTGGTCTCGTTCCATCGAGGGACTTGCGCCCGGCGCGCGCAAGGTGCCTTCTAAAGAGGTTGTAAACCCGGCGGGGCGGAAGATCCCGAGCGGCACAACGCGTGAGCGCAGGAGTGAGCGATGCGCGGTATCGGCGGACTTATCTGGTTAATGGTCCTGGTCATGGCCGTGGCCCTGATCGCGGCCGCCCGCGGCCTTGGCGAGCGCGCGCTGGCGCCGCTGCGACGCAAGCGCTGAGCCGCCGGACCCGGTCGCCGGCGACGGCCGCCGCCCGATAGGGCGGGGGCGGGCCGCCCGGCCTCGCCGGGGCTGCAACCCATTTCGGACGCGGACCCGTCGCGGGTCCGTCGGGCCAACCCCCGCGTTTGAGCATGCGGCGGGCATTTCGAGGCTTTGCCTCGCGCCGTTCTTGTGGTTCTTGTGGGCGCGGATCCCAGAATCCTCGGCGAGAGACGTTTCATGCCCGGCGCGCGCTATATCCTGACCTTGTCCTGTCCGAACCGTCCGGGCATCGTCGCGGCCGTCGCGTCCCATCTGTTCGAGGACGGCGGCAATATCCTCGAGGCCCAGCAGTTCGACGATACCGAGACCGACCGCTTCTTCATGCGGCTGGTGTTCAACCGGACCGACGCCGGGCGTCCGATCGAGGACATGCGACAAAGATTCACGCCCCTGGCCGATCGGTTCGGCATGAGCTGGACCTTGCGCGACCAGGCCGAAAAGCGGCGGGTCATGCTGCTCGTCTCGAAGTTCGATCATTGCCTGACGGATCTGCTCTATCGCTGGCGGATCGGCGAGATCGCGATGACGCCGACGGCGATCGTCGCCAACCATCCGCGCGAAACCTATGCCGACATGGATTTCGGCCCGATCCCGTTTCACTACCTGCCGGCGACGCGCGAGACCAAGGCCGAGCAGGAGGCGCGGGTCTGGCAGCTGGTGCAGGAGACCGGCACCGACCTGGTCGTGCTCGCCCGCTACATGCAGGTGCTGTCCGACGATCTCGCGGGCAAGCTCGCCGGCCGCTGCATCAACATCCATCATTCGTTTCTGCCCGGCTTCAAGGGCGCCAAGCCCTATCACCAGGCGCATGCCCGCGGCGTCAAGCTGATCGGCGCCACGGCCCATTACGTGACGGCCGACCTCGATGAAGGGCCGCTGATCGAGCAGGATGTCGAGCGCATCAGCCATAGCGACAAGCCGGAGGACCTGGTCCGGATCGGCCGCGATATCGAGCGACGGGTGCTAGCGCGGGCGGTGCGCTATCACCTGGACGACCGGGTGCTGCTCAACGGCAGCAAGACCGTGGTCTTCGGCTCCTGGTGACGGCTGCGCCACCCACTAACGTTTGAAACGGACGAACCCGGCCTGCGACACAAGGTCCCGGTGGCGGGACCCCAGTTCCCTTTTTGCAAGATTGGTCCAAAAAGCAGGCTGAATTTTTCGGAGAATGGGATGAATTTCACGCAGCAGCAGAAGAGTCCCGGTCGGCAGCTAACGGGCTTCGCCGTTGTGGTGCTCCTGCATGTTGGCTTGATTTACGCGCTGGTGACGGGCCTTGGCACGAACATCGTCG
>Ga0209166_10001246_pt1 | contig 21891 bp, 17 predicted proteins | sample Coa_R1_3_FD_187151 | JGI IMG/M metagenome (GOLD analysis project Ga0209166, IMG submission 187151) | Surface soil microbial communities from Centralia Pennsylvania, which are recovering from an underground coalmine fire - Coalmine... | ecosystem: Environmental > Terrestrial > Soil >... | reverse complement strand
TCCGCTTTTGGTGAGGGTTCGTCGAATCCTACGTGTTCGTGCGCGCCACGACCAGCAAAGTCTCACTCAATCTTGCTGCCGTCGACCTAGGTGCGAGGAGAGCCATTCTGCACAGTATTGCAAAAGGAAATGAGCGAGTCTTGATATATGAAATTAATCCGTCAACCCAGATGGCTGATATCTGCTCTGAGCCAGAGCTTGTCATGACAAGGTGTGCTCGCGAGTCGGGGTTTCTATGCCATAACATATAAGGATGAAATGAATGCTTATCAAAACCATAAAGTGGGGCGCAATCACAGCCAGCGCGGGATTCAGGAAAGTACTGCCGTCGATTTTCCAGTTTGCCTTCGGGTGCCAGCACAGCCAAATGAGCCGTGTGTTCACGATCAAGCAGCGGACTTATCAGGTCTGCTTCGAGTGTGGAAAAGAATTTGACTATTCGTGGGCGCAGATGCACTCCCTGGAGTTAAATGTTCCTAACAATGCCTATAGGCCGCTGAACAGCACCGGGCATGCCGAAGTTGATCCGGTCATGGCATAGGCCCGCAATCTTAAATGTTTGCGTGTGAGCTATCTTGCGCAGACGCGAAAGCCCACACCTGTCATTGTTGATTCTGCTGAGTGTGTAGAGTAACCACATCCAGCCAATCAGCGTTTTTCATCCGTGTGAATGCCGCGAAATCTCACGGCGAACACGATACGAGCCTGAAGCTCTCGAACAGTGAAATTAGGGCAACACCTCCATGCGGATGAGAGGAGTTAGCCCGCGAAACAAGGAAGGTCAAATATCATGCCTTTAATTCAACTGCTGGAAGTTCTGATCGTGGTGGGTATCCTCCTGTGGCTGGTGAATCGCTTCATTCCAATGCAGGGATCCATTAAGTCAATTTTGAACGGCGTCGTGGTTATTGCCGTGGTTCTGTGGCTCCTGAATGTTTTTGGGCTCTTTCATTCCCTTTCCCGGATCCATATTGGAAGGTCATGACTTCGTCATCGCGACCCACAAGTACGAACGCGCTGGTCCCCGGAGCCTTGAGCGATTGTGCTCAGACTTCGACCCGCTAAGTCGCTAATATCAAGAGTGATCTAGAAATGGAGCTATAGAAATAGCATCTGGTTCTTATGCAAAGCTGACCTCCGCTCCAACTGCCCGACAGAACCAGATCTTACGCAGTTTCTTGAGCGCTGGCACCGCTCCCTAATATTTTCAACAGCAGAACGGAGTTTGAAATGAAATTCAATTTACGACAAGCAGCATTTGCACTTGCAATCACCTTTGGTTTGCTCGCCACACCCACGTTGATGAGTGCGCAACAATCACAGGACGATCACGGCCGGCGGCAAGACCAGGGACAGAATCAAGATAGGCAGAACGGCAACGCGAACGACCCCAACTACCAAAACAACAACAATCGCGATCACAACGGTAATTACAACCAGCAGGACCGCAGTAATCAGTGGGACCGCAACAACAACCAAGCTTTTCAGACGGGCATTCAGAATGGACAACACGATGGCCTGGAAGACAGGCAGGAGAGGCAACGCTCTCGCCCCACCAAGAGGAGCAACTACAAGAATGCAAACCGGGGGTATAACTCCAACTTCGGAGATAAGAACCAATATAAGGCGCAGTACCGTCAAGGTTACATGCAGGGCTATCAGCAGAGCTACCAGCAGAACGGCCAACAGGCCTATCAGTTGAACTTCGAGAACCATGACCGCAACCGCCCGGATTTCCGCGACCACAAATAATTGTGTTTCAGCGGCTCTTCGATTAAGACAGGCGCGTTCAACTCCATTGATCGCGCTTGCTCATTTTTTGGCCGCCAAAGCTTCAACACTTGGCAAAGGCCTTGATACTCGACGATAAGCGAACAGAGGCTATCCTGCGAAATCATGTCACCATGCCAGATGAGTTGTGGACGGAGCTTAAATACAATGACTTGTACCTCTCCGGGGAAGAAGCCATAAAACTGGGAATTGCGGATGGCATTGGAGACTTCGCTCCGCCGCCCGGAACCCAGGTTACCAACCTTCTGACGTAATGCGCCGGCATTTATACCTTTTTAAGTCTTGCTGTATCTCGTTTTTACTTCATTTTCTGTGAGCGTTCTTGACCAGACGGCTCATATCCAGGCTTGATAAAGTTCCTGTGACTCTCGAAATTCCGAGGAAGAGTCGAGGAATCGTAACAGTTTCTAAAGACAATTCAAGTTTTGAAAATCACAAAGTTCGCAGACTGCCATCTCTCTTCCTTGCATCTTGCCTTGCGAACAACAAATATACAGGAGCATTTGACCATGAAAACAAGACGAAGTTTGATGATTGCAGTTATATTGGCGGTTGCGAGCCTGACGGCGTTCGCAGCGCGCATACCACAGGGAACTCAGATCTCTGTACAAACCACAAATTCACTGGACTCTGGAACCGTGAGAACTGGCCAGAGCTGGACAGGCTCATTGGCACAAGACCTGGTCGTGAATGGATCAACGGTCGCGCACGCGGGCGATTCAGTGAATGGCATCATTTCCAACGCGAAAGACAGCGGCCGGCTGCACGCGCCCGGTATTCTTTCGCTCCGTGTGACATCGGTTGCAGGCACTTCAGTTTCGAGCAGCACCTTTTCGGTTGGCGGCAAAGGACATATGCAGAGCAATGCCATCAAGATCGGCGGCGGTGCAGCGGCTGGGGCATTGATCGGTGGCTTGCTGGGCGGGGGCAAAGGCGCGGCAATCGGCGCCGGAGCGGGAGCGGGAGCAGGCACGGGCGTTGCGCTGCTGACGGGTAAGCAACAGGCCGTAATCCCGGCAGAATCCGTCATAGGGTTCACGGTTTCAGGTCAGGGAAGGACTTTAGCAAGCGCCAGAAGACGCTCACGCCGATCTTCAGCTCAGTGAGCCACGGTTTTTTGATTTGCGTGAGCACAACTGAGCAGACGACACAAACTTCCGATTGCTAAGGTTCATGTGTCGTCAACGTTTCAACACAACCGAGACAGACAAATATTCAAACTTGATAGAAGGAGATTGATCTAAATGAATACCAAAAGCCCTGATGTAAAGACTGATGTAGAAAAAGCATTGAGCCAGGCGGGAGTTAACGACATTAAAGTCGCACAAGACCGCGACAAAGGGGTTATCACCCTTTCGGGAGATGTGCCCAGCGATGCTGACAAGGAAAAAGCCGACTATGTAACGAAATCCGTTTCTGGTTCGGCAGTGGTTTCTAATCAGATCGGTGTGAGGCCGGCAGGATTCGAAAACCAGGCAAAAAACATAGATTCCAATCTGGATGCCGCCATTGAAAAGAACTTTGAAGCTTCGTTGATTTTCAAGCAAGTCGACAAAGACGTTAAATATGACGTTAAGAACGGCGTGCTGACTCTTAAGGGCGATGTAAACAGTCAGAACAAAAGGCATGACCTCGAAAAACTGGCTGCTTCCATTGCCAACGTTCAACAAGTAGTTAATCAACTGCAAGTCAAGGAACAAAGGGCCACGGCGACCTCATCCAATTAGTCCTGGATTCGTAACGCTTCCCGGGCCAGTGAATCGGTCCGGCGAAGCGGACCAGTCTTAAATTCAACCCACTCTTCGATCCCCGTTCAACTAGGGTTCAGTGATGCAAAGTCAGCTTACTCCCGTTGAGAACCGAACGCTTCGCGCGTTCAGATCGATTATGCATTGGGCAACGGATAAGGCCACGAAGGGTCTTATGATGTGGGCGGACGCTCTGGCGGCGGTTCGGAGAATTCTTACTGCCTGCTTGATCAGAGTGCATTCCCAACATCGTGCCGTTCGCCTTGGAATCTACACAGCGGCCGGTACAGCCGGTCTGGTCTTGATTTGCGCTGCTGCTTTGCTTACAGCCGGCATACATCACATCTATTTTGACCGCAACGGCCTGCCGGACATGGAAGCATTCACCCGCTTTGAGTTTCCGACCATAGGCCACGTCTACGACAGCAGCGAGGTGCCGCTCATTGAACTAGCCAGAGAGCGGCGGCAAATCACCAGGTACGAGGACATCCCGCCCGTTGTTCGTGACGCCATCCTTGCTGCGGAAGATAAAAACTTCTTCTCCCATAACGGAGTCGACTATTCCAGAATTCCGCGTCTGCTGAGCAAAGTTAGGCTCGGAACTCTGGTGTCGCGCAGTACCAGGCAAGGACGAGTCAACACTCGGGCCATCTTTCCACAAGGCGGCTCAACCATTACGCAACAACTGGTGCGCGATTATTTTCTGCAAAAGATCACCGGCCAGGAAAACAGCAATCAGCTCCGGCACGGCGTACTCGTGACCCGCGCTTTGTCCTCCATAATCGGCGCCCGAACTGTCAACATGATTATGCGGAAGCTGGAGGAAATTCGACTCTCGTTTTGGGTCGAAGAAGAGATGCGCAAACGATTCGGGTCGAAACGCCGCGCCAAAGAAGAAATTCTGGCTCGATACGTCAGCTTCATTTACATGGGAGATGGCCAATATGGGTTTGGAGCCGCAGCTCAATATTATTTTGGACGGCCGCTCGCCTCCTTTACCGTCAATGATGCCGACAAGGCAGCTCTGCTGGCGGGCATCGCGAAGTCGCCCCGCGATTATGCTCCCAGCGCCAAGGAAACCGACAGAATCTTGCGTCGTAGAAATCAAATTCTGGTGCTTATGGCGGCCAACGGGTTTATTTCTCGGGAACAGATGAGGGCAGCGGCGCAACGTCCGATTCTCGTCGCGCAACACGAAAACAAAATGCTCCAGGCATCTGCGGTCGTCCAAAGCGCCCTTGAAGAGCTCAAAATCAGCCATCCTGACCTCAGCGTGGAAGACCTCTTACAGGGACGCATTCAGGTTTACTCGACGGTAGATGCCCGCATGCAACAAATTGTCAATGAGGCGCTGGAGCACGGCCTCGAACTTTATGAAAAGCACCATCCACGCGCTAAAGGAATCGTTCAGGGTTATGTTGTCATCCTGAAGAATAGCGACGCCAGCATTTTGGCCGAGACAGGCGGCCGGCAGTTCTACCAGGGACAATCTATTTCTTATAGTGACTTGAACCGCGTCACAAAATCGCTGCGGCAACCTGGCTCTGCGATGAAGCCTATTGTCTATCTTTCGGCTTTCGAGAAAGGAATGTTCACTCTTGACACGATGGCTCCCGACGAACCCATTAGTGTCCCTGATGGGGCACAGCGTGTGAAATGGATCTCAAATTACGATGGCCAGTTTAAGGGCATAATCCCGCTGCGAGAGGCGCTCGCGGAATCCAGAAACGCAGTTGCGATCTGGCTTGTCGAGCAGATTGGGATCGATAGCGTGCTAAAGACATCGCAAAGCTTAGGCATCCAGACGCCGCTGCACCCCTATTTCACCACCGCATTAGGAGCCTCGGAAGTGAATCTGCTGGAGCTCGCCAATGCCTACAGGACAATTGCATCGGGTATTGCGGCTACTCCTTATATAGTCCGGAAGATCGTCCGCAATTCGGGTGAGGTGGTGGTCAGCAATGAACACGTCGGGTCGCGGGTTGATTTCGACGACGACGTGCTCGCGCTCATCCAGGAAGGTCTGCGTGGCGTTGTGCGCATCCCCACCGGCACAGCTCACGCGCTGGATTCCCCTGGCTTCCCTGTTGCCGTTATGGGCAAGACAGGAACAACCAATGATTTCAGGGATGCACTCTTCGTAGGTTCCACTTACGGTCCCGAAGGAATCACCGCCGCCGTCCGTATCGGCTTTGACGACAATCGTTCTCTGGGACTGAAAGAAACTGGCGCGAGAGTCGCGCTGCCGGTGTTTAGAGAGATGATAAGCCGCACATACCAGGAAAAACTCGTAGGACCTGTACCCGAGTTTCCCCCTCCAATAGAAAAGAACATCAGCCTTTACTTGCAACGTGGCACGGTCGAAAACACGACGGTAGCTGCAGGCGAGCCGCCCGCCGCGGCATCGGCATTGCCAGAGGCTTCTGCGAACATACAGACCGAGGGGCTGAAAGGATGCGGGGCAGCTGCGATCATTCGAACGGAACAAGGTTCTAGGATTGATGAGCAGGGCAAGAGCGCCCTCTCCTGTGACATGAAGTGATCGAGACTACGCAACTCTACGGCTGGTCTTCACGCAATTCTTTTTCAGTTGATGTGAGCGTTTCGGAACAGACAGTTTGAACCAGCCTTGATAACGTTGCCTGTGATTGTCAACGAGAATTGTTCACGAAGATAGAGATTTCCTTGGCATCAGAGCCGAGCATGACATTTAAGTCGAAAGCAGTGGCTTGAGGTGGTTGGGTGATTTCTGATATCCCGGTTCTTCCACGTCGGCTTTAACCCTGCGAATGAACTACCAATTCCAGCCGGAGCAGGAAATCCGGAGGGCAAACTGTTAAAAGAAAGAATTTCACTATGAAAAAACTTACATTCGTAATTGCAATGCTGGGCTTGAGCAGCTTTTGCTGGGCGGGAACTGCCCGCCAGGATGCTGCGGACCGGCTCGATAACTCAGCCAAGGTGCTGCACCAGGTTATGGACGCTCCCGATAAAGGCATCCCGGAAGAGGTTCTCGAAGGTGCAAAGTGTATTGCGGTTGTGCCCAATATGATCAAGGGCGGTTTCATCTTTGGAGGCAAGCACGGCAAAGGTGTGGCTACTTGCCGCACGGAGAATGGCTGGAGCGCGCCTGCGTTTTTCACGATTGGCGGAGGCAGCGCTGGATTGCAGATAGGCGTCGAGGGCGTGGACCTGGTCATGATTATCCAGAATGCAAAAGGCATGGAGCACCTGATTGCCAGCAAGTTTGAAATTGGGACCGATGCTTCGGCAGCAGCCGGACCAGTGGGGCGGCACGCTTCCGCCAACACGGACTGGAAGCTGGATACGGAAATATTGACCTATTCCCGCGCCAACGGTGCTTTTGTCGGCGCCACGCTGGAAGGTGCTTCGATTCGCCGGGACGATGATTCCACTCGCGCGATCTATGGACGTAAAGCTTCCACTCGGGCTGTACTGACGGGCCAGATAGCCGCCCCAGACGCAGCACGAGCTTTTCTGAACGCAGTCTCCGGCGCAAAGGCCGTAGCAAGAGCTGGGAACTAATCATGTAAGTTGCAACTCACCGGACTGTTCAACGTCGCCTGTAGCTTCTGCATTTGTGCCCGATGAACAGTCCGACTTATTCGCGAACAAATTTCAAAATGTGGTTATTTACTACGAGCACTGGAGATAAACGATGATTTGGACAATTTTCATAATCCTGTTGATTCTGTGGCTTCTGGGTTTCAGTTTACATGTCGGTGGAGGTCTCATCCACTTGCTTCTGGTTGTAGCCGTGGTAGTGGTGATCTTCAACCTGATAACTAAGCGCCGAATGACATAGTTGGAGACTTCATCTGCAACAAGCGTGGAGCGGATCATTGCTTCGCGCCGTTCGCTGGCGTTTTATTCACAATCGAAGTATCGGTGGATACCAGAAATATGGGCCAGGGCAATGATGTTCCACCTTCGAGAATGGATCACATATGAGAAAAGAATACCTCCACATTTCTGCTGATGCTTGTGAGAAATGCAAGGCGCCGGTTGTGGCAGGATGGCTTGCCGTGCGCGAAAGCGAGATAGAGAAAGAAACTCAAATCCGGCGTGTTGGGGCGATCTGTCTTTCTTGCGGCCATAGGCCGGAGAGAATCTCGGAGCCAGTCAATGCCCTTCAATTCCCGCCAGTTGAATGGAAATGCGCGATCAGACCCAAATCCCACGGGAAGAATTCGGGAGGAAGCGAGCGGCGCACGTGGGAAGGCAAAGAAACACCGGCTGCTACTCTCCTATATGCGTGAACATCCCGAGGAACTCCGCCCGATTGCGAGGAAGACTCGAAGACCTCCGAAGCCATGAAAACCTGCGGTGCGGGATAGATAGCAAATTATTCCTCAGTTTAGGCGCGCAACGCCGGCAGCGTTGTTAGCGAATCGAGCGGGAGTATTCCTGAGATCAACGACAACCAAAGTCGGCAGCGAAGCCGGATCGCACCGCTCGGTTCTGTAGGCATTGACAAGCATCTTGAGACGCTCCGCAAAAGGCCGTGACTGATCAGCTCATCACCATGCGAATGCGTGTGGTGTCTTAAATAAATCGTGAAAAAGACGAGCATGGTGTCCGTCACGGCGAGAAATCTGTCCTACACAGATGAAAGTGTTGCACTGGTTGAAACTATTGAAAAAAGCGGCAACTTTAGTGTACTCAACAGACGGCAGTATCTTCCTGAGTTCAAAGGATGTACCAAAACCAGGTGGGCGCGAGTCCCTTCTTCTACACCTACACATCTGCTTTCGTTCTAACCGCAAGAAGGGCTAAAGTCCTACACTTAAAGACTACCGCCTCTTTCCTTTTTGTTTTTGTATGGACGTCTGACGCTCCAAGCGTCCAATACGGTTTTCTTGAACTTCCACCGGTTCCCCAATTTGAATGCCGGTATGCTGTTCTCAGAAACGTACTCATAGGGCGTGTCCGGACTCATTCCCAAGTATCGTGATGTCTGTCGTACATTCATCACTTCGGATTCTTCGGCCATTGGCATTTTTATTCCCGTAGACGCTCGCTCGAAATTCTACAAGAGTCGAGTTCCTAGCCTATACAATGGCAGCCAAGAGCTTTGGCTGAGATGCAGAAAAATCACCCGTCGTCATCACTGTGGTCCGCAAAAACCTCATCGGCAATCTAACTAACCTAAAATCAGCCGGTTAACTGGGTGTTGTATTTTTGCCTCGGTTGACGGTTGTCTCGGCTTTCTGGAGCTCAAAGGCGATCCGATTACCACAAACGAGCGAAAAGTTCGCCTTCCCGCTATGCTATCTGGCATGGGATTCTGATTGCACATGTCACCGGTGCAGGCAGCTTTTCGAATCCTTTATATATGCCATGGCCTACTGGGTGGAGCCCTACGCTTTTTGAGGTTGATGGTCAGTACAAAGATCTCGCTGGCAGCAGAGGTTCTGTTCTTACGCAAGCAGTTAGCGTTTTATCAGGAACGGAAGGTCAAACCACGGCTCTCGATGCCGATTTTGGCCGTTCCCTGTGTAATCTGTTTCAGCCGGTTGGAGGGATCGTAGTAGCTGTAGGAAACGGGCAATTGTCCGGCGACCGCCATTGTCAGTCTGCGCCCCGCCAAGTCTGAGGTGTAGGTCACTGCTCCCTGTGGTGTTGTCTCGCTATACGTCCGCGTCAGATCGTTGTAGGTGTGCGTAATATTGCCTGCCACAGAATCGGTGGCTTGCAACACACGGTCATAGCCGTCATAGGTGTAACTAATCGTGCTCTCGTAGCTATTGGGATTCCCCAGCACCGTTCCAAAGCCCACAAAGGTTGTGCGGTTCAACGCATCATAGTTGAGCGTTGTGATCTTCCCCCGATGGGATAGCATCAGACAGAAAACCCCGCCCTAGCAAAAGAAGCTAGGGCAAGGACACTCTCGAGAGTAATTATTGAAGGCAAATATTTGGACCGGTCACCCGTCTTGTTTGAGGGGGGTGGGGGATTACTAAGTAACCTCTGAGCGGTCGCTGTTTGGGAGAGGGGGGTGGGTATTACTCGAGTAATGAATCCTGCAGAGGCAGAAATATCCCGTCGCCCGCCCTGGAGCCAGGGAGGCATGGATCGAGTTTTCAAAGAGCAGCGGGGCAAGCGTGCCCCAAATAGATCATGCCAGCAATTTCACAGAAGGCAAGGATTTGATACCAGAGTTCAGATTTCAGGCTTGATTCCAGCAGAAGCAAAACCCATCTAGCCTGTGCCGGAAGGCCAGCAGCATGCAAATGTGCGGCGTTGCCTCGGGCGGGCTCGGCGGCTGGTTTCGCGATCTTCACCTCAACAAACTTGTTCAAGTCCGCCTGGCTCAGTCGTTTTATGTTTACCGCGACCACGAAACATTCCACTTGGATCAGCGAAATCGACAGGGTCGTCGCCAGCATATGAGTAGAAGTTCGCGTCATCGCCGTCAAAGCCTAGTGGATCTTCGGAGATAAACCTGGCGATCTGTGTGTTGTAGTATCTTGCGCGGTAGTAGTAGAGTCCGGTGCCGTCACTCTCTCGACCGGTGTATTGGAATTGGTTTGTGTTGGAGCCGGAGATTGTGGTGTTGCCAAACGGATCGTAAACATAGCTGGTGGTGATGCTGCCCGAAGAGTTCACCATCGCGATAGTACTGCCCAAGGCGTCGGTCAGCGGCGTGTAGCCATTGCCGGCCCCGGATTCTGTCCGGTTGAAGAACTCGTCCACTCCTCCGGTAATGCGATTAGAGAGTACGGTGGTTCCCGAAAGCTCCTGCACTGAATCTGCACCGTCGTAAAGCTGCGTATTTCCGACCGCGTTCTTAGTTCGTCTGCCTGCCGCGTCGTACTGGAAGCTAACTGCGTTGACCTGCGATAACTGGTTGCGCGCGTCCCATGCGTACGTGTTGCTACCGTCACTGGTCATGTTGCCGTTGAGATCGTAGGCAAAGAGTTGGCCATTCCATTGGAGTAGTTCGTTAGCGGTATCGTAAGCAGCCGAAGCTACGGGCTGAGGCAATCCAGTTCTGGCAAATACGCCCCAGACCTGGGTGCGACGTCCGAGGGGGTCGTAGCCGTAGGAGAGACTTCCCAAGTTTGCCTATCCACCAAGGCATGAATTAGAGCTCGTGTTATACAGCAAACCCGTCAGGCGGGAGTCCTGGTCATAGCAATAGGCTGTGCTCACGCCATTGGGCAGGGTCAAGCCGGTCCGCCGGCTGGCAGCGTCATAGGTGAAGTTGGTTATTGTAGCCGTCGGCGTCGTCGCCTGCGAAACCTTCGTCAGACGGTTAGCAGGGTCAAATGTATATGAGACAGTCGGCTGGCCGGTTACAGTTATCGTGGCAATTCATCGTTCGATCAGCGCGGTCGTAGAGCCAGGCAGGGTGACCTGGTTGTGCGGTGACTGTGGCCATCCCGTCAAAGAAAACAAGCCGGTGGGCAACTCGAGTTCGCTCCTTCGCTTTATCTGTCCCAACTATCATCACATCGTCGCGGAATGGAGAGACGAGAAGCACCAAGCAGAAGAATTGAGTATGTGTTGGAAGGTAGCGGAACAGGCCAGGAGATTAGCGCGGTAAAGACGACGACGCAACTTAACAAGTATGGTCCTGGTTGCGGCCGAATCTTCGATGCGTTTTTCCTGGAGTAGCGAATGACGCTAAAGAATAATCCAATCGGGTTTAATAAGTCTTTCCCAGGGCTCCGAGTGCACCAAAGTGGCTGTCCGTGCCGTCTGGCTTTAATCGGTTACGTACTCTGTTCGCTTGCGGGAGGCTGTCACTGAGCGCACCGGCTGATCCACATCTGTCGAGCATAGAAGGCAAGATTCAGTACGCAGATGATTACCGCTGCGATTGTGAGTGCGGTTACACAGATATTCGGATAGACCAGCTTATCCAGATAGTAAAGCAGGAACGGACCCTGATACGGCTCGATTCCAGCCCTGCATTCGAACCAGTTCTCCAGCAGAGTCAGCGGACATGACCAGGGAAGGAGTTCCGCAAGGATTCCCCAAATAACAGAGACGATATGCAGCCACTGGAGAATCGGGCGGGAGCGTGCCAGCAAAGCGCCGAAAACCACCCAGAAGATGAACAGCGCATGCACGAAAAGCACAGAAATCGCGAGCACAGAATAAAAACTACCGCTAAAAAAGACTGTACACATTGTTTCAAGTCCACCAGCCATGTTATTACACGCTTCTTGCGAACACGACAGTGTTCCGACCAGGTCGTCTGCATGGTTCGAAAAAGACCCGTAATCAATCTAAAGAACAACAGCAGTCGCGTGGCATTATGTGGAAACCGGCGCAAGTCCGGGGGTGACCCCGCCTCCTGCCCGATTCCGCAATCAGAGTTGGTCCTAATTCCAGGTGCACAACAAGTTCACGAGTTTCGTTGTTCCCGCCATATCTTTAACTATGAGTTATGAGGTTCCGACTGCAACCTCGCAGTCCCGAAAGGGACGACACCGTCGTACCCTGGCATCGGGCCGGGATTTCGTTTCGGTTCTAGTAGCAACGAAATATTGAGTACAATCTTGTAGATCGAATTGAAAATTCATGGAGGTCACACATGACCCTCTCTCGTTTCTGTTCCCACGTAGCTGTTCTCTTTTTTGTCCTGGCCTTGAATGCGTCGGCGCTCTTGGCGCAAACCATTATTACGGCCGATGGACAGACCGACACCTACACTCTTTTCAACAACGGCTTCGGCGGCATCGCGGAGGAAACTCCCGATTGCGCCCACCCCGATTTCGGTCCGCACATCACCCAGCAATTTGACCCTGATTTCAACAAGCCCGTGTTCGCATTCTTTATCCATGTAACCCCGGACAATGACCGTTGCATCAACTTTGACCGGCAGCGAAATGAAGTCAAAGTATATGATCCTTCTTCTGATGCCCTGAAAGGATTTCTGGATGATACGGTCTCCTATAGCTGGGCGTTTAAACTGGACTCCGGTTTTCAGCCATCCCCCAACTTTACTCATATTCACCAACTGAAGGCGGTCGGCGGTGATGATAGTTCACCGGTGATCACTTTGACTCCGCGTTCCACCAGCTCCGGCGATATTCTCCAACTTATCAATGTAGACTCCACCGGCTCCACCAACATCCTTGCCAGCACAGACTTGACGCCATTCAAAGGTTCCTGGGTAGTGGCTCAGGAAACAGCTTTTTACGATAACAGCGGCACATACTCCGTCACCCTTACCCAAGCCAGTGATGGAGCGGTCCTATTTTCGTGGAGCGGTAGTGCAGACTTGTGGAGGAACAACACCAATTATGTAAGGCCGAAATGGGGTATCTATCGTAGCCTGAACAGTCAAAGTTTCCTGCGGGATGAAGTGGTGCTCTATGACCAGTTCTGCATCAACAAAGGTGGCTCTTGCCCGAATCCCACCCCCGGCCCATGACGCAAACCTCCGGTGGCCTAATTTCCAGCGGAACACGAAGGAGATTCTCAAACGGGACGATATTCTAGGACGTTCCTCTCCGTTGCGGTACGCAAGCCTATCCGAAGACGCCTGAAGATTTTGCCGTTGCGTCTGCGCAACCACTTGGCGGGGGTAGCCGGCAATCTGGAAGTTATGGTGGCACCACAGGTTGTACTAATCGACCGGCACTGCCCCGAAATGGGAAAGAGGATTACTGCACTTTGGTCTTACCGGCGCAAAAAATGTAGATAACTTTGTAGCTGCAAGTGCCCCAAAGAGCCACAAAGTTCAATAAAGCTCAATAAGTGTTTGATAACTGTTTGAAATTGAATCTCTTACAAATTAATGAATTACGAAGGATTTCATTTGTGCCTTGGGCGCAGGGGGTCACAGGTTCAAATCCTGTCGCCCCGACCAATCTTCTGAATTAACTCTCTCGATTTGAATTGATCCTCCACCGATCCTTCGCTGGCGCTCAGGATTTCGGCTTGCAGGCTCCCGCTTCGCTCACGCCTGCAAAACGCCTCAAGTTCAAATCTGCCCGTCCCGACCAATATTTTCAGATTCGCGGTTACGTCTTGCCAGTCCACTCCAGGAAGAGAATCGGCCACCCTCCGCCAACTGACCCGGAAATCTTTATCCACGTGTCCTTCAAGCAACAGCGGACACGATCTATTTTTGCGAATCACGGCCCGTGGGTTTTCAGGCCGTACTCTTGCGTTCGGCAGAAGTGGCGTTGTGAGGCTGCGAATTCAGCACTTCCACTACTTTCCCTATCAACGACGAAGGCGTGAACGGTTTTTGCAAAAAGAATGTGCCGGGGGCGAGCACGCCGTGCTGCACGAAGGTGTATCCAGACATGTATAAGACCTTGAGATTCGGCCTTTTGGTCAAGACATGGTTGGCCAGTTGGGGGCCGCTTAAGCCAGGCATGACTACATCGGTCAAGAGCAGATCAATCCGGCCCGGATGCGTCTCACAAATTGAAAGGGCAGTCCGTGCGTCTTCGGCAGCCAGTACCTTGTAGCCGGCCCCGGTAAGAACCGAGGACGCCAACTCTTGCAGTTGGCGATCGTCCTCAGCCAGGAGAATCGTTCCGGTGCCGGAATGAACGCTGGGCATCTCAAGCACCGGCGCCGCCGGGACGGCCTCTGCGATTTTGGGAAAATAGATTTTGAACGTAGTGCCAAGTTCCGGTTCGCTGTAAACCCAGATATGACCCTGACTTTGCTCCACGATGCCATACACCATAGAGAGTCCAAGTCCGGTCCCGCGGCCCCGCTCCTTGGTGGTGTAAAAAGGTTCGAAGATGTGGGACATCGTTTCCGAATCCATTCCCATTCCGGTATCGCTGACGGCCAGCATGACGTGGGGGCCGGGACGCACACCGACATGGTCGCGGGTATAGGTTTCATCCAATTCCACGTTGGCGGTTTCAAGTGTCAGCTTGCCGCCGGCAGGCATCGCGTCACGGGCATTGACCACCAGATTCATGATCACCTGCTCGAGTTGGCCCGGATCAGCTTTGATGGATTCAAGATTTGGCGCGGGAGCGACTACCATCTCGATATCTTCGCCCACCAGGCGCTGCAGCATCCTGTTCAGGTTCACGAGCACGGAGTTGAGGTTGACCTGCTTGGGCTGTAACACCTGGCGACGACTGAAGGCAAGCAACTGATTGGTGAGCGAGGCCGCCCGTTCCGCCGCCCCGTCGATCTGCCGCGCAAAGTCCTGAAGCTCCTTGTCACCTTGCACTCGTTCCAGCAGCATCACCCCATAACCTTTGATGATGGTGAGCAGGTTGTTAAAGTCGTGGGCAATCCCCCCGGAGAGGTTCCCAATGGCCTCCATTTTCTGCGCCTGGCGAAGCTGTTCCTCCAGTTTCTGCCGCTCAGAGATCTCCTGCCGGAGCTGCGCGTTCGCCCGCGTGAGTTCGGCAGTGCGAGAGGCGACTTCCTGCTCCAGGTGTTCCCGGTAACTGGCTAACTGTTCTTCCGCCAGTTTGCGGGCGGTAATATCGGAGGCCACGCCCAGCACCTGGTGCGCCTTGTGGTCCTCTCCCACAATGGGACGCTTCGTGGTCTGCAGCCAGTGGAGTTTGCCTTCCGGATCGGTAACTGGCTCCTCGGGAATCAGTTTTTCTTTCAAGGTATCCATGACTTCCAGATCATCGCGGCGGAAGGAGCGTACTTCTCCCCGTTGGATGCCGAGCTCGGCTTCAGTCTTGCCGATGAGAGCTTCCGGAACGGAATGAAAGAATTCAGCCAGCGCGCGATTCACGAGTGTGAAGCGGCCTTCGCGGTTTTTGGCGAAGATGAAATTCGGATTGATGTCTAACACCTGTTGCAGAAAGGCGTGTTGCTTGGCCAAATCGAAGGTCCGGTTTTTTACCAGCTTCTCCAACTGGGTCGCGCGCGCCGTCAGGGCCTGCAGGCGGCGCCGATGACCTGCGGCCACTACCGTAACCACACCGAGAACGCACAACGTGTAGAACCAATAGGTTTCATAAAAATGCGGCTTGAAATAGAGCGTAGCAGCCGGGCCCGTCTCGTTCCAGACGCCGTCGTTGTTGGCTGCCTTGACGCGGAAGTGATAGGTGCCTGGACGTACGTGCTGGAGATAAGCCGTGCGGCGGTCGCCCACATCGATCCACTCTTTGTCAAACCCTTCCAGCATGGAACGAAACCTGACTTTCTCAGGAGCAGTGAAGCTCAGGCCGGAATAGTGGATTTCAAGCCGATGATCGCCGGGAGGAATCGTGATGGAAAGAGGAGCTGCCGGCGCGGAGGTGGCGAACTCGCTGCTCACGGCGACGGGTTCGTCGTCCACGGAGATCTGTTCGATAGCGACGGGCGGCGATTGCTCATTGAGGCGCAAGGCTTTCGGATCAATCATGGTCACGCCCTTTGTGGAGGCAAACCACAGCCGGCCCGAGCTATCCCGCGCACTCGTTGGTTGCGCGTCCGTCGTAGCGAGGCCATCGCTCTGGTTGAAAACTTGAAAGTCGATTCGATTCTTGCGCCCGCTGATGAGTTCCTCCAGTGCCTTACGCGAAACGCGAAGAATGCCACGGTTGGAGCCAAACCATAAATTACCCAAGCCGTCATCCTGGATCGACACAACCCCGCGCGCGGGAAGCCCCTGCTGCTCGGAAATTCTGGTCAGGCGTCCTTCACGAAGACACGCGACGCCGCCGTCTTCTGTCCCCATCCACAGAGTCCCGTCTTTGTCGGCGAGCAGCGTTAAGATCGACTGGCGGGAAACGCCATTTGCTTCGGGAACCGGCACGAACCGATTTTCCTGCAGGCGGTAAATACCGCCCGACTGGTTGCCCACCCAAATGGTTGCGCTTTTCACGTCCTCAGCAATGCTGCGGACGCTGCTGTGTTCCGGCGCGCCCACTAAGGGATACTTCTTGAATTGGGAACCATCCCATACGAACGCTCCCCCCTCAGTACCCGCCCAAATTCTTCCGCCTGAGTCTTCGAACAAAGGCGAAACCTGGGGGCCGCCCCCCAAAGGAGAGTTAAAGAAACCGCGAAGGATGTGGCCCTCCAGGAGAAACAACCCGTCATTGGATGTGCCAATCCACAAGCGTCCGCGATGGTCGAGGAGTACTGAAAGCACGAGGCCGTCAAACGCAATATTGCTGCCGTCCGGCGACACGATATTCTTTTTCCACCAGGGCCCCTTGTCCCAGCGCGGCAGAACAGGAAGAATCTTGTTTTGCGACAGTTGCCAAACGCCCTGGCCCCAGGTGCCTAAATAAATCCTGCCCCACGCGTCTGCCGTGACCGATTTCACCACGGGCTCTGGCAGACCTTGTTGCGTGCCCCAACTGAACACATAGCGCCGCTTGAATCGTTCCAGGCCGCCTCCACTGGTGCCCACCCAAAGATTGCGTTCGCGGTCCTCGAAGACGAAGCGGACAGCGTGATACGTCAGCCCATTCTCGGCGGTCAAATGCTGCCAGCCTCGTTCCGGCGAAAAATGATAGAGGCCGTTGGCCGAAGAGCTGATCCAAACGCCGCCATTGGAGTCCTCGTACACGCTCCATAAGCTCTCTAGCGGCCAGGGCGCTGGTATCGCAGAAACAAGATGACTGCCGTGGTACTTACGAAGATCATGACGCGTGGCGATCCAAAAACCTCCGTCGCGGCTGGTGCCCGCCAGCAAATCCGGACGGACTTGCGAGATGCCGTGCCCTACCAAAGGCGCTGCTGGGATCATCTCCTGCCATTTGTCATTCTTTAGTCGACCGATGAATTGCGGGTGCACGGCCCATAAATCATCTGCGCCGTCGACGAACAATTGGAACCCCATTTCCGGGTTCGCGACCGGCGGCGGCGGGATCTGCTCCAAACGGTCTTCCCGAAAGCGGAGCAGCACGTGGTCCCACGTGGTCATGTAAAGATCGCCAGAGCGGGTTTCCGCAAAACGCCACACGTAGCTACCGCGCCAGCCGTCGCTTTCGTGGAAGACGCGCCAGTGCCCGTCTTTGACGTAGGCGGTACCCAACAGGGTGCTCACCCACAGACGAGCATGGTGATCCAGATACAGATTTACGATGCCGGGGCTGGGAAGCTCTGGCGTGTTGGAACGGTCGAAGATAGTGAACTTGACGCCATCAAAGCGCACCAATCCGTTAAACGTGCCGAACCAAAGATAGCCGTCAGGAGTTTGAACCATCGCGGTCGCAGAATTCTCTGGCAAGCCCTGATCGGTCTGCCACGCTTGGATCAGGTAATCGGCGAGCGGATAGGAATCTGAGGAAGTTGCAGAGGCTGTGGGAACCACGATCCAGCATAGAAGGACGAACCAGAGCGCCTTCGGACCAAATAACTTCATGATGCCAACGGTGTCTTCCCTGACGACCACCGTATTAGAGGCTATTGTATGACTGGGTTGATACGGAATCAATGTTCTTGGGAACGAAGAGATAACTCGTTTACTAGGTTTCCAGTCAGTCCTCTGCCGCAATTGTTTGAATCGGTATGGCTGAAGGGCTGCAGAAGAATGTCGTTCCACACTTTGGCCAAAAGTACCATTGCAAGCCGTGCGGAATCGTCAACCTGCGCGGTTTGATGTCAAGCAGGCCTTTATCAAGAACGCAAGGTCGACGGCAGAGAGCCCGGTTATCAGGATCACGGGAATCAATCGTCTCTCGGGGTCTTTCTTGATCTGACGACAGACTTGAAAGCCGTCCACATAGGGCATCGCCGCATCCAATAAGACTAGGGCGGGATTGGCGCGCACGATCTCTTTAAGAGCTGTTAGACCATCAGGCGCTGTGGTTACTTCTAGTCCTTGCGCTTCCAGTATCTCCTTCAGAAGTTCATGATTTGCCGCGTCATCATCCGCGACCAAGATAGTGTGGGTCATAGTCAGATGCCTCTAACTTCGTTTGGGGGCTTGCAATACGGGGGGAACCTCAAATTTACACCCGTTTCGTCCGGTCAACCCGTAAATAATCAAGTGCCATGCGCGGCAACTTCCCAAAACAGGCTGCTTCCCGAAATGGAATATAGCCCATCCACCGCGTAAAACGAAGCCCAAAGATGTGATGTATAGTTACGGCAGTAACTTGGTTTCTTACATGTCGTGTGGGAGAGTTGCAGAACCGTCGAAAGACAAACCAAGGATTCCAACGCAAAAGCGCTGGTATGAGGGCTTACTCCGCTGCCATGAAAAAACTTAAATTTCTCATTTCACTGCGAGCCGAGGACACAAACTATCAGAAGCAAAACGCAATTGCTGCCCAGGAGACAGCCGCCCGTCTCGATGTTGATGTGCAAATCTTATATGCAGGCAACGATGCAATTACTCAAAGCGAGGATATTCTAAAGGCAATTCGTTCCTCGGTTAATTTTCGCCCGGATGGAATTATTTGTACTCCGGTTGGCACGACCCTGCTACGAGTAGCGCGAGAAGCTGCCGTTGCCGGCATTGCCTGGGCCATTGTTAATCGTGAGTGGGATTATCCCGAGGAACTTCGCCAGAGTTCTCAGATCCCGATATTTTCTGTCACTGTAGATCATCGCGAGATTGGGAGCATCCAGGGACGCCAGATCGGCGCATTGCTTCCTGAAGGCGGCACCGTCCTATGTGTTGTTGGCCCCACGGGTCACCCCATACGGGACCAGCGACTGACAGGAATGGAAGAAGCAAAGCCACCAAATGTAGAACTTAGAACCATCATCACTGATTGGACTTTGGATGGAACCAACAAGGCAGCGAGTCGGTGGCTTCAATCCAAAGCCCCCTATGAAAGCAAAGTTGCCCTGGTTGCCGGACAAAACGACGATATAGCAATGGGAGCAAGAAGGGCACTTGAAGACCACACAAATGATGACCAATGGAAGCGTTGGAAGTCTCTGCCTTATATCGGCTGCGACTACCTTCCTGGAACTGGGCAGGAGTGGGTTCGTAGAGGCTTGCTGAAGGCATCCATCATCAACCCGCCGCCGGCGGGGCTTGCTTTGGAGATGATGGTCAAAGCGATCCGAACAAACGAGAACCCGCCCGAGAAAGCGACGGTTACCCCGGTTTCTTATCCGGCGCTGGAAGATTTGAGGCCAAACCGCGAACGTGACTCGGCTTCTCGGCATAGCACTGATTTGCGGAAAATAGGCAGCGGTCGGAGGGAACGATTCTCATGTTGAAGTTGAGTTTTTGGTCCACCAACCTCGCAGGTTTGAGGCCACAGAGCCTCAGTTCCAGTGAGGTTAGCAATGTTTTGATGGTTTATTGTCGCTGCCTATTACTCACGCATTCTGCAGGGCCAGCGATTTCTTACACTACAGAAGCTCAGAAAAGTCCTGGCGGCAGAGCACGGTAAACAGATTCGTGTTATGGAAAAACTCGATCCCACGGCGTGTCCCGATATGGTTACCCTGGTCAAAGAGATGGAAGCCAGGTGCCCGCAATTGCGGAACCGTGAAATCCTCGTTGAGGAGCTAACGGCTAGATTCATAGACGCACTCAAGGCAAACAATCTTCCCATACCTCATAACCCCGATTGGTATCGAAGCGGCATCACAACTTTGATATCCGATCATGCACATCCCCTGTTTACGGGAATCCTCTTCTCTCTTCTGTTGAATAACTTCGACGACCGTACCCGGAAGTTGGAAGAGGAACTCAGGCTTTCGGAGGATCAGTTTGCCAAGGCATTTCGTGCTGGACCCGCGGCGATGAACATCAGCGCTTTAGACACAGGTTGCATCCTGGATCTCAACGATGGCTTTCTCAAGCTGTTTGGCTTTGAAAGAGACGAGGTGATCGGGAAAACTGGCGCGGAACTCAAGATTTGGGCCGATGCGGAGGATCGGAAAGCGTTCTTCTCCGCCCTACACGAGACCGGTTCGGTACACAACCAGAAGACCAGGTTTCGCACCAAAGAAGGCAAGCCCTTCGATTCCCTGATATCGGCAGAAGCGATTAGTTTCGGCGGAAAAGAATGTCTGCTTTCGGTCACCTTGGACGTTTCTGAGCAAATGCGGCTTGAGGAGCAGCTTCGCCGCGCCCAGAGGATGGAGGCGATCGGAACCCTATCTGGAGGGATCGCTCACGATTTCAATAACCTGCTATCGGTCATTCGCGGTTACAGCCAACTTCTTCTCGACAAGTTGACAAGCGACTCCGAACTGCGAATCTACTTGGGACGCATCGATGAAGCCGCCGGCAAGGCTGCATCCCTGACCGGACAACTGCTTGCGTTCAGCCGCCAGCAAGTGCTTGAACCCAAGGTTTTCAGTCTCAATACTCTTTTGGTCAGTCTGGAAACCATGTTGCGCCGGCTAATCGGAGAAGACGTCGACATGCGGGTTGTGACGGCGCCGGACCTGGGCTTGGTGAAGGCCGACCCCAATCAGATTGAACACGCGGTGATGAATCTGGCGGTCAACGCTCGCGACGCTATGCCTGGAGGCGGCAAGCTGACCCTGGAGACCGTTAATGTTTTTCTTGACGGGGACTACGCAAAGGAGCATGTCGGGGTCGAGTCCGGCTCGTTTGTCATGTTGTCCGTCACCGACACGGGCATGGGCATGACGCCTGAAACCCTGCGTCATATCTTTGAGCCGTTTTATACGACGAAGGAGCCGGGCAGAGGAACCGGCCTGGGGCTTGCCATGGTTTATGGCACGGTCAAACAGAGCGGCGGCAGCATCTGGGTGTACAGTGAGCCAGGGAAAGGAACTACATTCAAGATATATCTGCCACGGGTTGAGGCCGCCATCCAGACTGCGTTCGAAGAAGAGCCGCGCCGCGCAGAAGTTGGCGGCAATGAAACGATCCTGTTGGTCGAAGACGATCCGGGCGTGCGCCAACTGGCCCAGGCGATTCTAACTTCTGCGGGTTATACAGTCCTAACCGCTGAGAATGCGGCGCACGCAGTCTCCCTGTGTGAAACTTTCTCAGGCCCCGTTCATTTGTTGTTGACTGACGTGGTGATGCCAGAAGTTGGGGGCCCCGAACTAGCGGCAAAGGTGACCGCCAAGAAGTCTGAGGCGACGGTACTCTATATGTCCGGTTACGCCGCGAATGCGATTCTTCATCGCGGTGTGCTTGAGGCCGACACGTTCTTCCTCGCAAAGCCACTCACCCCGGCTTTACTGTTACTAAAAGTGCGCGAGGTCTTGGACAAGGCACGATAGTCGACAAGTAGTACGAGCCCTGGAACGTTCATGTTGCTCTAGCGTCTAGCTCCGCCGGCACACCACGGGATCTTCACAATACAACAGCTTCCAACAATAAGCGAAGACGGATGCGTTGGAATTGATCTATCTTTTCCGGCCGCTCGAAAGTGCCTTGGCCGAACTCGGAATCAGGTTAAATCGGCTGTTACGGCCGAATGCGGCGGCTCTTGGCAGCGAGCGTGAGGCGCTAAAGTCTCGAACCGAATCGTTTCTTCCAAAGACC
>Ga0209166_10001244_pt1 | contig 21911 bp, 26 predicted proteins | sample Coa_R1_3_FD_187151 | JGI IMG/M metagenome (GOLD analysis project Ga0209166, IMG submission 187151) | Surface soil microbial communities from Centralia Pennsylvania, which are recovering from an underground coalmine fire - Coalmine... | ecosystem: Environmental > Terrestrial > Soil >... | reverse complement strand
TTCAGCTGGATCAGCGACCCGGTGATGACACCACCCACACCGGTGGCGCCTTCCAACAAACCGCCCATGCCGGCGAGGATCAGGGAGGCGAGCTGGACGCCCATCGGCACCAGCACCGGTCCTGCGGATCCGGCGAGGTCGCCAAGGCCGGACAGGAAACCGGCCTTGAACGGGCTGTTAAACGCGATCGCGCCGGTCTTACCCATCTGGTCGAACGAGTTGACCAGTGCCCGCCCAGTTGTACTGTCCAGCCCGCCGGTACCAAGAGCCTTCGCAAGCTCCTGGTACAGACTGGCCGCCCCGTCGGCGCCGGCCTTGCGGAACGCGGAGTTGAACCGCTGCGTCAGCCCTTCAACATCCTGGTCGGCAAGGCGGCCGTCACGTACCGCGCGGCGCAGCTCGTCGACCAGGGCGTTGCCGGATGTTTTGCCGGTGGCCGCGGCGGACTTGACCGAGTTGTCCTGCACCTGCTTGTCGTAGGCGGCCATGGCCGCTTTCGCTTCGGCGATCGCGTCGAGCAGGTCGTGAACGTCGCCCTTGAGCTTGGTGACGACCGGGGGCAGGAACTCGTCGGCCACAGGTCACCCACCCGAGTGCAGCGTGTCGTAGATGGCCTGCGCCCACGCGTCGACGTAGATCTGGCGGATCTCCGGCAGCATTGCGTCGACGGTGGGCTGGTGGTACGGCCGCGGCGGCAAATACGTGCGGTGGCCTTTGCCGGTGAAGCCACCCAGCTCCTGGATGCGGGCGTACACCGCGGTCGGGCCGATGGAGCCTTCCACTTCGGACAGGCTGATCTGCCAAGGCCCGTCAACGTTCACCCCGCGGCGCAGGTGCCCGCTGATCAGACCCACCGGGGAACCCGGTGGGGACGGGGTGGGTGTGCCGGGTGGGTGCGGGTACAGGCTCAGCAGGGTCTGCTCGGCCCGCTGCAGCGTGTACAGGGCGTCGCGGGTGGCCTCCCACGTTTTGTCAGCCATGCGCAGCGCAAGCTCCTCAAGCTTGGCGCCCCATTCCTTCGTGCCACCGATCTCGTAGCTGAAGGTGATGGTGGTCATGGGGTAGGCAGCACCGATGCAGACTGGGCCCGTTCGGCGCGGACCTCGTCGAGCAGGCCGAAGCAGGACAGCACGTTGTCCCGGTACCGCCAGGGCAGCTCATCCTGCACCTGCGGCGGCCACCCGGTCCGGTCAGCGACCTTCGTCCACACCATTGCCTGCTCCCACCACCTGTCCTGCGCTGTGGTCGCCGGCCGCACGGTTTCGGGTGGGTAGCCCGCCAGGAGGGCCTTTATTCGCTGGCGGGCGGCTGAGGGTCCACCACTTCGCCAGCCGCGGCCTTCTTTGCGGCCAGGTGCGGCGGGAGGGGAAGGCCGAGAATCTCCCACACCGCGAGGGCCATGTGGTCCTCGATGGCCCTCGCGGTACGCCAGGGCAGCTCGCCCCACATGGCGGGCTGGTCCGCGGGCACGGGCAGGTTCGGCAGGCCGGGCAGGTCCCACCGTGCGATGAGAATCTCGGCGGCGGTCTGCATGACGGCGGTGGTGGCAGCACCTGCGGTGCGGGAGTTGGCCATGGCGTCGCGTAGCCGGTCGGCGTCGCGGCCGCGTAGCTGCTCGGGGTCGTTGAAGTCGACCGACCCGCCGTTGGGCAGCTCGAGTCGGGGCAGGGTCAGTTCGTCCACAGTGGACAGTTCCTTTCTGGGCGGGTCAGTAGGTGCCGGCCGCGACCGCGTTCTGCAGGGTGATCTTCAGCGGGGACAGGCCACCCGACGCCCCGGCGTTCGTCGAGTTCGAAACACACTTGTACGCCATGTTGTAGCCGGCGGCTTCCTCGTTGCGCACGATCTCACCGGAGTTGAACGCGGCGACCTGGGCGTCGATCTGCAGGGAGGCGAGGCTCGCCCCGCCGAGGCCGTTGGATACCAGCAGCTGCAGCTGCGGCTGGGTGTTGTTCAGGTAGTAGTTGAGGATCGTCTCGTCGGCCGGTACCGGCACCAGCAGGGTGCCGGCGGCCCGGGCCGCGCCGCGCTGCACAATGAACGGAGTCTGCGCGTTCTGCAGGGTCCACTCGGCGCGCAGTTTCCGGTCGATGGTCAGGGTCCACTCCCGGGCGGTCTTCACCTGGGTGCCGCCGGACGCCGGACCGGCCAGGCCCAGGGCGGTGCGCCACGCGGCGATACCGGGGATCGCGGTGGGCGCGGCGGTGGGTGCGGAGCCGAGGTCCGATGACGGCCAGGCGATCCCGGTCGCGGTGAACTCGATGACCGACGACTCGGCGTTGCCCTTGAGCACCAGCTGGGACAGGCAGGCCCCGGGGATCTGCCGGGCCGAGCTGGTGGCGGGCATGCCCTGCCAGTCCACCAGGGTCAGCGACCCGGGCTGCCCGGTGCCGGAGTTGAGGGTGGAAATGGCGTGGGTGAACGGGGCGGACGCGCCGGTGGTGGTGATGTCACCCAGGATGTTGTTGACCAGGAAGCCGATGCCGTCGAAGTAGCACCAGCCCTGCATCGAGAACGACACCGACGAGACGCCCTGCACCACCCCGTGCTCGTCGACCATGCTGTTACGCATGCCCGGGTCGACCAGGTACACCGGGTTGTCTTTGACGGTGAGCGGCGCGGACAGCGGGTACGTCCACGTGATCGGGGTGGTTGGTGTGCCCTGGGCGACGGTTTCCCTCGCCCAGCCGACGAAGGCTTTGGCTGAGGGCCAGGTAGTTGGTGTGGCCACAGGTCACTCCCCGGGGGTCTCGGTCGGTTCGTTGACGGCGGCCTTGTCGTGGCCGGCCCGGGCGTAGGCGTCGACTTCGGCCTGGGCGAGCAGCTGCTCCCGCGTCAGTTCGTCGGTGGGCGTGGTGGAGTCGCCGGCCGGGGCCGGCCCTTGCTTGGCCAAGGGAGTTGCTCCTTTGCTACAGGCGGCGGCCGGACTTGACGCGCGCGGCGCGGATCATTCCCAGGCGGCCGCGGGACGCGCCGCGGGCCGGGGCGAGAATGGTGGCCCCGAAGTTGGTGCCCATCGCCGCGACCGGGCCGCGGGAGCCGCCGGTGCGTACGGTGGTGTGGCGGGCCACCGGGTGGCGGGCAAGGTGACGCAGGTGCCGCGGATGGCGGGCCCGGTGGTGACGGCCACGGCGGTGGTGGCCGCCGCCCTTCGCGCCGTGATGGTGGCCAGCCTTGGCGTTCTTCGCGGCCCGGGCCTGCTGTTGCTGGCGGCGCCGGTGGCGTAGCAGCGCCCCGCCGAGCAGACCGCCCTGGAAGAGGTTGCCACCACCCCGACGGCCCCCGCGGCGGCCACGTCGGCGCGACCGCTGATCCTGCCCGGGATCCCCGTCACGGTCCCGGGGCATTACGGCAGCAGCACGTTCTGGGTGACGGTGAACATCAGCACCCCGGCCCGGTCAACCGCGGACGCGGCCACCATCACCGGCCCGGTGTGCCGACCCACCTTGCCGCGTTGACGCGGCCACACCCCGGCCTGCAACACCACATCGGGGCGGCCCAGCGCCCGACCGGAGGCGCGCAGGCAGTCCTTCAGGGCGTCGTAGATGCGGTCGTAGTCGTCCTCGTCGTCAGCCCAGTCCTGCTCACCCGGGGTGTAGGAGCGGTGCCGGATGTGCAGCTCAACCGGGTAGTGGATGGTGACACCGCCCGGGGAGGTGGGGCCGGAGAACGCGGTGAAGTCTTCCGAGTCGGTGGGGATGACGACGGCGGCCAGGCACGAATAGTCGGCCTGGCCGCGCCGGTACAGCTCGAAGTACCAGTCCGGGGGCAGGGACCGGTACACGTGGTCGAGGCCGATGATCCGTTGGGCGGTGAACCACTGCGCGATGATGGTGCGGATCAGCCGCCGGTGCTGGCCGCCCGGGTTCGTGGCCATCTACTCGACCGGCACCAGGTACGGGTGCATGACCGCTTCGGCCTCGATGTAATCCTCGCCGGCGTCTTGGTTTTCCGGGTTGCTCCCACCGGTCTCTTTGATCATCGCCCTGATCACCAGCACGCAGGCTTCGATGACGTCCGGTGGCAGGGCGCTGACCATGGTGGGGTAGTTGCCGGAGTTCGGCAGCGCATACGGCAGGGCTGGGCAGACGACGGTGCCGGGGCCGGTGCCCACCCCACCGGTCGGGGCGGTGGACACGGTGCCGGCGGTGAACCGCACCCGCCGCTGAAGGTCGTACACGGTCAGTTGGGTCTGTCCGGCGACGATGCCGGTGGTGTCGGCCAGCGGCAGCGACGTCGCCCCCGCCGCGACCGGTGCTGTCAACGTGGTGACCGGGTAGCCGTTCTGGTACGTGTACTGGATCCAGGCCTGGTCCATCGGCGCGGCGACGGCCCCGAACTGCAGCGGCCCCTGCGATGTGGTCAGGCCCCACGGCTGTGTGGGTACGGTGATCCGGTTCGGTTCCACCCCGCAGCCGGTCAGGTCGGCGTAGGTCTGCAGCGTGTTCGGTGTCGGTCCGCAGGCGAACGATGTCAGGGCGATGACTGGCCGGTACCGGGGGTGGATGGTGGCGTAGCCGCGCCGGTTCACGTTGACCCGTTCGAGGACGGTGTCCTGCGTGGCGGCGAGCACCTGCAGGATCAGGTTGTCGATCCACACCGACGCGGACTCGATGATTTCGGCGAGGGCCGCATCCTGCTCGTCGGGGGTGCCGCGGGGTACGAGGTTGTCGACCTGCACGCCGCGGCGGCGGTGGTGCTTGAACATGTCGACGGAGATGTACGGGGTGATCCGCTGCTGGCTGGTGGTACCGACGATCTGTGATGCGGCCACGGCAACCCCCTACTGGACGATGAGTTGCCCAACCTGGCGAATGACGGTTTCGCCGCCGGGGTCGACGAGGCGCAGCCACGCGTAGTACTCGCCGGCGGGCAGGGCGACGGCCCCGCCGGTGCCGATGAGACACGCTGCCCGGTACGTGCCGATCAGGGACGTGTCCCAGGTGCACGTCTTCCAGTCCCCTGACGCCGGCTTCGCCGAGCTCGGGATGAACGCAGCACTGGCGGTGGCGACAGTCGGGTTGTACACGGTGCCGGCGGTGTCAGCGAACACGGAGAAGGTGACCTGCTCGAGGGAGTTGACGTCGACGCGGACCACGTCCATCGAGATCACCCACTTCAGTGTCGGCGGTTCGATGGTGAAGGTGGTGACGGCCATCAGGGCAGGGTGATGTCCTCGCCGAGGTCGAAGCCGCCCTCGGCGTCCGCCGCTACCGCAACCGGCTCGGGGGCCAGCTCGCCGTCGAGGACTTTCACACCGGGCATGCGGCCGGGGTGGTGCCAGGATCCGTGCTGGCAGCCCGGCGCGTACGCGCCGTCCGGCAGCCCGGCCCAACCCTGCGGGAAGCACTCCTCGCACAGGGGCGGTTCCTTGCCCACCTTGGCGAGCTCCTGGGTGGTGGTCAGTTCTTCGACGATGATGCGCTGTACCCAGTCGGGGATGGCCTGGTTCTGGAAGTCGACCGGCTCGCGGTGGTGGATGGCGTGGCACAGCCGCCGTACGGCGTGTTCGGCCGCCGGGTCGATCTGCTCCATCTCCGGCTCGGCCGGTGCCGCCTCGGCGGCCGCTTTCGGCTCAGTGGTGCGGGTGCGTGGGGGCATGCGTCAGGACTCCCTTTCACAGGTGGCGCCACAGCGGGAACAGGTGGCGAAGAACGACCCGAAGCCGCAGCTTGCGCATCGGTAGCCGACTCGGCCGCGGCCGACGCGGGCCAGGTTCGGTGTCGGCATGTTCGCCGCGGCCAGGTGGATGCGGGCGTGCTCGTCGGGCATGTTGAACCAGCCGTCGCGGGCGGTGTAGCGCACGCCGTTGATGTCGTGCTGGACCTGTTTGATGTCCTCGGCGGGTACCCGCATCGGGCCTCCTAGTTGAACGCCGGAACAGGCGTGAGGTTCGGGGCGGTCAGCAGTGCCGCCAACGTGGTCGCGATCGCCGAGGCCCCACCGGGCGGTACCCCGATCTGTACGTAGGTGGGGGTGATGATGGCCTGTAGGCCGCCGGCCAGCTGGGTGTTGATCTGGTCCAGGTTCGCGGCGGACAGGGTGGTGCCGTAGTAGGTGTTGATCGCGGCGACCAGGGCGACCAGGCCGGCGCGGGTGAGCTTGCGTGGGGTTACCGACGCGGGCGCACCGTACTGGCCGACGATCGTCGGCTGGATGATCAGCGTCGAGCACAGGTTCGCGTCGTTCTGCACCCCGTTCGGGTCGAACGGGGTGTCCTGCAGGATCGCCATCCCGTTGCCCGGGGAACCGGTCGGGGACTCTGGCCGCAGCAGACGTTGGATCATCAGGGTCTCCTTCGCGCCACCCGAGGCCACCCGCCAGGTAGCGGGTGGCCTCGGGTGTACCGGTCACTGAATGCCGAGGATCAGGCCGGAGAAGCTTGGTGCGTAGTGCACCAGCGTCCCGATCTGGTACGTCGACGCGTCGTAGGTCATCTGGATCTGCGGCCAGTCGACGGCCATGTAGTCCTGCACGTTCACCGCGACGGTGGGGGCGGTGATGTTGCTGTCCGGGATCGGCAGCGACGTGGAGCGGATCAGGCATGCGCCGATCGGCATGTACCTGTGGGCCCGCACATCAAGGACCTTCGACGAGGCGGGGTTGACGTAGCCGGTGACGGTGGTGGACATGGTCACCGACCCGTCGCCGGTGACCGTGTTGGTGCGGTACCCGGACGACGCGCCGGAGGCCCCGCCGATACGCATGAGCTGGTTCAGCTCGGCACGCGCGGCGCCGGTCAGCCAGATCTCGTCCGGGTCGGCGCTGTTGTTGGTCCACATGGTGGCCAGGGCGGTGTCGAACTCGCTGCCCGGGTTGGTGGTGGAGAACTTGCCGTTCAGCCGGGACAGGTAGCCGCTGATCGTCGGGTCCGACAGGACCGACAGGTAACCGTCGTAGCCGTTGGCCTGCGAGCTGGTGTCGGTGTTGGCGCACACCGCGCCGGCCGCGTTGAAGGTGGTCAGCGTGAACGACGTGCCGGCGAACGTGCCCTGGAACTTGGCGGTGCCGATGGTGCCGGCGGTGGACACGTACACGTTGTAGTTGATGGTGCCGGTCGGCTCGGCCGAGTTGAGCACCACGTTGATGACGTTCGTCGAGCCGGACAGGGCCGCCGTGGCGGTACCGGCACTGGCCGCGGTCTCACCGAAGCCGGTGTTCGCGGTCACGTACACGGTGTAGGTGGCCGCGCCGATCGACCCGCCGGTGGCGACACCGGTGGCCGAGACCGGCGCCGACGGGGTGGTGACGGCGCCCTCGTAGCCGTTGCCGGATGCCCCGCGGCCGTAGAGCATGGCCCGCTCTTCGCCGAGCAGGTGCGCCCACAGCAGTGCGGTGTGGGACAGGGCGCGCAGGTCGTCGAAGCCGAGGCCCTGGAACTGGGCGATCCACTCCACCGAGTCGGAGAAGCCGAGTTCGACGTAGGCGACGGTGTTGTCCGTACCCGTGTAGTTGATCTTCTGGGGGCGGGCCAGGGTCAGGTTCCCCGTACCACCGTAGGTGCTGGTCGCCGTCAGCGAGTTGAAGAACGGCGCCAGCGTCGCCGCGCCACCGGGCACACCCGCGTTGGTGATCGACATGATGCGCTTGAACTTGCGCGCGTTGCCCTGGCCCTTGACCCGTGGCGTCGTGTTACGCAGCCACGTGTCCCGCGGCCACAGCTGCTTCGCCGGGCCTTCCAGGTCGTACGGGACCAGACCGGTACCACCGACCGGGTTGGACGGCGTCCAGTCCTTCTGGATCTCGTTCTGCAGGAAGCTGCGCATCGCGGCCAGGTCCTGGCCCAGCGATGCGGTCTGGTCGGCGGTGAGCGCCTTCTCGAGGCGGTCGAACTGCTCCATGCGCGCTCGCGGCCGCTGGCCCTTGTTCAGCAGCCGCCACGTGGCGCCGTTGTTCCCGTCGGCGAAGGACAGGTACGTTTCGCCGCGGTCGACCTCACTGTTGGAGCCGTTGATGGCGGACTTGTACGCCTCCAGGCGTTCGGCCTGGTCGGCGCGGGTTGGTGCGTCGCCGAACAGTTCGGACAGGATGCCGCCCGGGGGGCGCTGTTCGACGTCGCCGGTGATGAAGTTTCCGATCATGGGCATGGGGTTCGCCTCCCAGGCGATTTATGGGAGGGCGCGTTCCTCACGCTTGGCCAGGTCCCGGTACGCTGCCGCGACCGCGGGGTCGGTGCTGGCGTTGGCCATTGCCCGGTACTGGGCGGCCTTGGTGGTTGCCGGGTCCTGGGCGGCGCGTGTGGTGGCGCCGGTGATGAGGACAGGTCCACCGGGGATCGGTGTCGCTGCGACCTTCGCCAACTGCGCTTCGACAGCGTTGAGCTTGTCCTGTAGCGCCTTCGTGGCCTCTGTCACCGCTAGCTTGATCATGTCCGGGGTGATGCCCGCGGCCCCCACACCCTTGACCAGCTTGGTCGACCAGGTGTCGGGGATGCGGTCTTGCATACCGAGCGCACGCGCTCGACGCTTGATGTGCTTACGGGCCTTCGTCGGGTTCGACGCGTTACCGGCCAAGCCGATCGCGTTGTCCAGGTCGTCGGCGGTGTCGATGGGGAACGACCCGTCGGGCATTGCCCGGCCGTCGGCGGCCATCGCGTCACGCTGATCCTGGGTGTAGTCCCGCTTCGTCAGCTCCACATCGACGTTCTTCACGGTGCCGCCGAATGGGGACACCGCGGCGAGGGGACCGTTCGCGGATGGGTTGACGACGTCGGGGTCGCCGCCGTCACCGGTCGCGGCCTGCGTGGGCAGCGGCCCGTACCGGTTGGTCTTCTGCTTGCCCTTCTTACCCTTCGGCTTCCCGCCGCCGGGGTTGGCCGTGTTGACGTCCTTGACCACCGGTGCCGCCGGTGGTGTGGCGGCGCCGTACGCTTTGACGATCTGCCCGTCGGGCCCCACGTCCTGGCCGAGGTCCACACCCGCCGACGCGGCGGGGGCTGGGGTGTCGAGCATCTTCCCGCCCGCGTCGACCGGCACCAGCTGGCCGCCGGCGGCGGCCTTGCAGATGGCCATCTTCGCGGTCGGGTTGCACGGCCGGTCCACGTACGAGATTTCGGCGATGGTGCCGCCGACGATGCGCCCGTTCGGGGCCTGGGCGTCCTTGACGACGCGGGCGTTGCGGATCCCGATCGAGTAGCCCTTGTAGCCGCCCTCGCGGATCTTCGTGGCCGCGGTCGGGTCGATGCACTTGGACTTCAGGTGCCAGTCGTCGCCCTGCGCGGAGAGTTCCTTGCCGACCCCGGCCAGGACGGGGCCGTGCATCTCCCGGACGTTGCCGTACTCCATCCATTCCGGCATGGCCTTGCGCAGCCAGCCGGGGTCGCAGATCTGCTCGTCCAGGTCGAGGTCGGGGCCGGTGGCCTTGCCGTACACCATGAGGCCGTCGTCGGTGTCCTCGTACTTGACGATGTCGCCGGCATACGCGTAGATCAGGCTCACGGGGCAACTCCTTATCGGCGATAACGGCCGCTACGCTGAAGAGGTGGACGACCAGGCAGGCCCGGTGGTGCTGCGCGAGGAGGCGAGTTTCTTCGACGCGCAGGGGCGCCGGCTGCCTACGGCTGAGGGCGCGGTGCGCGGGGAGATCCTGCAGCACCTGGCCGACGGGAGTGTCCTGTCGACCCTGGTCACCTTCGACGACGGCAACGAGCCGGGGTCAACGGCCTAGTCGGGCAAGCTCAGCAAGCTGGGCTTGGGCGACCGCCGGGTAGGTTTGGTCGAGGATTGCGGCCCGCGCCGGGAACAGGTCCCGGAAGTACACCGGCTGTAGCGGGCCGTCCTTGGTGAGCCGGCCTGTGCCGATCCGGCCGGCCAAGTACAGCGATGTCGCTTCGGCGTAGTCCTCGGTGACCGACGACTTGCCATATTTGGTGACCCCGTGCGGGAAGTTTGCGCTCGGATCCACATTCGGGGTGATCTGCAGTTCGTAGGCGAGGCCGGGATTCATGCTCAGGTCGAACACTTCACGGTGAGCATCGGCACTCTGTGTGGCGCGACGCCACGCGGCACCTTCCGCGTGGAGGCCACGCTCACGCATCGCGGTGGAAACGTTGTGGCCGAACTCGTGGCGCAGCGACGAGTCATAGCTGAGCCCGGTGACCTTGCTCCACGCGTACACCGCCCCGTCGCCGGCGGTGAACGCGGACCGGAAGTCGGGGCGGTTGTACTGCACAGCCCAGTGGCTGTCCTCCGGGTTGCGGCCGGTCAACCAGTGGTATGCCTGTTGATGCTGTACCGCTTCGGTGGGCAGTGTGGCGTGGAACTTTTGCAGCAGCCGGGCTTGCCGGGCTGCATCGGATGCGCTGCCGACGTCCCACCCGATTCCATACCCGGGCCCGCCCTCCGCGCCGGAAACCTGGATCAGGTAGCTGACACCGTCGACGCGGAACGCCCAACCCTGCTCGACGGTGTAACTGCCGCGGTACAGGATCAGGTTCTTGACCGGGGCCGGGTTGTCCCAGCCGGTGTCGCTGGTGAGGCTCTTCCACCAGTAGCTGTCGGATCCGGTCACTGTCTGCGGCGGCGGCACGGTTGGGGTACTGGCCGCCGTCACCGTTGTCGTCGAGGAACGGGACGCTCTTGGGCCACGAGGCGTTCTTGGTCCGCGACCCGCCTCGTTCGTCTTTGCCGGCGGCGCGCCGAACAGGTGTTCGCGGATGGCTTGCCGCTTCTCGCCAGCCTTCATGGTTGACCGGCCCTTGATGCCATAGTGGCGGGCCAGTTCGTCCAACGAGGAGCCCTGCGCCTGCTGCAGGGCCCGGTCGACGCCGTTGATGAACGCGGCCCGCTGTTCCTGGGCGAGCTGCTGGTGGTGTGCCTGCCATTCAGCGAGACGGCTGGTGGCGTGCTGCAGGGTGATGTGCGGCTTGCCCCGACGCCGGCGGCCGCCCGGCTTCGCATCGTCATCGCCGGTCCCTGTGAACCAGCCGTGGTAGCCGCGTGGGTGCTCGTCCGGATCGAAGATCTGCCCGAACATCTTCCCCAACACCCGGGCGCCGACCACGGGCACAAGGGCGCAGCGGCAGCGGGGATGCCCCGGCGGGTACAGGTCCCCACTGGGGAAGCGCTCGCCGATCGGTACCGGCCCAGCCGCCTCATTCGCCAGGCAGATGGGGCACACGTTCTGGTCCATGGCGGTCAGCCACTCAGTGGCCTCGATGCCGTTCGCCGCGTACCGGGCGTGCGCCGACGCGGACATGGCCCGGGCGGTTTCGGTCAGCGCCACCATCTGCGCCCACACCGGGTTATCCAGCACACCCCGCAGGGCGGCGGCGATCTGCGCCGGGGTGCGGCCCTGCTCGAGCCCGTCGGCGAGAACGGCGGCGACCTCGTCGAGCCGGTTGTCGGCGATCGACTTGATGGTGATGCCGGCGGAGTCCAGCAGCGCACGAAGCCCAACATCAGCACCGTCGGCGGACAACACCTGGCGGGCGGCGTCGGGGTGGCCGGGTTTCCACCGGCCCCAGTCAACGTCGACGGTGACCGCGGTACGCGGGTCCGGCACTTGCATGACGGCGGCCGCGGCCCGGTCACCAATGTAGGAGCCTTCAGCCCAGATGCTGCCGAGGATCCGGGCCAGGGGGTCGGTGAGGTCGACGCCTTGGGTGGTCAGCCACTGCCGGGCGTCGGGGGTCAGGTCACCCGGCTGGTACGCGGGGTTAGCTTTGCGCCACAGGCGGGCGAGGCGTCCGATACCAAGCGCTGAGATCAGGGACCGCAACAGGCGGGGCGCCCACCACGCTGCCACGGCGAGGTCCATTGTCCAGCCCGGCCACCGGGTGTCCGCCGGGGGCGTGGGTGCTTTTGGGTCGGCACCACCGCCGCCCGGGTCGGCGGCGGCTTTGATCAGCGCGTCCTGCTCGGCGCGGTCGTGGTGCAGGAACGTGAAGGGCCGTTTCGGGTTCGGGTTGCGCCGGGCCCACCGCTTGTACGCGGTCGCCTCGGCCACTTTTTCCGGCTTGGTGTTGGCTGTTGACGGGCCGCCGCCGGCTTCGGAGGCGCTGGGCCCGTCGTTGCCGGGGCTGCGGTACTGGGCGGAGTGCATCTCGTCCCACGGCCCGGAGTCTTTGGTTACGGTGCCGACCCAGGCGACGACGGGCTGGCCGAGGTTGCGGTACCCGAGCGCCCGGTGGTGGCCGTCGATGACGACGAGCTTCTTCTGCCCGGGCTTGCGCACCAGCACCGACGGTTTGATCTTTCCCTGCCGGATGGCGTCGGTGAACTTCGCGACCTTCTCCGGCTCGTGCGAGGCCTGCCACGAATCGGCACCGGAGTAGTCAACCTGGTCCAGCGGTACCGCCGTCGGGCCTTCCCAAGTGGTGGAGCCGTCGCGGATCCAGTTCAGTGCCCAGTCGGGGAAGTCCGGCTCCAGCTGGGTGACGATCCGGTCGACCATGCCACGCTGTTCGAGGGTGTCGTCGTCGAGCTCGTCGGCGGGGGTGATGCCGTCCTTGCCGGGCTGATCCGGCTTGCCCTTGCCCTTCTTGCCTTTCTGCACCGGCTGCTGCGCGCGTTGCGGTCGGATGGGGACCCCGGCGGCGGCGAACGGCGCGAACACGTCCGTGTCGTTCAGGTCGGAGCCGGGGGCAGCGTCATCACCTTCGGGCTGCCCGTTGGGGTTGGGCTGCGCCACCTGCGGTTCGATGAGCTGCCCGGGTACCGCGGTCTGCGATGCGCCTTCGAGGAACACCACACCCCGACCGGTGATGATCATCGGCATGTCGGCTTCGGCGAAGTCGTACAGGGGCAGGCCCAGGCGTTTCCTGTCCTCGTTCAGGACGATCGCGCCGCGCTTGGTGCGGTTCTCGGAGACCTGGTCCTGGGCGGCCTCGTCCTCGGACTCCAGGCCCAGGAACTGGAACTCGATCTCTGGTGGTGAGTGCAGGAACCGGCGGGACACGTCGGTGATCAGCTCGGAGAGCATGGCCGTGTCGGGGCGGCGGCCGATGCGGTCCTGAACGTCTTCCTGGCCCTCGTGGTACCCGGACGAGCCGAGGCCTTTCGCCTCGGTGAACCCGAGCTCGGCGATCGTCACGTTCAGGTGTGTGGCCAACAGCTTGATCAGGTGCAGGTCGTAGTCGGGCCGGTACCGCTCATCAACCGACGGCATGATGTCGGGTTTGAACCCGGGCGGGGCGAGTTTGATGCGGTGCCGGGCGGCGGTCTGCCCGGCCAGCTCGTCGTTGAGGGAGTTCTCCCACTCGCGGCGCTGCCGCGGGTTCCAGTCCTCCCCCGCGTGCGCGGCCGGATCCGGCACCAGCCACGTCAACGGGGTGGAGCCGTCGTCGTACTCGGCGAGCATCCACCCCTGACGCTTCAGGTACAGGCGCGCGGAGATCAGGGCCTGCTCGACGGCCGAGTACCCGTAGGCAGGCACCGACGGCTGGAAGTTTTCCCGGTGGTAGTACAGCTGGTCGGCCAGGTAGGCGTTGTCCACCACGGCGTTACCCAGCTCGTCGAACTCGGCGGTGGCCTGCCACTCGCCGCGGGGGAAGCCGTACAGGATCTGCTGAAATGCCGGGTGCGGTGGCAGGGGGCGGGCGCCGCGCACATCCAGCAGCGGTTTGATCGTGTCCCCGGCCACCACCTCCAGGTCGAGAACGTCACCGCCGTACGTCATCCGCGGGTACACGACCACGGCGTCGCACACCAGGTGCTCTTCGATCACACCGTTGGTCCACTGGCCGAAGTTCAGGCCGTTGCTGCGCCAGGGTTTGCACCAGAAGTCGGTCAGCCGGGCGATCTCCGGCCAGTACTTGTCCCGCAGTTCGGCTTCGATGTCGTCTTTGCCGCGGCGGTAGTCCTTGCGGTACGCCTCCTGGATGGTGTCGTCGGAAACCGCCCACACCCACTTCAGCGACCGGATGTGCCGCTTACGGATCTCGATGCAGCGGCGCAGGATGTCGATGTAGCGGCTGGCTTCGCGCAGGACCTGCCAGGGGATGAGGCGCTGGTCGTTGCCGGGGATGTTCCACGCGACGGGGTACTGGCTGATGCGCGGTTCGGGGCGGCCGGTGTCGCGGCGGGCCGGATCGAGCGCGGCGGGGGTGAGCGGCGACAGGGGCCCGAAGGGGGACTGGGTGAGCGGGTCGCGGGGCATCGGGTTGAACGAGCCGTTGACTTGGCCCCGGCCGGCGAGCGCGTTGATGAGGTCGCCGAGGGCGTAGCCGCGTGGTGGTGTGGCCGCGGATTGGACTACCGCGGGCGGGAGGGCCTTGTTGCGTACCGCCTGCCGGCGGGCACGGTTGCGGGTGGTGGAGCGTCGGGACACGCGCCACCCCCGGGGATCTGCACGGCGTGCATGGACTGGTTGTGCAGGTGGTAGGTCAGCCGGCCGCCGGCCAGTGGCAGGGGCTGGTACCAGGCGGCGCAGATGGGGCACCAGCCTTGGTCAGGAAGCTCGGGCACCGCGCTCGGCCTGCAGTTGCTGCATGAACCTGCCGCCGGCGCCGGTGTCGAGGAGTAGCCGGTGCAGGGCTTGGGTGCACGCGTCGACTTGGTCGTCGTGGGTGCCGTTGGGGAACGAGGCGGCTTCGTCGACGAACCCGGCCACCCAGGGCGCCATGCTGGCGTCGGGTAGTTCGACGTCGCCGCCCTCGATGAACGGGGACACGGCGTGTGCGCGGGCTTCCTTGCTGTCCTTGGGGTCCCAGGTGACGAACCCGCCGATGGTTTGCCGCAGCTGCGCGACGACGGCGGGCCCGTTGGCTTTGTCCTCCACCAGTTTCAGTTTGGCTTGTGGCCACTTCGCGGTGAGCTGGCGTACCGCGTCGCAGGTGGCGGGGAAGTCCAATCGGTCGTGTACCTGGTCGAGCAGCCACGCCTTGGGGCCGCGGCGGGCCCACACCTGCCCGACGACGAAGTCGCTGCCGGTGGTGTCTTTGAAGGCCATGTCCCAGGACTGGATGACCTGGTCGGCGCCGATAGCGTGCCAGGTGCCGTCCTGCCGGCGTACGGCGCGGGGCCGGGTGTAGTACTGCCACCAGCCGCGTTTGAGGATGCCGCCTTCCTGCGGGGCTGGGCGGCCTTGGTAGAGGGCGTTCCAGGCGCGGCTGCCGGCGTCCTTGCGTCGCGCAAGCCAGCCCTCGACGGTACGGCCGCGGGCGCTGGTCAGGTACTCGCCGACGTCCCGGCCGAGCGGATCCTGCTCGCCGCGGTCGGGCTTGTGGTCGGCTTGGGCGGGGATGTTGACGATCCGCCACCGGCCGCTGTCGGCGTCCTCGGTTTGGAGCCAGCCGGCGAGGTCGTCTTCATGCCACCGGGTCATGATGAGGACTACGATGGCGTTCTCCGCCAGCCGGGACGACGCGGTGCCGCGCCACCACTCCTTCGCCGCTTCCCGGTACGTCTCCGAGTCGGCCTCGGCCTGGCCCTTCACCGGGTCGTCGATGATGAGCACGTCGACGGGGCGGCCGGTGAGGCCTGATTCGAGGCCGGCGGTGATGACCCCACCGTCGTGGCCGTCGAGCTGCCACTCGTTCGCGGCGCTGGTGTCGCGTCGTACCGTGAGGCCGAGGCTGGGATGGGCGAGGATGTCGTTGCGTACGGCCCGGCCCCACCGGCGGGCGAGCGCGTCGCTGTACGAGCAGATGGCGATGCGCAGCTCGGGGTTGCGCAGCAGCAGCCACAGCGGGAACCAGCGGCTGACCCGCTGGGACTTGCCTTCCTGTGGGGGCATGAACCACATGAGCCGCGGCGCGGTGCCGTCGGCGGCGTCGACGAGGGCCTCGTCGAGCAGGTCGAGGGCCGGGGTTTGCACGGTGCGCGGTTCGCAGTGGGCGGCGAGCGTACCGGGGGTCGGGTAGTCGGCGGCGGCCGGGCGGGGCCCGGGCTGGAACTGGTCCAGGAAGCTGCCCCAGGCGATGGCGGTGAGGTCGACCACGTCGACCACCTGCCGTCAGGTGCCGAGGACCGCCGTCCTTCGGCCGTGGGCGCGACTCCCGGATCCTCCCCGCCTCAACGGGGCGTGCCAGCTTTGCACTTCTCGTCCGACCGCACGGTCCTCAGCGGCGACCAGTCTATGCCCAGGTGGCCCAGGTCGGATCGGTGTCCCCGTCGTTCCACAGCCGCTTCGCTGCGTGCAGGTCCTGGCCGGCCGCGGCGGTGTGGCTGTGGTCGGCGGGGCGCTGGCAGGTGATGCGCGGGTCGGTGTGGTGCGGGGCACCGCAGGTTCCGTCGACGGGTACGGCGGGGCTTGGTGCGGCGACCGGCGTGGGTACCGGTGTGGTCTCGGCGTCGAGGACGTCGGTGAACGAGGTCGGGCGGCCGGGTGGGGGCATGCGGCTACCTCCCGTTTCCGGGCACGCTGAAGGTCGGTGCGTCGATCATCGCTCGGAGCTAGGCGAATCGTCAAGCGCCCGGACTCGGCGCCAGTACTCGTCGGCAAAATCCATGCACACTGCCACGCGCAGAACCTCGTACTGAAGGTCCTCCGGCCACTCAACCCGTCACCCGAGCCAGTCTGAGAGGGCCGGCTCGGGTGACGGGTTGAGGCAGCGACCGTCGAACGTCCAGAGCCTGCCGAAGCCATCCTCGATCGGCGGCAGGTCGGGCGGATCCCGGTACCAGGTGTCGCTCACGCGCGCCGTTCCGCCCGGGTGTCCGGGTGCGACAGCTCCAGATGCCCCGCGACCCGGGGGGCCAGCTGCTCCTCATCCCGGGCGGTGAGTACCTTCGGGCACGCCTTCCCGCCGACGAGGGTGTGCGGGCAGTGCCACACCACCGGGGGTTGCCCGGTCCACAGGCGTTCGCCGCACATCTGGGTGAGGTTGCACAGGATCGGCCCGACGTGGGGCTTGAGCGGGTCGGGCAGGGACGATCCGAGTTGGGCGAGGCGGCCGCCGTGGTAGAGCAGGATCGCGCCGATGGTGGTCTGCTCGACATCGGGGAACGCGGCGAGCAGTTCGGCGAGCATGCGCTGCTCGTATTCGCCGAGGGCCTGGACGTGGGGTTGGACGCGTTGGGCGTTGATGGTGGCGGCGAGCTGGTCGAGTTGTGCGGTGACGGTGGTGTCGGGCACGTGGGCCTCCGGGGCAGGGTGAGCGGCTTCGAGGCGGGCAAGGTCGGCTGCGGCCTGGTCGGCGACCTGACGCGCGACCAGGGCGTTGGCGCGGGCGGTCTCGATGTCGTCGGGACCGCGGTAGCCGCGTTGGCTGGCGGGTGGCCGGCTGAGCCGGCGGCGGTTGCTCAAGCTACGACTCCTGTCGGTCGGCGACGATGACGTCCGCACTCGCATTTCGGCGGGCAACGGCCGTCAGGCCCTGGCATTCGTGGATCTCGTATCCCTGTTTCACGCTCGGCTCTCTTGCGCGCCTTGCGTGCCCTGTTATGAGCGTTCTGCTGTTCCCGCCATTGCGGATTTCTCGCTCGCCATCTGGCAATAGCATCCTTCCGAACCTGGGGATTGTTCGCATAGGCTCGGCGAGAGCGCGCCCGACCAATGCCGATCAACTCTTCAAGATCACCTTGTAGGGCGGCAATTTCGGAAATCAGATGCGCCTGAAAGTCAGACCGTTCATCTGTGCGAAATCCGCAAGCGCGACAGCCGAACTTCTCTACAACCTCGTCGTCAATCTTCGTCGTTCTTCTGGCTGGCGCCCGGTTCTTCTTGGTTGGCGTACCATCGAGCGCCTTACCCAGTGGACTGACACCGCTAACAAGCGCAGAAAGCTTCTGGTCACGACTCATGCTGCTGCTCCTGTCTCGGTCGTGTACGGTACCCAGCCGTTCGCCCCGCAGGCCAAGCACATTTGGTACAGCCAGGCCCCGTCTTGGTCGATGCTGTCGGCGGGGCGTAGGTGCCAATGGCCGTGGTCGTCCTGGTCTTCGCGCATGACGCGGACCTGGACCGCGGGGACCCGGTAGTGCTGGCCGTCGTCGCGGGGCTCGGACGCGGTGGTGGCGCCGCACTGGCTGCAGTGGGCGCCGCGGATGGGGTAGAGGCGTTCGTCGACGGCCGGGCCGGCGAGCATGCTGCGGATCTGGTTGGCCCAGTGGTGGGCGTCGTGGGCGACCCGGTCGGCGAGCTCGTCGGCGTGCTGGGCGATGGCGGCCGCGGCGACGGCGCGTAGGACCAGGCCGACGGGTGGTATGCCGGCTGGTGTGGGATCGGGCGGCAGGTCGGGGTGCCGGTCGACGTTGAGGATGTTGGCCCAGGTGTGAACGGCGGTGACGATCCACACCCACAGGTCCAACGCGTCGGCGGAGAGGGGCAGGCGGGAGCGGGCGACGCCGCGCAGGTTCGCTCCGACGACGTCGGTGCCGGCGACCGCGGCGCGCAGCTGGGCGAGCAGGCAGGGTGCGTGGACGGTGTAGAACCTCGCGGAGGCGAGCCGTCGGGCTTGTTGGAGTTGGTACCGCAGCTCGGCCGGGGCGCCGGGTGGTGGGTCGGTGGTGAGGTCGGCGAGCGGGTGCACCCGCATCGATTGGGGGCGGAGTAGCTCGCCGACGGCGTCGAGCAGGTCAGGCACTCGGCGCCTCCCTGCGCAGCCAGCCGACAACCGGGCCGTGCGGCCACACCACCCACCCATCGGGTAGTACCAGGCTGAGCGGCAGGTACAGCGTGCCGTCAGCGGCGAGGAGCGCGGTACCGCCCGGTAGCCAGTCCACTTCGAGGACGTCGGTATACCCGAGGCGCAGCCACTCCGTGCGGGTCTTCGGCCCGCCGGCGACAAGCTCGGCCAGCTCGCGGCGTCGGTGCTCGTGCTCGCGTGCCGGACCGCCGCGGCGGAGGCGGCGCAGCCAGAGGTACGAAGACTCGTCCATCACGTCAGGCATGCGGTCCCCCCGTCCGTCCAAAGCGGATGGTCCGGTCGATACGGCGCTGCCACCGAAACACCAGGCACGGCAGCGGACACACGTACACCGCCTTGACCGCGATGTACACGCCGACCCACAGGTCGCGAGGCTCCCAGTACACCCTTAGCCGCCTCACGCCGCGCCCCCTTCGATGATCCGGCCGCCGGTGATCGCGGCGATCTCCTGCTGCAGCAGCTGCGGAACCAGCCCAGCCACGTACCGTTGCAGCTCGGGCACCAGCGCCTGCTGCTCCTCCGACAGGCCCAGCACCTCGACGAGCCGGCTGAACAGGGCGGCCAGGACGGCGTCGAGGACGCGCCGGAACACGGCGGCCATCTCGATGCCCTGCCGCTCCGCCACCCGCACCTGCCGCTCGGCCAGGCCCGCGGCGACGGCCTTCTGCGCGAACGACGCGCACCGGTCCCGCTCCTCCGCCTCAAGCCTCGCCAGACCGCGCAGGGCTTCTTCGGCGGGGTAGATGTCCCCGTCCTTCGTCGCGTCGTACTTGAACCCGATCAGGGCGGCCACCCCGCCGGTGGTGAGGATGCGCCGCAGGTCCTGCACCGCGGTGAGCTGGTCGGCGCCGACCGCGTTCGCATCCCGCGCGGTCGCCTCGCTGGCCTCCCGCAGCCGCTCGCCCGCCTCATACGCCTCACCGAGCAACCGCGAGTACCGGCCGACCCGTTCCGCGGACTGGGTGACCAGACGCAGCAGCACCTCACCCGGATCGACCGTGGTGTCACCCAGGCCCCACCGGGCCAGCTCGACCACCACCTGGCCCTTCGCCTTCGCACCAGCCCGGCCCGGCCGGCCCGTGTGCATCCGGCACCGCTTCGTGCCCCTGATCGGGTACTGGGTGCACGTTCCACCGCCGCGGGTCTTCGCACCGCAGCGGCCGGTGGGTGGCACGGCTTCGTCGATCGGCATGGGTTCAGGCGGCCGTGAGGAACTCAGTTTCGGCGACGGCCCAGGCGATCGAGTCCTGCCGGTAGGTGCGGGCGATCGTTGTGAGGCTGCGCTTCAGCCCTTCGACGATGTGGGCGAGGTCGGGGTGCCATTCCGCGCACCAGCAGGCGTTTTGCCATGGCTCGTGGGGGAGGGAGTACCAGCGGCCGTGGACGCGGGCGCCTTCGTACCGTACGGCGTGTTCGAAGGCGCGGTCGACGTCGAGGACGTAGCTGGACCAGTCGGCCTGGCTGAGTTTGTCGTCGCTGTTGCCGATGGAGATGTAGACGATCATGCTGCGTCCTTGTCGTCGGGGCGGCCGAGGGCTTCGGCGGCGCAGAGGCGGCAGTTGTGGGCGAGTTCGTGGGGGTGGGTGGGGCAGCGGGGCGCGGCGCGTGCGCGCGCCCCCTGCCCTCCCGTAGGGAGGGGCAGGGAAGGGGAACGCGGACTCACGGTGCTACTACCGCTGTGACTTCCGCGTGAGTCACGTGTTGTGTCACGCGTGACGCGTCGTTCTCTGAGCTTCCTCTGCCGCTCAGCGGCGTCGGCCCGACGCTTGCGAACCACGTCCGCGGTCGGGTTGCCCATGCTGTGGTACCGGACGTCCCGATACCCGGCTGGCTCAACCTCCCAGAGGCCGACCGCGACGAGCTTCGTGGCCCACTCCGTGGTGCCGTACATCGCGGCAACCTCGGCCGGCACGTGGCCGTCCTGAGTGTTGCGCGCGATCCACGACCCGCACCGGACGTAGAGTCCCGCTGCTGCCGAGCCGGCCCGGATGGTCTCGGGCCAGGTGTCGAATCCATCGTCGAGCCAGTACGCCATAGTGTTGTGCTGGCTCCTTCGTGCTCGTGCGGGTAGGGGGCCAGCCCGGCCACCGGGGGAGTGGTGGCCGGGCTGGTGGTGCGGTGTTCGATCAGTCCGCGACGACGCGGATCTCGTCGGCCTGTTCCCGCTGCCGGCGTACCGTGTACGTGCCGGGTGCGATGCCCGCGTACCCGTGCTCGGAGTGCGCCAGGTAGGCGGTCGCGTCGGCGGCGATGGTGAGCACACCCAGGTCGAGGGGGCTGGTCCCTTCCAGGGTGTCGTAGCGGACGTCGCCGGCGGCGAGGAGCAGGTGGGTGTTGCCGCCGTTTTCGCCCTGCACGACAGCGACACCGTCGCGGGGTACCGGGGTGACCGCGTGGCCGCCCGGGTTGGCGATGTCGGCGGGGATGACGATCACGTCACCCTGCCGCTGCAGCCCGGCGGACACGGGTACGTCGAGGCTGCGGTCGAGGTGCTCGTCGACCTGGACGCCGTGCTCGTCGATGAGGCGCGCGAGTGTGCGCATGGTGCGGGTGCCCCTTTCAGTAGGCATTGGTGAGCCCGGCGTAGTCGGCCGGGTCGAGGTCGAAGGTCCACGCTGCGGCGTGCAGCGGGTCCTGAATGGTGGCCGGCACGGTCAGTCCGAACCGGCGGCGGGTACCGTCACGTTCCACGGTGGCGTTGGTACACAGCAGCACCCGTACGGGCTCGTCGTACACCTGCTCGGGCACGTCGTAGAGGGCGAGCTCGTGACCCGGGTTGCCCGGGTCGGGGACCGTCGCGCCTACCTGCTCGAGGTGGGCTTCACGTACGAACCGGTCCCAGCCCATGTGTTCGATGGCGCAGCGGCGCACCTCCGAGTTGGGCTCCTTCAGGATGTCAGCGGTGGACCACTTGCCGGCGATCAGGTCGGCGGGTACCCGGGTGCCGTGCCAGGCATACACACTCCAGCCGTCCGCGTACGCGACCGCGGGCCCGGTTTCGTGGTGGAGCCGGTTTTGCGGGTCACGGTGCAGCGTGGTGGGCCGGTCGGTGAGGATGCACCAGCCGCGGTACGGCCACCACCAGCCGAGGTCGCCGGTGGCGAGCATCGCGTCCAGGCGGTCGTTGGCGGTCTGGTCGTACCGTGCGCCGAGCTGGCGGCCGAAGCTGTAGAACGCGAGCCACGGCAGTTCCTGGCTTCCCCAGACGGCGCCTGACATTTGCGTACGCAGCTGGTCCCGCAGCTGGTCCCACAGCTGGTCCCACAGCTGGTCCCACAGCTGGTCCCGCAGCTGGTCCCGCAGCTGGCCCCCCAGCTGGTCCCACAGCTGGTCCCGCAGCTGGTCCCGCAGCTGGTCCCGCAGCTGGGGGGCCAGCTGGTCC
>Ga0209166_10001242_pt1 | contig 21921 bp, 16 predicted proteins | sample Coa_R1_3_FD_187151 | JGI IMG/M metagenome (GOLD analysis project Ga0209166, IMG submission 187151) | Surface soil microbial communities from Centralia Pennsylvania, which are recovering from an underground coalmine fire - Coalmine... | ecosystem: Environmental > Terrestrial > Soil >... | reverse complement strand
CTGTGTCTAGCTCGTTCACTGGGGTCGCCTGCTCGAAATATTCGAGCACGTCGGGATTTTCGGCGATGTCGCGGCGGTAGACGCGGTAAGCCTCTTGCGACATTTCTTCAATGGCTTCTTCCCATTCCACGGGATGTGCGGCTTGCTGTTGTGGACGAGTGAGGGCCTCCAGACTGGCTGCGATCATCAACTCCAGGTTCCATTCGGCAAGGACCGGGTCGGCATATTTCCAGTTGAGCACTTCGCCTTGCTCGGTGACGCGAATCTGGCCCGAGAAACATCCCGGAGGCTGCGCAAGGATAGCAGAGTGCGTGGGGCCGCCCCCGCGGCCTACTGTGCCTCCGCGGCCGTGGAAGAGGCGCAGCTTCACGCCGAATTCTTGCGCGGCGCGATGCAGTTCGCGATGCGCTTTATAAAGTTCCCAGGTGCTGGTGAGCATGCCTCCATCTTTGTTGGAGTCGGAGTATCCCAGCATGACTTCCTGCCAGCGTCCCCAGGAATCGAGCAGAGGCTGGTATTCGGGATTGGCCCAGAGCAGCCGCATGACGTCAGCGGCAGACCTGAGCGACTCGATGGATTCGAAGAGAGGCACGGGCATCAGGCCAGGATCATTGGCAGACGCTGCAACCTGAACGCCTCCTGCTTTCGCGAGTTGCAGTACCGCGAGCACGTCGTTTTCAGTCTCCGCGCCGCTGATGATGTAGTGGCGGATCGACTGGGCAGGATAGGTGCGTTTTAGTTCTGCGATGGCACGAAATGTGTCGAGCAGTTCCTGGCTGGCCGCCGAATTCAGCTCGCCGCGAAGATCGGGTCCGAGTTCTTTCACGACTTGCGCGTGTACGCGGGCATGTTGGCGGATATCGAGCGTGTGCAGGTGAAATCCAAACTTGCGCACCCTGCGGAGAAGAGAACTGACGTAAGTATGGGCCAGCCGTTCTCCGCGATTCGACTTCAGACTTTTCTGCACCAGGATAAGATCGCGCTCGAATTCCGCGGCATCGCTATAGGCTGCGGGGGCAGTCACGGACTCCCGAGTGCGCACCAGCCGGTGAAAGATATAAGAGAGAAATCGGCGGTAGCTTTCCGACTGGTTGTTAGGACCCCAGGCGAGATGCACGCCCGGGATGGTTCTCTCGTAATGGTGCAGGCGCGCGAGCAAGTCGTCGGCAACGCCGGTCTGGCGGCGGGACGAACTGAGGCGATCGCTGAGCGCCTCGACCTCTTGAAGATATTCTCGAAGAATCAGGGCACGGGCCATTTCAAGCGCGTCACGGATGCAGTGCGGCTTCACCAGCGGATTTCCATCGCGGTCGCCGCCAATCCAAGACCCGAAATGGATGACATTGGGCACGGAAGATTCGTCGAGCGTCAGGTCGTACACTTCGCGAAAGGACTCGACAATTTCTTCGTACATTTTCGGAAGTGAGTCAAATAAGGAAAGGCGGAAGTAGCGCAGGCCCATGCGGATTTCATCGTTGACCGTGGGCTTGGCCAGGCGGACTTCGTCGGTTTGCCACAGCGCAGTGACTTCGGCGCGAATATTGTTTTCGCATTCTTCAGCTTGTTCAGCGGTGAGGGGAAGGCGGTCCAGGCGTTCCAGTTGTTGCGCGATGCGGCGGCGCTTGAGGAGAACGGTCTGGCGCGCGACCTCGGTAGGGTGAGCGGTGAAGACGGGCGTGATCTGGATGTCGCGAAGGGAGGCGAGCGCTTGCTCCGCGGAAATTCCCGCGGCTTTCATGCGTTGCAGGGTTCCACGAAACGAGCCGGGAAGAGGGGCGTGCTCGACGTCGAGCTTTCCAGCCCGGCGGCGCCGCTTGCGATGATTGGTCTCCGCTAGATTCGTGAGTTCGAAGTAAGTGGCGAAGGCTTTCGTCACCTGATGGGCGTGCGGTAGATCCAATTTCGAGACGATCTCTTGCGCTTTGAGCAGGAGTTCCGAAGAAGACGCCTGCTCGGGGCTGCGGCGCACCGACTCCCGATGTTCGATCAGCAGGCGGCGCAATCCTTCCACCAGGTCGAATAACTCCTGACCGGCCTGCTCGATCAGCACGTCTCCAAGAATCGCGCCCAAAGAGCGCACGTCCCGCCGCAGGGGATGATCTTTGGCGGGTACGTCCGAACTTGCGGTCAGTTCCGCGAGCCGGGCCTGCTGGTCGTCGGCCTTCCACAAGAGTTTGGGGTTCTTTGCCATCACTAAACGGGATGCAGGACAGAATAAATGAGCGGAAGGTCGTTAGCCACGGATTGCACGGATCTACACGGATAAATCCAGAATTATTATCAGCCCTCAGTTTGCCGCTTTCTTCTTTGGCACGTGCCGTCGGCTGCGGCCTTCGATCAAGCTGTAGAGATCTTCGGCGAGGTTAGTGGTGTGGTCCCCCGCGCGCTCCAGAGCCTGCGCCATCAGGATGATTTCGAAGTGGGTTGTGTCGCCCTGGGAGACGGTTTCCGCAAGGTGTTTCTGGAACAGAGCGTGGCAGAGGCGGTCAATTTCTTTGTCCATCTGCAAGACCTTACGCGCACATTCGAGGTCGAGCTGGGAGAACCCGGTGTGCATCAGGTCGAGCATCTCGCGCAGAATGGAAGCCATTTCCACGAGTTGGCGCGAATCTGAGGCGGGAATCTTCGCCGTGCGCGCCTGCACGCGCAGAGCCACGCTCATCACCAGATCTCCGATGCGCTCCAGATCAGTGGTGGACTTCAGGCTGGAAAGCAACTGGCGGGCGCGGGCTTCATTCACCCGGGTGATGGCGGCGGGCAAGCGCTCGTCGATCTGGCGCTCGATTTGGTCGAGTTCCTTTTCGCAATCTTTGATGGCAAGGAACGCCATTCGCGAAGAATTGGTTAGAAGATCGCGAACGTTGAAGGCGGCGTCGCGCGCGATCAGGCAGGCCTTCAGGGCCAACCGTACTAAATCGTCGGACCCACCTCTTCGCGTGGTCGCAGAACTCGTGGTGCCAGGAGGGGAATCCTCGGTTGGCGTGTCATCTTCGAACTTGCGTGTCGGTTGGGCTTTGCGTGGCATCTGCAGTGCGCTGGCTGGCTGTTGCCGCTAACCTTCAGTTTATCGTCGAATTGTGAAAGTATCATTACAGCATTAGTACACGCGGAGGTCGTTTCGTGAGTTTGGCGGATTATATGCGGCAACAATTTGCCTACGATGCATGGGCGAATCAGGAAGTTTTGGCGACGATTCGAGCTAGTGGCGGCGAAAACACGCGCCCGTTGCAGTTAATGTCCCACATTTTGGCCGCCGAGCGAGTGTGGCTGGAGCGCTTGAAGCAGGTGCCGCAGAGCGTGCCGGTGTGGCCGGAGCCCAATCTGGCGCAGTGCGAAGCGGAAGCAGCTGAACTGAAGAAGATGTGGTTCGACTACCTGGACCTGATCACAGCCGGCGACATTTCCCAGACAATTTCGTATAAGAACAGCAAGGGCGAGGCATGGACGAGCGCGATCGGTGACGTGTTGAGCCATGTGGTGATGCACTCGGCATATCACCGCGGGCAGATTGCCAGCCATATGCGGGCAAGTGGACAGACCCCCGTTAATACCGATTTTATTCATGCAGTGCGGCAGGGGCTGGTGAAGTAGGCTTCTGAGTTTCGGCCCGACCTCCCCCCACGGCCCAGGAGGGCGGCGCTCCTTTGCCGCCATGCCTTCCAAAGACGTAATATCTCACCGATGAATAAACGGCTTGGGTTGTTGCTCCCGCTGCTGTGCGCGGTTCTGCTGCTGGCCGCCGATGAACCAAAAATCCCTGCGATGCCGGAGGCGCTCACCGAGAATGCGGTTGCATCTCTCCGGAATGGGATTGAGATTTTTTCGCTGATGGGAATCGGAACCAAGAAGAACTGGGACTCCGTCAGCAACAAGGTGTTCGTCCTGCGGCTGAACACAGGGAAGTGGAGCGAGGGGCGGGCAGTGCCCGGTGTCGCTGGACGCCTGGGCGCATCCGCGATCGGCGCCAAGGGACAGGTTTTTGTTTTTGGCGGATACACGGTCGACGGCCAGGGAAATCTGCTCACGGTTGCCGACGTGAACGCTTATTTGCCCCAGGCGCAACGCTGGTACCGAGCCGCTGATATACCAGTGCCGGTGGATAGCGCCGTGATTGGCGTGTCTCACGATCGTTACATTTATCTGGTGGGCGGAAGATCGAAGAACGGGCCGGTCAACAACGTCCAGGTCTATGACGTGGAGAAGAATACGTGGAGCCAGGCCACGGCGTTCCCCGGTACGCCGGTCTTTGGGCATGCTGGTGGGCTGGCGGACGAGACGATCGTGTATGTGGATGGAGCGAAAAAGGATCCATCCGGCAACTACGTGGCCTCGGATGAATGCTGGATGGGCAAGATCGATCACAAGGATCCCAACAAGATTGATTGGAGCAAATTGCCGGCGCATCCGGGGCCGGGGCGGTTCGGCATTGTGGCGGGTGCCGGCGAACATGAACACCGCATTCTGTTTTCCGGGGGAATGACAGGTCCGCATAATTACAAAGGTCTGGACAACGAGGGCAAGCCCGCGGAGATTTCGCCCGTGACCTTCGCCTACGAGCTCCACGGAAAACGTTGGGAGACCATCAGTCAAGATACCTACGACGTTCGCGCCGACACCCATGGAATCGTGTTCACGCCCTTGGGGCCGTTGATCGTGGGAGGCACGCTGAAGAATTCTGCAATTTCGGCGCGAGTATTGGCCCTGCCTAAGAAGTAGCGGTGGGAGACCCGCGACTTTCGATTTGGAATTGTTCCCATTTCGGGGATTAGAGATCTGTGACCTGCGCTTGAAAGTACCTTGGTGATCTGAGTCCTTCAACCCGCCAGGCGTACTCTGATACACAGAGAGCGAACATCACTCACACCTCCTGAGGAAGCGGCGGATGGGCCTCCGACCATCCGCTGCTTTAATTTTCTGGCGAAGAACTGGCGGTTTGCGCTAGAATCACAAACCAACTGTTCGTTCCTGTGGGGGACCAGCAGTTCGAACCATCCGCGCTGAGGAAGAACATGTTCATCCCTCGTTAATTCGCTAGCCTGAATTGTCCGCTGCTTAGCGGATTTCCTCTCGAGTCTTCTTTGATTTCAGATGCACTGGGTCCGCGCGTGTTCGCGAACCGTTGCGGAAAGTTCAAGGTTTTTATGGAAGCAATTGCCACCACAGCTCTCGAGCCGCAGCGCTCATTGTGGTCTTCTTTGGTTGAAGCCGTTCGCGGCTCTCATCAGGACTACACGACCGCCAGCTTGAATCGCGCCATCCTTCTGTTGGCCGTGCCCATGGTGCTCGAGATGGTGCTGGAATCCCTGTTCGCCGTGGTGGATGTGGCGTGGGTCGGACGACTGGGCGCCAACGCAGTGGCCACGATCGGGTTGACCGAGTCCATGCTCAGCATTGTCTTTGCCGTGGGCATGGGGCTGAGCCTGTCGACCACAGCAATGGTGGCGCGCCGCATCGGCGAAAAAGATCCGGAGGGCGCGGCGGTAGCGGCGGTGCAGGCGATCTTGCTCGGACTTGTCGTGTCGCTTGCCATTGGATTGCCTTGCCTGCTATTTGCCCCGAACCTGCTGCGGTTGATGGGGGCGACGCCGGAGATCGTAGCGGTGGGCAGCGGCTACACCAGAATCTGCCTGGGCGGCAGTTGTGCGGTGCTGCTGCTGTTTTTGAACAACGCGATCTTCCGCGGCGCCGGCGATGCGGCCATTGCCATGCGCCTGCTATGGGTATCGAACATCATCAACCTGATTCTTGATCCGTGCCTGATCTTTGGGTGGGGTCCGTTTCCGCGGCTGGGCGTGACCGGGGCGGCGTTGGCGACCTTTATTGGACGCAGCATCGGAGTCCTGTATCAGTTTTACAGGCTGCTGAAGGGAACCGAACGCATTCGCATTCTGATAAGACAAATCCGCGTGCAGTGGGGAGTGATGTGGCGGCTGTTGCGGGTTTCGTTCACCGGGATTCTGCAGTTTGCTATTGCGCACACCAGTTGGATCGGGCTGGTGCGCATTGTGAGCATGTTTGGCGCAGCCGCGCTGGCAGGGTACACGATCGCAATTCGTATTGTGATCTTCGTCATCTTGCCGTCATGGGGACTCAGCAACGCAGCCGCCACGCTGGTCGGGCAAAACCTGGGCGCAGGCAAGCCGGAGCGCGCTGAAAAAGCAGTCTGGCGCACTGGGCTCTACAACATGATCTTCATGGGAACGGTCGGCATCTTTTTTATTCTGTTTGCCGAGTCCGTGGTGCGGCTGTTCATCCATGACCCTGCAGTCGTACCGCTGGGGGCGGCGTGCCTGCGGATTGTCAGCTACGGCAATCTGGGATACGCCTACTTTATGGTGATGATGCAGGCGTTCAATGGCGCCGGGGACACCATCACGCCCACGATTGTGAACTTTTTTGGATTTTGGCTGTTCGAAATTCCCTTGGCCTATGTGTTGGCAATACCGCTGGGCATGAAGTCGAACGGAGTCTTCTTCTCGATCGCGATTGCAGAATCGGCGATGGCGGCCGCGAGCGCCATTTTGTTTCGGCGAGGAAAGTGGAAGACACAAAAAATCTGAATCGATGACGCGACCTAGCGAGCCCGGGCGAGAACGAGCGTGACGTCGTCGGGCTGCTCTTTTTCGCCGATCCAGTCATCCACGGCGATGGTCACGATTTGGCTGATCTGCGGCAAGGGCAAGTCGCGGTTGTTACGAACCAGATCGATGAGTCGCTGCTCGCCAAACTCGCCGAAATCATTTTCCGGCTCGGTGACGCCGTCACTATAGGCGATGAAAACTTCGCCGGGATGCATTTCGACCGAACCTTCCTCGTAAGACATGTTGTCGAAGAGTCCGACCACGGTACCGCCCGCTTCCAGACGGCGTACGGCGCCGTCTTTCGCGATCAGGATGGGAGGGAGATGGCCCCCGTTGCTGTAGGTCAGGCGATGCGAACGTCCGTCGTAGATTCCCAGGAAGAGCGTGGCATATTTTTCCGGAGGAGTGCTTTCGTAGAGTTGATGGTTGAGCAGGCTTAGCAGAGCGCCGGGAGAAACCTCGACTCCTTCGGGCCAAGCCGCCATGATCCTGCCCGTGCCGGCAACAGCGCCGACGGCCACCGGTTCGCGCATCTGGGGCAAACTCTCAACGCTGTAAGCGCGAACCGCCGAGTGGATGGTGGCCATCAACAGTGCGGCAGAGATTCCCTTTCCGCTGATGTCGCCGACCGCCAGGATCAGCTTGTGCGAACTGGCGGTGAGGAAGTCGTAGTAGTCGCCGCTGACCGTGCGCGCGGGGCGGCAGAATCCATGGACTTCCAGCGATTCGAGTTCTGAGATCTGGCGCGGGAACAGCTGCGCTTGCACTTCCTGCGCGATGCTCAGCTCATTCTCCAACCGCTGCTTTTCCTTCTGCTCCTCGATCAGCTTTTCGATCGACGCGGTCATGGAGTTGAACGAGCGCGCCAGTTCCGAGAGCTGGTCGTCCGACCGAATGGGGATGCGGTGGCTGAAATCGCCGCGATCGACGTGGCGGGTGGCAACGTGCAGCTGGGCGACTGCAGCCGTCACAGTACGGGTCATGCGCGTACCGATGATCAGCGCGATGAGTTCGATGATGGCGAAAAAGATGCCGACCCCTACCAGAATGTACGTTACGCCCTCAATGAAGCTGCCAAAGGCTGCGAAAAGATTGCTGTATAACGCCGAGGGGCGTGTACTCACCCTTACAACTGCTCTCTGCGCTTCAGACTGTCCGTTTTTCCAGTCCACCACCGGCAGGAATGTGCCGAACCAGATTTCTCGATCGAATGCCCCAGAGGAAGGTGGAAGGCTTCCTACCGTGAAGGTGGGTTGCAATTCCTGGTCACCGGCTCGGTACGAAACGCCAGGCTTGTTGGGGCTCGTAACGATTCCACTCTTTGTGGCAGCAGCGGGAGAGCTGTGAGACTCACCTCCAGATGACGGGGCATCCGCTTTCTGCGCGCCATCTTCCAGGGCGATCCCGGAAGCGTAAAGCGTGATTTCCCCAAGGCCGGCCGCGATCTTGCCGACGAGTTCTTTGTCGAACGGTTCGCTGGTCACCACCGTCAGCTTGTTGGCTCCGACTTGAAGGGAAGAACCGACTCGCAGGTGGAGTTGGTCGCGGTCACGGACAATGTCCTCAAATTTGCCCTTGAGAAAGCCAGGCATACTGAGCGACGCCCCATTGAATTCACTGCAGAGCGGCAAGGGCTTGTCTGCATACCAGGCACAGACTTGGCGCCGGGCCCAGGCTGGATCCCGCTTGCGTAATCCAGCTAATGATTGCGCCGATGGTGTTTCTCCTCGCTCGATGCGCGCCGCCAGTTCATTGCTTACCGCGGAGTTCGCCGCCTCAAGGCTCCGCAGCTGGCTGTGGATCTCGGAAGTCACCACAAAGACGGCAAATTGTCCGCCCAACCCATAGAGCGTGATGAGAGCCATTGCGACCAGCAGGACGGCGGGTATGACGCCGATGAAAACGTAAGTCACGATCAGGCGGTTGCGCAGGCGCCACAGAATTCGCCGCCGAACCCAGCGAAATCCGAGGATAAAGAAGAGGACGCCGGCGCAGAAACCGAGAAATCCGACCCATCCTCCCAGGTGTTGGCCCCAGGAAGGGGCGAAGAGTCCAAGAAGTTCCTGCAACGCAAACAACGCCAGGGCGAGAGCGGCCAGGTAAGAGGCCACGCGGGCCATGCGGCCCTGCGGCCACAGTTCCGCCTGAATCAGTCTGCGCCGCAATTCTGGATAGGACCACTGCATGTTCTTTTCAGACAACCGTCAGAAGAGTAGGAATTATACGGCGTGAAGATCTATCTGAAACGCAGGCTGCCGGCTCGCAGTCAGACAGCTGCCCGATCTTCCGCCCCTTTAAATTTCCGGATAGAAGTCAAAAAAGGCTTCCAGGCTCGTGCGTAATTGCTTTTCAATATCTTCTTTGCTGCCTTCGAGCACGTGCATGGTGACGTGCGCCTCGCGGCCGTTGGTGAGTTTTACCGGGGCCTGACCGACCTCGGCCACCTCTTCCGAGGGCAGCAGCCTCATGCCATAAACCAGCGTCAGGTTTGCCATAACTTGATTTTACGACGTTCGAGAGGGCGCCGCGAACTGGCTCACTTTTTGAAATTCAGAATTCCGGCCATCTCATTTAGAATTCCGGCGTGCCCAGAAATCTGGTTTCCTTCCTCTCCCTTGCACTTTTCACGGTTGCTTTTGCGCGCCAAGTAGCAGCGCAGCAAGAGCCCGCCCAAACGCCGGCGCCTTCGTCGCAGCAGCCGCAGGTCAAGGTGAACATGCTGAATGTGTGTACGCCATCTGCGGAAGAGCAGAAAGAGATAGCCGCGGCGCTGGCGCATGTGCCGAGGCAGCCCTTGTTTGGAAGCGATTTTGAAGTCTCCCGCGGCCGCTCCACCCTGACCGACATGCCGGCATTCCTCGAGGCGGGGCAGCCCGGGCATGTTGCCGGAGAGCCCTCGGTCGCCAGCTACGTGCGTATCCGGCGCGAGTTTTCCGTGCAGGCGATGTTTTCGAGCGTGCAGTATTCCTTCAGCAATGATGGGGTCACCATGATTGAGACCATGGTGCTGCACGTACGCGATCCCAAGGATCTCATCGAAGTTTCGCTGGAAGATAGCGCGTCGGCGGTGACGAGTTCGGACGCGATGCTGGTTTCCAACACCCCTGTCAACCGCGTGCGTCTGGAGCGATTTGGAAAAGCCTCAATTGCGCTGGCCCGCTGTCAGGCGAGCGCGGTTGGTCCCGCGCCCGATCAGAGCGCGTATGAGCCGCTTTTTCGTAGCGCATCGGAGGTGATGGCGGATTACCGTGGGTTGTTGGGCGTCAAGGCCGTGGTGCCCGATGAACTGGCGAAGATCAAGGGAATGTCGAAGCCGCCAGCCAAGCCCAAGCTGGCTTCAAAGCCCAAGACCAGCAAGGCGCCACCGGATAAGTAGTGCGGCTTTTACGGCTCTCTGATGTCCCGGTTAAGAGGGCCGTGCATCAAAAACCGAACTCAGCCATCTAATTTGCTGCCGCAATAACTAAAGACATGAGCGAAATTCGCAATGTTGTCATCATCGGGTCCGGATGCTCCGGACATACTGCCGCGTTGTACACGGCGCGCGCCAACCTGAAACCGCTGGTGATCGAAGGCCACGAGCCCGGCGGGCAGCTTTCAATGACCACGCTGGTCGAAAACTTCCCAGGATTTCCCGAGGGGATCATGGGACCGCAACTGGTCGAAAACATGCGCAAGCAGGCCGAGCGCTTCGGCGCGGAATACCGCATGGCGCACCTGACCAGCGCTGACCTCAGCCAGCGGCCGTTCGTTTTGCACTTGGGGGTTCATCAAGTCCACACTCAAAGCTTGATTATTGCCAGCGGGGCTTCGGCGCGCTGGCTGGGCCTGCCGCACGAACAGCAGTTGATCGGGCACGGAGTCTCTTCCTGCGCGACGTGCGATGGTTTCTTCTTCTCGGGGAAGGAAATCGTGGTGGTCGGCGGGGGTGATTCGGCCATGGAAGAAGCGCTCTTCCTCACCCGGTTCGCGACGAAGGTTACGATCATTCATCGCCGCGATGCCTTTCGCGCTTCCAAGATCATGCTGGACCGGGCGCAGCACCACGACAAAATACAATTCCTGCTCGACACCGTCGTCGAGGACGTTTATGACGTTAACCATAAGGAGGTCACCGGACTCAAGCTGCGCAATGTGAAGACCGGCAAAGTCTGGGACTTCCCGACCAGCGCCTTATTTCTCGGCATCGGCCATGAGCCCAATGCCAAGATGTTTTCGGGACAACTCGACACTGACGCCGACGGCTATCTCAAAACTCACAACTACGTCTTCACACGCGTGCACGGAGTGTTTGCCTGCGGCGATGTGCAAGACCGGCGCTACCGCCAGGCGATCACCGCCGCCGGGACTGGCTGCATGGCCGCTATGGAAGTGGAGAAATATCTGGAAGAACTCGGTCGGTAATGCAGCTTACGTCATCGCAATGAACTCCTGCCTTCTGTGCCGAGGTCGCGGGTGAATTCCGTCTTTTGCCGGTGTTCTTGCCTGTTGTTCCGGCGTTCTGCCGTGAAACCACCTGCTCCCTCGTGCCCCGCAAGAGTGACTCCCCATAGCGTTCTACGAGAGGTAGCCTGAACTGGCTGGAACACTCTCGGGCCTACCAGGGAGACCTTGATGCGAGCTTACTTCGTCTGCTTTCTACTCTTCTGTGCCAGCCTTTCGGCACAGCAGGCTTCTCAACCATCACTGACTGTTTATAACCAGGATTTCGCCGTTGTCCGGCAGGAGATCCCGCTCGATTTGAAGTCGGGCGTGAACCAGTTCACCGAGAGCGAGATCACCATGCACGTGGAGCCGGACTCAGTCATTCTGCGCGATCCTACGGGCAAACACTCTTTGCAAGTTCTTGAGCAAAACTATCGCAACGATCCGATCACCGAAGTCGCACTGCTCTCACTCTACGAAGGGCAGACCATCGAATTTCAATCGGGAGATCGCATCATCAAGGGCAAAGTAATCCGTAGCGGTTATGTTCCGCACAATTATTTTGCTATGAACCGCTACGGCCAAAGCTATTACCAGCAACAGATGGCTGTGGGTGCCGAGCAACCGGTCATCGAAGTGGATGGACAGTTGCGATTCAGCTTGCCGGGAATTCCAATTTTCCCGCGATTAACCGACGACAGCATTCTGAAGCCGCGGCTGGAGTGGCTGATCTCGACCGACAAGGCGGGGAAGTTTCCGGCGGAATTTTCATACGTCACGGGTGGAATGAGCTGGCAGGCCGACTACAACATTGTTGCGCCCGAAAAAGGCGATGTGGTCGACATTGTGGGCTGGGTCACCATCGACAACCAGAGCGGACGCACCTTCGACAATGCGCGCATCAAGCTCATGGCCGGAGACGTGAACAAGCTTCAGCCGGGTATCACAGCCAAAGACTTCGCACAGTTTGAGATGCGCGCGGTGAACGCGGCTGCTCCCGCCGTCACCGAGAAAGCATTCGATGAATACCATCTTTACACGCTCGACCGTAGCACGACTCTGCGCGACCGCGAGACCAAGCAGGTGGAGTTCATCCACGCCACCGGCGTGGCCAGCAAGCAGCTCTACATCTACGACGGAGCCAAAATCGATTACAACCGCTACAACGGATGGAATTGGGAGAATATTCGCAACGATCATTCCTATGGCACGGAATCGAATCCAAAGATCTGGGTGATGCGCGAGTTCGTCAATTCAGAGTCGAACCATCTGGGCATGCCGCTGCCCAAGGGACGAGTCCGCTTTTACCGCCATAATGATGATGGGCAGGTGGAATTCACCGGCGAGAATGCGATTGACCACACGCCAAAAGATGAGACGGTCCGTATCTACACGGGAAATGCCTTCGATCTTACGGGGGAACGCCGGCGGACGAACTATGTGGTCGAGTCGCCCAAGAATTCAGCGACAGAAACCTTCGAGATCAAGGTGCGGAACCACAAGAAGGAAGCGGTTGAGGTGCGCGTGGTTGAGCACCTGTATCGCGGCAAGAACTGGGAACTCGTGACGAAATCTGACGCCTACCAGAAAAAGGATAGCCAAACGATCGAGTTCCCGGTAAAGGTGCCGCCCGATGGCGAAAAGGTAATTACCTACACGGCGCACTACACCTGGTAGAGTTCTGCCGACCGGATAGGCGTTGCAGGTGCAGGGCGTGAGATCAATCACGCCCTGCGCTTGTCACTTGTGATACAAATTTCTGTGGTCTTCATACGACTGTCCGGCACTCATCTTCCTATCTATCCGGACCCGGCAGGTACTTCATGCTAAGGGCCTTTTTCGTCAATCTTTCAGAGAACCGCAGTTTGCGCAACTTTGCTGAGCGGTCGTCGCTCGGCCGCCGCGTTTCCGGCCGCTTCGTCGCGGGCACCGAGATATCCGATGCAGTGCGCGTGACCCAGGCGGTGAATCGCGTGGGGATGGCCGTCAGCATCGATAACCTCGGCGAGAACGTCACCAATCCCGATGAGGCTCGTCACAGCGCCCAGCTCTATCACCAGATCCTCGATGCCATCGAGGCCAACAAACTTAATGGCAATATCAGCCTGAAGCTGACGCACATGGGTCTTGACGTGGACGAGGCGCTGGCTCGGGAGCTGGTGGGCAAGCTCGTGGCCAGAGCGGCGGCCATGAATCCGCCCGGCTTCGTGCGCGTGGATATGGAGGGATCACCCTATACCCAGCGAACGCTCGATTTCGTACACGAACTGCACCGCATGCCCGGATACGGAAATAGCGTGGGCACGGTCATCCAGGCGTATCTGAAGCGCTCGGAAAGCGACGTCGAGAAGTTGCTTACGGAGGGGATTCGGATTCGCCTGTGTAAGGGGGCCTACAAAGAACCGGCGAGCATCGCCTTTGAAAGCAAAGCGGACGTGGATGCTAATTTCATCAAGCTGATGAAGATGCTGATGAAGAGCGGGATTTATCACGGCATTGCGAGCCATGACGAGCACATCATCCGCGAAGGGCAAGCCTTCGCCACCCGCGAGAACATTTCGCGCGACGCGTTTGAGTTCCAGATGTTGTACGGAATCCGCCGCGACCTGCAGCAGAGCCTGGTGCGCGAGGGCTGGCGGATGCGGGTCTACGTGCCATTCGGGACGGAATGGTATCCGTATTTCATGCGGCGATTGGGAGAGCGCCCGGCCAACCTGTTCTTCATCGTGCGAAATATGCTGAGGGCATAGCCTGGCCCACAGAATGTGTATATTCTATGGCTCTAATTATGCCTACCTCCGTTCGTCTGCCTGAGGAAATTGAACGTCGTCTTGATGCCCTCGCGGAAAAACCGGGCGCACGAAGGCGTTCTACATTCGCGAGATGATCCTGACCCATATCGATGAAATCGAAGACCACTATCTTGCCGCCACCGTGGTTGAGCGCCTACGCAAAGGACGGGAACGCACTTACACTTCGCACGAAGTGAGGCACGACCTAGCTGGGGAAGTTTGAGTGTACGGAAGCCGCCCGAATCTGGGCTTATTCATGAGCTGTGCCCGGCGCAATGCATCACGCCCAGGTAGGCGCTCCACGGGCCTACGGCTTGACGGTATTGTTGGGCCATAATTCTCGAGATCTGGTGCAGATGAGTTAAATCGTGCGCAGCCCAGGTCGCCAGCAATTCAGAGAGAGTGACGGCTCCCAGTTCTGGGTGTCGTCCCCGCCGCGCCAGATCGTATTGCTTCAGGTTCAGTGCACGCAGTTCGCGCAGGTTTTGCGCGCGCAACCGCGCAAATTCGTCCAATAGCTGAGCCAGCGATTTGCCTGCACTCGCTCTCTCCTGCCCCGAGCGATCAAAGGGCTCGAAGGCGCGAGCCTCGCCCGATTCCAGAATCATTCTTGCCCGCGGCATCCAGTCCGTCAGTTCCCCATGAATGAGGTGCCCGACCACGTCGAAGGCGCTCCAGGTCTTTTCGCCTTCGTTGCTGCGAGTCCATGCGTCGGGCAGATCGCGGAGAAGCGCATCAAGAGCGGCGGGAGTGCGAGTGAGCAGCGCGATTGTGTGTTCCAGGTTATGTTCCATCGTTTCCTCGAGGTTGAGCAAGGAGATTCTGATGGTCAGGATGAGCTTGCACTCAAAGCCGATCCATTTTTTGTGAAATGGGTGTAGGACCATTGCCCATGAACCAACGTGCTATGCCGCTGGCACGTCCGGGCCAATTTCACCGGCCGGAATCATTGCTAGCATCGGAATATGCATTACACCGCTCCAGAAGAATTGGTTTATACGTTTTCGCTGTTTGTGTCCCCCGATCTCGAGGACGAAAAGATCGACTTGATTCGGGCTGCCCTAGTGATCGCCCGCAGCGAGTATCCCAACCTCGACATCGAGGAATATGCCGCGCGCATCGAACGGATGGCGCGCCGTGTGGCTGAGGCCGCAGCCGATCTGGACCAGCACCGCACATTGGCGGCCCTCAACAGGGTGATCTTCGAACAGGCGAATCTCCGCGGCAACCGTGAGGACTACTACGATCCGCGAAACTCGTTTCTCAATGACGTTCTCGATCGCGGGCTGGGGATTCCCATCACGCTCTCGATTATTTACATGGAGGTGGCGGGGCGAGTTGGGTTTCCGCTGTCCGGAGTGGGCATGCCGGGGCACTTTCTGCTGAAACATTACGGCGACAGCGAGCCGGAAATTTTGATTGATTGTTTCAATCGCGGCGACATTCTAAGCCGCCAGGATTGCCAGAGCCGGCTGGACGAAATCTACTCGGGCGAGATGAAACTGCGGCCAGAATTCCTGCACCCCATCAGCCGCCGCCAGATCCTGACTCGCATGCTTAATAATCTTAAGACCGTGTATCTCTCCACCCGCAACTTTCGCAAAGCGCTGCCCATTGCGGACCTGATTCTGGTCATCTATCCGCGGTCTGCCGAAGATGTAAAGCAGCGCGCTCTCTTGCGCTACAGCATGAATCTGCATGGACTCGCAGCCGAGGACCTGGATGAATACTTGAAGATGTCCCCCACGGCGTCGGATGCGGATGAAATCCGTCAGATGTCGTTATCGATTCGGCGAATGCTGGCATTGATGAACTAAGTACTCAGTTCTCATTTCTCATTTCTCAGTTCTGTTCCCCTACTCCTGAGGTTCGCCCTCGCCACCTTCGGCGGGAGCCAGAGGCAAGCGAGTCGCTCCCCGCATCATTTCGCGCTCCTGGTCCGAGAACATCCCTTTGAAGCGGTCGGAGTTGATGATCTTTTCGCGCTGATCCGGGGGCATGTTCCGCAGGTCGCGAACTGCAGTTGTGACCATGCGCTGGCGATCGGGCGGAAGCTGGCGCAATTGGCCGAAGACCTGGCGCGCCTGTTGTTTCTGCTCCGGGGTCAAGTGCTCCCAAGTCTCCATACGATTCAGCATGCGCAGTTGCTGCTGCGGAGGGAGATTCGAGAAATGCTGCAGCCGTTGCCGGAGCTGCTGCTGCCGCTCCGGAGGCAGGCGGCGGAACGCAGGATCATTTTGCAGCGCGCGCTCTTGCTCTTCGGGCGGCATATCTTTATAGCGGCGCAGCCAGTCGCCCGCGTGGCCTCCCTGCATGGGACGATTGGGCTGTTGATTTACCGCATGGTCGGGCTGCTGATTTGGCGCTTGCGTTCTTGGCGATGGGGGAGGAGGTGCTTGGTGCCTCTGCTGCTGAGGAGGGTGGGCAACTGGTTTTTGCGCCATGCAAGGAAACGGAACCGCCACGGCGATCGCCAAAAATGCAGCCGCCAGAAATTCCGTGATGTGTTTTCCCTGCCTCATTGCATGTTTCCTGTGGAGACTTCGCTAGTCCCCAATTGCCTCGTGCGAGTCGCCTCGGTTTAGGGGTTCGCCACGACATTCTGCTGCACATCCAGATCATCGAGCATGTCGAAATCCGCATACAGGTCGTGATTCTTATCCAAAGTTTGCAGGTCGCCTACCGCACTGCCGGGACTAGCGTTTACAATCGGCAGTCCCTGATCGTTGATCCGGCTTCTCTGGGAGAAGAACATACCCACGCCGACTCCCATGGCCACCGTAAGCGCGGCCGCCAGCACCGGTTGCCGGAACCAGCGGAACCAGTTCGCCTGCGGTTTAGCCATCTCCTCGCGCAGGCGAGCTTGCAGGCGCACGTCGAAGTACGGCGACGGTTCGGGGACCTGCCACTGATCAAGCAGGGACGTGGTCGCCCGCATCGCCTTCAACTGCTCCGCACAAACATTACAAGTTGCAAGATGATTGCTTTCGTCCGCAGTGGGCTCGCTGAATCCAGCGGCCACATCGGGCATCTTTTCGCGGATCTCTTCGCATTTCATAACTGCTTCCCCTTCAAACTTCTTCGCCAGTGTCGCTTCACCTATGAAAACCAGTCTTGCCAAAAAATCAGCTCGCTAAATAAACTCTTGCAATTGTTCCCGCAAAGTCTCGTAGGCGCGGAAGAGCAACGATTTCGTAGCCGACTCGCTCTTCTTCAGCACCTCGGCGATCTGCTTGTAATCCATCTGCTGGTACTTGTGCATAATCACTGCTAATCTCTGCTGCTCGGGCAGCGCTTCCACCTTGCGCCGGATCGCCAGCATACGCTCGCGTATCACCATGGCCTGCTCGGCATTGAGCGTGGCGTCCGGCAACTCGAGCGTGGTCCCGGTATCCTCGTCAGGCTCATCGAGGCTAACCTGCACCTCGGGCCGCTCGTGGCGCGTATCGCGCGCATGATTCACCGCCAGATTGGTCGCGATACGATAGAGCCAAGTTGTAAATTTCGCACTCGCCTCATAGGTCTCGCGCGAACGATAAACCCGCAGAAAAACTTCCTGCGCCAGATCCTCCGCGGCGGCCGCATTGCGCGCCATCCGGTACATGAAGCTCAGCATCGGGCGGCGGTATTTCTGCACCAGGTATTCGAATGCTGACTGGTCGCCCGCCTTGGCCCGCAGCATAATTTCGGCGTCGGAGAGCGATGCGTCTCCAGCAAACGCCGGCGAGAAACTGGCCGACGCGTGCGGCGTCGACGCAGCCATCAGCATGCCCCGATCCAGTGCGGCAGTGCTCACATCTGTGCTAACCCCATTCGTTCCCGAAAGTTGCACGGTATTGTGATCGGCGGCACTGCCGGAAGTCCCTTTGCCTGAACTAGTTAGCGGGGGGCTCGTCGGTTTGGATTCGAACGCCATAGAAAGATGTGAGTTGACCAGAAAAAGCCAATTGCCTAACCTCGACTTCCCGTTGTGCGATAAGGCTACCATGGCGTGAGTACTGGCAGAAACTCGTTACGAACGGAAGCTGAGTTCTCGAAGTGTCCGCGGATGAAAAGAAGGGCACGAGTATGATTCGTGCCCCGTTTACCAAGCGTACTGGCCGTTCCTATTGCACGGTCAGATGCAGAGCAGTTGAGTTCGTCACCGTTCCTGAGGTTGCTGTTACCGTGACCGTATAGCTCTTGGGCTGTGGTGCGATGGGAGCGGGAGCGCTGTCTCCGCATCCGATCAGGGCACCAGCCATCACAAGAACAAAAACCATCCCACACGCCATCAAACCGCAACGGCCCAAACGACGCCGGATGCTTGCTCCCCAGGGCAGCAAGAACATGCCGGCAATCAGCGGGGCCAGTGCGGGTCCAATGGTGGACGGCCAATGAATCGACGCCGATTGTGCTGGCACCTGGATCGCCACCGTAACACTGGTTGCGCCGTCACCGGCCGCCAGCGTCGAGGGCGTGATGGTCAACACCGAGCCCGTGGGAGCTCCCGTTGCGGTCAGGGTGGCCGCCGCCGGGAACGTGCTTCCCGCGGAAGGACTGATCGTCAAATGGTAAGTGGCCGTGCCGCCCGCGGCCACGACTGCCGACGAACTGCCGCCGGAAGCGACCGTCAACGTGAAGTCCGAGACGTCAATCGAAACTGCGGAACTGGTCAGAGTAGAGAACTGCGTGTCTCCACCGTAGGCTGCGGTGATAGAGTGCGTGCCCTTGCTGAGGCTGGATGTGGCATAGCTAGCCGTGCCCGAAGCCAGCGTGCCCGAACCGAGCAGCGTTGTGCCGTCATAGAAGTCGACTGAACCGGTGGGCGTACCCGAAGCAGAGGTGACGGTTGCTGTGAACGTGACGGAACTCGATAGCAATGCGGGAGTTGCTGAGGAACCTAGCGTGACCGTGGGAATGGCCCGGACGTGAACCGAAGTGGTATTGCTGCTCGCGAGGAACGATCCGCTCACTCCGGCATAGTTTGCCGTGATGGTGTGTGCACCGGAATCGCTGAGGGTAACGCCGGTCAGGGTTGCGACGCCGCTGCTGAGCGTTACGGCACTCCCGCCGTTGAGCGAAACCGCCGTGGAGCCCACAGTATCCGTGAAGGTTACTCCGCCCGCCGGAACCGTAGAGCTATGGCCCGCCGCAATGTCGGTCACGGTAGCGGTGATCGTGAAGGATTCTCCGATGTCGACCGTGGAGGCGCTGGCAGCAAGCGCTACTGCCGTTGTGTCGCCGGGAGTAAGGCCGGTACCGCTCACCCCGACCTGTTGCGTGCTGCTGGCAACATTTGCCGCGTTGTTCGTTAATGTGATGCCGGCACTCAGGCTGCCAACCGATTGAGGCGTGAACTGCACGGAGACATCGCAGACAGTTCCGACTGCGAGCGATGTGCCAGAGAGACACTGGTTCGTGCTCGCGGTGGGCTGAGAAAAGTCTGCCGTGTACGCCGGATCAGACTCAAAAACCAATGGCAGGTTGCCCAGGTTTGTTACCGTCGCAGTTTTCGGGCTGTCGGTGCTGGTAAATCCCTGCTTGGTACTGGCAAACGAAAGGGAAGATCCCGCCACGCTCAGGTACACAATCCGATTGTTGGTCCAATCCGGAATGTAGATATTTCCGGACGCATCCGCAGTTACCCCATAGACCGCAGCCAAGGTCGAGGGCCCGCTCAGTCCGGGGACGCTTACCACGGAAGCAACCCCCGCCGTTGTAATTTCTACAATGCGATTGTGGTTGGAATCAGCCACGTAGAGATTCCCCATCCCATCTACCGATACTCCCTCGGGATTCAGAAGGCTGTAACCGGAAGGAGACAGCAACGAAGCTACGCCCGTCGCAGTGACTTGGACCACATGACTGCTGTTGTCGGTCCCTGCGGCAATGTAGACGGTCCCGTCTACACCTACGGTGACGCCCGAGAGCCTGCCTGGCGTGAAGGTATAGCTACCGGTAGCGAGCACTGTTCCCACTCCAGAAGAAGTCGCTCCCGCAACCACCAGGGAAGACACTTCCACAATTCTGGCATTGGGTGCGTAGTCTGCAATATACAGATTTCCGGCTGCATCGAAGGCCAGTTCCGTGGGCTCCCCCAGCGTCGGGCTCAGGCCGCTGATCGCCAACTCGGATGCGACGCCTCCCGGGGTCACCACGATGATTCGCTCATTCGCATGATCTCCTAGGAACAGATTGCCGGCCCCATCCATGGCTATGCCGCAAATAGCACTGAGAGTGATGCCCGGCGTACTCACCACCGAGGCGCTCCCGCCGCCAGCCGCTATTTTCACCACCTTGGGGTTGGTGCCGGATAGCACGTAATTTCCGACATAAATGTTTCCGGCGCCATCGAGCGCCAGTTGGAATGGATAGTAGGTGGTCACCCCGCCTGTGCCAATCACAGTTGCGGTATTCGGAGCTAGAGCTGCGAGGGGCGCGTCGCTGAATCCATAAAGAGGAACAGTAACGACCGGGCTTTGCGGGTCAGAATTGTCGTAGAGAACCACGGCGCCTTTGCGCAAACCGGGCCCCACAGGAAGGAACTGTATGTCGACGGTGCAGGTTGTATTGGTTGTCCCGGCGGCACAGGTTGTTCCAGTGCCGACGGTGAAGTCAAGATTTTCAGTGCCGAAGCTGAAAGCCTTCGCCGAACCAAGAGTTGTGGCAATGTTCACCGTAAAGGGTAATGTCTGGGCGAGCCCGGAAGATGTTCCCAACTGCAAGTGACCAAATCCAACCGACGACGGCGCGATCTTTACACTTCGGTTGTTGCCGGTGTCTGCCACGTAGACAGTGCCGTAAATGTCTACAGCAACGCCTTTAGGCAGACTCAAAGATAGGCCGCCGGTGCTCAGCAGTGAGCCCGCGCCGGCCCTAGTCACCGTAACGATGCGGTTGTTGTTCGTGTCGGCAATGTAAAGGTTCCCCAGCCGGTCGACAGCTACGCCCTTCGGAGTATCTAAACCCGTAGCCAAGCCGGCGATGCTGAGCGCCGAACCCGCCGTACCTCCGGCCGCCACGGTGACAATTCGGCTATTCGCGGAATCGGCGATATAAAGTTTTCCCCATACATCGAATGCCAGGGCAGTCGGAGAATTAAGAGCTGTACCGAGTCCTGTGACCACGAAAACGGAAGCCGCACCTGCAGCGGTTACCTCGACAATCTGCTGGTTGCCCGTGTCTGCAATGAATAGGTTGCCCGACTGGTCGAGAGCTACGCCGCGCGGAGAACTCAGCGTCACGCTCCCGGTACTGACTACGGACCCGGTCCCCGACGGCGCGACCGTCACCACCCGGTTGTTCCCCGAGTCGGCGATATAGAGCGTCCCAGAGCCGTCCACGACTATGCCTACAGGAGAACTCAGAGCGGTGCCTAAACCGCTTATCGTGAGCACCGACGCAGTACCTTGCGGATTTACTTTCACAATTTGACTGTTGCTCGAATCTGCAATGTAGATGTTGCCCGCGGTGTCCACGGTGATCGCTCCAGGCAGGCTGAGCGTGGCGCTCCCCGTGTTTATGGAGGCCGCGACGCCGTCGAACCGGTTCGGAGCAACGCCCCACATCGACGACACCAGGAACAGCACGACACACGCCGTCATGGCGCAGCGGGTATAGTCCAGAGAGAATGCCTTGGGAACGACAGACGAACGAAAATGGCTCAGCGCCTGCGACATTAGAACTCCTTTAGAGATTGGGAATGGAGCGTGTGCTCCTTAGATCTGATCGCACGCCTGGCGCCGAACTTTAGAAGGCGTGGCGCGACGCAGCGCACGAAAGTCTCGCGTCACACAGGGACGCAGTGCAGACTTGTCGCCCGGCGAGCGCGGGACTTGAAGATGAGCGTGATCAGCCAAGGCGATATGGCTCGTTCTCGGAATTGAGCAGGAGGTGGAGCGCATCCGCTCGGCGAAGTGGGTCGGGAACTTGTGTATAATGATGAACTTACCGCACGAACGTGGGCGCTTAACTCAGCGGTAGAGTGCCATCTTCACACGGTGGAAGTCATAGGTTCGAATCCTATAGCGCCCACCATCTTTTCAATAGCTTACGAACCACTAACGGATCACACTCCATATTTTCAATAGTTAAAGGCGCCATCCATCTGGCGATCGGATGGCGAACCGCTTTCAGCGCTC
>Ga0209166_10001240_pt1 | contig 21972 bp, 19 predicted proteins | sample Coa_R1_3_FD_187151 | JGI IMG/M metagenome (GOLD analysis project Ga0209166, IMG submission 187151) | Surface soil microbial communities from Centralia Pennsylvania, which are recovering from an underground coalmine fire - Coalmine... | ecosystem: Environmental > Terrestrial > Soil >... | reverse complement strand
TGGCGAAAATCGCACGGTGATGCCGCCCATCTCCATTGCGTCCGTGACAATCAGTCCGTGGTATCCAAGTTCATTGCGCAATAGGCCGGTAAGAATGTTGTGGGATAGAGTGGCGGGCGTGTTCGAATCGGGCTCGATCGCAGGGACGGAAAGATGTCCCGTCATTACGCTGCTTGCGCCCGCGGAAATCGCGGCGCGAAAGGGAACCAACTCCAGATGTTCGAGGCGGTCGCGGTTCGCATGAATCACGGGTAAGTCGATGTGCGAATCGGCGGCCGTGTCGCCGTGTCCCGGAAAATGTTTTGCTGTGGCAAGGCCACCGTTGTCTTCGACGCCTTTCACGAAAGCAGAGACAAATTCTGAGACGCGTTGCGGATTTTCTCCGAACGAGCGCGTGTTGATGATGGGGTTTCCGGGATTGTTGTTCACGTCGGAATCCGGCGCGTAAACCCAGTGCACACCGGTGGCGCGCGCTTCGAGCGCTGTAATTTTTCCCATGGTGTACGCGTCTTTGGGATTGCCTGCGGCGGCGACGGCCATCGCGGTGGGGAAGGAAGTCCCTTCGTCGTAACGCATAGCCGTGCCGCGTTCGAAATCCGCACCAATCAGCAGCGGCAGCTTGGATTTCGACTGCAACTGATTGGCAAGCACGGCGGTGGGGTACGCCTGGCTCTTCACGATTCCCAGCGGCGAGCCATGCGTAATCACGATGAACCCGCCGACGTGCAAATCCTGCACGTCATGCAGGAGTTGCTTGTAAGCGTCGGAATCAGTGGCTGTGAGACTCCCGTGGTAGGTGGTGAAAAGAAGCTGTCCGATCTTTTCATCCACGGTCATTTTTCGTAGCGTGGACTCGACCCAGGCGCTTGCGGAAGGCGATAAATTCTTCGCGGCGCCCTTCGAGCCATCGCTGGTCTTTGGTGCAACAGGTTTCTTCTCGTTTGGAGTGTCGTTTTGGCTGCGAGCTTTTTGGGCCATAAGGATGAGTAATAAGACTGCAATCCCGAACAGAAAGCGGACGCGGCGTCCTTCCATCAGTTACAATCCCCCCGCGCAGCCCGCAGTCTGCATTTATTCATAGCACACGCACAATGTAGCCTCAACGCAGCTGGGGCGAGCGCGTTCCAGAATATCATTGTATTGTTTTTGCGCAGGAGGAACGATTTGACCGCCACGAAACGCGCCATTGTCACGCCCGCTTCTTTTACTTTGCTCTTCTTATTGCTCATTTCGGGCGCCTCGCATGCGCGATCTTCTCCCAAACGTTCTGGACACGCGGCACGCGTGCAGACGGGCCTCGACGTTCTTGAAGCTGAGAAGTTCGCGCCGCTGCGCGGAAAGCATATCGGCCTGATTACCAATCACACGGGAGTGGATGCGCAGGGCCGCAAGAACATTGACGTTCTCGCGAAGGCGCCTGGTATGACGCTGGTCGCGCTCTTCAGCCCGGAGCACGGGCTCGCGGGTGGCGCCGATGACAAAGTCAGTTCGACGAAAGATCCCACGACGAGGCTTCCCGTTTATAGCTTGTATGGCGACACTCGCCGTCCCACCGATGAAATGCTGCAAGGGATCGACGCCCTGGTTTTTGATATTCAGGATGCGGGCGTGCGGTTTTACACGTATACCGCGACCATGGGCTACTGCATGGAAGAAGCCGCGAAGCGCAAGATTTCTTTTTTCGTCTTGGATCGCCCCAATCCCATGGGTGGAGAGATTGTCGAAGGCCCGATGCTCGATCCCGACAAGACGAGTTTTGTGGCGTATTTTCCGTTGCCGGTGCGTTATGGACTGACCATCGGGGAGCTGGCGCAGTTTTTCAACGTGGAGAACCATATTGGGGCCGACCTTCACGTGATTGCGATGCGGAATTGGCACCGCAACTATTTTTTTGAAAGCACCGGCATCAAGTGGATTCCTCCTTCCCCGGCCCTTCGCACTGCAAAGGGTTCGGTGCTCTATCCGGGGATTGAAATCCTGCAGAATTCCGGTGTTTCGGTAGGCCGCGGCACGCAGACACCATTCGAGCAGTTCGGCGCGCCGTGGATGAACGGCGAGCAAGTCGCTGCGGCGCTGAATGAGCGCCACCTTCCTGGCCTGCGCTTTACTCCAAAGGACTTCATTCCGATCGGCGGCCCGCACAGCGGCGAGCGTTGCGGAGGCGTCTCCATTCTCGTTACGGACCGTTTCACGGCACGCACCATGCGTCTAGGGCTGGAAATCGCGGAGATTCTCCAGAGGCTTTATCCCAAGGATTTTGATACGGACAAACTCATTGGCCTCGTGGGCAACGCGGATACGGTTCAACAAGTCAAGGATGGCGTGACGCCTGAGAAAATCGTTGCAGGCTGGTCGGACGCGCTCAAGACTTTCGATCAAGCGCGCCGCAAATATTTTCTCTACAGATAAGATTGAGCTAATTCACGATGCGAAGTAAATTCGCGATACTTTCTCTTGTCACCGCTTCGACCATTTTCCTGCTTCTTTGTGCTTGTTCAAAGAAACCGGAGCAGCACCTGGTTCCTGCGGGCTCACCGATAGCCGATTCAATTCAGTTCGAGTACGCCGTCTATATGTTGCCGATTCATGCCAAGAATCCGTCTGTGGCGCTTCAAGAGCTGCTGGCGAAGAAATACGCCAGTTTGAAACTGGTTGCCGAGATGCCAAATGCTCCCCGGGAGATGGTTCTGAGTGCCCGCCTGCAGAAGCATGTGCAGAAAGAATACGCGCCGCCGGATATGGAATCTCTTCTGCACTCCGGGTATGGTCTCAGTCCAGAGCAAGCTCAGGCGCTACAGAAATCAGAAGAGGCCTTCATTTTGAGGTTTTCTCACCCAAAGGAAAATGTTTGGACGGGGCTGCGCAATGCCAATGCACTCGTCGAAGAAATTGCACGCAAGACAAACGGTTTGGTGTGGGACGATGAGACGCGGGAAGTCTTCACTCTCGATGCCTGGCATGGGAAAAGATTAAAGCCTTGGTCGGGGGATGTGCCCGACATTTCGAGCCAAACAGTCGTCCAAACATACAAAAAGGACGAATTAGTTCGCGCAATTACGCTGGGGATGAAGAAAGTGGGACTGCCGGACGTTGTTATGGACGACTTCCCCTGGTCTTTAGAAGACCAAGTAGGAAATCTCATCAGTCTCTTTTGTCAATCCATGGCGGAAGGCGCAGTCTTCAAGGAGTCGGGTAAGTTCAGCCTGAGACTATCGGAGATCAAGAATTCCGAGATGCGTGACGCTCAATCGAAGTCGCTCAAAGGAAACTCCGCAGGGGTGGCCCACCTGCTCCTGAACCCGGGTGTATGGGAGGAAGGCGATCCAAAGAATCGGCTGATCCAACTCACGGCTGACAGATATGTGGGAAACGACGTACCTGCCAAGCAGGACCGAATGCTTAACTGTTTCTTCGGGTGGGAAGACAAAGTCACAACTGTTGAGCACAATAAAGAAGTACTTGAGGAAAGTCGCAGGGAAACAGCTAAATTACCGCAGCTCCAGAAGGACTTCAACGCCGGACTACAGCCGGGCGAATTCATTCTGGTCAAGGCGCCATTCAAAACACCGGACGGTGGTAACGAGTGGATGTGGGTCGAGGTCACTTTCTGGAAAGGGAACCTCATCAGAGGGACTCTTCAAAATGAGCCCTACAAAATCCCGGATCTGCATGGCGGACAGGTTGTCGAGGTTTGGCAAGGGGACGTCTTTGACTATATCCGGCAGTATCCCGACAATCAGCGAGAGGGAAACACAACGGGAGAGATTATTCGCAAGATGGAAGAGAAGCAAGCCAGTTCCACTGCGAGCCGCAAACAAACTGCTTCGCAAGCTGGAACGACTGACTGTAGTCCTGACTGAGTATTGAGGATGTGATAGATTGCTGGCATGCGAATTGTTTCGCTGCTGCCGTCGGCCACGGAGATTCTTTTTGCCCTGGGCCTGGATCGTGAAGTCGTTGGCGTGAGCCACGAATGCGACTTTCCGCCGCAGGCGCGCACCAAGCCGGTGGTTATTCATTCGCGGTTGCCGCACGGTGCTTCTCCAGCCGAAATCGATCGATTGGTTCGCGAATATGTCTCGCGCGGCGAGAGTTTGTACGCCGTGGACGCGCAGAAGCTGGAAGAACTCCATCCCGATTTAATCGTCACGCAGGATTTGTGTCACGTTTGTGCCGCATCCCCAGATGACCTCACAACAGCGCTCACACGTTTTGACCGGCGCCCCGAGGTGCTATGCCTCAATCCACAGGACTTGGGCGACGTGTGGCGTGACATTCTTCTCGTGGGCGAGGCGACTTGCCGCGGCGCGCAAGCGGAGCGGCTTGTAGAGGAAATCGGCCAGCGACAGGGCGCTTTGGAGCAGCAGTTGGATACATCGGCGAGGCGTCCGCGTGTGGCGTTTCTGGAATGGCTTGAACCCATTTATGTTGGCGGCCACTGGGTTCCGGAGATGATTCACTGCGCCGGCGGGGAAGACGCCCTTGGAAGTGTGGGTAAGGCGTCGTTTCGAGTTCCTTTGCAGGAGGTTGTCGAAGCCGAACCGGACATTCTGTTGATCGCTCCCTGCGGGTATTCGGCACGGCAGGCGCGCGACGAATACGAGTCGCTCGAACTGCCTGGTCAGTGGAATGCGATTCCCGCGGTGCGAAACAATTGCGTTTATGCCCTCGAAGCGAACAGCTATTTTTCGCGCCCGGGGCCGCGGCTTGTGACCGGCATGGAGATTTTGGCAAAAGTCATCCAGCCGTCGGTCACGGTCTCTGCGGAGGCGGAATCGGCTATTCTTCGCATTGGAGCTGCGACCCGCGCGGCTTCTGTATAGCTCTTCTACTCGCATCAAATTCCTCGGGTGCATCCATTAAGCTGAGATCCTTCGGCCCGCGAACTGCGCGGCCCTCAGGATGACAACATATGGCCCCGAAGTGGCCGCACGAAACGGGGTTGAGTGTGGGCTCAGGACACCTGAACTTCGGAACAGTTGACAATTTCCATTGCATATATAAGAATCCTATATGTAAGGGGGCAACGTATGATTGGTTCGGGAATTAAGCGGGGCACGGCGGAGTTGGCGGTGCTCAGTGTTCTGCAAGACGGCCCGCTGCACGGCTATGAGCTGGCAAGGCGCATCGAGCAGCAAACGAACGGCGCGCTGCGGTTCACGCTGGCGGCGCTCTATCCGATGCTTTACCGCATGGAGCAGCAGCGGTGGATTCGCGGAAGCTGGGAAACGAGCGCGAATGGCCGCAAACGCCGCTGTTATCGCTTGACGCCGGCAGGGAAGAAGAAGCTCTCGCCACTACAGCGCGAGTGGGCGGAACTGTTCGACGCGCTCCAGCGGCTCACGAAGGCTGCCCATGCATAATTGGGAAGAACTCGTTCGGCAGCGCCTCGCGGGCCTGGACCTTGATGCAGCCGAGAAGGAAGAAGTCCAGGCCGAAGTCGCCGCGCACCTGGAAGAATCGTACGAAGCCTTGCTCAAAGAAGGTGTAACGGAGCCGGCCGCAGTTCAGCGCGCGCTCTCCCAAGTTACAAACTGGCGAGATTTGCAGAGGAGAATCTTCATTGCAAAGAGGAAGGGACACTTCATGAAGAAACGCGTTTATCAGCTATGGATTCCAGGATTCCTCACGCTCATCCTTTCCGTAGTTCTTCAGATGATGCTTCAGAGACTTGGATTCCGGGTCCGTATCGTCGGGAGCGGTCCGAACGCCATTCTTTTTTATGTTCCGTGGCTCGCTGGGCTTCCTTTCTTCGGGGCTCTGGGAGCCTACCTATCCTCTCGAGCCGGTGGTTCTCGGGGAACGATGGTGCTTGCCAGTGTCTTTCCTGTGCTCGCACTTGCTGGCGCGTTCCTCCTCTTGTTTCCGATAGACGTGGTCGTGAAATGGATCATCGGAAGCAAAGTCGATAGCTTTGCGATTGTGGCAACTACCATTCTGAGGGATGGAACTGGCTGGCTCTTGCTTCCGGGCGCCTCACTTTTGGCGGGCGGATTACTCGGTCAACTTTTGCTTAGCCGAGGACCATCATCACAACACACGGCCATCGGTAGCGAGACAACTCATGCCTGACTGGCAAGAACTCGTGCGCGAGCGACTCTCAGGCCTTGCGCTTGACACTGCAAAGAGAGACGAGGTCCACGCGGAACTTGCGTCGCACCTGGAGGAATCGTACGAAGCGCTGCGAACAAAAGGTCTACCGGAACAAGCAGCGATTCAGCAAACGCTTGCGCAAGTTGCAGATTGGCAGGATTTGCGCCGGAGGATTCAGACTGCTAGGACGAAGGAGAGCATCATGAACGATCGTGTCAGGCAACTCTGGCTTCCCGGATTTTTGACATTCCTGGTTTCGACGAGTCTTCTAGCGCTGAACGAGATTTTCGGTCCCAAGCCCTTTGCTCTAATGAAGGTGGGCCAGCTTCCCATGGTATTGTTTTTCATTCCCTGGTTGCTTTCATTGCCGCTCGTCGGAGCCTTGGGCGCTTATCTTTCGCATCGCGCAGGCGGCTCCCAACGCGCGGTATTTTCTTCGATTCTCTTTCCTGTCTTGCCATTTCTTGCCTCAATTTTGCTGGTACTTCCCGTTAGCCTAATCTTCGACCGCTTTATCGGCCACAATACGGCGCCGCTTTCTCTTCTTATGGCTCTTTTAGGCTGGGTGCTTGCTCCCGGGGTCGCTCTTCTTGCAGGCGGCTTAGCGGCACAGTTCTTTCTTTCGCGCCACTCAATTTCCCGCGGAACTACTGCCAGCTAGGTTGGATCTCGTCCAATGGCGATAGAAGGGGAGCCCGGCGAGGATTAGCAGCAACCCAATGGACGACCGGACGGGGCGCTGGATGAAGAGATTCACGGTGAGGGCGAAGGCGCCAATCACAAAAATGGCGGGGACAACAGGATATCCCCACGTGCGGTACGGCCGCGGCAGATCAGGTTCCTTGCGGCGCGAGCCGTAGACGGAAGCAACGGACAGGCCGTAGAAAATCCACTGGGCGAAGATGAAGAGTGAGAACAGATCCTCAAACTGGCCGGTCAGGACCATCAGGCAGGAAATCACGGCTTGAAAAATGATGGCGCCCGCGGGCGTACGGTAACGCGGATGAATGCCTTCGGTTATGCGAAAGAACAGGCCGTCCCGCGCCATGGCATACGGCACGCGCGAACCTGTAAGAACCGAGGAGTTAAGCGTGGTGAATGCGGACAAGACCATGGCCGCAGTGATCCACGCGGCGGCGCGCGCCCCTGCAAAGACGCGCACGGTTTCCGAAGCGACGTTTTGCGCAGCAGCCACAGCCTCCATAGGCAGCACGCGGAAATACACGGCGTTGGCTAGCAAATAGATCACTCCCACGGTCATCGTGCCTCCGACGAGCGCGCGCGGAATATTTTTGTGCGGGTCTATGATCTCCGAGCCGGCAAATGTCAAATCCATCCATCCGTCGTAGGCCCAGAGTGCGCCGACCATGGCGGTCAAAAATCCAGTGAGCAGGCTGACATTGAAGGAGGGTGGGAAAAGAGGTTGCGCGCTAGGCGGCCTCTTTCCTGCAAGCACAAAGCCCAGAATCACGACCGCGAGAATAGCTCCGATTTTGAGCGCGGTGAGCACAACTTGCAGCCGGCCCGCCAGGCGCACTCCGAGATAGTTGATAAAACTCATGAAAGCAATGGCGGCGGCGGCGATGGGCTGTGCCCAGGTGAAGGCGAACTCTGATGTATGCCCGACGAATGGAACGGTGAGATGAAGAGTGAAGATGGGCGTGCGAATGGCAGGAAAGAAGAAACTAAGGAAAATCAGAAAACCAGCAGCGATCGTAGCGATGGACGCGGGCTTGCCCACCAGATTGTTCATCCACCCAAAGAGAAAACCCCACACCGGTCCCAATCCGCGGCTGAGATAAACGTAGGCGCCGCCGGCCTTGGGCATGGCCGCGCCAAGTTCGGCAATGGTGAGGGCGCCGAAGAGCGAAAGAATACCGCCGACAATCCAAACGAGAAACACCAGGCCAACGGAACCGGTTGCGCGTGTCATCGCGCTGGGCACGAGAAAAACGCCTGTGCCGATGATGTGGCCCACAACCATGGCCATCGTGGCCCACGCGCCAAGCCCCTGTACCAGCTCCAGCTTTTTTTCGGCCATGTTCCTCCGCTTCGCCTGTCTTGCTGGCTTACGACTTCTACGCGGCAGTTTGTGATCGTTGCGTGATGCGGCTCGTCAGCGATCCAACGAGAAACGTCACGACCGCGCCGATAAGGAAATACCACGTAAACGCCACTTTGGTGAATTGAAAAACGCTTAGTACTGTTGCGAGGCCCGCAAACATCCCTACCAGAGCACCAGACGCTTTGGCCTTGCGATCGAAAGTGCCCAAGAGAAACAGCCCCAGCAAACTGCCGAAGGGGAGTGAGGCAACGGTGAGGCCTGCTTCGAGCAGCGGCCCCCATTTCACGAGTCCGAAACCCATTAGCACGAAACCCCACAGAAGCGTCATGGCGCGCGATATGCGTAACAGCTGGCGCGCGTCCGTGGTCTTGCCTCGGAGCTTTGCGAAATCGAGCACGCTGGAGGCGGCCAGCGAATTGAGCGAGCCGCTGGCGTTGGACATCGCCACGGCTACGATGGACGCGAGCAGTAGTCCGGCCAGCCCCACGGGCATTTCACGCACCAGGAAAAGTGGCAGGATTCGGTCGGTTCTGTCGCCGGGGGCGAGCAAGGGAGAGTGTTGCGCAAAGACAAAGAGGAGCACGCCAATCAGAAGGAATACGGTGAATTGAACGAGGACGATGACGCCGCTAGTGAGCAAGGCACGGCTACTGTCGCGTTGCGTCTTGGCAGCAAGCAGGCGCTGCACAATGGTTTGGTCCGTCCCATGGGTTGCCATGGTCAGGAACGACCCGCCGATAACCCCCGACCAAAAAGTGTATTTTGTGGCGAGATTCCAGGAGAAATCGAGGAACTGGAGTTTATGGCCAGCCGCGGCTGCGACTTGCGTGACTTCGCTCCAACCGCCAGGAATGCGGTGGAGTAGCAGAGCGAGTGTCACCGCGCTGCCGGTCATATAGACAAACAGTTGCGCGACGTCGGTCCAGATCACCGTTTTCATGCCGCCTTCAAAGGTGTAGAGCACGGTGAGCGAGATGACGATGAATACCGCGAGGCGCTCTGAGGTGCCCAGCACCACGCTCACGACGAGAGCAATTGCGGAAACGCGTACACCCTCCGCGATGGCGCGTGTGATAAGAAATGTGCTGGCGGCGACGGCGCGCATTTTTTCGCCAAAGCGCTTCTCGATGAGTTCGTACGCAGTCAAGAATTCTCCGCGAAAATAGCCGGGCAGCAGAAGCATGACGATCAGCACGCGCCCGATGAGATAGCCGAAGACCAATTGAATGAAAGCAAGGTTCCCGGCGTAGGAAATCGCGGGAGTGCCAATGATAGTGAGCGTGGACGTTTCCGTCGCGACAATGGAAAAGGCGAGCGCCCACCACGGTGCCGTGCGCCCGCCCAGAAAATATTCGCGGCCGGCAGCCTGCGTGTTGGAAGCACCTGCTTGTTGCGAGCGACGAAAGCGCATGCCAAGCGCCGTGACGGCGAGTAGATAGGCGATGACAATCGTTAGGTCGAGAGGATGGATGCGCATCGCGCAGAGATTATAGGTAGGTCTGGCGAATTCTTCGCGCTTTTTTCTCGAAGCGGTTTTTGTTCGCGGGCCCTACTTCAAGACGGCAAAGAGGCTGCTGTAAGAATCCGTCCAAAGTTTCACGCTGGCGAGGGGCGTAACGGGCTCTCCCGCTTTCTCAACATTGGGAAATTGCTGGAGAATGCCGCGATTCGCCAGCAAGACCCATCGCGCAAGGAAGATTTCGTTCGCGCGGTCGGGCGGACTCTCGATGAGCACGGCGTCCTTGCCGAGTTTCTCCGCCGCGGCGGCTACCACTGGTTCCAGATACAAGTGCCGGTTCGAAATGTGCACAGCCAGAATGCCGTCTGGTCTGAGATGGCGGAAATAAAGTTCGAAGGCTTCGAGCGTCAAGAGGTGAACGGGAATGGAGTCGCTTGAGAAGGCGTCCACGGCAAGTAGGTCCAGGTTTTGCGGGGTCTGGCGTTCTAGGGTCAAGCGTGCGTCACCCAGTTGGAAGGAAATGTGCGCCTTCGAATCACGCAAAAAAGTGAAGTCTTGCTGTGCGATTCGAACGACCAGAGGATTGATTTCGTAGAACGCGAATTCATCGTCGTCGTGAGCATAGGCCGCAATCGTGCCGGTGCCGAGGCCGATTGCGCCGACGCGCCGCGGGCGACGCGAGGCCAGAGCCGCAAATGCCTCGCCAATTCCGGAGTGCGGGCCGTAGTAGGAAACAGGCTGATCGCGCCGCGCCGCACTGAGAAACTGGAGCCCGTGCGTGATGGTTCCGTTCATGAGCCTCCGGAAACGCAAATCGTCTTTGGGGCGGGATTGCTCGTCGCCTTTCAGCAGGACTACGTTTGGGGCAGATTCATCGCTGACGCGCAGCACTCCGTAAAAATTACGAGCCATTCGATTCGAGGAGGCGGATTCGTCGCGAGCGAGCAAAAAGAGCGCAACGATGATCGTGGCGGCCAAGGCGTAGAGGACGCGAAGCGCAAGCCGCCAGTTCGGTTGGCTGAAGGGACTTGCGGGGTCGTTGCGATGCACAAGGACGGCAAGAAAAGCGCAAGCTCCGAGGGCCACGTGCAGTTCATAGAACCCGGAGAAGATTTGCGGCGCGAGGAGCGCCACAAACGCCGCTCCCGCCACACTGCCGAGCGAACTCCAAAAGTAGAACGAAGTGAGATGCGAAGGGTCAGGCTTCAATCGCGCCAACTCTCCGTGGCAGAACATGCAGCAAAGGAATAGTCCCGTGCAAAAGAGAGAAATCAGGATCCACAGAGGAAGCGATGTGAGCGAGGGAGACAATGCATATGCCATGCAGCCGAGAGCCACTCCCAGCAGCCGCAGAAAAAGCATCCGATGAAACCAGCGCGTTCCAAAACATAAAATGAAACTCAGCATGTACAGGCTCAGAGGAATAATCCAGAGAAACGGAACCGCCGCGATGTTCTGGGTGACGTGATTGGTGATGGCCAGCAAAAGCGCGGAACTGCAGGCGGGAAGGGCGATCCAAAGCGCTCGCGTGTTCCACGCAGGCGGTGCAGCAATGGTTTCGCGAACAGGCATGCTAGCCTTTCCTCGTTGCGTAACAGCAATTGTTCCGCAGGCGACGGCGAACGTTGCATAGGCCAGCGACCAGCCCCAGCCTTGCCGCAGAATCGAGAGCCGCGGCTCGATCAGAGTCGGATAGCTCACAAGGCCCAGCAACGAGCCTGCATTCGAAAGGGCGTAGAAGCGATAGACGTCCGTGTCTTTTTTCGCGCTTGCCCACCAGGCCTGCAAGAGAGGGCTGGTCGCGGAAAGCACAAAGAATGGCAATCCTACGGCGATCACCAGCACTTCTAAGATGTGCAGCGCGGGATGCTCCGGCCCGGCTGGCTTCCAGGAATTTTTTGGGAGAATCGGCAGTACCAACAGGCTCGCGGCAAGAAGAGCTGTGTGGATCCATCCTTGGGTTTGCGGGCGGAAGTGCGTCGTAAGCAAGTGCGCGTAGAGGTAGCCAAGCAGCAGGACCGCTTGAAAAAAGAGCAAGCAGACGGTCCAGACCGCGGCGACTCCTCCAAACCAGGGAAGAATGATCTTTCCAATCAGTGGTTCAACCTGGAAGAGCAGAAGCGCGCTTAAGAAAATTGTCAGCGCGTTTAAAAGATTCGCTGGATGAATCCGCATGTTTCCCTGAGCCCAGGCGAAGGGACGGGAGAGATTATACGAAGCCCAGAGCTTCACTCCAGCTTTTCTTTCTCTTAGGTTGAATTGCGAGCGCAGAGCTTACTGCGTGTTGGCCTTCACTCATACCTCAGCGCCACGATCGGATCAACCCGAATCGCTCGCTGCGCAGGGATGTACGTTGCCAGCATCGTAACCACGGCCATGGCTGCCGGCACGATAATGTAGAGCGCGGGCTCCTGAATGTGCAGGTCGTAGAATATGGCCTCAAACAGTTTCGGCAAAGGGAGCGCCAGTAAGACGCCAAGAACTGCTCCGATGGCGGTCATTTTCAAGCCCTGCCGCAGAACCATGCCCAGCACGTCCGATTTTCCCGCCCCAAGGGCCATGCGGATGCCGATTTCATGCGTTCGCTGGCCCACGGAATAAGCCACCAGCCCGTAAATCCCGATGGCCGCCAGGATCAGTGCGAGAAGCGCGAAGCTGCCCAGCAAACGCAAAAAAAGTGGGTCACCGTTGGCCTGGCGCTCAATCACCGCGGGCATGCTCATCATGTTAATCAGTGGAAGCTCAGCGTCCACTTGCGCCACCGCGTTGCGCATGGCTCCGGCGAGGTCGTTCGGATCGGAACTCGCCAGAAGCATGAGCGAAAACGAAGGAATTGGCCGCTGAAACATCGCCTCGTAAACTTGCGGCTCCTCGCGAGTCGATTCCGAATACGATTTCGTATTGCCGACAACACCTACAATCTCGCTCCACTCTGGATTTGCCCCGCTTACATCGAGCCGAATCTGTTTCCCGAGCGGCTCCTGGTTTTGCAAGTGGCGATGAACAAACTCCTGGTTGACCAGCACGACGCGTGGCCCGCTGGCATTGTCTCTCTCGGTAAACACTCTTCCGCGCAGCAGAGGGATGCCCGCCGCGCGAAAAAATTCCGGAGTGATTACCAAGTCAAGCGAGTTGGGTCGCTGGTTCGCAGGTAATTCGGCCTGTCCCTTCATTAAGAACGTGACCTTGCCAGGTCCCGTAGCTGGCAGATCCGATGTCACGGCCACAACTTCGGCAGTCGGAACCTGTTGGAGACGCAACAACACATTCCGGACGAACGCGGCTTGCTGGGTGGCGTCCTTATACTGTGCGTTATCGAGCGTCACGCTGGCGGTTAGCAGATGGTCCGGTCGGAAGCCCATGTTCTGATGATGAATCGCGGAGAGTCCGCGGATTAACAGGCCGCTGCCAACCAACAGAAAGAGAGCCAGCGCGATTTCACCTGTGACCATCACAGTCCGCAAGCGGCTCTGCGAACGGCTCGCGGAGACGGCCCGGCTCTCATCCTTGAGGCTCGTGTTGATATCGGTGCGCGATGCATTCAACGCCGGAATCAAACCACACAAGACCGCGGAGGCCACCGAGATTGCCAGCGCGAAGAACACAACTTTCCAATCCAGGCTAATGGGTATGGCAGCCACGTAATCATTAAAGTTCATGTTTGCTCGGACAAAGTTGATTCCCCAGTACGACAACAAAAGTCCCACGCCGCCACCAAGTAGGGCAATCACCATCCCTTCGGTCAATAGTTGCCGGACAATGCGCAGTCGGCCCGCACCTAAGGAAATGCGAATCGCCAGCTCCTTCCGTCGCCCCGCGGCGCGCGCCAGGAGCAGCCCAGCTACGTTGGCACAGGCAATCATGAGAACAAAGCCCACCGTGGTCATCATCACAGCAATTCCTGTGCGAACGCCGAAATTCTGAATCAGGAAATCTGGCAGCGTGCGTACGCCAATGCCCCAGCCTTTTTCGATCGCCGGGAAGCCTTCTTCGGCGCGATGCCCCAGCGTGACCATCTCCGCGCGGGCCTGTTCTACCGTCACGCCCGGCTTGAGGCGCGCATACAGAGTGAGGGAGCGGTCCTTTCGTGCGGCTTCGGTTTGATCCCCAGCTTTTAGCACGAGCGGCGTCCACAACTGCGGCACAAAGCCCATCAAGCGGAAATTCGCGGGCATCACCCCGATCACCGTGTAGTTCTCCCGGTTGAGCCGGATCGTGCCTCCGATCAGGGAAACGTCCGAACCGAATCTCCGCTCCCACAGCTCGTGGCTTAAGATGGTGACATGCTCGTGCCCGGCTTGGTCTTCTCCTTCCGCGAAGGTCCGCCCGGACTGCGGCGACACACCGAGAACCCTGAAATAATTGGGCGACACCGCGGAAGCGCGCAACGCCTCAGGCCTGCCCGTCGAGGTGAGCTGCCCATTTGTTTCCGCACCCTGGGCTGTCAGGCTGACCGAACGATATTCATCCGCAGCCGCGGTCTCTTCAAACACATGATTTGCACCTCGCCACGCTAAGTAGTTCGGTGCGGAAACGCCGTTGAGGTCGGATTGGAAGCTCTGCGCCGGATTGATGCCGGAGATGACCACCACCCGGTTTGGCTCCCGACCTGGCGGACGGCGCAGCAGGAAGGCGCTCACCAAGCTAAACATTGTAGCGTTCACGGCGATCCCCAGCGCCAAAGTGAGAACCGCAATCGCAGTGAAGCCCGGATTCTTCCGCAGTGTGCGCACCGCGAATAGCAAATCCTGCTTCAGGCCGTCGAATAGGGAGACACCCCGCGCTTCGCGGCATTCCTCCTTGGCACGCTCGACGCCGCCAAACTCAATGCGCGCTCGCCGCAAGGCTTCTTCTCGCGTCACGCCACTGCGCATCAAATCTTCTGCGAACGCTTCCACGTGAAACCGCAACTCCGCATCCATCTCGCGTTCCATCCGCGACCGCCGCATCATCGCGCGCGCCCACGACTGGATTTGGCTCCAAATCCTCATACTTCCTCCGGCGTGCTTTGCAAAATTCCCGCAATGACGTCCGCCATGCGATTCCACTTTTCCGCTTCGGTTTGCAACTTGCGCTTGCCTGCCGCCGTCAGCCGGTAGTATTTCGCTTTGCGTTTGTTTTCGGACTCGCCCCATTCGCTGGTAATCCAGCCCTGGTGCTCCAGGCGGTACAGCGCGGGATACAGCGAGCCTTGCTGAATCTCCAGCCGGTCTTTCGAAATCTGCTGAATGCGCAGCAAAACGCCGTAGCCGTGCAACGGCCCCAGAGAAACCGCCTTGAGGATCAGCATGTCCAGCGTCCCCTGCAGCAACTCCATTTGCTTTTTGTCCATCGACCCACTCTCTCCTAGACGGACTAGGAATCTAGCGCCCTTCTCCTAGACTGTCAAGGAGAATCGAGTGGACGCGGTCCAGTCTCTAGCTGAGTCAGGGGAAGGGAATTGCTATCAGGCAAGCCAGTCGAGCACGTTGCGAATGGAAATGACAATCTCTCTCAGTTGAATCTTCAACGCAACCATCAGTTCTCCCGAGTCTTCAATCTCACCCAGAAATTCGCCCCATTCGTTGGTCCGCAGCGTCACAAAACCCTGGCGGAAGTTCCAAAGCGTGACCCTCACGCCCCGGCGAAAGACTGCGGGGAGGCTGGTATCCAGCAACTGTCCAGTGATCCTCAAGCGGTTGCTGTCCGGCCGTAGCTCAATTAAAAGATCCAGCTCAAACGGCTCTGCTCGATACAGCAGGTGCCGTTGCGGGTGCGTCGTCGACCTCGCACCGAATGTCGGTGTCGCAAAACTGTCGAATAGAAGCTCAATCCGCCGATCCGGCTCACGCCGCCTCGCATTCTTAAACCGAACCGGACGCTCGACCGCCGGCGTCTGGACCCTGAAGCGCATCTGCTGGGAAGCGCGCATTGCTGGAGATCCCGCCTATTCCGTAGTGTCCCAAGCCGAAGATTCGTTGCAGAGAAAGACGCCTCTTCCGCTGCGCAATTTCTCTGTTCGCAATACACGAAGCTCTTAACCTATGACACTCGCTAGTAACTGAAACGCAAAAATGGCCCTGGGTCCTGTGAATGGGGTGTTTGGCGGCTAATTAACTCCATAATGCCACACCCTGTCAAGGTTAGTTTTTGGTTGAAGTGCCTGCTCCCTTCGTTTCGTTGCGTTGTTTTTCACGTATGCTTCTTCTATGAGGTATGTCCTGGGTTTTGACGGCGGCGGCACAAAAACCGAATGCGTCCTCATGGACGAAACCGGCGCAATCCTCGCGCGCTCGCGCTCCGGCCCTTCCAACCCGTCCCGCGTCCCCCTTGATGCAGCACTGGAGTCCGTAATAAACGCGGCGGAAAAGGCTATGTCCACTGCGGGCAAGGCTGCTTCCGATATCGCGGATGTTTGCGGAGCGATAGCAGGCGCAGGGTTGGCAGGAGCAATCCCGGACCTTCGCGAGGGTCTCAAGCTCAGGTTCCCCAAGGCCAGAAGTGTTTTCGTGGGCACCGACCTCAGCATGGCTTTGGCGGCTGCCGGCGAACCGCCGTGCGTCGTCGTGATCGCCGGTACTGGCTCCGCAGTGATTGGGAGAGACACGCCCGACCATTCCGCCAGGGAGGGTGGACTTGGCCCAATCCTTGGTGATCCAGGCAGCGCATATGATATCGGCAGGAAGGCAATGGTTCTTGCGCTGTCTCAAAACTTGGCTGGCAAGGATTCCTATCTCGGAAAAGAGATTCTCAATCGTTTTCAATGCAACTGGATTGAGCTGCAGGCACGCATGCGAGCGAATCCTGACAACGTGCTTCCAGAAATCTCTCCGCTTGTTGCGAAGGCGGCTAATGAAGGAGATGAATCCGCACGCTCTTTGTTGCGTTCCGCTGCTGAGGAGCTGTCGAGACTCGTTGCTGATGTTGTGGATCGCTTGCATCTTCGCGCCAAATCCTTTTTCCTGGCCAAAACCGGCGGGGTCTTCAACCGAAGCAAACAGTTCGACGACCACTTTGACGAATTGGTTCGCAAAATCGCGCCCACAGTGAAAATTGGTCCTCTACCGAACGTCGCGGAGTTCTGCGCACGGGCTGCGAGCGACTGCCTGGATAGTCCCGCGCGAAACGTCGGGGGTTGAGCCGCGGATGGAGCATTTCCGAAGCTTGTTAGCGTGCGCAATGCGGAATGACTGGAAAATAGATCGCAATGTTCGGATCGGCCCGCTCCCTCGGCCAGTTGCCGAATCGGCGGCGCAACTCGCTCGCGACGCCTTGACGAGTCCGCTGCAAATCCCCGAAAGTTAATTTATGCCCGAGTTTGTTGCACCCCAATCCGCTTCCGAAGGCCGCGAACGCGCGCTTGTTGCCGCGGGCGACGAGCTCGCCGCGCTCCTGCATCATCCTTCCGCGGATGTTCTTCTCGCGCTGCTCGATAATCCGGCACTCGATGAATCGCACGTTTGTTTGCTGCTCGAAAGAAAGGACCTCCCCGGCGAAATTCTCGAAGAAGTAGGCAAACGCAAACCGCTGCTCAAAAGCTACCGTGTCAAAAGGGCTCTCTGCTTTCATCCGCGCGGGCCGCGCCTCGTTACGTTGCGTCTCATCCGCGACCTCTATTTGATGGATCTCGTGCAACTCGCTCTTTCGCCGGCGGTCCCCGCCGAACTAAAACGCAACGCCGAGGAGCAACTCCTCGCACGACTTCCGCAAATTCCATTGGGCCAGAAGATCACTCTGGCGCGCCGCGGTCCTGCGCGCGTTGCCGGAGCACTGCTTGCCGAAGGCCATCCTCAGATTGTTTCCGTCATTCTCGACAATCCCTATTTGACGGAAGCGCAAATCCTGAAAGCTCTTTCGCGTGAGAAACTTCCCGCGCCTGTGGTTCCCGCCATCATTCATCATCGCAAGTGGTCCATCTCCTACAACATTCGCATCGCGCTTCTACGCCAGCCTTCCGCGCCGCTGGCCACCATTCTTTCTTATCTGCCGCAACTCACCGTTTCCGACCTCCGCGAATTGGCCGCTCCCGGCATCGTTCCGGAAACCTTGCGCCGCTATATCCAGGCCGAAGTGCAGCGCCGCCTCAACTCCGGCGCTTCCAACAAAGGCTCTTCTTCATCCAAAGAAAAATAGCGAGAATTGTGGGCATCGTTATTCTTCCGAAGAGCAACCTTCTTTTCGACTGGAGGTCCGAAGTTCGGCCCGCTTTTTTTGTCCCCGTTTTCGAGTGACTTAACCTTCCAGGTACGATTGACGGGAACAAAACACCGCCCTCTGGTGTCGTATGTCTTGTGGTGGTGACTCGCGTATTCTGGCAACATTGGGACGGCGATGCGTCTCCGGCGCCGCGGTACGTTATCCCTGGCAGGGGGTCACAACCACGAAATGAGCTTGGGGGATCAACGATCCCGGCGCCTGGAACGCCGCTGGGCGCCGCGCTATGCGTTTCGCGCCGGCCTCGAAATCGAATGGGGCTCCGCGGTTCTGCGCGGCAACACCCGCGACATCAGTTCCAACGGAATGTTCATCGAAGTCCCCGATACTCTTTGGATCGGCGCGGGCTTCACTGCGCGGCTGCATCTTCCCCAGCCCGTCAAACTCGATTGCCAGGTAAAGCGCGTCGAACCCGGCCGCGGCATGGGAGTCTCCGTGGCTCTTGCCGAAACCGAAAGCCAGAAAGCTTACAGCGACCTTCTTTCATCCCTGACTCCCCCCGGCGTTTGAGGCGGCTTATACTAGATTCGACCCGGTACTGCGAAGCTAGATGCGTGCGTTCGGCTGAGCCTTTGCAATCGAGCGCGAGCGCGAACCCGAATGCGAATGGGTCACGGGGAAGCATGACACGCGAGATTGCGCGAGCGTGCTTGTTGAAAGCAGCGCCTCGCGCTACAAAATAAAATGAGTATGACGCGCTGCCTCGATTGCGGATCGCCGCGCACCGCGGATCAATGTCCCGCGTGCGGGCTCACATCCGCTGCGGCAGAGGTGATGTTTCGCCGCCGCTTCATGAAACGCACGGGCGTATTCCTCGCCGGGTCGCTGGCGTTTCCCTACATCAGCCAGGTTTATCCGCCGCTCGAGCTTGATCTGATGTTGGTGGTCTTTGGCGTCATTTTTTTTGTGGCGCTGACGCTCGCGGTGATTCTGGACCGCCGCGCGCGCAAGCGGCAAGAACTCGAAATGCTCAAACACGTCTACGGCGGGTTCATTCTGCTGCCGTGGATTCTGGCCGCCACGCTCTTTGTGAATGGCAGCGTCGATTCCCCAAAGAATCCTAAAAATGTGACCTATCACTCGACAAGTGTCGACGGCCGCTACAACCTGCCGCCCTTGGTCCGGGGCCGCAGGCTGTTTGTCAAATCCTGGCGCGAACTGGGGAAATCGGAAAGCCTGGCTGTAAGCGAGTTTGATTACGACCGCTTCAAGCCAGGCGACCAGGTGAATGTCGGCGTCAAGCCGGGCGCGCTCGGAGTTCCGTGGTTTTACGACATCTACCGCCGGTGAAAAGAGTCATAAGTTTTCAGTTGTAAGTCATAAGTAAAAAAATCGGAGAACTGATAGCAGGAGCAATAATCTCTTGAATGCTTACCTCCTACTTGCGATTAGCATTTTGACCGCCCCTTCACCTTTCCAGCTTTCTCCTTTCTCTTGACTTAAAACCAAAAACTTAGAACTTAGAACTATTTTCAGTACGCCGGTTGGCCGTTGATCTTTAGCGGGATTTGGAGTTGCAGAACGGAGCCATTTTTGCCGAGGCGGAAGGACACTTGCTGCATGGGGCCGATGTCGCGCGTTTTCCACTCCGGAGTTTCGAGCGGGTCGCTGGGCTTGTCGGCGAGCGACCATTCGACATTGTCGCCGACCTGCTTCACCGTTTGCGGATCGATTTCGTAGACTTCCTCGTCCTTCACGTTCACCAGCAAATAGCGCTTCCAGAGGCGCAGCAGCAACACTCCCTTTTTCTCCGTGTGATACATGCCCCAGGATTTCGGCGCCTCGTCATTGAATTTCACAATCGCAAATTCCACCGACTTCCAAATCGGTTTTGTGTCCTTTGTTTGTGCGCCAGCAGCGAACGCAGAGCCAGCTAGGCAAAACAGAATGACTGCGGAACGCGTAATCTTCTTGTTCCCGCTGTTCATAGCCTTATCGTTTTGGGCGTTGCGTTCGCGGCCTTCGCGTCGGCTGTTCCGTCCGCTCGGCGCAAAGCGTTGCGACAGCGCCCGTTTGGCCTAACTCGAATTACCCCAATTTGTGGATACTGCTTCCTTAATGCGCGGAATTCCGACTGCATGCACGCCTTATGTGTAAGAGCGACATAGACTGCGACCGTGATCTTCTTTCCATCGTTTGTAGCTTCTTGCCATCTCGCATACCTCATCGGCGGTAGCTTCCTGCTAGCCGCATCTAGAAACTCTGCAACCCGCTTTTCTAAACTCGTGAGGTAATACACTGCCTGCCCAAAGGTTTTAGCAACGCTTGTTGGTCTGCTGCTTAGCTTGCACTCGATGATCTTGAAAGTCTTGGCCCGCTTATCATAGGCGACTACGTCAAGTCGCCCTCTGCCGAGTTTCACCTCGCGGCCTGCGATCACCTTGCGCTTGTTTAGATGTTGCAGCACTGCATTGGCCATTTCTGATTCGCTGCGAATTCTCTGTTTGCGCCGGCTGGGCATTGTCGGAAAGCTCCTTTCAAGTTCTGACCTCGGAGAAGGATTTGTCGAGGAGGCGGATGGCTTCGTCGACGTCGGATTTGGAGGTGTTGAGCATGGGGGCGAGGCGGAGGACGTTGCCGTAGAGGCCGCCTTTGCCGATGAGCAAGCCGTTCTGGCGGGCGCGCTCCATCACTTGCGTGGTGGCTTCCGGAGCGGGCTCTTTCGTTTTGCGGTCTTTCACCAGTTCGAGCGCCTGCATCAAGCCCATGCCGCGCACGTCGCCGATGAGCGCGTGCTTTTGCTGCAGCTCTTCGAGCTTGGCGCGGAAGTGCGCTCCAACAGTGTGCGCATTTTCGAGCAAGTTCTCTTCTTCGATAAGTTCGATGGTGGCCTTGGCGGCGACACTGGTCACAGGATTTCCGCCGAAGGTCGCGATGTTCGCGCCCTGGAAGCTGCCGGCGATTTCCGGCGTGGTCACGGTGAGGCCGATGGGCACGCCGTTGGCCATGCCTTTCGCGCTGGTAATCATGTCCGGCACGACTTCCCACTGCTCGATGCCAAACCATTTTTTGCCGGTGCGGCCCCAGCCGGTTTGGACTTCGTCGGAAATGAAGAGCGCGCCGTATTGCTTCACGATCTTGAAAACGATTTTGAAATATTCCTTCGGCGGTGTGATGAAGCCGCCGACGCCTTGAATCGGCTCGGCGATGAATGCGGCGATGTTGCCGCTGGTGCCGGTCTGAATGAGATTTTCGACGTCGCCCGCGCAGGCAACTTCGCACTCGGGATATTTCAAGTGCAGCGGGCAGCGATAGCAGTAGGCATTGACGGCATGTGAGATGCCCACGCTGATGACCCCGCCTTTGCGATAGTTCGAGTGCGCGGTGACGCCTTTGGCGAGGGCGGAGCCGCCGGAGTAAGCGTGGCGTAGAGCGACCACATCAAAATTTCCGGTGGACATGCGCGCGAGAAGGATCGCGGCTTCGTTGGCTTCCGTGCCGGAGTTGGTGAAGAAGCTTTGCTTCAGATTGCCCGGAGTGATCTGCGCCACTTTTTCGGCGAGGGCGACGATGTGCTCATTGGGATAGAGCGTGGAGGTGTGCTGCAGCCGGTTCACCTGCGCGGCGACCTTGCCGGAGACTTTGGGATTGCAGTGGCCGACCGAGACCGTGAGGATGCCGCCGAAGAAGTCGAGATACTTGTTGCCGTCGAGGTCCCAGAGGTATTGCATCTCGCCGCGGTCGGCGACCAGGGGCTGCTGGAAGTAGTTGGTGACCGATGGCCATAGGTATTTCTTGTGTTTGGCGACGACTTCGTCGCTGCGCGCGCTGCGAGCGAGCTTGGATGCCGGAACGGAGTGTGCGGGCGTGGTCATAGACGAGTCCTTGGGCAAATTTGATACGTCGAGTGTACGACAGGAGGAGAAACGTTGGAACGTTTGAAAGTTTGAAGGTGGAACATTGAAGGCGTTCCAATTTGGGAAGAATACACCCCCACCCCGGCAGTTTTGTGAAGAGTGTGAAAACAAAGGAGTTGGAGTATACGGAACTTGGAAGAATATACGGAAGAATGGAGGTTGGGACATTGTCGAGTACCCCTGTACCCTTGCGGCGTGGCTGCCCCGTGCGGTAAGCCATAGTGGACCGGCCAGCCCGAGAGAGTGCCAAGGATACCCTGCGCCGAGAGCGCCTGGGGTGGACATGCGCCTCTCGGGGCTGGTTT
>Ga0209166_10001239_pt1 | contig 21979 bp, 20 predicted proteins | sample Coa_R1_3_FD_187151 | JGI IMG/M metagenome (GOLD analysis project Ga0209166, IMG submission 187151) | Surface soil microbial communities from Centralia Pennsylvania, which are recovering from an underground coalmine fire - Coalmine... | ecosystem: Environmental > Terrestrial > Soil >... | reverse complement strand
GTCCGTTACCAGAACCAATCCTGATCGAGTCGCTTGCCGACTATCGGACCCAGTTCGGTGAGGGCTGCCACCGGACGTTCCGCATTGCGCCGGCCATCGCGGGCGGGGATTTTTCGGCCCCCGGATCGGTCGCCGCGTCCTACGACCTGATCCCCTCGGTTCCTGGCAATTTCAACCTCTACGACGCCGCGCAGCTGTTCTTCGCCAATGGCGGCGGCAGCTGCTATGTCGCATCGTGCGGCGACTATTCCGCCACGGCGATCGATCTCGCCGCTCTCCAGGCCGGCCTGGCCGCGAGCGGCACCCAGACCGGCCCGACCATGGTCGTGATGCCCGATGCCTGCCAGCTCGGCCTCGACGATTATCGAACGCTGGCCGCGGCCACCCTGGCGCAATGCGCGGCGCTCCAGGATCGCGTCGCCATCCTGGACCTGCCTGGCTCGACCGACCCGGCTAACTGGTCGGTGCCGGCGACGACGGCCCTTGCCGAACAATTCTACCAGGCGATGACCGGCAGTGACGGGTCCTACAGCTATGGGACCGCCTATCACCCGGCGCTGCGGACGACCCTCTATGACACGTCGGCGGTCGATTATACGAACATCGATCTCGCCGACCCGCAGACGGCCACGATCCTGGCGGGCTTGCTCAAGGCCGAGGCAACGGACGCGCAAGCCGCGGCCCTCGTTGCGCGCCTGCTGTCCCAGGGCGGCCCGGCACCGTCCGACCCGACGGCCGTTCAGCAGTTCAACCAGGCGCTGGTTGCAGCGCTGTCGCTGATCGGCCGGATCGAGGCCGCCATCCTGGCCAGGCTGAACGTGGCCCCGGCCAGCGGGGCGATCGCCGGCATCTGGGCCCAGACCGACCAGAACCGTGGCGTCTGGAACGCCCCGGCCAATGTGGGACTGGCTTCGGTGTTGGCGCCAGCCGTGGAGTTGTCCGACGCGGACCAGGGACCGCTCAACGCGCCGCTGAACGGGTTCGCGATCAATCTCGTGCGCAGTTTCGTCAGCCGCGGAACCGTGGTGTGGGGCGCCAGGACGCTCGACGGCAACAGCAACGATTATCGCTATGTCCCGGTGCGCCGGACCGTGGTCTATGTCGAGCAGTCGATCAAGGCCGCGCTGGCGCAATATGCCTTCGCGCCCAACGACGGCCAGACCTGGGCGACGGTGACCGCGGCCATCGGCAACTTCCTCACTGGCCTCTGGACCGAGGGCGGCCTGATGGGCGACAAGGCCAGCGAGGCGTTCTCCGTCCGGTGCGGCCTCGGCAGCACCATGACCGGGCAGGATATCCTCGACGGCTACATGCTCCTCAGCGTCGCCTTGCAGATGGTCCATCCGGCCGAGTTCATCGAGCTGACCTTCACTCAGAAGATGCAGGGAACCTAACCTGGGACCCCATAGCGCATCAGCACCAGGCGCGCGGCGCCGTAGCGGCGCTCGTCCTCGATCATGAAGCCGGCCGGTGCTGCGAAATCCTCCTTGGCGCCGACCTCGAGCACGACCACCGCGTCGGCGGCGATCCAGCCGGCTGCGGCCAGGTTCTTGAGCGTCGGTGGCGCCAGGTCCTTGCCGTAGGGCGGATCGAGAAACACCAGCGAGCAGGCGTCGGCTGCCCGGACCGGCGCCACGGCATCGCCGCGCAGGATGGTGACGCGCGATCCTTCCTTGAGCGCCGCGACATTGGCCTTCAGCACCGCGAGTGCCGCCGGTGCCAGCTCCAGGAAGGTCGCGTGCGCCGCACCGCGCGACAGCGCCTCGAGGCCGAGCGCGCCGGTGCCGGCGAAGGCATCGAGCACGCGGGCGCCGGCGATCGGCGAGCCGGCGGCGGCCCAGCGCCCGTGCTCCAGGATGTTGAACAGGGATTCGCGCGCCCGGTCGCTGGTCGGCCGGACCTTGTCGCCCTCCGGGACGGCGATCGGCCGGCCGCGATGGCTACCGCCGACGATCCGCACCGCGCGGGCCTCCCGGCTTCTTTGGTGCTGAGTCCGGCCGTGCCGGCGCGCGCGTGGCCCGCGCCCCGACCGGCTTCGCGGCACTCGGCCGGGCGACGGTCTTGACCGTGATCCGGGCGGCGGTCTTGCCGGGTGCAGCGCGGGCTTCGATCGATCGCTCGGCCGCGGGCGCCGGCGGGCGGCCGCGCTTCGGCGCCGGCTCGACCGCGCGATGGGGCTTCGGCGGCCGGACCTTGCCCTTGGGGGCCGCAGGCTCTTCCTTCAGCGCCAGGGTCCGGCGCGCGGCACCCTTGTCCTTGGCGGCACCCAGGCCCAGCTGGTCGCGCAGCACGCGCCGCGGCACCTCCTCGATCCCGCCGCGGGGCAGCAGGCCCAGCTGGAAGGGTCCGTAGGACAGGCGGATGAGCCGGGTCACGACATAGCCCAGATGCTCGAACACCTTGCGGATCTCGCGGTTCTTGCCTTCGGTCAGCGCCACGGTCACCCAGGCGTTCGAGCCCTTCTGGCGTTCGAACTCGACCTTGATCTCGCCATAGCGCACGCCGTCGATGACCACACCCTCGACCAGCGGCAGGAACCGCTCCGGATCGACCGTGCCATGGACGCGCACCTTGTAGCGCCGGACCCAGCCGGTCGCCGGCAGCTCGAGCTTGCGGGCAAGCTCGCCGTCGTTGGTCAGCAGCAGCAGGCCTTCGGAATTGAGATCGAGGCGGCCGACCGAAATCACCCGGCCCAGCTCCGGCGGCAGGGTGTCGAACAGGGTCGACCGGCCCTTCTCGTCGCGATGGGAGGTCACCAGGCCGGCGGGCTTGTGATAGCGCCAGAGCCGCGAGGGCTCCGGTTCCTTGATCGGCTTGCCGTCGACCAGGATGATCGAGCCGGGCGTCACGACCACGGCCGGCGTGGTCAAGAGCTTGCCGTCGACCGCGACGCGGCCTTCCTCGATCCAGCGCTCGGCATCGCGGCGGGAACACAGGCCGGCGCGCGCCAGCACCTTGGCGATGCGGTCGCCCTTGTCGGGGCCGGTTTCGGGGCCGGGGCCGGTTTCGTCGCTCATGCTATCGTCCTTGGGCCGCGGCCACGAAGGCGCGGAATATCGCCTCGTCGGGCGGGCTGATCTCGAATTCGGGGTGCCATTGCACGCCCAGGCAGAAGCGCTTGCCCGGCAGCTCGATGCCTTCGATGACGCCGTCGGGGGCGACCGCGTCGATCACCACGCCGGGGCCGACCGTCTTGACCGCCTGGTGATGGGCGGAATTGACGGCGATGCGGTTGGCACCGGTGATGGCGTGCAGGATCGTGCCGGCCGCCACCTCGACCTCATGGCCGGGCTCGTTGCGCGGGTTGGGCTGCTCGTGGGCGAGCGGGCCGTCGATCTCGTCCGGGATGTGCTGGACGAGGGTGCCGCCCAGCGCCACGTTCAGCAGCTGCTGGCCGCCGCAGATGCCCAGTACCGGCTTGTCGGCCGCCAAAGCCAGGCGGGTGATCGACAGCTCGAACGCCGTGCGCCGGTCCTTGGTCGTGACGCTGTCGTGCCGGCTGTCGGCGCCGAACAGCGCCGGATCGACATCGAAGGCGCCGCCGGTGACGATCAGCCCGTCGATCAGATCGAGATAGTCGGCCGCGCGCTCCGGCTCGTGCGGCAGCAGGATCGGCAGGCCGCCGGCGCGCACGACCGCGCCGCAGTAATTCTCGCGGATCGCGTACCAGGGAAATTTGGAGTAGCCACCGGGCTGCTCAGAATCGAGAGTAAGACCGATGATTACAGGGCGGGGCATGGGACATCCTTATGGTCGAGTGCCGACCATAGGCGCCCCGGGAAACGCACGCAACGTCAGGGGATGCATGGGTATGGGGCGTGGCGGCGAAGGACCGACGTTCATGGACCGGGCGCTCGACGAGGCGCGCGCGGCCGCGGCGGCCGGCGAGGTGCCGGTCGGCGCCGTGCTGGTCGAGGCCGCGACCGGCCGCGTGCTGGCGGCGACGCGCAACCGGATCGAGGAATTGCGCGACCCGACCGCGCATGCCGAGCTGCTGGCGATCCGCCAGGGTGCTGCGGCGCTCGGCAGTCCGCGCCTGCCGGCGTGCGATCTCTACGTGACGCTCGAACCCTGTCCGATGTGCGCGGCCGCGATCGCGTTCGCTCGCCTGCGCCGGGTCTATTACGGCGCCGGCGACTCCAAGGGCGGCGCCGTCGATCACGGCGTCCGCCTGTTCGATCAGCCGACCTGCCACCACCGGCCGGAGGTCTATGGCGGCATCGGCGAGACGGCGGCGGCCGAATTGCTGCGGGGATTCTTTCAGGCCAGGCGTTAGCAGGATGGATGAGGAGGACGTCTTGGGCGCCTTGATGCCGCGGGCTACCGAGGCCCGATTATGACAAGCATGAGCGCCTAGGTCTGCGGTTTCGGCAGGGCACCCTGCGGCGGCATGCCCTGGACGCAATCCTTGCGGATGCAAATATGCTCGGCTCCTTTCCGCTCCGGTAGGCCGATCCGCCCATGTCCGACATTGCGCCCGAAAAGCCGCTGACCCGCAACGCCGTCCTGGTGATGGCCGGTGCCTGCGGCTTCGGCGTCGCCAATATCTATTACAACCAGCCGATGCTGGCGGACATCGCGCGCGACCTCGCCAACCCGGCGGCGGCCGGCGTGGTGCCGACCGTGACCCAGGTCGGCTATGCGCTGGGCCTGCTGCTGCTGGCGCCGCTCGGCGACCGGTTCGACCGCAAGCATCTGATCCTGGTCGAACTGGCCGGTCTGATCCTGGCGCTCGGCCTCGCGGCGGTGGCGACGAACCTCGCCACCCTCGCTGTCGCCAGCCTGGCAATGGGCGTGCTGACCACCTTCGTCCAGCAGGTCCTGCCGATGGCGGCGCATCTGGCGGCGCCGGAGCGGCGCGGCCAGGTGGTCGGTACGGTGATGAGCGGGCTCTTGATCGGCATCCTGGGCGCGCGCGTGCTGTCGGGCATCGTCGCCGAGCATCTGGGCTGGCGCGAAATGTTCGGGATCGCCGCCGGCATGATGGTGGTCCTGTCCATCGTCCTGATGGTCCTGCTGCCGCGGACCGCGCCGACCTCCACGCTGTCCTATCCGGCCTTGCTGTCGTCGCTCTGGTATCTGCTCCGCGCCGAGCGGGTGCTGCGCGAAGCGTCGGCGATCGGCGGGCTGATGTTCGCCGCCTTCAGCGCCTTCTGGGCGACCCTGACGCTCTATCTGGCCGGGCCCGCCTATCATCTGGGCCCCGAGGCCGCCGGCCTGTTCGGGCTGGTCGGCATCGCCGGCGCGCTCGCGGCCCCGCTGGCCGGGCGTCTGGCCGATCGCGGCGGCCCGCGCCGGACGGTCGGCATCGCCATCATCGTCGCCGCCCTCGCCTATGTCCTGTTCGCGGTGGCCGGGCAATCGCTCTGGGGCTTGATCGCCGGCGTGCTCTTGCTCGACCTGGGCGTCCAGGGCGCCATGGTCTCCAACCAGTCGCGCATCTATGCGCTGAGGCCGGAATCGCGCAGCCGGGTCAACACCGTCTACATGGTGATCTATTTCGTCGGCGGTTCGGCGGGTTCGGCCCTGGGGGCGCTCGCCTGGGGCTACGGCGGCTGGATCGCGGTGTCAGCGCTCGGCCTGGTGCTGGCGCTGATGGCACTCCTGGTCCATGTGCTGAGCCCGCGCGAGGTGGCGGCGAACGCCGACGCGTACCCCTGACGCGTCAGGGAAAGGCGTCGGGCCAGTCCTGCTCGCTTTCCCAGTAACCCACGGCGCTGTGCACGGCATCGTGCCAGGTGCCGTCGGCGAAGCGGTAGGTCACGAGGTCGACCGTGAACTCCCCGGTCGCCGACCAGTTCGGATTGGCATAGTTCGGGTGGCAGGCGACGACCTCGATCGCCTTGCCGGTCCCGGGCTTGCCGTCGGCGCCGGGCGTGGGATCGTCGACCAGCTTCCAGGCTTGCCGGAGCGCGCTGACGAGCCCGTCGCGGCCGGGCAGGGGCTCCGGGGCCAACTGGCCGTGCTCGACCGCCATCAGGCGGGTCTCCAACCCGCCGGCCGAGCCGATGCCGAGGCTATGGTCGGCCGTGACCAGGAAGGTCGGTGCGCCCTCATGCAGCTGCTGCCGGTCGATCTCGGCGAGCGGTACGTCCAAGGCCTGGTCGGCCAGCTGCCTGCCGCCCGAATCGACCAGGCGCAGATGGGCGCTTTTCAGCGGTGCCTTGGCGAGCGCCGCCCGCAGCGGATCATGCTCGGCCAGGACCAGGTCCGGGTCGGTGGTCTGCTGCCACATGCCGGCGCGCAATTGCGGGCCGATCCGGCCGTCCTCCAGGATCTGCAACGCGCCGTCGATGCCGTTCGCCGCCGGGTCGAGCGGCAGGCTCGCGTGGATCGCGTAGCCGGCGGGCACGGCGGGTTCGTCCGCGCGGGCCAGGCCGGGCAGGGCGATCAGGCCCGCCAGCAGAAGATGGGCGGGGCGCATGGCGACCGGGATCAGTGGCCGCCAGTGCGCTCGCGGGCGACGGCGCGCCAGCCGATGTCGCGCCGGCAGAAACCCTCGGGCCACCGGACCGCGTCGACCGCCCGATAGGCGCGGGCCTGGGCCTCGCCGACCGTGGAGCCCAGCGCGGTCACCACCAGCACCCGGCCGCCGTCGGCCACCAACTGGCCATCCCTATGTGCCGTGCCGGCATGAAAGACCTCGACGGTCGGGGCGGCCGTGGCGGCCGCGTCCAGCCCGCCGATCGCCGTGCCCTTGCGCGGTGTCTCGGGATAGCCCTCGGCCGCCATCACCACGCCCAGCGCGGCCTCGTCGTGCCAGTCGAGCGCGATGCGGTCGAGCGTGCCGTCGCGGGCCGCGACGAGCGCCGGCAGCAGGTCCGATTTCAGGCGGCGCAGCAGCACCTCGCATTCCGGATCACCGAAGCGGACGTTGTACTCGATCAGCTGCGGGCCCTTGTCGGTCAGCATCAAGCCGGCGAACAGCACGCCCTTGAACGGCTTGCCCTCGGCCGCCATGCCGGCGAGCGACGGGCGGATGATCCGCTCCATCACTTCCCGCTCCAGCGCCGGCGTCAGGGCCGGGGCCGGCGAATAGGCGCCCATGCCGCCGGTGTTGGGGCCGGTGTCGCCGTCGCCGACCGCCTTATGGTCCTGGGCCGAGGCGAGCGGCACGGCGGTCGTGCCGTCGACCAGCGCGAAGAAGCTCACTTCCTCGCCGGCAAGGAACTCCTCGATGACGATCTCGATCCCGGCATCGCCGAAGCGCCGGTCGAGCATCATGGCGTCGACGGCGCCCAGCGCCTCGTCGAGATCATGGGCCACGACCACGCCCTTGCCGGCGGCAAGGCCGTCGGCCTTGACCACGACCGGCGCGCCGCGCCGGCGGATCTCGGCCTTGGCCGCGTCGGCATCGGTCGTGCGCAGATAGGACCCGCTCGGCACGCCGTATTTGGCGCAGAGATCCTTGGTGAAACCCTTGGAGCCCTCGAGCTCGGCCGCGGCCCGGGTCGGCCCGAAGCACCTAATGCCGTGGGCTTCCAGATGATCGACCAGGCCCGCGACCAGCGGCGCCTCCGGCCCGACCACGACGAAATCGATATGCTCGGCCCGGGCCAGCGCCAAGAGGCCGTCGAGATCGGTGGCGGCGACCGGCCGGCACTCGGCCAATTTGGCGATCCCGGCGTTGCCGGGGGCGCAGATCAGCGCGTCGCACAGGGGCGAGGCCTTCAACGCCCAGCACAGCGCATGCTCGCGCGCGCCGGAGCCCACGACCAGAATTCGCATCGCCACCCTCGCCTTTGACACACCGTCGCCCATCGGCGGGCTTGCGGCCCGACCGGCTGGCGCTTCATATCATAGCCCATGGTTTCCGATAGCCCCCCCTCGCTGCCCGGCGCCCATGCGCCCGGCTCCCAAACCAGCGGCGCCAGCCCCTCCAACGTCCCGATCTATTCGGTCGGCGAGCTCTCCGGCGCGTTGAAGCGCACGATCGAGCAGGCCTATGGCTATGTCCGGGTGCGCGGCGAGATCAGCGGCTGCAAGCGCCACAGCTCCGGCCACATCTATCTGGCGCTCAAGGACATGGACGCGGTCATGGACGCCGTGTGCTGGCGCGGCTCGGCCGGGCGCCTCAAGGTCGACCCGGCCGACGGCGTCGAGGTGATTGCGACCGGGCGCCTCACGACCTTCCCCGGCCGGTCGAAATACCAGATGGTCATCGAGCAGATGGAGCTGGCCGGCGAGGGCGCGCTCCTGAAGCTCCTGGAAGAGCGCAAGCGCAAGCTGGCGGCCGAAGGGCTGTTCGCGGCCGAGCGCAAGCGCGCGCTGCCCTATCTGCCGACCGTCATCGGCGTCGTGACCTCGCCGACCGGCGCCGTCATCCGCGACATCCTGCACCGGCTGAACGAGCGCTTCCCGCGCCATGTCCTGCTCTGGCCGGTCGCGGTCCAGGGTGAGGGCGCCGCCGACCAGGTCGCGCGTGCCATCGACGGCTTCAACCGCATCCAGCCGGGCGGACCGGTGCCGCGTCCCGACCTGCTGATCGTGGCGCGCGGCGGCGGCAGCCTCGAGGACCTGATGGCGTTCAACGAGGAAATCGTCGTGCGCGCCGCCGCCGCGAGCCGCATCCCGCTCATCTCGGCAGTCGGGCACGAGACCGATACCACCCTGATCGATTTCGCCAGCGACCGGCGGGCGCCGACGCCGACCGCTGCGGCCGAGATGGCGGTGCCGGTCCGGCTCGACCTCTTGACCGAGGTGCGCAATCTGGGCGGCCGGCTCGATGCCGCCTCGATCCGCCTGGTCGCGGAGCGGCGCCTCCGGCTCGACGGCCTGGCACGCGGCCTGCCCGACCCGGTCCGCCTGATCGAGACGGCGGAGCAGCGGCTCGACGACCGGGCCGAGCGGTTGCGGCTGTCGATCGGCGCGCTGCTGCGCGACCGGGCGGCGCGCATCGCCACCGCCGCGGCGCAATTGAAGCATCCGCGCCAGCAGATCGCTGAGCATGAGCGGCATCTAGCCGGGACCGCGCTGCGGCTCAGGCCGGCGCTCGACCGGTCGATGGAGCGCGCCGGTGAACGGCTGGCGCTCGCCGGCGAGCGGCTCAAGGCCGTGCCGATGCTGCCGGCGCTCGACCGGCGCCGTCAGGATCTGGCAGCGCTGGGGAGCCGGCTCGATGCCGCCGCCGCGCGCGATACGGAAGCACGGAGCGAGCGGCTCGTCCGGCTGGACCAGGTGCTGGAATCGCTGTCGCCGTTCAAGGTGCTGGAGCGCGGCTATGCCGTGGTCGAGGATCGTGCCGGCCAGCCGCTTGGTGCCGGCGCGATCGAGCCGGGCATGGCGCTGACGCTCCGCTTCCATGACGCGACCGTGGCCGCCCGGGCGGAGGGTGCCGCAACCGGCCTGGCCGAGCGGCCGGCGCCAACGCCGAAGCCGGCGAAGAAGGTGAAGCCGGCAGCGGAGGATCGACAGCAAAGCCTGTTCTGAGCAGCGGGGATGCCATGAGCGACAGTGAAACGACAAAGCCCTTTGCGATCGAGAGCGTGCCCTGGGAGGAATGGTCCGAGGGCACGAAATTCGGCAGCCGGCTGCGCCGGCTTGGCAAGTTCGGCGGCGCCAGCCATGTCGGCGTGGTCATGGAGGAGCTGGCGCCGGGCATGCAATCCAGCCCGCTGCATTACCACATGCTCGAGGAGGAGCATCTGATGATGCTGGCCGGGCGCGCGACCCTGCGGCTCGGCGACCAGCGCTACGCGCTTTCGGCCGGCGACTATGTAGTGTTTCCGGCCGGGCAGAAGGCCGGGCATGCACTGGTCAACGACAGCGACGAGGTCTGCCGCTTCCTGATGATCGGCGAGCGCAATCCGAACGAGGTCTGCGTCTATCCCGATTCGAACAAGGTGCTGGTCTGCCTGACCGACGAGCTCTACGACAAGTCGGCGGTGCGGAACTATTGGGCCGGCGAAGATACCGGCGCCTGACGCCGTTCCATCGCCTTCTCGGGCTCGGCGATCTCGGTGAAGCCGAACTGCCGGTAGAGCCCATGGGCATCGTGGGTGTTGAGGCTCCAGCGGCGGAGGCCCTGCAGCTCCGGATGGCCGACGATGGCGGCGATGAGGAACTTCGACAGGCCCCGGCCGCGATGGGCCGCCAGCACCCAGACATCGGAGATGTAGGCATAGGTCGCGTAGTCGGTGATCACCCGTGCCCAGCCGACGAGCGCGCCGTCGGGCGCATAGACGCCGAACGGCAGGGAATGGGCGAAGGAGCGTGCGACCTTGTCGAACGGCCGGCCTTCGGCCCAATAGCTCTCGGTCGCGAGCGTACGATGGATGAGGTCCATGTCGAGGCGCGCTGGGTCGGTGCTGACCGTGAAGCCGTCGCGCGTCATCTCGAACAACTCGATCATGCGAGCCTCCCCGTCAGCTGTCCGGCCAGCGCCGGTGTAGCCAGAACCAATGGCCGGGCCGTTCCCGGATCCAGTCTTCGAGCGTCCGGTTGATCAGGGTCATGAGCGCCAGCACGTCGGCCTGCCGGTCGCCGCTCGCCGGCAGCTCATGGGGCGGAAACACCGTGACATGGAACCGGGACCCCGGCAGCCGCTCGACCCGGGCCGGGAGCACCGTGCAGTCGTAGCGCAGCGCCAGCTCGGCGATCGCCGGCGCCGTCATCGCGTCGCGGCCGAAGAACGGCACGGCGATGCCGTCGTTCATCTTCTGGTCGACCAGCATGCACAGCGACTGGCCGGCGCGGATCGCGCTCACGATCTTGCGGGCGCCCTGGGCGCCCTTGGCGATCGGATCGGCGCCCAGGTCGCGACGCAGATCGATCATCATGCGGTCGACCAGCGGGTTGTTGGCGGCGCGATAGATGGCGGCGAGCCTCAGGCCGTAGAGCGCCGCCGACAGTGCCGCGACCTCCCAATTGCCGAAATGGCCGGAATAGAAGACCAGCGGCTTGCCGCGCGCGATCGCCGCATCGACATGTTCGAGCCCGGTCGCCGTGATCGCGGCCCCGGGCGTGAATGCGTCCATGGTCTTCAGATGCGGGAATTCACCGACGACCCGGCCGAGATTGTCCCACATCTCCAGCATCGCCCGGTCCAGCGCAGCGCCGTCCAGCCCTGGCATGGCGCGCGCCAGGTTGCGCCGGGCCCGCCGGGTGATGCCGAGGCGCGGACCGATCAGGCGGGCCAGCCAACCGCCGAGCGCCGAGGCGCGCGGGCGCGGCAGCGCGCCGAACAGCGCCATGGCGACGCCGGCGAAAGCGGCCTCAAGGCGCTGGCCGGCCGTAACCGCCCGATCGCTCACCGTTGCGCCACCAGCGGCAGGACCAGCCGCTCGATCAGGGCCTCGTCGTCCGGGCCCGCCCAGGCCAGCCGCACGGGCAGGGCCTCGACCCGCGGGCGCAGTGCCGCCGGCAGGCGCACCCAGTCTTTTGCCGTCGTGACCGCCGTCGCGCCGGCCTGGTCGGCCTGGGCGATGAGGTCGGCCATTTCATCCATTCCATAAGGGTGGTGGTCGGGGAAGCCGATGCCGGCGATCAGATCGGCGCCGAGCTCGGCCAGGCTGTCGAAGAATTTCTGCGGGCGGCCGATGCCGGCGAAGGCGACGACGCGGCGTCCCTGCCACCGGCGGGTATCGCCGCTCGGCACCAGCCGGGCGCGGGCCACGGGCAGGTGGCGGGCGAGATCGGCGCCGATGCCGTCCGTATCCCTGCCGATCAGCACGGCCGCCTGGGCCCGCTTGAGGCCGCCGGCGCGCGGCTCGCGCAGCGGCCCGGCCGGCATGACCCGGCCATTGCCGAAGCCATAGGCGGCGTCGACCACGAGCAGCGCCAGGTCCTTGGCGAGCGAGGGGTTCTGCAGCCCGTCATCCATCAGGATCAATTCCGCACCCTCGGCCGCCGCGGCCCGGGCGCCGGCCGGCCGGTCGCGCGAGACCCAGGTCGGAGCCGCCTCGGCCAGCAGCAGTGCCTCGTCGCCGACGGCGCGAAAATCATGGTGGGCCGGATCGACGCGCACCGGGCCGGCGAGCGCGCCGCCGTAGCCGCGGGTCAGGATATGCGGGCGATGCCCGCGCGCGCCGAGCAGGCGGGCCAGCTCCAGGGTCACCGGCGTCTTGCCGGCGCCGCCGACCACCAGATTGCCGACGCACAGCACCGGCACCGGTGCCTTCGCCGGCTGGGCGAGCGCCCGGCGCAGGGCGCCGGCGGCGGCGAAGCCCTGGGCCGCCGGTTCGAGGGCGAGCGCCTGCCAGCCGCGCCGGCGCCAGAATTCAGGCGCGTGCATGACGGATCTCGGGTAGCTGCAACCCGGCCACCAGCGGCTCAAGCCGCGCCATGACCGCGTCGGCCACGCCGCTCTGCGCCTCGGCGGCGGCGCGGGCGGCCGCTCCCATGGCCTCCCGGCGCGCGGGCTTGTCGAAGAGTGCCGCGACCATCGTCGCCAGCCCCGTGGCGTCCTCGACGACCAGGGCGGCACCGGCCGCCTGGAGTGCCGCTGCGTTGGCCGCGCAATTCACCATGTCCGGCCCATGCAGGATGGCGGCGCCGAGCAGCGCCGGCTCGATCGGATTGTGGCCGCCGATCATGCCCGGCGCCAGCAGCGAGCCACCGACCAGCACGATGCCGCCCAGCCGGTAGAACAGCCCCATCTCGCCCAGGGTATCGGCCAGATAGACCGCGGTCGCCGCCGTGATCGGTTCGCCGGCCGAGCGGCGGGCGACGGTGAGGCCGCGCTCGATCAGCAGGGTCGTGATCGCGGACGCCCGGTTCGGGTGACGGGGCGCCAGCAGGGTCAGGAGGTTCGGCCGCTCGGCGGCAAGGATGCGATGGGCCTCGGCGATGATCGTTTCTTCGCCGTCGTGGGTCTGGGCCGCGAGCCAGACCGGGCGGTCGCCGATGGCACGGGCGAGCGCCGCCAGCTCGACCGGATCGGCTGGCAGCGGCGACGCCGAGGATTTGAGATCGCCGACCGTGATCGCGTCGCGGGCGCCCAGTCGGTTGAGCCGCGCCGCCTGGGTCGCGTCCTGGGCCAGCACCAGGTCGAAGCAGCCGAGCAGGCGCCGGATCATGCTGGGAAAACGCAGCCAGCCGCGCATCGACCGTTCCGACATCTTGGCGTTCAGCAGCACCATCGGCACACCGCGGCGATTCGTGCTCGCGACCAGATTGGGCCAGAGCTCTGACTCGACCCAGAGCGCCAGGTCCGGCCGCCAATGGTCGAGAAACCGCTCGACAGCACCCGGATGGTCGATCGGGACATAGTGGTGGAATGCGCGGGCCGGCAGGCGCTGGGCCAGCAGGCCGGCCGAGGTGACCGTGCCCGAAGTGACCAGGACCTCCGCCGCCGGCAGCCGCGCCAGCAGCCGGTCGATGAGCGGCAGCAGCGACAGCGATTCGCCGACGCTCGCGGCATGGGCCCAGATCAGCGGCCCGGCCGGACGGGGCCGCGTGGCGAAACCGAACCGTTCGCCGCGCCGGGCCGCATCCTCCTTGCCGCGCCGGGTGCGCCAGGCCAGGAACAGCCGGACGATCGGCAGCGCCGCCGTCGTGGCGAGGCGATAGAGGGCGAGCCAGTTCACGACACGGCCGCCATGGCATCCGGCGCCGGGTCGATCGGCGCCGGATCGATCGGGGCATGGCCGCAGCGCCGGTCGGCCTCGGCGGTCAGCGCGTTCATCCGCTCTTCGAGCATCAGGCGCAGGCGCTCCTGCTCGGTCGCGTCGGCATCGGGCGGCACGATGATCGGCTCGCCCCACAGGAACAGGCCCCGGCTGAACGGCAGGGCCAGATGGAACCGGTCCCAGCTGCCGAGCAGGCGCCGGCGCGTGGTGGCGTAGCTCAAGGGAATGATCGGCACCCGGCCGAGCCGGGCGGCGGCGATCACGCCGGCGCTCGCCCGCATGCAGGGCCCGCGCGGCCCGTCGGGAGTGAATCCCACGTTCTGGCCGTCGTTGAGGGCGCGCACGATCGCGCGCAAGGCGCCCGACCCACCCTTGGACTTCGAGCCAACGATCGTTCCGAGTCCGAAATGACTTATGGCATCCGCGATGATGCGCCCGTCGTTGTGGCCCGAGATCAGCATATTCATGCTGGCGGTGCTGGGCCAGGCCATGGGCGCCATCAGCAGGCGTCCATGCCAGAACGCCAGGATGAACGGCTTGCCCGCGCGCCAGTATTCGGCCGGCACTTCGCTGGCCTCGGTGGTGAAGCGGCTCGTGCGATGGACCAGCCGGATATAGGCGGCCACCAGCCGGCAGAGAATCCGCCGCGTCCGATCCGCCCGAAGAATCCGCTTGCTCCAGCTCATGGCGTCAGCCGCGAACCCCCGCCAGCAGCCCGTCCGGCGCCGCCTCGCCCTGATCGGCGAACTGCATCGCCCAGAGGCGGGCATAGACGCCGCGGCGCTGCAGCAGCTCGTGATGGCGTCCGACCTCGACCACGCGGCCGCCTTCGATCGCATAGATCAGGTCGGCATCGATGATGGTCGACAGGCGATGGGCGATCACGATCGAGGTGCGGCCGGCCATCAGCAGCTTGAGCGCATCCTGGATCTGCCGCTCCGACTCGGTGTCGAGCGCCGAGGTCGCCTCATCGAGCAGCAGGATCGGCGCGTTCTTCAGCATGGCGCGGGCGATCGACAGGCGCTGGCGCTGGCCGCCCGACAGCCGGGTGCCGAGTTCGCCGACAACCGTGTCATAGCCATGCGGCAGGTCGAGGATGAAGTCGTGGGCGGCGGCCTGCCGGGCCGCGGCCACGATCTCGGCCTCGCTGGCGTCCGGCCGGCCATAGGCGATATTGGCGCGGACCGTGTCGTCGAACAGGCTGACTTCCTGGCTGACCAGGCCGATGGCGCCGCGCAACGAGGCGAGCGTGGCGTCGCGCACGTCCTGCCCGTCGATGGTCAGGCGGCCGCTGCCGACGTCGTAGAAGCGGGGGATCAGGTTGAGCACGGTCGATTTGCCGGCGCCGGACGGCCCGACCAGCGCCACCTTGCGGCCGGCCGGAATGTCGAGGTCGATGCCGTTCAGCACCGGCTCGCCGGTGCCATAGGCAAAGCTGACCTTTTCCAGCCGCACGGCGCCCTCGGTTACCTTGAGCGGCACGGCGCCCAGCCGGTCCTGGATCGCCGGCTCGATGTCGATCATCTCGAAGATGCGCTGGGCCGCGGCCATGCCTTCCTGCAGTGTCACGTTGAGGCCGCTCAGCTGCTTGAACGGCTGGTAGGCCAGCATGAGGGCGGTGACGAAGGACAGGAAGTCGCCGGCGGTGCGGGCGCCATGGGTCACCTGCCAGCCGCCATAGAGGATGACGAGCGCGATGCCGACGCCGCCCAGGCTTTCCATCAGCGGCGAGGCGGCCGCGCGCACCCGCGACGCGCGCTCGAACAGCCGGTAGATCTTCTCCGTCAGTACCGCGGCCCGCGCCGTCTCGTGCGCCTCCATGCCATAGGCCTTCACATGGCGCGCGCCCTGGAACACCTGGCTGAGCAGCGCGTTGTAATGGCCCATCTCGTCCTGGAAATTGAGCGAGACCTTGCGCATGCGCCGGCTCATGCGCCGGACCGGCGCGATCGCGAACGGGAAGACGACGAAGGCGACGATCGCCAGCAGCCAGTCCTGGTAGAACATGGTCGCGAGCAGGCCGGCGAGCGTCAGTGCCTGCTGGCCCAGCACGGTGATGACCTGGGTCGAGGCGAAGCGCAGCTGATTGGCATCGGTGGTGAAGCGCGAGATCAGCCGCCCGCTCGGCGTCGCCTGGAAGAAGGCGAGGTCAGCATGGACCAGCCGGCCGAACATCCGGTTCTGGATATCGGCGATGACGCGCTGGCCGACCGTGGTCATCAGCACGGTCTGGAAATAGCTGGTGATGCCCTTGGCGACGGCCAGGACCATGGCGGCGCCGGCGATCAGGTACAGCGTCTCGTAGGCCGCATTCTCCTTGAACGCGTCGTCGAGCACGTATTTGACCAGCATGGCGTTGGCCGAGGTGGCGAGCGCCGCCACCGCGCCGCACAGCACCGAAGCGGCGAGCTTGCCCCAATGATGGCGCGCGAAGTCGCGCATCAGGCGACGCATCAGCCGCGCGCTGCCGACACCCGCGGCCGGGGTCGGCCGGGCAGGTTGCTGCGTGTGCTGGGTCTTGGCCTTATCGGCGGCCGAGTCGGTCAAGGATGTGCCTTTTCATCGAGGGGGCAGCGCGCTTGTAACGCCCCGACCGGCCCGCTGGCAATCAGGACACGAGTCGGGCGGCCCTGCGCCGCACGCGATTCGCGCCTCCTTGAACCCTACCCGAAACGATGCAGGTTCGACAGGAACTGCTGCGCCGAGGTCGCCCAGGAGAATTCGAGCGCCCGCGCGCGGCAGGCCTCCGGGTCGATGTCCAGGCAGGCGAGTGCTGCACGGCGCAGGTCCCAATCCAGCACGCCGACGCCGGAAGCCTCGATGAGGTCGATCGGGCCCGGCACCGGCAAGGCAGCGATCGGCACGCCCGAGGCCAATGCCTCGAGCATGACCAGGCCGAAGGTGTCGGTCTTGCTCGGGAACACGAACACGTCGCTCATGGCGTAGAAATTGGCGAGATCCTCGCCCTGCTGCCGGCCGACGAAGCGGACGTCGGGGTGGCGCCGCTGCAGCGCCTCGCGCTCCGGGCCGTCGCCGACCACCAGCTTGGTGCCGGGCAGGTCCAGCTCGAGGAACGCGGGCAGGTTCTTCTCGACCGCGACACGGCCGACATAGGTGAAGATCGGTCGCGGCCAATCGGTCGCCGGCTTGGCGGCGAGCGGCCGGAACTGGGCGAGATCGACGCCGCGGGTCCAGCGCGAGAGCTGGGTGAAGCCGTGGGCCGCCAGCTCCTGCCGGATCGATTCGGTCGCGACCATGACCGACGCGGCCGGCGCGTGGAACCGCCTCAGCAGCTCATAGGTCCATTTCGGCGGGATGCCGAAGCGCGCCTCGATGTAGTCGGGGAACTTGGTGTGGAACGAGGTGGTGAAGGGCAGATCGTGGCGTCGGCAATAGCGCCGCGCGGCCAGGCCCAACGGCCCCTCGGTCACGATATGGATCGAGTCCGGCTTCGCCTGGCTCAGGATCCGTTCCATCTCGAAGCCGGGCACGACCGCCAGGCGGATCTCGGCGTAGGTCGGGCAGGGAACGGTGGTGAACTGCTGCGGCGTCACCATCAACACCTCGTGGCCGACCAGTTCCAGCTCGCGGCGAAGCGCCATCAGCGTGCGGACGACGCCGTTGGTCTGCGGCAGCCAGGCATCGGTGACGATCGCGATGCGCATGGGGCTCTCCGGCATCGGCGCGGCTGCCGCGGCGAAGGGCGGCACGGCGAGGGTTTCGATCATGCTGCTCCCGTTCCGGCCGGCGGCGTTCATGGCGCTCAGGCGACCGGCATGACCGGGCGCAGCTCGCGGGTCAGCGGGTCGAACGCCCGGAGCTCCATCCAATTGACGATCTCGAGCCGGCCGTCGAAATGCTCGACGAGCGCGGTGCAGCTTTCGACCCAGTCGCCGTCGTTGCAGTAGAGCACGCCGTCGATCAGCTTCATTTCGGCCTTGTGGATATGGCCGCACACGATGCCGTCGACGCCGCGCCGGCGCGCTTCCTCGGCGACCGCGGTCTCGTAATTGCCGACGAACTCGACCGCGTTCTTGACCTTGGCCTTGAGATAGGCCGACAGCGACCAGTAGCCGTAGCCCAGCCGCCGGCGGATCAGGTTGAACACGACATTGAGGCCGAGCACGGTCGAATAGGCCCAGTCGCCCAGGTGCGCCAGCCACTTGGCGTATTTGACCACGCCGTCGAACGCGTCGCCGTGGATGACCAGCAGCCGCTTGCCGTCGGCGGTCACATGGATCGCCTCGTCCTGCAGCTGAATGCCGCCGAACTGCAGCGCGGCGCCCGAGAAGTCGCGCAGGCATTCGTCATGGTTGCCGGGGATGTAGACGACCTTGGTGCCCTTGCGCACCTTGCGCAGGACCTTCTGGATCACGTCATTGTGGCTTTGCGCCCAGAACCAGGACTTCTTCATGCGCCAGCCGTCGAAGATGTCGCCGACCAGATAGAGATATTCGGACTCATTGCAGCGCAGGAAGTCGAGCAGGAATTCCGCCTGGCATCCGCGGGTGCCGAGATGGACGTCGGAGATCCAGATTGCGCGGTATTCCTTGTCCGGGCCGAGGTAAGTCATGGTCCGTCGCGCTCCGCGCCTCAGGTAATTTCCTGAGCGCAGAACATAGTGATTCTACATATAGTGTCAAGCAATTACGGTTGACTACTAAATGTCATATTGTCGAGACGTTACGTTCATATAGTTGTCACAAAGTATTCATATTTGCCCGGTGAAGAATTACTTGGAGGTCGGCGCTCAGGCGCCGGCCACGGTCATGCCATCGACGCGAAGCGTCGGGGCGTTGGTACCGGTGCGGAACTCCAGATCGTTCGCCGCCGTCAGGTTCCGGAACATCTCGATCAGATTGCCGGCGATGGTGATCTCGTTGACCGGAAAGGCGATTTCGCCCTTCTCGATCCAGAAGCCCGCGGCACCCCGGCTATAATCGCCGGTCACACCATTGACGCCTTGTCCCATGAGCGAGGTGACGTAGAGGCCGCTCTCGATATCGCCGATCAACTCTTTCGGGCTGACCGCGCCGGGCGCCAGGTAGAGGTTGGTCGTCGACGGGCCCGGCGGGCCCGACGTGCCGCGCGAGGCATGGCCGGTGGTCTTGAGGCCCAGTTGCCGGGCCGAGCGCAGGTCGAGCAGCCAGGTGGTCAGCACACCGTCCTCGATCAGCGCGCGGCGCCGGTTCGCGATGCCCTCGCCGTCGAACGGCTTCGAGCGGTGGCCGCGCGGGCGGTGCGGGTCGTCGATGATGTTGATCGCCGCCGGGAAAATGCGCTGGCCCAGCTTCTCCTTGAGGAAGCTAGTCTTGCGCGCGATCGACGGGCCCGAGATGGCGCCGGCCAGATGGCCGACCAGGCCGGAGGCGACGCGCGGATCATAGACGACCGGCACCTTCGCCGTCGGCATCTTGCGCGCGCCGACGCGGCGGACGGCGCGCTCGCCGGCCTGCCGGCCGACCTTTTCGGGATCGTCGAGGTCGGCGCCATAGACGGCGCTCGACCAGTCGTATTCGCGCTCCATGCCGTCGCCGGTGCCTGCGATGACCGAGACGCTGACGCCATGACCGGAGCCGGCATAGCCGCCGGCGAAGCCGTTGGAGGCGGCGAGCGCCACGCGGCTGTAGCTCCAGCTGGCTTCAGCCCCGTCCGAATTGGTGACGCCGGAGACAGCGCGGGCGCTGGCCTCGGCGCGGCTTGCCCGGTCGATCAGCACGGCTGTTTCCGGCTCGTCCGCATCGACCATGTCCAGTTCCGGCCAGTTGCGCGCGATCTCGTCCGGGTCGGCGATGCCGCAGAACTCGTCCTCCGGCACGACGCGCGCCATGGCGATGGCCCGCTCGACCAGCGTGTCGAGCGCGCTTTGGCTGCGGTCGTTCGACGAGACGATCGCCTGGCGCTTGCCGATCAGCACGCGCAGGCCGAGGTCGTAGCCCTCCGAGCGTTCCAGCTTCTCGATCTCGCCCAGGCGCTGGGCATGGGCGATCGAAATGCCTTCGAACAGCACACCATCGGCCTGGTCCGCACCGGCGCGCTTGGCGCGCGCGATCAGATCGGTCAGCAGCTCGAGTGCTTGGGCGGTCGGCGTCATCGGGAATCCTTACGGCAATCTGAAGCTCTTGGCGCCCATACTAGGCCGGCTCAGGGGGCCGCGGCCAGGGAAAGGGTGGCCTCTGGGCCCGCGTGCGTCGATCGGATCCGCTTCCGCTTCGCCGCCGGCTGGTGTAGAGGGCAGAACGACGGGCGTTTGTTCACGAGCGATCGCCTTTTTTGCATCGATTGCCGCGAAGGGCCCCCGCCGGTGAACCAGAGACATTCCGAGCCCCTGTCCGACATCGAGATCGCCCGCGCGGCTCGGCCGGCGCCGATCGAAGAGGTCGCGGCCCAGCTGAACATCCCGGCGGCCGCGGTCTATCGCCATGGCCCGCACAAGGCGAAGCTGGCCATGGATTTCGTCAGCGGCGCCCGTTCGGCGGCCCGCGGCAAGCTCATCCTCGTCACCGCGATCAGCCCGACGCCGGCCGGCGAGGGCAAGACCACGACCACGGTCGGGCTCGGCGACGCCCTGAAGCGCATCGGCAAGCGCACGGCCATCTGCCTGCGCGAGCCGTCGCTTGGGCCCTGCTTCGGCGCCAAGGGCGGCGCCGCCGGCGGCGGCTATGCCCAGGTCGTGCCGATGGACGAGATCAACCTGCATTTCACCGGCGATTTCCACGCGATCGGGGCGGCCAACAACCTGCTGGCCGCGATGATCGACAACCACATCTACTGGGGCAACCTGCTCGACATCGACCCGCGCCGGATCACCTGGAAGCGGGCGGTCGATCTCAACGACCGGGCGCTCCGGCAGATCGTGGTCGGGCTCGGCAACAACGGCGCCGCGCGCGAGGACGGGTTCGACATCACGGTCGCCAGCGAGGTCATGGCGATCTTCTGCTTGGCGACCTCGCTCGAAGACCTGAAGGAGCGGCTGGGCCGGATCGTGATCGGCGAGACGCGCAGCCGCCGCCGAGTGCTGGCGTCGGAACTGAACGCCCACGGCGCCATGGCGGCGCTGCTGAAGGATGCGTTCCTGCCCAATCTGGTGCAGTCGATCGAGCATACGCCGGCCTTCGTCCACGGCGGCCCGTTCGCCAATATCGCCCATGGCTGCAATTCGGTGCTGGCGACCCAGACCGCGCTCGGCGTCGCCGACTATGTCGTGACCGAGGCCGGGTTCGGCGCCGACCTGGGCGCCGAGAAATTCCTCAACATCAAGTGCCGCATGGCCGGGCTGGCGCCCGCGGCGGCGGTCGTGGTCGCGACCATCCGGGCGCTCAAGATGCACGGCGGCGTCGCGCGCACCGACCTCGGCACCGAGAATGTCGCCGCCGTCCGCCTGGGCGCCGCCAACCTGAAGCGCCATGTCACCAACCTGCAGAAATTCGGCCTGCCGGTCGTGGTGGCGCTCAATCACTTCACCTCCGACACGGAGGCCGAGACCGAGGCGGTGCGCGCGCTGTGCGACGAGCTCGGCGTTGCCGTCCAGGTCTGCCGCCATTGGGCCGAGGGTGGCGCCGGCGCCACCGGCCTCGCCGAAGAGGTCGTGCGCCTGGCCGAGAGCGGCGCTGCCCGGTTCAAGCTGCTCTATCCGAGCGAAATGCATCTCGCCGACAAGATCGGGACGATCGCGCGCGAGATCTACGGCGCCAAGGACGTCACCATCGCTCCGGCCGCGGCCAAGAAGCTGGCGGCGCTCGAGGCCGACGGCTTCGGCTACCTGCCGGTGTGCATGGCCAAGACCCAGTACAGCTTCTCGACCGATCCGGACCTGCGCGGCGCGCCCGAGGGCCATATCGTGCCCATCCGCGACGTGCGCCTGTCGGCCGGCGCCGGCTTCGTCGTGGCGCTGTGCGGCGAGATCATGACCATGCCCGGCCTGCCGCGCCGCTCGGCCGCCGAAATCATCGGCGTCGACGCCAAGGGCCAGATCACGGGGCTGAGCTGAACGACGGTGGTTTGGAGCCAGCCAACGGCCTTCAAATCGTAAGGAAAAATCCTTACTATTCTCCCCGTGAAGGAGAGAACGGATGGCCGTGCCCAAACTTGTCGTCAGCAAAGTGACCAGCAAGGCGCAGACCACGGTGCCCCAGGAGGTTCGGGCGGTGTTGGGTATCGAACCCGGCGACACGCTTGGCTATCGCATCGAGGACGGCCGGGTGAGCCTCGTGCGAATCCAGCCCTCGGCCGAAGCCTGGCTTGCCGCGAACAGAGAGGCGTTGTTGGAGATGGCGGCCTGGGATCGTGAAAATGAGATTTTCGCGCCCGACCAGCGGCTCTTCTGATGCAATACGATGTTCACCGCAATCCGCGCAGCGGATCCGCGGCCCCGTATCTGCTCGATATTCAGCACGACCTGCTGCGTGATC